>Ga0310040_1003094_pt1 | contig 9781 bp, 9 predicted proteins | sample EPASupsiteHSE623_FD_200237 | JGI IMG/M metagenome (GOLD analysis project Ga0310040, IMG submission 200237) | Bioremediated contaminated groundwater from EPA Superfund site, New Mexico - Sample HSE6-23 (v2) (version 2) | ecosystem: Environmental > Aquatic > Deep subsurface > Groundwater >... | reverse complement strand
AGCAGACTGATATTTATAGATTTATACCGGATTTCAGCCCCAACTACTTTAAAAAATCAAAAGAGAAGCCAATATGATACCGGCTTTACGTATCGTAAATATTTTGCTTGGCTTACTGGCTTTGAGTGGGCTATTAATCACCGGCAGTGGCTGCAGTGGCAGTGAAGAAAAAATTGATGATACTCCTTACGTTGTGGACTATACTAAAATATTCAGGTCCTATACTTTTTATTCAATAGACGCTGGTGGTTTGCCTGCGGATGAATGCAGTGTCTTCACTACCAATACTCCCATTATTTACTTTACATGGCAGCCACGCTCATTGGATGTATGCTGTGCGGCTACGCTAGTAATCTGGTATTTTGAGGGAGAGGAGATACAGCATCTCTCTCTTATGGATTCATCTACTTGTGTGCATACTGCCTCTTTAGAAAAACCGGAAGGTGGGTTTGAGGCAGGTAATTATCAGGTCGCTCTTTACATAGGCATAAGTGAATATTTGCGATTGGATTTTATGGTTAAATAGGAAATCCAATCGCACCCATGTGGGTGCGTGGATTGAAACGTTCAATTGACAATTTATAATCTGATTAAAAAAGGTCTGCCTTCATATAAGCTGGGGAATAAGCGGGTGTTCATAAAAGAGGATCTGGTTAACTGGGTAAAATCCCAGAAATCGTAATCCGGGAATTTTCCGGTATTTTTATTCGCAGAAAATACTTAATGAAAAATTAGGGCATTCTACCGAAATAGTGTTATAAAATAATATATTTTACGCCGAAAACATACGTGTTTTCCTGTATATTTGTCATATTTGTCATATGGTTATAAATGACAGCAGGCTGTTTATAGCATTTAAATCACTTTAAGTATTCTCCTGATTATCTTTTTCAAACTGTATGTGTTGTTTAAAGAAATTAGAGACAGAATTTTGGACAGAATTAATAGGAATTTCTCCCTGGATCTCAATATTATCTGCTAAGTTATTATCATTATCATGTATTTTAATTTTTAGATATGTTTGTTCGGGCATTGGCTTTACCATATCCAACTTATCCACAGCTTCTCTGAGTGCGTTAGGTCTTATACCCAGATACACAGAAGTTGTTTGGAGGCTTTCGTGTCCTAATAATGCCTGTACAGAAGTAAGGGCGGCGCCTTTTTCTAATAATTGCTCAGCATATGAATGGCGTAACTGGTGGGGGTGAATTTTAACTCCGGCTTTCTTGCTCCAAGTGGAAAGTTTATCAGTAATCGATCTGCTGGTAAGATTAAATAAGCTATCAGAAGGCTGTTTATCTGCCAAAAAGCTGATAAGTTTTGAGATTAGACTTAAAGGTATAGGCACAGCTCTGTCTTTCATCCCTTTACCTTGTCGAACGAACACAGTTCTTTTCTCGAGGTGTATATCGCTCACTTTAAGGTTGGCTAATTCACTCCGTCTCAAACCGGTCATTTGGGCGAAGCGTATTAACATCTCATCCCGGGCAATGGTATCTTTATGATTGTGTTTGCAAGTAATAGCCTCAACAAGTTTTTCAATATCAGCAGGCTCAACATATTCCGGCAGGTGCTTGGGTTTTTTAACTTTAACATCCAACCCTTCGCCATACCAATCCATGAACCCGCGTATTATACCGGTATAACGGAAAATGGTAGCCTGGGCTCGATGGGTATACAGACCTAAAAACTTCAGGGCTAATGCTTGGGATGGTGGCATGCCGCCTAAGAAAGCCTGGAATTTATCAAGCAAGGCTTTGTACTGGAGATATTGATTTGGCGTTATCCGGATTTTTAGCAGGTCATAGTAGCCGGTGAAGAGTTCATCAGTGGTTAAATTTTTATGCGAAAGTCGGCGTTTTGTCTTCTCGTCCAATAAGGCCTCCAGAATTTCCATCACGTTTGGAAAATCGGGCTTTTGTATTTGAGACAGGACATTGGATGGTGGAGCTGGGGTATCAATAGGTAGAACTCTTAAGGATTTCGATTTGACTTTCAGCCTTAGCATTTAGCCTTCAAATATAAAAGCAAGTAGAACTCACGGCTTTACTTATAATACGCGAGCACAGCTTCCTCAGTGACGGTTATCTGTCTGCTTTCAAGGTCCCTGATTCTTGTCTCGCAAAGGAGTTTCATTAAGCAGCATTTCTTCTCATTTGCGGTTGCGTGGTGAAGAAGTCTGTGACAGTTCGGACAAAGTGCAACGATATTTGCTTGGTTATCCAATGCAAACTCGAAGTCAGGTTGATATTTGAGCGGTACTAAATGATGGGCTTCCATGTAGTTGTTGCCTGAAGATTTCGAAGTGAAGGTCGTATGATTGTTATCAACTTCGCAAGCGTAACCTGCTTGAGCAAGACAATAAGCTGCCAATTCCGGACGAGTGACCAATTTACGATGTCCGTTTTCATCTTTGTACTCTGGTTTTCGAACCTTCTCTGAAGGAGTTCGTGGAGTGGCCTTCTGCACTTGTGTCTGATAACTTTCGTCTGGTTCATATTCGGTGAAACGATCAGCTAATTTGGCAAATATATCAGGGGCAATAGGGGTCACTTTTGCCGCATAGGAGCGAAGGTGGGAACCTACGTCAGTGCCTTGAACGTTGATACCTTTTAAGATTCTCAATAATTGTTTTGATGGAATTCCCTGCTCATCGCCAGCGATCAATGTTGCCTCTGCAATCTTTAGGAATCCGAATTCATCTGGGCCTTCTGGTGGGCTTATTTTACTATCAATGCGGATTATTGCCACGACACCTTTAGCGCCAGCCTCCTTGTTGTTTGGATCTTTGGCTCGCCCTACCTCATATACTGCAACTTCGTCGTTATGCTTCAATGTGTCACCGGAGTTCTTAAAACGTGTCCCAACCCATACTCCATGCTCCTTATATCTTAAAACTTTAGGGTCTTGAGTTGTGAGCCAATACGACATGTTTCCTCCGTTCCGTGTCTAAGCATTATCTGTGGTACGGCGTGCTTCGACTTATTATTTTCGAGGCGATTCTCTCTCATCCAATCGCTTCATCAACAGACTTGCCAGTCCCAGGTATTCCAGAGTTTTGTAAGGATCTTTTTGTGCCACCGCGTCATGGGCTTTTGGATTACGTATTCCCAACATCGCGCCCATGTAGATGAATTTGAATCCCTCCTGTTCATCCTTATCAGATTGAGACTCAAGCGCATTCAGCCTGATAGCCGGCAACACTTCGCCAAAAGCATTTGCCATCAGATCCTTGCCATCTTTGTTCTTCATCCCTGATATTTGTTTGACTTCAATGTTGACTCTTTTGAAAGCTTCGAAGATAGATTGGGCGTAATGGCCAGACGCAAGGAGCGATCGGCTGCTTTCTACAATAGTTGGATGGATGCCAAGCTGGTCAAACAGATCCAGTGGGTCAATTGCGGAATTCGACGAAATGGCGGCCAGAGTATCGTCGAGGATAACCGCTTCCAAAGGTGAAAACCCATTCTCCTCTCCAGCACTGACGGTCTGCCCTTCGTTAGTCCACCACTCAAGCATGCGCAAGCGTAATTCCCGCTGTAAGGCCGTGAAGTTTGTACTATCGACTGCCTGAAGAGCCTGAGAATACCTTTCCAATAACCAAGCCGTGAACAAGAAATCGGTTCGGTCCATTCGACTCACACTGATATCTGGATACAGATGTTTGAATGAGTCCCGGGCGGCGTCTAATTCGCCGATTTCAATAGCGGCGGCGATAAACAATACCGACCTCATAGGCCTAGCTTCATCTTTTCGCCCCAAAAGTGCTGTCACACGCGAAGCGATTTCGTTCTTCGCGGCATCTTCCTTTGAGGTCGAGATACCGATTGCGAGAGCATAAACACATTCCGGACTGTTAAAGATTGAGAACCTGCTAGGGCCTTTGTTCTCACGTTCAGCGAAGCGTAAGATAGCTTTGCCAACTTTTGAGGCAACCTTATCAGCTGTTGATATATGCTTCTCATTCCGCAATAAGGCACTGTATAAACTTGCGGTAGCCGTTTCACGACTTCCATCATATTCAACAGCTTCGGCCGACGCCTTCAATGCTTCTGTGACCTCTGAGATGACCGCCCTATCCGGCCGCTCATGACGCGATAGCACAACACCGGCTAACGCATTCACAAAGGCATCATGCCATAACTCCACAGGACTCCGCTTCCGTATGAAGTTACGGTGGTGCTGGTCATGGATTTCTTTTATAGGAACCATGCTTTGTCCAACAATCTGGTATTCGCGACGATTTCGTTCCACCGCGCTGGGGTATCCAACTCTGCAATGAGCCGGGCGATAAGGTAAGGATAATATATTGTGACAGGGATCGCTTTGGAACCAAAACCGCGCCAGTTGACGAAGCTGAATTGGTAGACCTGCTGCAACAACCGCGGGAACTCATCGAAACTCATAGTAGATTCACGGTCCATTGTAACTTCCACCACGCCCGGTTCACCGCCGTAGCCAACATTGCAAATGAGCAGCGCCTGCCTGCGTCCCAGATTCACCTGGAGACCTTGAGGCGCTGCGTAGTTTCCCGCACCGCCATCAAACGGGAAGTAGCTCGAATCACTGTTCAAGTGCAACAATGCGTAGGGAATGTCCAAACCAGATGACTTGATAGCCGAGCTAACAGCCCTTACTTCCTTGGATCCCGTCCGTTTGTGAAAATGAATGACCAGTGACTTTGGCTGCCCGAAGAGATTTTGATATTCTTCAACGGCCTCTTGTACCAATACCCCTAATCCAGCTTCATACTCATCCCATTGACGCACTGGTGACTTAGAATGATATAGCACATAGTCGCCATTCTCCTTGAAGATAGTTGTGAAGCCGACAAGGACGTTTCTTTTCTTGTCGATGGCGCGGCTCATACCGAGAACTACTTCAGACCGGTCTGTGCCCTCGATAACCCACGGAGTCCCTCCAACCTTCGCATATGAAGCGAGGGCAATATTAGGATAAATCCACTGGACTTGGTCAGTCGGTTTATCCAACGTTTGGCGGTTGATAACCTGGCAAGGGACCCCGCTCCCTAGCAAAAGCGCCTTCGCCTTGGAATATGACGGCTGTGAATATTTGTCCACAATGACGAAAGCAATGTCCGGATCTGCTTGCACTGCTTCACGCAGCTTCTGGTCAAAATCTGCCGTGTTGTTTTTCGCAAGTAAGAAATTCGAGGACTCAAGCCCGATGCGTATTAGTCTCGAAAAGCCGGGGTATCCCTCCACCCCATCACATAGACGCTCCCGAAAGGATGAGGCAACGTTCACGCTCTTCTCATCGGTGATAATTGCCATCTTAATCTTAGGTTTCGAGAACAGATTCTTGTCATAAGGCCCATAAATGCGCAGACCGCGCCGCGAGTCGCTCTCGATTGCTGATGCCAGAGAATAGTCGAATTTAAGTTTTGGCTTTACCAGTTCCTGTCCATAAAATGTGAAACTACCCACAGACCTCTCCCTATTCCTGCAATATAACTCGTGTTGGCTCCGGGCTGATGCGAAACGAACTTCCACCAACTGAGAATTCTCCCGCCTCTGCCAACAATGCTAGCGTGCGTTCCACCTTCGCCTTGAAGGACTCACGGTTCCTTTTTCGGTAAGGAGTGAGCATGCCTATTTTGACCATGACCTCCGAAATAATGCCCGAAGCAGCGGAGGTTGCTTGTACATTAGCGAATTGTCTTATCTCGCCAAAGTTCGCTGGATTACCGTTCATTTCAAGCCGATACCACGGATCAATAACGAGACCGTAAACTAAGTCTTCGCCCAGAGGGTCTCTGAAGAAGCTGGAGCGCAGCATGTAGCCAGGAACAATGCGAATTTGCCTGAGGCTGACTGCGATGGCGCGCTCTGGATGGTACACGCGGTGCCTTATTCGACTACGTTCTGTGTGGTATCCCAATTCCTCAAGCCTATCCAGGAACCCATCTATCATTACTCTCGCGACCAGGTCTGGATTCTTCAGCACTTCTGAGTCTGGCGTAATGAAACCAAGCACAGTCAGGTCTTCACTTCCAGCACCGTACCCAAACACTGTCGAGCCAATCTGATGGACGTGCGCCCTTAGACGAGGACGAAGTTCGTTGGCCGAGCCGGCGGAGTTGACGTCAGCACAGAAGACGCCGGCTTTATCAAAGTTTTCTACTTCAACTTGAAAGAAATTTGTGTATATGCCAGGATCAATTCTATCTCCCATCTATCCCCCTAGGAATTTGGTAGCGGGACGCTTTCCCTTCGCGGATAAGACGTTTCACCGTTTCAGGATGTATCTTGGACATTTTGGAAGTTTCTGTCACATCAACCCTCACCTTAGGATTCATATTCACTGAAGGCCTTTGCGTCTAAGCAGGTGGCTATTCTGCGCATAGGCAGGATATTTCTCGTAAACCGTGTTAAGTAAGGCGTTGTGGTCAAGGTCTCCATAGGCATCAATGATGGCAGTTACGTCCTGACGGAGGTCTTCGGGCAGTTCAATCAACGCCTCAGCTGCTTTCTTAGGATTCGCCAAAGAGATTCGCACCTTGTTCTCGTCAACGTTGTCGGCAATTGCTACCAAGCCCTCTTCTTTCAGTCTTTCAAGATCTGCGTAGAGCTCCTTAGCGAAAGGACCATAGTGATAGGGAATAAATTCATAAAGGCGAGGTTTGCTTGCTCCTTCCATCTGAAGGATGAATGCGTACTTCATGAGCGCCGTGACAAAGACCTCTACCGAATTCCTTGCTTTGTGGTTTATTCTGTTGATCTTCTCTCTGATTAGTGCCAGCACTAGCAGGCGCGGTAGCTTTTCATGCAGTTTGACTTGTTCTGCGATCCAATCAGCGTTGGCTGTTTCCCATTTGGCAGTCAGTTCACCGGTAAAAGACTGATATAATAAACTAGTAAAAGAGCTGTAGGAAAATTGTGACCCAGCTTTCAGCTTTTTAACTAACTCCATCCACTGGTTCACTTGCATGCAGAAAGACCTCTGCAGCGGAAGAGGTGGAACAATCATAATCTCTTGTTTGATAAGGTCAGGCCCGAACCTTGGCATCTTTGTTCCTTGCGATTTCTGAACGGCGGCAGACACGAAAAAAGGAAGACGAAGGTATATAGCCAAGAATTCACGCAACAGTTTCTGACCTGGGCGGATAGGCACTAGTTCTGAACTACAGATTCCATTTGTATGCGGGAGCACCACCTTATTAAGATAGGGACGAAGCTTGCAGTAGAGTATGTGTTCTGATGTGAAGAGGTGCTTTGAACTGCCGAGGTCATGCCCTACTGTCGGGTGTGGTCCTGTGTAATCGCCAGTTTCTGATTCTATGTGTTCCGGAGCCATATAAGGGTAAACCTCTTCAGGCTCTGGTTTTACCTGAGCTGTGTCGAAAAATACAAGGCTGCCGATAGGTTCTCTCGGCCAATTTTTAGGATTGACTACGGGATCACCGAACATTTCAAGAAAGAGCGCAGGTAAAATAGTGTGAGCCGACTCCAATGCTTTTTTACGCTTGTGCTGAATGTCATCAGCCTTCCGAAGGATCTGCACAATCCGCTCTTGTACAGGAAAAGGTGGCAGAGGCACGAACTGTTCATATACTCGATCGCGGTTCAAACCTGGCTTAGTAGTGGTATCAATGAATCTTCGTGGGTCTAACCATTTCAATAAGTAGTATACAAACTCTATGGACTCAATCTTTCGGTTCTTCGTAACTACATAGTAAGCGGTGTCTATTGGCCACGACTTCGGCTCAGCAAGCGTGACTTCTCCTGCACTTCCTTTTCTTCCAACAACTATTGAGGGATCCTCTATGAAATAGAGGTGAGCTCGTCCAACGATACCGTTCGAGCCGTATACTGGATATGGTCCAGGGAGCCGTCGCTTCTCAGGAAATGCTTTGCCATACTCAAGCGTAAGGATCTCACCAAGTCGTAATTGTTTCCACTCAAGGGATCGTTTTTTTTGTTCGTTCATTTTATTCATGTTTCATCATTATTCCAGCCGAGGACATTCCCGGCACGATCAAGAAACTTGGTTGTAGTATCGGGGCTCAGAGAGTGTGTTGCCCCATCTTCGCAAATCAGCCAGACAACTTGAGGCATTTTAAGGCAGGGTCGAAGAACTCGCCACATGGACAAATAATTATTCCAAGCGTCAGCTCGCTTCTTATGCTCATTCATGGCTGCAAAGCTTGGCTGATTTAGTTTTGCTTTTTCTCTGGCAAGCGAGGCAAAGACAAACGCATGTACTTGATTGTTATTGATAGCCTTCCGCGCTTTACCAGAGTAGTCCAGATGTTCCTGGAGCCTCCGAATTATTCTTCTTGGTGGCCTGCTTTCATACAGGCCCTCGTGCCAGAATAGCACTTCACGACTTTCCAGCCTTCTACCGTTCTTAGACGAAAGTACAAATATCACGCACGGCTCGTTGACAGTACAGGCAACCGTTTGGGCGTCTTTAAGAATTCGGCGCCATGTTGCAGAGGAGTTGAGTTGAACACCACCGAGTTCTCGTAAATTAGGGGAGACTCTAGAAGGTAGATCGCAACCATAACGGGAAGGAATTATTGGAGTTGGTTGTTCAAAGCATCCGGAGGGAAAATTTTGTGCCAGCCAGTCTAAAGCGATATCCTTTAGGTAGATACGATTGGCCTCTGGCAAGGCATCAGCCAGTTGCAAGTCATTCGTAATAAACATTGTGTGCTCATTTGCCAAGCTGGTCGCACCAATCAGGGCATCCGGTGTCTTAAGACTAATCCGATTATCCACCACATAGTTGCCTCTGAGGCGACCAGCGGCACGTGCTACTGCTCCATTTACATCAAGAATCTCGAAATGACGGTTAATAATCGCCAGAAGATCGAGTTCCGGGTCGTAACCTGTACTGTAACGATTAGTAAAATGGACATGGGCTAGAAGTTCAGAAACAACGACGGTGCTAATGTAAAGCTCGATTTCCCCCTTCACTCCAGCACGAAAAACAGGATCTAAGCAATCTGCCCATGGCTGCACTGGCGGGTTGCTGATGTAATATTGGACACAATTCGTATCCAACGCTACTTTCGGCTTTCCCGTTGTAGTTGTATGAATAGTCTCTTCAAGACGCTGTGTTGCACTCACCATTTGTATATTATTCCACGCCTGATTTCTCGAACCTAACCGACCCCTTAAGCCCTTCTACCGAGGTTGGCACTGTCACCAGTGTCAAAAGGTCCTGCAAATCAGCATTTATTTCTTCTTCAAGATCCAGCAAGCGGTTGATGAGGACTTCAGGTTTTTCATGTTCTATGGATTCGGCTTGGTGTGGGTTGTAGCGTCCTGCCGTGAGGCTATAATCCGTTTTACGGATATCTTCAACACCAGCCCACCAGGATTTGGCACTTACAAAATCTGCGAGATTATCGGATTTAAGGATTGCCAGGACACCGCCGTTCTTTTCATGTCGCCAATTATAAGGCCACATGGATATCAAATTCTGCAAATCGCCATCTGTAGCGAAGTCTGGTAGAGGTCGGCGAGTCGCTCCCAGATCCCGGCCGTCACTTTCGATACGGTAAAACCACACGTTGGAAGTTCGCTTATCTTCCTTGCCCAACGGTCGACGAAAGACCACTACGCTGGTCTTGGCGCCGCTATATGGATTGAATACACCGTTGGGGAGGCTGATCACAGCCAGCACCTCGAATTGTTCAACCAGACGGCGGCATATCTTCCGAAGCATGCTCTTCGAGTCAAAGAGGAGCCCTTCCTTTAGCACAACTGCGGCCCTTCCACCTGGTCTGAGGGCATTCATCATGTGCTGAATG
>Ga0310040_1003093_pt1 | contig 9781 bp, 12 predicted proteins | sample EPASupsiteHSE623_FD_200237 | JGI IMG/M metagenome (GOLD analysis project Ga0310040, IMG submission 200237) | Bioremediated contaminated groundwater from EPA Superfund site, New Mexico - Sample HSE6-23 (v2) (version 2) | ecosystem: Environmental > Aquatic > Deep subsurface > Groundwater >... | reverse complement strand
ACTGCGAAGGCTGGATGGCATTTTACTTACGCATGAACATACGGACCATATCTTTGGATTGGATGATATTCGTGCTTTTAACTGGGTACAGCATCATCCAATGGATATTTATGCTGAAGCCAGGGTACAGGAATCCATCAGGCGGATCTTTAATTATGTGTTTTCACCGTCCGGGTATCCCGGAATACCCCAGATGAACCTTCACCTGATCGATAATTCGGTTTTTTTTATTGATTCGGTTCCGGTGATCCCCGTCCGGGGTTACCATCATCAACTGCCGGTTTACGGATTCCGCATTGGCAAATTGGCTTACCTGACTGATATCAAGACCATCGAAGATCATGAAAAGGAGAAGCTCGTTGATTTGGATCTATTGATCGTGAATGCATTGCGGATTGAAAAGCATGTTTCACATTTTAATCTGGAAGAAGCCATTCAGCTTATCCGCGAAGTGAAACCAAAAAAGGCTTTCCTGACACACATCTCGCACATGATGGGCCTGCATGACGATGTACAGCGGGATCTGCCGGTCAATGTCTTTCTTGCTTATGACGGCCTTTGTTTAACGATCTAAGGTTTGTTGTCTTCTTTTCTTTTTTTCATCAAGGGTGCCGAAGCCGTGAAGGCCAAAACAAGATAGCCGATGCCGGTAATTCCGAGGGCTTTTTGTAAGCTGTAATGGTCTGTAATATAGCCTAATATAGGACCAGTGATCGCAAAATTGATCCGGATTACAAAGTCGCGCAACGAGAGGATCGTGGCCCGCACTTCCGATCGGGTATATTGATTCAAATAATCTTTCAGGATCGGGTGGGCGATTCCTCTGAGCACGTAAAAGCCAAAGAGGATGCCTATTCCGGCCAGGCTGATTTCCCAGGCGGCAAAAACATAACCAATGCTTAATCCAATGATAATGACAAACAGCGAATTCCGCTGTCCCAGGAAATTTTCCGCCTTGTATGAAAGGATGGAAGAAAATCCGGCAGACAGATTCAGGAGTGTCCACATGATCCCGAACATGGTGACGGGGAGTCCTGCTTCCTGAAAATAAGGCTGTACAAACCAGGCGAAAGTAAGCGAAGCAGTCCCTGTCAGAGAAGAAAGCAACAGAGCTGAACGCATTTCTGCATGCAAAAAAGTTTGCCGGATCGTTCCGAAAATTGATTTCAGGCTATGAGCGACTTCCCGCGCATGATACCTGGGCTCATGTAAAAGCAAGGCTGCAGGAATTGCTATCGCCGACACGCCAAACTGGAAATAAAAAGGCAGTCGCAGGCTCACTGCAGCCAGCAACCCGCCGCAAACCCCTGCGAGCGCTTCTGAAAAGTTACCCGCTGAGGTGATCCTCCCTTCCTGTTTGATGTACTGGTTTTCTTTTCCCGAAACTTTCAAGGTGTCGTATAACATCGCGGAGTCGGCTCCGGATACGAAGCTTTGGCCGATGCCAAGAACAATCTCGGCAACAGCAAACGCCCAGAATTCGTAGGAGAAGCTGTAAAATGCAAAGCCAATGGCTCCAAAAACAGAACCAAATAACAAGGTTTTCTTCCGTCCCCATGCGTCAGCCATGTAACCGGAGGGTACCTCCATGACCACAATTGCGATGGAATAAACTGATTTCAACCAGAAAATATCCTGCATGCTTAGTCCGTTATCCTGATAGAAGAGAACCACTACCGGCATAACCAGATTAAACCATTTTGAAAATTTGATCAGATAAAGACTGATGATGTTGGACTTTATGCTTGAATTCATGACCCCGTAAAAATAAAAAAATTACATGGTGTGTTATACCGGTCAGAGATATTTACTTGTTCAGGCAAGAGAAACCGCTGATTTAAATGCCATTTTTTAGTTTGTTGAAATAAAACAGAGCAGTTTGAAAGATTATTTCTACTTTTGGCGGCAAATTAGTAGAATTGTGCATAAAAGGAAGGTAGGGCAAAAACAGATTACAGTGGTTCAATCATGGAGATGCCCTGCAACTATTAAAAACCAAATTGACCATGAAACTTTACTTTCCTGAAAATTATAAGTCTTACCTCGACCTGCGGGAGACAGAACGGGCCATTAAACTGGTGAAGGATATTTTTCAGCAGGACCTGTCGTCCGAATTGAAACTCAGCCGGGTTACCGCTCCGCTTTTTGTGATGAGAGGAACGGGTATTAATGATGATCTGAACGGCATTGAACGACCGGTTTCATTTCCTGTAAAAGAACTGGATGACAAGATTGCAGAAGTGGTCCACTCGCTTGCCAAGTGGAAACGGATGACTTTGGCCGATCTGGAATTCAATCCCGGATATGGATTATATACCGATATGAATGCCATCCGTCCCGATGAAGAACTGGATAACATCCATTCGCTGTATGTGGATCAGTGGGACTGGGAGCGGGTCATCACCAATGACGACCGGAATTTGAAATTTCTGAAGAAGATTGTCAAAAAGATCTATACCGTGCTGCTGCGGACAGAATTTTATGTCTATGAACATTATCCGCAGATTAAGCCAATCCTACCCGAAGAGATCACCTTTATTCATACCGAAGAACTGGCCGAACGTTATCCCAATCTGACTCCCAAAGAAAGGGAGAACGCAATCGCCAAAGAATTCGGAGCCGTTTTCATCATCGGTATCGGCGGACAGCTTCCGAATGGGGAGATCCACGACGGACGCGCTCCTGACTATGATGACTGGACAACGGAAACGGTGAACGGATTTAAAGGGTTGAACGGCGATATTTTGATCTGGAACCCGGTACTGGAGAGTTCGTTTGAAATCTCGTCGATGGGGATCCGCGTGGACAAGGAAACCTTACTGAAGCAATTAAAGCTGTCCAATACAGAAGCCCGCAAGGATTTGTACTGGCACAAACGTCTGCTAAACGGGGAGCTTCCCCTTTCGATAGGAGGGGGGATTGGTCAATCGCGCATCTGCATGTATTTTTTAAGAAAGGCCCATATCGGAGAAATCCAGTCAAGTATCTGGCCTGATGAAATGTATGAGCAGTGCCGTGAGCATAACATTCACCTGGTCTAAGGACATAAACCAGCCAAATAAAAAATTAGCGTTTACATGCGGTTGCATTTTTTGATATTTTTATATCTTTGCAACCGCTTTAAGGATGCCTCGGTAGCTCAGTTGGATAGAGCAATAGCCTTCTAAGCTATGGGTCATGGGTTCGAATCCCGTCCGGGGTACAAAAAAGCCGCACTGGTTGCGGCTTTTTGCGTTAAAATCTTCTGTGTCTCTATTTTGTAAGACCATAATCCAAAGGTAAGAGTTCTACGGTTTACAAATTAAGGATCTCGTTTTTTGCGGAAAATTCCACAAAAAAATATTTTTATCAAAATAGTTGCCTACCTACAAGTAGGTAAGTATATTTGCAGTCAGCAATGGATACAAGAACAGAAATAATACGGATCGGTGACAGCCTTATCAGGGAAAGAGGTTACAATGCTTTCAGCTTTTCAGACATTGCAAGACAACTGAACATTAAAAATGCATCGGTACACTATCACTTTCCGACAAAGACCGCATTGGGATTAGCTGTTATTCGGGAACATTTTAGCCGGTTTGAACAGCTAAAAGAAAGAACAACCAAAAAAAGTCCGCTTGAAAAATTGAATGCTTTTTTGGACATTTATACCGCTGCAAAATCGGAAAACAAGGTTTGTATTGTCGGTTCATTGGTTGCCGAGCTGTATACCGTCGAGCCTGAAATACAAAGTGAACTCAAGAAGTTAGCAAACAATATATTGAAATGGATAACTGAAGTTTTACGCGACGGGAAAAGTGATGGTGTATTTCATTTCAACATAAACGAACGGACAAAAGCATTAATGATCATCACCAATATGCTTGCGGCGGTGCAACTGGCAAGGCTTACCAATACGCAGGACTTTGAGCAAATTAAAGAAAATGTTATAAATGATTTAATCGGATAGCCATGATGAGACGAGTAGTAATAACCGGAATGGGCGCTTTAACACCTATCGGAAATAATGTGAATGATTTTTGGAAATCACTTGTTAACGGGGTGAGCGGCGCTGCACCCATTACCAGGTTTGACACAACAAAATTCAGGACGAAATTTGCCTGCGAACTCAAAAATTTTGACCCGTTGAGTCATATCGATAAAGCCGAAGCGAGAAAATTTGATTTGTTTACGCAATACGCTTTGATTGCCGTCGAAGAAGCAGTAAAAAACAGCAACATCAATTTTGACGTGCTGAACAAAAACCGCATTGGCGTTATCTGGGGTTCTGGAAATGGCGGTATGGGCACATTTCAACAGCAGGTAACCGAATTCGTACAAGGCGACGGGACACCAAGATTTAATCCGTTTTTCATTCCTAAAATGATTGTCGATATTGCTTCGGGTGTTATTTCCATAAAGTACGGACTCAGGGGAGTAAATTTTACAACAGTATCGGCTTGTGCCACTTCCAATACGGCGATTATTGAAGCTTTTAATTATATCCGCTGGGAAAAGGCCGATATGATTATTACAGGCGGTTCGGAAGCACCCATAATGGAAAGCGCTATTGGTGGCTTTAACGCTTCAAAAGCGTTATCAACTTTCAATGAAAATCCGCAACTGGCATCAAGGCCCTTTGATGTAAAAAGGGATGGTTTTGTAATGGGCGAGGGAGCCGGAGCGATTATTTTGGAAGACCTGGAAAGTGCAAATAGACGTGGAGCAACAATCATCGCCGAAATTGTTGGTGGCGGTATGGCTGCCGATGCCTATCACTTAACCGGCACTCATCCTGAAGGTGAAGGAGCATATTTAGGTATGCTTGCAACGTTGGAAGACGCCGGGATCAGGGCGGAAGACATTGACTATCTGAACGCACACGCCACATCAACGCCACTGGGCGATATCAGCGAATTAAAAGCAGTGGAACGGGTTTTCGGACGGCAAAGCAAACTTGCTATCAGTGCAACAAAATCAATGACAGGACATTTGCTGGGCGCGGCGGGAGCTGTTGAAGCTATTGCCTGTATAAAAGCCATTCAGGAAGACCTAATTCCGCCGACAATTAATTCGACCGAGATTGAACCCGAATTCAAAGACAACTTTAATCTGACCTTACAAACGGCCCAACAAAGAGAGGTAAATTATGCAATGAGCAACACCTTTGGTTTTGGCGGACACATTGCAACAACTGTTTTCAAAAAGTATTCGGAATAAAAGGCCTGCAGGAGTATAGCACGTCTAAGGACTATCTGATTTTAGTGAATTGTTACTTTTAATTTTTACACAGATGGACGTCAAAGATACCAGAATTAATGTGCTGATAGCAGGCGCTACCGGCATGATTGGGGAGGGACTTTTACATGAATGCCTGCATCACGGTCAGATTGGAAAAGTTGTTGTAATTGGCCGCAGAGCCTGCGGCTGGGCTCACCCAAAGCTCACTGAAATCATCCATCACGATTTGTCAGATGTTTCCGGTTTGGTGGCTTTACTGAGCGATTGTCATGCATGTTTCTATTGTGTCGGTACAACCGCGGTCGGTAAAACGGAGGCAAAATACACGGCCGAAAACAACACATTGCCTTTGAGCTTTGCATCCGGCCCGACATGACGTTTTGCTATATTTCGGGGGCCGGCACCGACAGTACTGAAAAAGGACCGTTAATGTGGGCGCGTGTAAAAGGAAAAACTGAAAATGAATTGCTGAAACTGCCTTTTGCCCGCGTATATAATTTTCGTCCGGCAGGCCTGATCCCTTTCCTTACCCTCAAACCCTCGCAAACGTATTACCGGTTATACAAATATTTCAAATTGCCGTTTGCCCTTCTAAAACCATTACTCCCCAATTACATCATGGATTTAAGGGTTTTGACCACTGCGATGATAAATGTTGTGCTGTCCGGTTATTCTAAAAACATCCTGGAACCCCGCGATATAAAGTTTGTGGCGCGGGGACGCATAAGTTAGCGAAAACTAGCGATTTGTATTCGACCTTCTCTTTCACTCCGGAAAAACGCCGCCTCTCTTACAGCATTTTTGAGGATGATTAGTGATACTTCGCCTGTAAGTATGCGATGGTCTCTTTTATCAGTTTTTTGAGCACATCCTGGTTAATATCGGATAGCTTTTTTATGTAGATACAGGCTTTTCCTATTTTATACTTTCCCAGGTTTTTCAGCAAATATTCGTGCTCCTTCGCTCCGGTGTATACATAAAGAGAAATAGCTGCCTTTCGTGGGGAAAACCCGATCAACGGCCAATCTCCTTCCTGGCTGCTCTTTTCCGATTTGTAATGATAACTGCCAAATCCGATGATTGAAGCACCCCACATTTTTGGCTCATAACCTGTAAACTCCTGCATCAGCTTTAACAAATCAAAACTATCTCTTCGTTTTTGCTCGCTGTCGGCAAATTGGTTGATAAACTCCGTAACATTTGCGTCCGTTTGTTTTGTTTTCAGTTCTGCCATAGTTTTTGTGTATTCAGTTTTTCTATATAACAAGTCAGCCCATATTTTATTTCAATTCAAATTTGTGCAGTGTTTTAGCTTGAATTATTCATTTTTCGTTCAGCCCAAGGTCAAAGTATTACGGACTTGTCAGCAGCGCTGAACCCTGAAAAATATAATTGCTAAATTTTAATGGTGTTGAAATAATGGTTCTCACCTTCGTCTTCAAACTCTTCAATCAGCGTTAGCCCCGATGCAGATAATAATTTTTTATAGTTCTCAGCTCCGAGCGATCTGGAAGCTTGTCCGGTCATGGCATCCTCCCATTCAGTTTCCTGAGAAGGAGCGGTAAATAAAAATTTACCTCCGGTTCGTAATGCACCGGCTGCTTTTTTTATAACCTTCGCCTGCGCTTCCTTTGATAAAAGAAAGATCAGCCCCCATGAAATAATAGCGTCAAACGTGCAATTAAAAAATAAGGAGTCTTCTGCCGGTTCACAGGCAACCGGATTGTCGGGAAAATTTTGCCGAAATTCATTAATCAAAGTAGGTGATGCGTCGACTCCGTAAACCGACATGCCTTCTTCATTCAACACTTTAGAGATGGGGATGCCCGTTCCGCAACCAAGGTCCAATACTGAAGCACCTCGCGGCAATGACCGGCACCAGTTATGAACGGACGAGGTGCCTGTTCCATTCACGTTTTGTCCCCTGACTTCGATAAACCTTGTTGCTATATCTTCATAACCGTTTGATTTGTCCATATTCGCACTGCCTTTACGTTCAGTTTATTGTTAAACCAACTAAGAAGGAAATCAAATTGCAAGTGAATGAACTTAAAAATGATTTCAGTACCGTAATTCTCAACATTCCTCCAATGATAAAGGTTTCCATTAAAACAGCAAACGTTTCTCCAATGACGATATACCATAGCTTTTGATCGACATACATTGGCAATATAAACCATAAATACGGCAAGGTTGCGAGACTTGCAATGAGTCCGGTGCTTAGCAACCGGCTAAGGCTGATGTGTTCGTTTCGAACCACCAGCCGGAAAAATAAAACCAGTACAACCGACTCAATGAAAATGGTCAGTACCAGGCTCTTTAAAAACAACATTTCGTAGTCCATGGGTGGATGTTTTCGGTATTCCGGGTTTAGTTATAAAGCGTAGGGAAAGGAATAACATGGTTGCTGCCAGAGAAATAAGCAACAATACCATCATCTCATTTTTCAACCATGAATTGCTGTTAAGAATGGTTGGTAATGCCCCAGCAAAAAGAGCAACTGTGGTCAATCCGAACGAAAAGCCTTTGTATTGGGGTAAAACATTCAGAATAGCGATCAAGGTAACCGGCATGGTAAAGTTAAAAGTAAACGCTCCCAGTATTCCCAAAATCGGCAGCTCCGAATGAAATGCCAGCAATGGCGCCGAAATCAGCAAACCGCCAACGCCTATCCTGATCAATCCGTATCTGTCGGCCAGGATACCGCCAAAGACTTTGCCCAGCACCAAAGCTGCCAGAAGTGCATACAGGAGGTGTTGATTTTGTTTCCAGGAAAAATTAATCGACAGGCCAATTAATGAGCGAACAGCAATCGGAACCATGATTAAGATAACAACGAACACACCGAAGCCGAAATTTTTCATCCGGACACTTTCGGAGCTTCTGTTAAAAGCAGGCGTCCGGACAGAATAAACGAGCCTGCACAAAAACAGTAACAATGCCGGGAAGGCAAGCAGGTTTATGCTTACTTCAGACACAGATAAAAAAGCGCCAACTGCCAGTCCAATTGCCCCCGGCGCTACGTAAATACCCGAAAAAGTGGCTTTCCTGTCTTTTAGTGACAATACGAGACATCCGCCACCGACGTGGTATAATGCATTTCCGATACTAACGATGATCAAGGCAGCATAAACATGGTTCCAGAATAAAAACGATATCGCAATAAGGGTTAATCCAGTCATCGCAGCCAGCTTTGGATTCAGCATTTTATCTATCAACAATCCAAAGGGGGCCTGAAGAACAAAGGCAGCAGCATTGTAAATTAACATGGCCAGTACAGCGTTGCTGCTTAAGTCCAAAACGCCGAGTAACAGATAGGCGCATGCAGCATCTGCAACTAAATGAGCCGCAGCGTACAACGAGATGAACGGGATAATTTTAAAAGAAATGTTTTGTCTCATGCTTTATTGAAACAGATATGGGTTTGAGAGGATCCTCGGTTTCATCTTTAAAGTGTTGGACCAGATCGGGCCGGCTGTTTTTGTACTGATATGTTGTTTTTGCTTTGTACAGGTAAAAGACCGTATCATGACGGCAGGCAAGATTAAAGTCGATTTCCAGCGAACGAAATTGACTTGTGCTGAAAGATTGTGCTTTTACGGTAAGGTTTAACTTCTGTACATTTTTGTCCTTCTCCCAGTCGATCTTATCCAGGTCAATCCGGTTAAAGTAGTCTGTTTTCAACGCATAAAGCGAAAGGGAACACGTCTGATTGAATTTCAGGCAAGAACCGGAGTCGACCCGATAAGCTATATTCGAGTTGCTGAATGCAAGACAATTATTTACTCCAATTACTGCAATGTCTGGAAATTCATGTAAGTTTTTAATTCGTACACAAATCTTTGCGGGTGTGGGCTTGGTTATGATAATGTCTCCGTGTAATTGGCCCGTGAATAATGCAAATGAAAATAAAAGTAAATATTTGAGTCGTTTCATCTGTATGTAATTTTTCATAGTTCGGTCGCGTCGACCAGTTGTGACGATAAAGTTTTTAATGCCACTGCAAATTACAATAATCAGACGAGATTTTGTAAAGAATATTTGGAAAGAATCGGTCTGGATTTGAGGAGCTCATAGAAATACCCGCTTCAGATGCTAACAGTTCATAAAAAATGCCATCCCTCAAGCGGATAGCATTTTTTGATGATTTACGGTGGCGCTGACTTACAACAAGCCACCTGCTACAGTAATCCGCTCACCCGTTATCCATCTGGAATCGTCAGACGCCAGAAAGACGGCAACGTCTGCAATATCGTCAGGTTGACCAATGCGCCCCAGTGGCGTTAATGCGACCATTTGTTTTTCCAGGTCACCGCCACGTATTTCGCGGTTACCTTCTGTTGCTGTCATCCCTGGTGCGATGGTATTGACCCTTATTTTTTTTGCGCCCAGTTCTTTTGCCAGCAGTTTGGTGATATTATCGACAGCAGCTTTTGCCGAGGCATACACAACCAGACCCGGAAGCGGATTTTGGCTTACCGTTGAACTGATATTGATAATGCTTCCGCCAGCCTCTCCAAACAACTTAACGGCCTGTTGTGTAGACAGGATGTTGCCCAGA
>Ga0310040_1003081_pt1 | contig 9805 bp, 8 predicted proteins | sample EPASupsiteHSE623_FD_200237 | JGI IMG/M metagenome (GOLD analysis project Ga0310040, IMG submission 200237) | Bioremediated contaminated groundwater from EPA Superfund site, New Mexico - Sample HSE6-23 (v2) (version 2) | ecosystem: Environmental > Aquatic > Deep subsurface > Groundwater >... | reverse complement strand
GGTATCCCCCGCTGTGCAGGAACGGATGCCGTGGAGCGGTATTTTTCCCCGGCGTCATGACCTGAAACAATGGCAGCATTTCCTGCGGAAGCGGGTGGACCGTGTCCTGACTCCAGACTTCTCTGCCCGGCCCGGCTCCCAACCGCCCCTTCCAAAGTACACCGCCCGACCCCCACCCACGATTTTGTACCCACGCGACCCCCCACACTACAAATTTCCACCCCGGCACCATATCACCTCGTAAAAATCCCCGGGATCCCACAAAATCCCGGTCGCGATGGAGGGGGTCGCATGGGTACAGTCTGGTTTTGTCATCCGGACAACCTGCGGCTCCGGGCCAGCCCATAACACAACAAATACGGCATTAATTTGCCGGAGAACCGGGCTCGAATCCTGCGCTACGAACCGGTTCCGGGCCGATCAGGTGTACCCGCCTGACCCCCACACTCCATCGTTTGCGGTTCCCCCCGCCAAACTGTGCCAAACCTGCCTACCTGTAGCTCTCATCCCTGCCGACGGGAAAACGCCCCCGGATTGGCAAAACCCGGCAATAACCTGGCTGCATTTTGAGAAATGTCGAATGCTGAAAGCATGAGACAAGAGAAGACGGATGTCTTCGAAACCTGGTTGCCGGGACCGGAAAACCGGGGAATCGGAGCCCTGTACTGGCTTCGTTTCCCGCATCCCCCCGGGAGTCGCATTCTCCGACGGTTGACCCTCTTCCGGAGGGAACTCTCATGCGGTCTCGCTCAGACCGGCATCGCCAGATCGATCGTCTCCCTCACACCCGCCTCCCGCAATAATCCGGAATGCCGGAATCGTGCCGCAATGTGCCGGAACCATGCCGGAATTATATTGAAAATTCTGCCGTATTTTTCAAAAATAATCTTGTCATGGGCACGGAAAACAAAAATAGGATCCTAAGTAGTATGCCGCAATGTGCCGCGATCATGCCGCGATCCCAATCTAAACGAAAAAACAAAGATTTTATGGGGTGATTTGGCAAAAACTCACAAGGCATAATTTTTCAATATTTAATCTCTCCCGACTAAAAGGGGAAATGCCGGAATGCCGGATGCAACAGATATCGGGTAATCCTCCCCTCTTTTCTTGCCTTGACTGTATTCCGCTCAACCAATTTGCTGAGATCCTGGCGACCAGTGCGTTCTGCACATCCAGCCAAATGAGCCAGTTCAGCGGAAGTGATCGATTCATGGGTCTTCAGGTATTCGATCGCCAGCTTCTGCCGGTCATTCAGCAGCCCGGGCTGTTCGAGAAGCACATTCACTGATGAGCGCCGGAAGGTCACCATGAAGTCCTCATCCTGCTCATAAAACTCCGGTTCCGGCACACCGAGATCCCGGCAGACACGGATCATCTTCGTTGTTCCTGAACCCCACCGTTCGATATACTTGATCCGGAACAGCAGGTCTGCGATGAGCCGGTTCCTCGGTCTTGAGCTGTGCCGCCGTTTCAGCGATTCAATGGTGAGCGTGGAAGGCAACAGCCCGGGATTCAGGATCTCAAGCGAGTTCGTAAAAATGCTGACCTGCACGTTCCCTGATGACTGATAGTCCCGGTGGCAGACTGCATTGATGACCGCCTCGCGGAAAGCATCCGGCGGGTACTCCCATGACTCTTCCCGCTCGAATTTTTCCTTGGGCATCCAAGCGGCCTTTGCGATGTTGTCGCGGATGAATATCTCGGTCTGATCGATCTGCGCAACAATCGAACCTCCGATGACTTTCATATCCGCGTATGGCTGGGTGACATCATCGCCCCGGAATTTTGCGCAGCGGATCTCTGCACTGTCGATAAATTTCTGGGGTTTCCTTCCGAAGAAGAGGATAGCCGCGTTGGTGGGTCTGCCGTCCTTCAGCAGTTCGAGTGATTCAAGTGCTGTATCTACCGGTGTTTCCGTGTCCAGGTCAATATGCCGGACCTGTCTTGCCCGGGTCAGGTAGGATCTCACGAGGGTCGGGTCGATATCGCTCATAGTCGCACCGGCACAGATGTCACGGTCCCACACATATCCCTGCTGCTTTATGATCAGGTGGGTGAGAACGTCCGGTGGCATCTTCACGCTCTCGCTGCCGCTCCGGATATACGGGACTCCGTCAACAAAATAGGGTTTGTGTGTTCCCTCGCTGATGATTACTTCGATGATGGATTTGCCGTCATCAGACCGCTCACGGATCTCCGGTATGATCTCGGGCTTGAGTTTCTGCCGGATTTTCTGGGAAACTTTCAGGAGGGTGGAGTCAGCGACCGTGAGCCCGACCACACGGCCATCGGGCCTCACACCAAAATAGAGGCTGCCGCCACGATGATTCAGGAATGCGCAGACATCAACGAGGGCAGCGTCCAGTTCGGCCAGGGATGCTTTCAGCTCCACGGTTTCCGATTCCTGGTATTTCATCGCTGGCGTTCCTGGACTCATGGCGATTCTCGGAATAATTCCAATCCGGTTGTTGGATGCCTCCCAATAAAAAGGGTAGTATTGAAATTCATTTTCCTGCACCCGACCCATGGAACGGAACTGTCGCTTGCTGACTCCGATGGCGACGGGGCAAGCGATTATGCCGAGATGACCGTCCTAGGTACCGACCCGATGGTGGGAGCTATGGTAATCGCGCCGGAGATCCTGACGCACCAGACTAACCTCCTCCATTCCGACACCATCCACCCGAAAACCTACGCAAAAATGGGCGGGATGTTTGGCGAGACCGGCATCAAAGACGGCTCAATGAACTGGCTGGTCGGCGACAATGTCGCATCATCCTTCCCGTATTTCGCCGGATGGATGGCGTCCGGGTATTTCGTTGTCGGGGATGTCCGCGACATTGGCGAGACGATCTACCAGGGCGACGGTGTCGGGACGGCGCTGAATGCGGTTGCGTTTGCGCCGTATGTTGGGGATGCGGAGAAGACCGGCAATACGCTCCGGAAACTGGCGACGAAGTATCCGTCTAAGATTTCTGATACCGGGAGATATCTCTGCAGCGTCCTGCCGGGAAATACACCTAATGAAGTGTTTGTGGTTGTGCACGACACAGGATTCTTGGGACGTGAACGGCTGGCCATTGGTGAATTACGTAATGCAGGGAAATCAGTCGCGGAAATAAACGCTGAGATTAGTGTAGGTGAGAAATGGCTGATTAAGTCAGCCAATGCAATAAGAATAAGCCACTTTAACGATATCCCGGGTAACTTAAACAAGTATTCAGCAACTAAAGGAAAAACGGTACTTGGTACCTATAACCGCTATCTTGACAATCCATCTTATCTTGAAGTGTTGCCAAAAGAAAAAGCGAACTTTTTGAATTTTGACGAGGCGATCACGTCCGTGAAATCAGAAGATGGCATTCTACATCCAATCAACAAAGATTTACTTGACTGTGCCATAGATAATGGTGATGAGATAATCCTATCTGTAGATTATCGGATCCTTCCCGACGGGATTGGAGAAACCTACAAACTTGAAATTGATTACTTAATTGAGAATGGATACCGAATCAGTAATTCAGTTGGATCTGATGGATTATACCGGATGATACGTGTGTCATAATCCCTCCGATGTATTGTTAAGGAGAAATCTATGGTTGTAAGAAAAGAGAATCCACTCATACCAAAAATTTTACAGGCCGTCCAACCATTGACTGAAAATAGTGTCTTTCTGGTAGATACAATTGAGTTTGGAACACGGTACAACCAGGTTCATGTGAGATTAATCTCACCGGAGATGAAATTGATTATCGATCAACAGATACGGCACTTTCTGGGAATAAGTATTTACCTTCATATCCGCTCAATTCAGAGAACATTCAAACTGAAATACCTGATACCCGCAATTCATCTGAATATTCAGCTTAAACCAGACAGTTCTATTCAGGGTTTGAAATATCCTTTTGGTCCTGATGATGAAGATAAAGACATCCATGAGATAGATTTTGATATCCAATGTTCAGGATTTCTGCCTGAGGTGAACCGGCTCTGTATGGAAATCAAAAATGAATTGCCCGAGATATCGTGGTATTTCAATGAAGCAAATCGTGACAAGACAATCACACTTTATGAAAAGCAAAAAGGTAACAAAATCGCTTAACTGAAAGTCAGGAAGGAAGAATGCATCTGAAAAAAGGAATGAATTATGGAAGACATCAAAGACATCATTGTGGCCCTTCGTCCTTTGAAAACTAAGAAGATAATACGATATGATGCGATCTCCTGTCATATCCTGAGCGACAGTATTGATATAAAGCGATATCCCTGGGATCTGATTAAAGCGAATTTGCTTTTTCATTCGAAAAACGACAATACCTTTGAGGTATATTTCATTTTTTATCCCTATCTGAAATTTATTAAAAACCGGGAAGACCTGATTGCAAAAAATGATGTCGTAGTATTATCCGGGAAGAATGTTTTCCGGATGCTGGGAATCGAATATTCCCATAATCCCAATGGACTTCTGGAAGATCTTCATGACTTATCGATATTCCTGAAAAACAACTGGGACCGAATCCTTCAGGAATTTTCTGATAAAAACATCAAGAAGACATACAATATTGTGGTTTCGATGGAAGGAAATGATGAAGAAGAGATCAATCGCGTAATGAAAACGCTGCATAATTTAGTCGATTGATAATCCAAAATCCCTCATCATAGATTCCCGATTATTCATGGAAAGCATCTCCAATCCATCCCCTCGACGAACCCTCATCTCAACCTCATGCCCCCACATTAACAAAACGCCGCTCATTCCACCCCCCGTTTCCCCCTCCCGGTACCCAAAATGACACTAATTCACGAAAAAACGACACCCTTCTTTTCAGACTCGCCAAAAACAACCCCCGATTGCCGTAAATCCGGGTAAATCGTGCCCGGAAATACCCTCAAACAGCACTATTACAATGGCCGATCTCCCCTCAGATCGTGCTCCAGCCCCGGGCAAAAACCCGCCAAAATTCACCCGGCAAAAAGACGCCCGTATCCGCGTTCTGTTGCAGGTCAGCAGGGGCCATGAGTTCCCGGACGTGGCGCGGAAACCCCCGGATCCTGATCTTCACGTCGGAGGAAAATTTGGATCCTGGCGGCCGGGCACCCGGGAGTGCAGGTCCTCCGTCGGAGAATCATGAGATGATCCGGGTATCTCTCCCCGGGGCAGGGTACGGTAAGCCGGTCATTAAAATCCGGACATAATAACACCATAACCGTATTAACTACCGGAATAAACTATACTATACTGTGGACAAAGACTACCTGGTCCGGCTCATCCATGAATACAATCCTCAGCTCCGGGGCTTCCCCGCACCGGTCCCGTCAACCCGCCGGGATCTGTACACGGAGATAGAGCCGTGGATGAAAAAGAAACAGGCTGTTGCGATTACCGGTCTCCGCCGCATCGGCAAGACCACGCTCATGCGCCAGCTTATGGCCGCGCAGGACGGCACCGCGATCTTCTTCTCGTTCGATGAAGAAGATACCCAGAAGAAGGAAGTCCTCGTCTTCGTCCTCGACTACGCGATCACCGCTCTGCACGCAACAACGCTCTTCCTTGACGAGATACAGTACGTTGAGGACTGGGAAGGGATCCTCAAGCGGTATTACGACCAGAACGCGATCAAGTTCATCCTCTCGGGATCCGAATCGCTCGATATCTCGCGGGCAAACGCGGCCCTTGCCGGCCGGCTGGTGACCTTCCGGCTGTTCCCCCTTTCCTTCCGCGAATACCTCCTGCTCAAAGGTGAGGATGTCACAGCCGGGCCGGCTGCACTGCAGGATTACCCGGCCATGGAAGCACTCTATCACCAGTGCCTTACCCGGAAGGAACGGTTCGAACAGGCCTTAATTGAATATATCTACAAGGGCGCGTTCCCAGAGCTCGTGGACGAGAACGAGGTCCCGGTAATCCGGAAATATATCCACGATCTGGTGGTGAGAAAGATCATCTACCGGGATATTCCTGCCATGTTTGACATACGCAGGCCGGACCTGCTCTTCGAATTGTTCCGGTACGCGTGCAGCACCTCCTCCCAGCTCTTCGACATCCAGAACCTGGCCCGGCATTTCGGCGTTCACGCTGAAACCATCTCCACCTATCTCTTCTACCTCCGCTCGGCATTTCTTATCAGGGTCACCGAACCATATTCGGAAAGCCCGGCCAAACGGGTGCGGAAGAACAAAAAACTCTCGGTCTCTCACCCGGCCATCGCGTGTGCGGTGCTCGGGTACAGCCGGGAACAGATCATCGATCAGGTCCGCGGACAGTTTGTCGAGACACTCTTTACCGGCCGGTATTTCTGGCGCGACCGGCACAAGCATGAAGTGGACCTTGTCCTTGAAACTCCCGCAGGGCTCGTGCCGGTGGAGATCAAGTACCAGAACCGTATCAGCCCGTCCGATACCAAAAACCTGCTCATCTTCATGGAGGAGTATGGTGTCAGTACGGGCATCCTGATAACGAAAGACCTGTTCGATAAAAGAATTACCGGAGGCCGGGAGATCCTGTATATCCCGGCATGGGTGGCACTTCTGGCCGATACCCTCCCGCTTACGGATCCGGTGCAGCGAGGCTAAGAATACGAAGGAAGAATCATCGTACCACAGGAACAGGTTTTTCAGCGATAGTTTTTTTTATTCTGTTTCTTCCCGCAGTTCTCGCCTTCATTCCCCCGGATCTGATGCATCTTCCCGGCAATCTCCACAGGAAAACCCTCTCCCACCCACACCCAACAGGCCCCGGCCGGTACCTATTCCTATGTGACATTCCTGATCGATGACGTCAGCGTCCAGGCAACGGAACCCCCGGGAACTCCGACCGATGCAAGTATCCGGTTCCACGTCACCGATGCGGCGACAGGCCATGATATAACTTCAGGTACAGTCTATGTGAACCGCGCTACCGGCCCGGAGTCGAAGCCGATCAAGTCCAACGGGTATACCGATCCATTCATCTTCCAGACCTATGGTGCCTACACCTTCGATGTGTACGCATATGGCCATGACCCCCTGGAAAACCAGCAGTTCAATGTTGTCAAGGGCCAGACCGGGACGATCGAAGTTGCTCTCGGAGCTACTCCTCCCCCAACCGGTTCGCTCAACATCTATTCCAGTCCTACGGGAGCCGATATTTACCTTGACGGGAGTTACCAGGGAGTAACTCCGCTGACGATCTCCGATATCCCTGTAGGGAGTCATACGATCACGGCGAAAAAGACCGGCTATGACGATTTATCCAAGACCGTAACGGTGCAGGCTGGAACCTCAGATATTCCCTTTGATCTTGTTCCGAAGAATTCCGACCCCGATATGCTGCCGGATATTGAGGAATCTGGGGGATACAGAGATCCCTATGGTACTACCCAAACTTCGAATGCCACTCTCGCTGATACCGATGGTGACGGGCTGACGGATGATTACGAGGCAGGCGACCTGGTACTGGATTCGAACGGACACCAGTATCGCAAGGTGCGGAGCAATCCCCGGATGGTGGACAGCGACACGGATAACTGGGACGATTTCCTTGAAGATGATCTAGGGACGAATCCGCTGAAGCGTGACACGGACAATGACGGACTGAATGATCCGGATGATGACGACCCGCTGGTTGCCCCCCCGCAACTCTCGGTATCAGAAATGGCCGGACAACTCGCTCGGGAGGCGCACTGGACCACGCTTGGGTTTACCTTTGGGGAGACCGGTCTCAAGGATGGCTCATTCAGCAGTTGGGTCGGGGATGTGGCAGCATCGTCCGCAACGTATTTCATTGGCTGGATGGGGTCCGGGGTCCTGGTATTCGGCGATGTCCGGGATACCGGGGAATCTGTCGTTCAACAGGATGCCGTGGGGACCGGCCTGAATCTTGCGGCATTTGTTCCGCTGTTCGGCGATGGTGAGAAGGTAGCAAAGAATAGTGCAATCGTGGTCCTTAAGTATCCTGCAAAAGCCGTAGATTTGTTCAAAGGGATGGTAAAGTACCGGATGCTGGATGCTGTTCCGGATGCACACTTGCCCGGTGTTATCAATATGTACCTCCCGGGGATAACAGACAGACTTATTAAAGATGGTGTGACCGGGAAAGATTTACTCTCCATCGCCAGGAAAGGAAAACTCGAAGAGACATTGGGAGTAATCAAACGAAGCGATGGGAAAGTAATCTGGCTCGAAGAAGGAGTGACCGTAGCAGAAGCCGCGGCATTAGGTCGTAAAGGACCAACTGGATGGAACCATGTCAAGGAAAAACATTTTCCAAATCCACAGAATAACCAGTTTGCCGATGCATTCGGGGATACTTATCAGGATGAGAATAAAATCAAAGAGCTGATCGAAACCGGAGCAAAAAATGGACAATTTTTACCTACTAAAGGAGTATATGAATACATTGAGCCTGTCTCTGGGAAAAAACTTCACGTTGCCGTGGGAAGTAACGGCTATATTGTGTCAGCATTTCCATTTAAGGGGTAATTAGATGAGTGAATATATGCGAAAGGATTTTTTTTTCCCCGCTGTTGTTGCGATGATCGAACCTGAAACAATATATATGGATGAAGTCTTCACCCAATACGCGTTTTTCGAATTATCAAATAAAAATACCATTGGGGTATTTGATCCTGATAAACAGTGTTTGCCCGAAATGATTGGTAAAAAAATACGAATTTCTCTTTGGATGCTGACATCCAGGTTTGAAAAAAACAATGAACGAAAATCAGACATTTCAACTGAAAAAACCCCAATTCTTCATGTCTATGGGAAAGTAATTGAGATTATACCGCAGGCAGATCCGGGAAAAGAGGGAAAATTCTTTGATGCGGTTGTCGATTTTGGTGTCGGGAAGGTTTCCATTTTCGCAAATCTTGAAAAATATGAAAAATTTGACATTAAAATTGATGATTTCATCCATGCTTATGGTCGAGTAGATTTAGACAGTATTGAATAAATTATTGCAAATTCTCTTTCACCATTTTTCAGATCCTTCCTTCACCCCCTTCCGCCACATCGCCCCCAACCGCCCCCTTCCAAAGTACACCGCCCGACCCCCACCCCCACGATTTTGTACCCACGCGACCCCCCACACTACAAATTTCCACCCCGGCACCATATCACCTCGTAAAAATCCCCGGAATCCTAAAAAATCCCGGACGTGATGGAGGGGGTCGCATGGGTACAGCTGGTTTTGTCGCCCGTGATCTCTATGGTTCCCGGTAATCCTGTAGCACAACAGATACGGTGTGAATCTGCCGGAAAACAAGGCTCGTATCCAGTGTTACGAACCGGATCCGGGTCGGACAGATGTACCCACGCGACCCCCCCGACTCCACGGTAATTCGTTGTCAGTTAATCTGCGGACAAAGACGGCCACACCTTCCGCGTACCGTTAAAAGCGGGAAAGTCTCTCTTGGGTAATCAGATCCGGAGACGGGAACCAACCCCGGGTTATAAAATCCCGTTCAGATTATCAGCCGTCGCTTCATCAGGTTGATGGAAAGCAGGCAGACAATTGCGGTGATAACTCCCATCCACGCGAGATGGAATCCGATCCCCCAGGAAAATGCATTGAGCGTGCACATCCGCATTGCCGCCACGAGGTGCGTGAGCGGGAGCAGGATGATGGCGACATACTGGAGGAGCACCGGCAACAGGGAGAGGGGGAAGAAGGTGCCGGAGAAGAGTGTCATCGGTGTGATGAACAGGAACGCCGGGTAATTCAGGGTGTCGATGCCGGGAGTGATGGAGGTGAAGCACATCCCGATACCGGCAAACATCAGCCCCCCGAGGAACGCCAGCGGGATGGCAAGCAGCGAACCGG
>Ga0310040_1003064_pt1 | contig 9839 bp, 18 predicted proteins | sample EPASupsiteHSE623_FD_200237 | JGI IMG/M metagenome (GOLD analysis project Ga0310040, IMG submission 200237) | Bioremediated contaminated groundwater from EPA Superfund site, New Mexico - Sample HSE6-23 (v2) (version 2) | ecosystem: Environmental > Aquatic > Deep subsurface > Groundwater >... | reverse complement strand
TGTCTGCATTAACTCCCGTGCAAGGCGAAAAAGAAGTGTCTGACTATCAGCGAATTAAAACCATTGGCAGTCAAGGGTATACCGATAAACAGGCAATTGAGCTTGTCGGCACACTTTACACAAGCAAAGACAAATCTTCAATGTTGCCGTATTTAACTACTTCAAAGCATTTGTTATCGCTCTACCTGACCAACAAAGACTCCGAAATGATAAGCATGAGCGTTCCTGCAAAGGTCGCAAAGGACAGCGTAGAATATGAACTGACCGACAAGGAAAAGAAAACATTTAAAAATACCTATGCAAACTATTTTAACTCCCGCGTAACGAATATAACCACAGCAGAGCAAATAAAAAAACTGCGTGACAAAGCTTTCGATGCCGCTAAGAGCGCGGTAATTCAAAACAGATAGGGAGGAAACCAATTTGAATGAATGGGCGGTTGTTGGCGTAATTGTGGTTCTTGTTGGACTGGTCAGCGCGTTTGTGAAACCATTGCTTGCGTGGAACACAAATCTGACAGAGAACACGATGGCAATAAAAGGTTTAACCGACAGCATAAAAGGCAACGAAAAAAGCAACGCAGAGGAACATATCGCAATTTGGGATGTTGTTGAAAAGCATGACGAAAAGCTAAACAAGCACGACACTGATATTGCGGTGCTAAAGGAAAAGGTTGGGTGATTTAAACGGTTAAGACAATTAAACCCGCAAAAATATCAATATTCGATAACCGAACGCAAAAGTTGTCTATGGCACAAATCAAAGCTATAACGGGCGCGGATTATGTTATGAATGGTTCGTTGTTCAATTGGAGCGATTACTCTCCGTGTTGCGATATTCGCGTTGGCGGTAAAACCTTAAGCAATGACCAATGGAGTTATTTTGGCTACGGCTGGAATGACAACGAGCTACCAAAAGTTATGAACAGTAACGACATGCTTGCGGTTGACAATTATTTGTCGTGTCTTTGGGTGATACATAATGGCGAAAAACAGCCACTAAACGATAACGCAGTCGGAATGGGCGGTTCGAGAGGTCGTACCGCTTTTGGGTTCAAAGCAGACGGTTCGATGGTTATTGTTTGCACGGACGACAAATCTCCAATCACGCTATCACAGACACGCGACAAACTGTTTGCTTACGGTTGCATTAATGGCATTATCCTTGACGGTGGAGGTAGCTCACAGATTGATACACCTGACGAGGACATTACAAGCACTCGAATTGTCAGCAATTTTGTTTGCGTTTGGCTAGACAAGCCAACAGAAAAGGGAAGTGATACATTGAATATCATACAGCCTAATTATAAATGGGCATATAGCGCAACGCTACGCACGAAAACCGATAAGATTGTTTTACATCATGTCGGAGCAAAAGGCAAGTTTACGCCCGAACAGATACACGCTATGCATTTGAAAAATAAGTGGCGTGGCATAGCGTATAACTTCTATGTGCGTCAAGACGGCACAGTTTATCACGGACGAGAGGAAAACGCCGCAGGAGGGCATACAGAGGGGTTTAACCTAACTTCTATCGGCATTTGCTTTGAGGGTAATTTTGAGGTTGAAACAATGCCTGACGCACAGCTAAAAGCGGGTCGAGAGCTTCTCACTTATCTCCGCGCAAAATATCCTGATGCAAAAACCGTACGACACAGCGACTTGAATAAAACCGCTTGCCCCGGAAAGAATTTCCCATTCGACAAAATGGCAGCAATTGAAACGGTACCAACTAGCAACATAATCTACCATGTGCAAGTCGGAGCATTTACCGTTAAGGCAAGCGCAGAAACATTACAGGCAGAGCTTAAACAAAAAGGCTATCAAGCCATTATAACGGAGGTAAAAGTGTGAACAAAACATGGTTAAAGGCGGCGACAGTCCGTGCAATCAAAACAGTGGCGCAGACAGCAATCGCAACAATCGGCACAACCGCACTCGTAAGTGAAGTCAATTGGGTAGTGGTCGGTAGTGCGTCGCTCTTGGCGGGTATTCTTTCACTATTGACTAGTATCGCGGGATTGCCAGAAGTGAACTAGCAACTAATACTTACAAGTTCAAAATAAAGAAAGGCGGGAGGATTACCTCTCGCCCTTTTTAATATGTATTTATAATCCCGCCAACATTCGCTCGTCTTTCATTTTCTGCCATATATCATCAGCGGTTGTGTCCAGAAACATTGCGTATGTTGCACAATCGGTTTTGAAAAAGTGCTCCAGTTCGTCAAAGGTTAGGTGTTTAACTTCTTCACCGCCATTGCATAAGTATCGCCAATCGGTGACAGCTTTTTCAACGATTGCTAACGCTAAGTCTTTCCAACCGCTTTTTTGACCTTTGCTTGTTATGTCGTTTGTTTTTGTCATTTGCTTTCCTCCTTTGTATATCCGCATTTAATCATGCTTGTCATTGGCGTTCTCACAACATGTTTGCAACCCAAACAACAATGCACACAAATTGTTTCGCCATATCGCTTTTGTACCGCTTCGTGGGGGCAAATGCTAATAGCACCATCTTTGTAGTTGTGGTTGCACTTATAACAGTGTGTTGACATATTGCCCCCCCTAATCTTCAAATGGTAAATCTTTATTTGTAAAATCCAACTCTGATATATCGCCAGTTTTGCCACACCATACCATTTCGGCTAATCCTGTTTCGCCATGACGGTTCTTTGCAACAATCATTTCGATTTGTTCAAACTCTGGTTCAATGTAATCCTTTGCGTTTTTGTCGGAATAGTATTCTGGTCTATGTAGTAATATAACTGCGTCAGCGTCTTGCTCAATTGCGCCTGTGTCGCGCAAATCTTGCAATTGTGGGCGCTTGTCTTTGCTTTTGGTGCTTTCTCTGTTCAACTGGCAGAGGACAACAATGGGTATGCCCAACAGTTTTGCGAGAGCTTTTAAGTTGGCTGAAATATCCGTCATTTCCTCATAGCGCGGTTTATTAGAATTGACTTCATCGGGTTTTATTAACCCAAGATAATCCACAACAATTGCTTCAAGCCCTTTGATTTGCCTTGCTGCTCTACCTATATCAGCAACGGTCATTTTGCTTTTGTCAATCAGATTAAACGGTCTATCCGATAGCACCGCCGCCGTTTCTAACGCTTTGTCACGCTCTGTGTCGGTCATACCGCCTGCCATTAGCTTGTTATAGCTCAATTTGCCCGTTCTCGCCATGCGCTTTGCCATGATTTGAGTACGGCTCATTTCAAGTGATATGACCAACACACTTTTATTGCGTCTTGCAATGTTTTCCGCTATGTTAACGCCAAGTGTTGTTTTGCCCATGCCCGGACGTGCGCCGATGATATACATGCCTTTGCGAAACATACCGCCGCCTAACTTTGAATCAAGCGTTTTAAAGCCTGTCCGACAGAAAGCGAAGTCTGGATTGACCGACACTTTATCGTAATACTCTAGCCAACCGCTTGCCATATCCGAGCTTGATACAATGTCGGTGTTTGCCGCGTCTTTTATATCGTCAATTTGTTCAACGGCTCTGGAAACAATTGCTTGCCAATCTTCGCAATCGTCAACGCTGTCGCCGATCTGACCCGCAATATCAAGAAGTCTGCGCCTATTTGCGGCTTGCTTTGTCAGCTTGCAATATAGCTCGACATTAGCGGCGGTGCTTGTGTTGTTCATACAGTTAATAAGCCATGCAGCATTATCCTTTTTGCCCGCTTTGCTCATTAACTCGCTGATTGAGGCTATGTCAACTTTTTCTCCATTATCGTTCAGCTCAACCGCCGCTAGATATGCCGCTTTGCACCATTCGTCCCCAAAGTCGCTTGTTGTAAGCGAAGCTGATACGATATCAAGCGTTTCGGGCGATATGAGTAAACTGCCGATAACAAATATTTCATTGTGGAGGTCGGTCAATTTTTCTCACCATCTCCCTATCGCCATCTTCGGGCATAAAATATTCGTACCATTCGCCGCCCATTAGAAATTGTTTGTTTGCGGGAGGAGGAGGGGCGTTTTCGCCCTCTCCCTCCGACTCGCTTAATAATGTTTCATTTACATTTACATTATCATTGGGGTTATCTATTGATTTACATAATTTTTTGTGGTATGGGTTTGGAGTTCCTTTTTGAAAGTTGGGATTGCCACCTTTTTTCCCGTTTTCTACGCTTGATTTGTATCGTTTATTGCAACTGTCAAGGTTGGCTTTCATCAGCGTAAACGCAAGCTTGGAGTCATTATCTGTTAGTCTCGGCTCAATATCATCAAGGGCATATCCGATTATCTTTTCAAAGAATGACCACCGCTTATTCTCTGGTAAAAGGTTTATGGCTTCTATGTAGCTTCGGTAGCATACAAATGCGTCTTTAGTTTCTGCCACTTTTGGCTACCTCGTTTCGTTAGATTTTGTTCTTTTTGGTGATAGCCTTAACTTTTTGTTCATACTCTACTGATGTTTTGCATGTTCTGCGTAACTTTGCTTTGTAGGCTTCATATTTACGCAGTTGTTTTGCATAATTATTCATACTATCCACCTCCAAGTATTTCAACAATCCGCTTGCCTGTTTCGGACTTGTCGCAGAATTGCCATTCGACGCCATATCGGTTTGCCATACTGGTCATGGTCATTGCGAGTTTTAGGCTGTTCGCAGGCGGTGAACTGCTGATTTTAATTTTCATCATTTTTCCCGCTTTATGGGCGTTATGTATCTTGTGCCATTGCGCCACTCGCGGATTCTTCCAGTTTGGCACATCGGAGAGCGATTTGATGCCCTCCTGCTCAACGAGGATTATCAGCCTTATACCATTAGCTGTCGCCCTTAATATTTCAGCCTTGAACCGCACATGGTCTTGTATGACGTTGCTATACACCTCTTGCAAATCTTTTTTGGTATCAACGCAAATGGTTTGATTTGTAGGCAAGGTGTAATCCCCCGCGAACAGCTTTGTGCGCTCAATTTTGATACCATTTGCGTCGCAGTGGTCGTGAATGTTCTTGTGTTTGGCTATAGGGTTTCGCGTGTCCTCAAAAATAGTCATTTGCACCGCCTAAAACGGGAGGTCGCCGTCGCCGTTGTCAAGTTCGGAGAACGCCGAACCACCTTGCTCCCCACCGGTAGGTTCAGAAAAACCACCACCGCCAGAACTTTTTGAACCGCAGAAATGAGCCTTGTCAACAGTTAGTTCGATTGTGGAACGCTTATTGCCCTCTTTGTCTTCCCACTCGCGGGTTGACAGCGTACCCTCAACAAGAATCTCCTGACCTTTTGTGAAATACTTCTGTACAAACTCGCCCGTTGTTCTCCAAGCAGTACAAGGCAAAAAGCATTTTGTTTCGGTTTCCTTGTATTTTTCCGACCACGCAACCGTAAAACTTGCCACGGAAGTTCCTGTGCCTGTTGTTCGTAGCTCAACGTCACGAACAAGTCTGCCCTGCAGGATTGTTTTATTCAGCATTGATTAAGGTCTCCCATCCTGTTAATACTTTTGTTGAGCGGCACCAATCGCAGTTACCGCACCGCTCCGGCTCATATAAGCTCTTTTTCAGTCCATCGAAATAAACGATATTGGCTCGAACAATTCCGAACGCTTCGTCCAGAACAACTTGGGGCAGTTCGATTAACGCAATGTCTGGTTCGGGTTTTTCCTTAGTGGCAACAGCCAAACCAAACGGAAGTAGTAAGCCTGTATTCTGCCGGACAATTTCTTGATATATTGCGCCTTGAATGTCGTAGCCCCACGCTTTCCAGAACGGTTGCCATTCGTGCATTTCCTTGTCGTATATTTCAGCCATATCTCGCATGATTTTCATATCAACAATTCTGTCTGGTCTAAGGCTATCAACCTTGATTTTTACTGGAACGCCCTCAATTTCGCCTGTCATTATTGCCTGTGTGCCGCCGGACATAGCTTCCATAAACGCGGGGTCGCGCTCGATACGCTGAATTATGTAGTTGGCTTGCTGATAATCAGTTTTGAGCTGTCCCGCTGTTTTACCAGTAGACGAAATGATTTCGGGGTGCTGCGCTCTGAATAAATCCAGTGTTCCAGAAAAGTGAGCGTCAACATACGAACCGACCAGTAGCGCAGTTGATTCTTCGCGTTCCCATTTGCCGTTGAGTTCCGCAAGCGCACCGTCCTCGCACTTCATAAAGGATTTAAACTGGCTTGTCCCGAAATAGAGTGATTGAGCTTCTTTGCTAAAATAGTTTTCCTCGGTCAGAATCATTCTGCTACCTCCGCTTCGACGGCTGCGGTTTCGTCAATCTTTACAGGCTCTTCCGCGGGCTTCTCTGCGGCTTTCTTGGCTTCGTCGCGCTTCTTCATACAGGCGGCGCACAATGTTGCCCCAAACCGCTTTTGGCTGAACGCCACGACCTGTTGCGGTGTCATGCCGCCTGCCGCCGTAATATCCGACTTGCAATCGGAACATTTAGCTGTTCCTGTTTCGCGCGGAAGAAACTTTCTGATACGGAGTGCATCGACCACGTCCCCGAACGCCTTGACCGATTCAACGCCGATTTGAATTTTTCTTCCAGACCAGTTTTCGATGAATGGTGTTTTAAAGAGCTTTTCGAGCGTCTTTGCGTTGGTCACATTGAGTATCATTGGTTTGACGTTCTCGACAAAACGCACAACCGTACAGTCCTCTTTTTTGCCGTCAGCTCCAATAATGTTTTCAACCTTTACGGATTTGATTGTTACCGTTATGTCTTGCCCCGGTTCGAGCGCATAGGCTCCGAGATAATCGGGGTTGGTCAGCTTTTTCCAGTGGGTTTGTTCGCTCATAGTTCCGTTACCTCCAAGATATTAGAATCAGTTACGCGAGTGGCTATAATCTGTAGCCCCTTATCCTTGCACTTCTTATAGAGCTTATCGCGGCTATCAGAATCGAGCTTTTCCGCACCGTCTATGAGGATGATTTGAAGCTGTCCGGGTTTGCTGATTGATACTTCCACGCAGAGGTCAAGCAATTCGCCATCAGATAGGTTGGATATTGGCAAGCCGTTAATAAGCGGAACGCCGTCCGAATCAACCGATAGCCCCTCAATTGGAATTGTAGCGGTTCTAAGGATTTCGCCCGGCAGCTCTCTGGCAATCTCAATCTTACGGGTTAACTCGTCACTCTGGACTTGGAGCGCATCAATTTCGGTCTGCATGGATTTCATGCGAGAATATTCGTTGAGGTGCTTTTTCATAGCTTCGGCGGTGGTGATTTCTTCGGTCAACGCGGTTACATCAGTAGGCTCCTTGTCGGCGTACTTGTCTGAAATGCCAATATCAGCGTCAAGCTTTGCAATTGCGGCAGTATAGTTCGCTTCGATAACATCGGTTTTATCCTTTAAGGTATCGCCGAGCTTTGCCATCTTGTCCTCTGCGGCTTTTATTTCGGCTTTCAATCTCTCAACGGTAGATTTAAGCCCCTCGCGTTCACTCTGAATTGCCTTTTCGGCGGCGTTTATCTCTATGTCCCTTGTGGCTTGAATGCCGCGCTTCTTGTCGTTGTAAGCGTCACGGAACGATTTTGCTCTGGCTATAACGGAATTGTTTTCTTTGATTTTTTCTAACTCCGCATATTTCTCACCAAGCGAATACTTGTCCCACTTTTCAAACTGATAGCCCGCCGGAATGGTCATTGCAATATCTTCAACAGATTTGCGAATATGCAGCTTGCGGCTGTTTATCTCCTGCCGTGACTGATAGTAAGCGCCGTTATCTGCCTGTATATCTGCGAGGACTTCAAGGATATGCTTTGAGTAGTCGATGTTCTGCGGTATCTCACCGAACTTTTCACGAATCCAGTTGGTGTCCCAAGCAAACTCGATAAGGGAAAGAATGACGCGGTTTTTCTCCTGCCTGTTCATTTCGCAAAATTCAACCGGATTAAGCTGCAACGGCGTAAATATGCAGTTAAGAAATTCAGATGGTCGGCTCTGCAACATCGAACCATCTTTGACCTTGACTGAATCTGCTTTAGTCGTTCTGGTTTTACGGTCAATGGATAACCCCGTGTCGGTTTCAATGATGATTTCGCCCTCGTCTGCGCCCTGTCTGATTATGTAGTCACGGTCACTGCGGTTTGTCAGCGCGTAACGGATTGAATCGAGTACCGATGTTTTGCCGGAACCTTTCGGGCCAGACAGTTCAATGCTTTTTCCATCAAGGTCACATTCGGAAATTCCGAACAAATTGCGTATTGTAATTCGAGTTGTTTTCATTCTTTAATATTCCTCCTTATATTTTAAATAGTGTTGTTAATAACATCCACGCCCACACGCCACCGCACGCAACCAACACGCACACGAAAATAAACTTATCTCGCTTTTCTCGGCGGTATTCTTTTTCTGTCATTTACAACCCCTCCTTTTACTTATCCTCTGGCGGTTGTGGCTTCCTCAGGTTGACAATGCGTTCAATAGCTTTATGGATTTCAACCGATACCATCAGCGCAAGCACACAAAACCCGAATGTTCCTCCGATTATTACTATCCATGCTAAAGCTGTGTATAATGCGCTCATGCTTTCCCCTCCAATCCATCTTGCTTCTCAAGCCAATCAATTGCGATTTTGCGGAATTCTTCGGGGTTGTTATGTACCCAATAACGGCAAGCCGTGCCAGAGGGTACGATTTCCACCATAACGCATCCATTGCAGGGATGACCTAAGCAAATTTTGTCAAGTATTTCATCATTACTCAACCCCTCATATTTCCCCTTGACAGGCTCACTCGGTTCTGTGGCTGTTTCGGCAAATCCGATGGGTTCTGATACATCTTCTTCGCCCATTTCGAGGGGGTCAGGGGTTTGCTTGCTTGTTCGATACTGCTCAACGAATTCTATGTACTGCATTGCTTTGCGCAAATCCTCAATGCCGTTCTTGTCGTTCCAACGCCAAATATACTTGATGATGTTGCCTGTGCAATACGCTTCAAAAGGGTCTGTAATTGTGCTGACCACTGCTTTTATGGCATCGATACATTCCAAACCGCCTTTGCAATAATGGTTGGGGTGTTTTACGTTATCAGCCATTAAAAAATCCTCCTTATAATCCCATCACCTTTGCTTGTTCGGCATACGACACGCCTTTAGCATTAGCAAGTTGTTTAATCTGACTGTATGTAAGCGCCACTTTTGGTTGTGTGACGGTAACAAATGGGTAAAATGCTTGTTCGCGATATTCGCCTTTAAGAGGCGTGTTGTGCTTTTGCGTTACTGCCAGAGACCTCTTACCACTAGCCTTATCAACTTCATACTTTCTTGCTTGTTCGCGGTTAGCTTCGACACGACAACCGTCACAATACTTTTTGACATTTCCGATTTTCAGCATATCTTTGCCGCAACGCACACACTTGATTGTTTGTGTTGGCTTTTTCTGTGCGTGTTGCCATTTGCGAATGGTTTCAAGCCTTGCAATTTCTCGGCAGGTTGGGCAATATTTCGTTTGACCATATGCATTTTTGATTTCTATACCGCAAATGATACAGATTTTGTCTTTCACTCGTTTGACCCCCAATTATCTAGCCACACATAACGATGTTTCCATATTTCCCACCATTTACGGTCAGGATTTTTAACCAGTGGCAAGCATTTGATTAATTTATTCATGTGATACCAACCCATAAACATCACTCGCTTACCTCGCTTTCTCTACGCTTGCCATATGAGCAGAAGTGTTGTTTCTTGTGGTGTAGTTCGTTGTTTTGGCAATATATCCAATTATCACCTATGCGGGATTCACAACTTATTCCGCACTCGCCGCACCTGACAACCTCAACCGCATCTATGGCGGGAATTGCTTCAATGTCGTTACAAATTACGGTTTGACCGTCTCTTGCCCTAATTTTGGACTTAATGTATGCTATAACCGCTTCTCG
>Ga0310040_1003045_pt1 | contig 9889 bp, 15 predicted proteins | sample EPASupsiteHSE623_FD_200237 | JGI IMG/M metagenome (GOLD analysis project Ga0310040, IMG submission 200237) | Bioremediated contaminated groundwater from EPA Superfund site, New Mexico - Sample HSE6-23 (v2) (version 2) | ecosystem: Environmental > Aquatic > Deep subsurface > Groundwater >... | reverse complement strand
ATGAAGACCGTAGGCTCGACCAGCTCAAGTTGATTTAGCGGTTGCCGCCTTCAGGCGGCTCTAGTTCTAACCGCTTTGAGCGGTTCACTGCCTTGCATGCCCCCGGCTTTGCCGGGGGTAGCTGACTGCAGCTTCGCTCCCACTGGGCCAAACTAAGAAAATTGCGGTAACACTTGGCCCCTGTCATTGACCGCCCTAATGGAGCCACCTTGAGTGGCAATTCCGGGGTTCGGACGCATCGAAAATTTAGGCGTTTTCCTCCGCACCGGCAACGCGGTTTTTGAGTGCAGCTTCTTCTCGGGAGCTTCGATAGCTCCTTCCTTCAAGGATGACTTTGTAGGCCCCGTGTCTGATTCGATCCAAGGTCGCAGCTCCCAACAACTTGTTATTGAAGGCTTCTCCCCATTCGGCGAAGTCCAAGTTGCTGGTGATCACCTGCACTATGCAGACATTAGATGATATTTAAAATAATTTTTAGAAATTTTACTTGATGCTAAACTGTCAATTTTCACTCCACAGCGTTTCATCGTCGGCACAAAGCAAAATTAGAATACATTGGATTGGTTGCTGCTACTCGAAGCACGGTGTCGGACCTTCTCGAAATTCGGAAACATTTTGGATTGATCGAGGTTATTTTTAATGAATGAACGTGCATCTATATTGTATGTTATGGCGTCTCGGTCAGAGTATGGTCCATGTTTGCAGTCGAAAAGAAAGCCATTTATGTTGGGGATTGGCCCTGTTGAAGCAGGTGTTAGCCTTGCAATAGAATTAGGAAGGTTATCCTATAGTAATTCATTGCCTAATTTAGTTGTAAGTCTCGGGTCAGCTGGGCCAAGAACTCTTCCAGAGAAAGAAGTTTTCCAAGTAACTTCTGTAGCCTATCGTGACATGGACGTATCTCTTTTGGGATATGAAAAAGGGTGTACGCCACTTCTTGACTTGCCTGCATCCATAGATATGCCACTACGTATTCAGGCATTAAAGGAGCATCACTCTCAACAGGAGCTGATATTATTTCTGGTGAGGCGTATAACGGAATTGAAGCAGACATGGTTGATATGGAAACATTCGCAGTTTTGAGGGCTTGTCAGAAATTTGGTGTGCCACTGATTGGGCTTAGAGGTATTTCTGACGGAGTAAAAGAACTCGGGAAACTTTCAGACTGGGAAAAATACCTCCATGCGATCGATGAAAAATTGTATCATGCTATTGATAAACTTGATAAATCTTTAAACGAAATTTTCTACAAATAAAACTATAGTTGCGGTTGATATAGTGTCTTCTTCATAAACCCAAGGAACTATTGTTTTATGTATTTTGTTAAATAATTTTTAAACTCTTCCAGATGCGAAAACATGTGTGAATCGTTTCGCCATACCGCTTCAAAACTAAGATAAATTTGCTTTCCATCCTTGTCCGCCATAGCATATGCTCTTTGTGTTGATGATTGCAATTTTGATTTTGGCAAAATTGCTGCCCCTAGGCCTAGTACAGCCCATTCTTCCAGCACCTGATAACTCAAAGCTTCGCCTGGATACTCATTTAGCTTTCGCCGGTGGCTCCTAAAAATGGAGCGGGTTGCCTTGGCTAAACCACAAGCATCTGGAACCATAACGAATATTTCACTCGCAATATTTTCAAAGTACACACTCCCTTCAGCCTCTGGATAGTTTGTGCTTCGTGGAATATAATAAAGCGGTTCGCTGTATAAAAATGTTCCTTCAAAAGAGGATTTATGCGCCTCTATGATTCCAAAACTGAAATCTAAAAGACCGCCTTCAAGCATTCTATATAAATCTGCCATATTCTGTTCATGAAGAATTATTTCGAATTCTTCGTGCTCAGTTCGAAAATTATCGAGCATGGGCATAAGCCAACTTGACTTGATAAGCGGGGAAGCGCCAATCCTGATTACTTTGTGCAAAGGATTTACAAAGATCCTTGTCTGATCAAGAAGTTCTTTTTGTGCTTTAAGAACATTATCAATAAAAGGAAGTATATGTTGCCCAAATGGAGTAAGTGATACGCTTCTCGTTGTACGTGTAAATAGTTTACCTTCAAGTTCTTGCTCAAGATGGAAAATCCCATTCGATAGCGTTGGCTGTGTAACATGGCAGTGTTCAGCTGCTTGAGTAAAAGACCCTGTTTCTGCGACAGCCTTGGCATATCGTAACTGGCTCAAGTTCATATGCAATCCTTGTTGCAAAAACTATCTTATATAAGCAAAGAATGCATTATGCTTAACCAATAGACAGTATTAATTTAAGTTTAAATATTTTATACTCACAAAATACGGTATGTAGAATATTTTTAATGTTCATAAACTATCCATCAGTACTTTTCTTCTGTCGGTATTGTTAATCCATGCTGTTTCGTAGAAGTTGCATGAGATGATGCATTGCTGTCTTGATGAGTTACCCTCGCCGGAGGAGTGCGTCATTTTCAGCAAATCTATTAATAGATTTTAAAAATAAAAGCCATGCAAAAAGAAAATTTAACAGATAGCGTCGCGGAGGTTAGTTTTTCCAAGCAATGTCAAAACGGAATAAACAACCTCCCAAGGAGAAAAACGATGGCTTATCTCGAAATAACTCTTAAAGTTTCAAATCACAACCGCCCTTCCGCAGCAAAAGTCTATAACGACTATAAAAAGCCATTTTTGGAGCAGATAAAAGGCGCTCAATCGAAAGAGCTGCTGATACGCGATGAAGATGTTCAGGTACTGCATGGTTTTACAAGTGTTTCCGATGCCAACGCATACCTTAAAAGCGCACTGTTTAACCAGGACGTTGTGAAGGGCTTGGCTCCTTATCTCTACGCTGATCCTGAAATCCGTATCTATGACGTTGCTTAATCTGGTCATTAGCTAAACGCGAACGGGATGCATTCTAGGAGCGTTCTTGGCATAGGATAGGAGCGCTCCTATCCGATTTTTCTCGGTTGAGAATCGTCTTGAACTGGCAGATGTCGAGGTTACGCCACACCCGAGGTTCGGCACAATCCCATCCCTCCAGTAGCACTGCCCGATCTGTGGCAGTGCTACCGGACGCCGTCAACAAACCACGGATATCTCCGAACAAGATGGTCAAATGAGCACGTCCTAAAAGAGGGGAATCCTATGGAAAATGCAATAGAACAAACGCAGAGTCGGTTGGCTTTTCTTCCGATTTCCATTTTTACCATAGTCATGGGTTTGTCTGGCCTTACACTTGCCTGGGGAAAAGCTCAACAGTTTCTTGGGGTTGAGCTTAATTTACATCTTCCATTGCTAATATTGACTAGCAGTGTATTTTTATTACTGTTGGCATTGTATATGTCAAAGCTAGTATTGTATCGAAAATACGTCATACAAGAATTGGAGCATCCGGTCAAGTTGAGTTTTTTCCCGGCCATTTCTATCAGCTTGTTGCTATTGTCAGCAATCTTTTTGTCACTTGACACCGATTTCGCATTGCCTATATGGCTTGCTGGCAGTATTTTGCAACTGTTATTTACCATATTTGTAGTGAGCACGTGGATGCATAATGAGCACCTCCAGGTGCAGCACATCAATCCAGCGTGGTTTATTCCGGCAGTAGGTAATGTACTTGTGCCAACTACAGGAATACCTTTGGGTTTTGTTGATCTTTCCTGGTTTTTCTTTAGCATCGGTATGTTGTTTTGGGCTGTATTGTTTACAATCATTTTCTACAGAGTCTTGTTTCATGCACCGATTGACGCGCGTTTAATGCCGACATTATATATCATGATCGCGCCGCCTTCGTTAGGGTTTCTCGCTTACTTGAAGCTAAACGATGGAGTCCTGGATGGCTTCGGACGATTTCTATTTTTTACCGGGTTGTTTTTGACTATATTGCTATTCAGTCAGTTCAAGCACTTTACACGATTACAGTTTACATTATCCTGGTGGGCGTACTCATTTCCAATCGCTGCCATTACAATGGCAAGCTTTGAAATGTATGAAAAGACAAGAAACATATTGTACTTTTACATTGGAAGTGTACTATTGTTCATTCTCAGCAGCATTGTCATTGTATTATTTATTCGTACAACAATGTCAGCGTTGAGTAATGAAATCTGTGTACCTGATCAATAATTACTCAAATAAAAAACGAAATGATCAAACTATAGGCCAAATAAGCACATTAATGCAAAATATAATCTTGTACAGTGATTATTAATCACTTATATTGAATTCGTGATAAAGCAGACTATCGAGCACATATGTCGAGCAGCACACGCTAATGCTTGGTTTCACGGCCTCCTCTGCATAAAGTCTATCGACGGAAGTCCATGTCTTTAATATGGTGCTTAACAGCCTTCTCAAGATTGCACCGCTGCATGACTCTGCCAGCCTTTTCCAGGCCAAGAACCATGGCGACTTCCGCCTTGACGACCTGCTTACCGAGCGCCCCCGCAAGCTCCTTGCAGGACGTCCTCAAGACCAGGTCCGCTTCCTGCTCTTTCTCTTCCAGCCTAGCCAGCTTCTTCACGGCCGCCCGATAATCCAGGCTTCCGGGCTCCATCCTGTCCATAGTGGCCTTGTGCGCGTCCCTGGCCGTGATCTTCTCTCGCAACTCCCGGGCCTTGGCCTGGATGTGCTCTCGGGCCTTCTCCGGATTGGCGAGAAGTTCCTGCCATTCCCTGGCCTCGCGGGCCGCCCGGAGGCGTTCCGGATCGATCTCCGGCTTGGGGGCATCCAGGGGTCGTCTCAGAAAACGGAAAATAAAGCACGCTAAGCCGGATTCAGCGGCCGTAGCGGCCTGAACTTACCAGCGCCGATTTTGGCGCTACTGCGCCACAGGTAATCGCCGGTCAGGTTGATGTGCTCCCAGCCCAGCGGCGAGAGGTACTGCAATAGGGCGTCATCGATCATCTGGCCGTGGCCGCGCAAGGCGTTCGCCGCCCGTTCCAGATAGACCGTATTCCACAGCACGATGGCGGCTGTCACCAGGTTGAGGCCGCTGGCCCGGTAGCGCTGCTGCTCGAAACATCGGTCGCGAATTTCTCCCAGGCGGTTGAAAAAGATCGCCCTGGCCAGCGCGTTGCGAGCTTCGCCCTTGTTCAGGCCGGCATGTACGCGGCGGCGTAGTTCCACGCTTTGCAACCAGTCCAGGATGAACAGGGTTCGCTCGAAGCGGCCCAGCTCGCGGAGCGCCACGGCTATGCCGTTCTGGCGCGGGTAACTGCCGAGCTTGCGCAGCATCAGGGATGCTGTCACCGTACCTTGTCTGATCGAGGTGGCCAGCCGCAAGATTTCGTCCCAATGGGCGCGGACGTGCTTGATGTTGAGCGTGCCGCCGATCATGGGTTTCAGCGCGTCGTAGGCGTCGTCGCCCTTCGGGATGTAGAGCTTGGTGTCGCCCAGGTCGCGGATGCGCGGCGCAAAGCGGAAGCCCAGCAGGCGCATGAAGGCCTCAAGGCCGCGATCGCCAAGGCGTTCGGAGCCACGTGGCAGCGGTGCCGAGTCCACTGGATGCGCAACGCCCTGGCCCGCGTCCCCAAGGCCCAGCACGCCATGGTCTCGGCCGCCTTGCGCCAGGCCTTTCTGCAGCCGGATGCGGCCAGCGCCAGCCAGACATGGCGGCATGTCGCCGATCAGCTTCGCGGGAAATGGCCAAAGCTCGCCAGCTTCATGGACGAAACCGAACACGACGTGCTGGCCTACATGACTTTCCCCGCACAGCACCGGGTCAAGCTGCACAGCACCAATCCATTGGAAAGGCTGAATAAAGAGGTGAAACGGCGGGCGGACGTGGTTGGCATCTTCCCCAACGAACAGTCCATCGTCCGGCTCATCGGGGCCATCTTGCTGGAGCAAAATGACGAGTGGCAGCTGCAAAGCCGTTACATGCAGGTCGAGGCCATGGCCGAGTTCAACCCCCCAACCGCACGAGGCGCAGCCTGCCCAAATTCCACTCACGGCAGCCTGACCGATGGCCACCTCAACCGCAGCAGAATTTACACCACGTTGACGGACGCGACCTACAAAGGCAATGGAGGTCGACAAATAGCGGCAATACCTTCTTCAAATACCGCGAAAGCCTTTCAAGCCAGCGGGGAGTTGAATGAAGATATTCTTGCTTTTGAACTTTTTCCTCTCTTCGGGAACGAATGTGTGGTTTAAGCCAATATACACACCCTTGCGAATATAAAAAACAGAAACAGTCTCACAATCTTTTCTATCGTTAGGCCAACCTGTCTGCTGTCGCGAACATCTTCCCAATGACAATGACTCCGACGGGTGTCTATTTCTGATCAACATACGAATGGATCTTTGTTCCAGAGCGCCATCTGTCTGTTGGATTCGCTCTAAAGAGCCATCCATGGATTGCCTGAAAAGATGAAGGTCTTGCTGAAGGTGATAATCTTGCAGGCATATTTTCAACACTTGGGCAAAGACCCCCTCAGCACTTGGGAATCATGCTCCACTGGCATCCTGTTTTCAGACGAAAGATAATGCCGTTCATTATGTCTTGAGAAGATATAAGGGCCACCCGCCTGAGCGCTTTCGTTTGAACGGCTCAAGGAGCGGTTCTACCTTCGTCCACAATTCGTCCGGTAGTTCGGTGAAATCATACGATGTGCTCGTGACTCCAATTGTTAAAAGAATTTATATGGTTAGCAATATCCGCGCCGAATGTTCTCTAAATCATTATGACGCCGCCGCGAGGGAATCTATGTGCTCGTGGTAATACTTGATGACATCGTCAATATCACCCTGAAATAAAACGCGGCCTTTTTCCAATAAAATCCCTTTGTTGCACATCTGCTTCACAAGCGCGTCGGAGTGCGAAGCCAGGATCATTATGCTTGTCCTCGAAATCAGCTCCTCGACACGCTTTTTGGCCTTTTCCGCGAAGACCATGTCCCCTGCTCCCAACCCTTCATCGAGCAACAGGATCTCCGGGTTGATGGACGTGGCGATGGCAAACGAGAGCCGTACCATCATGCCGCTGGAATACGTCCGGACCGGCAGGGAAAGGAATTTGCCAAGTTCCGTAAATTCTTCAATTTCCGGGATACGTGAACGGGCTTCCTTGACGCCCATACCCAGGAACTGGCCCACGTTGATGATGTTTTCATATCCCGTGTCGTCCAGGTCCATTCCCAGGCTGATGTTGAAAAGGGGCGAAACCTTCCCATTGATTGTAATTTCGCCCAGGGACGGTTCGTATATTCCGGCAAGGACACGCAGCAGAGTGGTCTTGCCGGCACCGTTGAGCCCCACGAGGCCAAAACGGTCGCCGTCCTTGATGTCGAGACTTATGCCCGCCAATGCCCGCACGATAGCCTTCCCACCGGAATTGACGTGAATACCTCCGCCGGTCCGGGAAATCGGCACGATCTTATTGACGAGTGGAATAAAGAGTTCCTTGTGCTTATCATAAACCGGAAAATCAACCGTGACGTCCTTTAATTGGATGGATGCCATGTTATTCCTTGATGCAGTTTGACCTGAGCGCTCAAATAATCCCTTGTGCCGCTGTTCACTGAAGCTTTACAGCCAATAGATGATCCGTTGCCGAACTTTAGAAAACAGAACAAGGGTGAACAGCCAACCAAAGACGGCCAATAACGTAACGGAAACGTATACGAACCATTGAGGGCATTCGCCAAGAAGGGGTGCGCGAATGACCTGCGTCAAGTGGTAGAAAGGATTCACCCAGACACAAATCTTGCCCAGCAAATTTTTTTCCAACATGGAGGCCGGCCAGAAGATTGGTGTAACGAACATGAGGATCTGGAGGGCGCTCACCAGCAGCGGCTGGATATCCCGGTAGCGGGCGCAGACAATCGCGATGAGCAAAGCAATCCACATGCCATTTATCGCATACGAAAGTATTCCAAAAACAATGAGCAGGGTATTGGCATTGACAGGGACATCGAACAACAGAACAACTAGGCAATAAATTATGAAATTATGAAAAAAAACAATAAGGTTTCTCCAAATGGACGCCGCGATTAGCACGGTGTACGGCAATGGTATTTGCTTTAAAATCCCTTCTGCCGAAACAAACGTTACGCAGCTTTCCGTCATTATGCTGGATATCGGCGTCCAGGCGATCATTCCCGAAGCCAAGAATGGTATATATTGCTTGATCTCTTGCTGAAACAACAAGGAATAAACAATGCCCGTCGCGGCGATAAAGATGGCCATGCTAATGGAAACCCAGAAAGGCCCCACGTATGTGCGTCGATAGCGCCGCCGTACCTCAACTGCGCCAAGCCTAACCCAAAATTCCCACCTGTGAAACACTTCCCTCACGTCGGCCAAAGCCTTGTCGGTGATTATCGTCGGGGCGAACATCTTCCCTATCTTTCGCATGCTGTTGCCGCTTATATGCACTATATTAGCCACATTCATCCTCTTTGGTTGATCTGTCTGCCGCCTAACGAAATTGCCTATTCTCGGGGAAGTGTCCTGGTTCGGATCGTTGCCGATTCCGCTGACTAAAGCCCTGGCACTCGCCGATGCACGACGCCATTCTCTGAAGTTTTCCTAGATCGTCGGCAGCCGCCTACTCATCGCCTTAAGGGACAAAAAGGCTCACACGGCCGCGACTACGCAAACCTCTCCCCTTTAACCAACTTTTCGACCAAGAGCAATCATGTCGGCTTGTAGGGAACGCCCGCGCCGGAGCCCGTCCCCTGAACTGCGCAACAACGTAACCGTTCTGACAACTCCTTCTGACGCTGGCTCTTGAAAAGGATATAATGCTAATCTCAAGGAGAGCACCAGCATTTCAATCCAATGAAGAGAAGTGACGGGAATGGGTCGCGTCCGTCAATGTGGTGTAAATTCTGGTGTGCTTGAGGTGGCCATCGGTCAGGCTGCTCTGGTGGAATTTAGGCTGGCTGCGCCTCGTTGAGTTGGGTATTGAATTCGGCCATGGCCTCGATCTGCATGTAGCGGCTTTGCAGCTGCCACTCGTCGTTTTGTTCCAGCAGGATGGCCCCGATGAGCCGGACGATGGACTGCTCGTTGGGGAAGATGCCGACCACGTCCGCCCGCCGTCTCAGCTTTCCCAGTGGATTGGCTCTGTGCAGCTTGACCCGGTGCTGGGCGGGGAAGGTCATGTAGGCCAGTACGTCGTGCTCGGTTTCGTCCATGAAGCTGGGTAACCGTCAAAATAGGTCCTTCTTACGGTACCTGAATTTTCTGGCATGGAGTGTCCCCAGGAGGGAAAACCATGGCAGTATCAGCAACAGAGGCGCGTTCCGAGAAGGCGGCGTATTATATTGAGGCTTGGCGGCGTAGCGGCCTGAGCCAGGGGGCTTACTGCCGAGAGCATGGTCTTTCCCAGAGTTCACTGAACTATTGGCGTTCAAGGTTGGCCAAGGCCGGCGGAAAGGTTTCCACTTCCCCCGTTATCGTTCCTGTCCCCGTATTTCCGCCGCCCCAGGCGGCCATGACGACGACGGAACCGATGTTGGTGCATGTGGGCAACGCCTTTCGCATTGAGATCCGGGGCGACTTCGCCGCGCCGGTGCTTGAGAAACTTGTCCGCACGCTGACGCGGCTGTGATGTTGCCGGCAAACGGCGTCCGGGTCTACCTGGCCCTGGGGCCACGGATATGCGCAAATCCATTGATAGCTTATGCCCTCAAGCAGTGGGACCGGCTGGTCGTTTATCTGGAGGACGGCCGGCTGCGCCCGGACAACAACTTGGCCGAGAACGCCATTCGTCCCTTTACCGTGGGCCGCAAAAACTGGCTGTTTTCCGGCCATCCGCGCGGGGCCGACGCTTCGGCCGCCATTTACTCCCTCATCGAAACCGCCAAGGCCAACGGCCTGGAGCCGTACCGCTACCTGCGCCACCTCTTCGAGCACCTGCCGGCGGCGACCTCCGACGCCCAACGCAAAGCCCTCCTGCCGCAGCAC
>Ga0310040_1003043_pt1 | contig 9894 bp, 9 predicted proteins | sample EPASupsiteHSE623_FD_200237 | JGI IMG/M metagenome (GOLD analysis project Ga0310040, IMG submission 200237) | Bioremediated contaminated groundwater from EPA Superfund site, New Mexico - Sample HSE6-23 (v2) (version 2) | ecosystem: Environmental > Aquatic > Deep subsurface > Groundwater >... | reverse complement strand
CAAAACTTACCTTATTTTGGAATCTCTCTTTTACTAAATAATATGACATTAAAACGAGTACTATTAGAGTTGAAATTTGTGTTGTGATTGAACTCTCTTCATTATTTAAAGTAAACTTTAAAATATTTAATTCAGAAAAAAACATATCATATAAAAAACCAAAAAGTAAAGATAATACAGCAATTGTAGTAATATAAATTATCAAAGAAGTTTTTCCCAAAAGTTTATAAACAACACTCATAGTAATAGCACTTGTATCGGGTCCTGCTGTTAGAAATATAAAAGCAGCACCTCCACTCATTCCATTTAACATAAAAGCAGCAGCAAGTGGTAAAGAAGCAGTTGCACAAACGTATAAAGGCATAGAAAATAAAATTATTACAATATAAGTTAAAAACTGATTTTCAAATAATAAAGAACTATACTCTTTGGGTACAAAAGTAGTAAATAAAGCTCCTAAAATAAGCCCAATAAACAAAGGTTTAACCATATCTTTAAACAAAGTTACATAAGCATAAATAAAAACTTCTTTTATTGAAAATGATTTTTTCTCTTTTTTAACAGACTCACAAGAGCAATGACAAGAACAAGAAGTTTCTTCTTTAATTTCTTGGATTTTTTTATCATCTTTTTCTACAAAATTTTGAATTAATCCTACCGTAATTGCAATTATAATAGATGAAACAACTCTAAAAATAGTGAAAATCAAACCAAAAAAAGAGAAAGTTGCCAAAATAGAATCAACACCTGTTATTGGAGTTGAAATCAAAAAACTTTGAACTGCACCTTTACTAGCACCCTCTTTTCTTAAACTTTGAGCCAGTGGAATAACAGAACATGAACAAACAGGAAGAGGAATTCCAAAAATAGTTGCTTTTATAACTGAACCAGTTGAACTTTTTCCTAAATGTTTTGATATAAAATCATCTGGAACAATCTGTTTTAAGATACCAGCTAATAATAATCCAAGCAATAAATATATAGACATTGCATTTAAAAGTAATAAAAAATTATTAGCTAAAAGTTCAAAAAGTTCCATTTATTCCTCAATCAAAGCTTTTGTAGTGATTTGTTTTTTAGGTTTTACACCTAACTCTATAAATTCTTCAGCTCTTTTAATCAAATTTGCATTTCCAGTACTCAGTTTATTCATTGCACTATCATAAGATTTTTGAGTTCTATTTAGATTTATACCAATATCTTCAATGTCTGCCACAAAACCAGCGAATTTATCATATAAATCAGCTGCTTTTTTAGAAATCAACTGAGCATTTTCATTTTGATGTTCGTTTCTCCAAATGTTTTCTATTGTTCTTAATGTCACATATAAAGTTGATGGTGAAACTAACATAATATTATGTTCAAAAGCTGTTTTAAATAACATATCATCATTTGAAGTTGCTAAGATAAAAGCTCCTTCAATAGGAATAAATAACAGAACAAAATCTAGTGTACTAACGCCTTCTAAAGCTTCATATTTTTTAGAACTTAAGCCTTTAATATGAGAAGTTACTGATTTAATTAAATCTTTACAAGCATTATCTTTGTGTTGTTTATCATCCGTTTTACAATAAGCTAAATAAGCATTTAAAGAAACTTTTGAGTCAATAATAATATCTTTTTTAGATGGCAAATGAACTATTACATCAGGTTTTAGTCGCTTTCCCTCTTCATCGTTAAATGAACCTTGAACTGTATATTCTTTTCCTTCTCTTAGCCCCGTTTGCTCTAAGATAGAAGATAAAATCATCTCTCCCCAATCACCTTGAGTTTTATTTTGACCTTTTAGTGCTTTTGTTAAATTTACAGCATCCGTTGCTATTTGATTATTTAAATCTTTTAGATTTTTAATTTCAGTTAATAATGTTGTTCTTTGTATTGTTTCTTCATTATAAATCTCATTTACTCTTTTTCCAAATGAGTCTAATTGGTCTTTAAACGAAGTTAAAACTTGAGTTAAATTAACATTTGATTTTTTTTGATTCTCATCAAAAAGTTTATTTGCAACATTTTCAAATTCTATTTTTAATTGCTGTTTTGATTCTTCTAATAGAGCTATTTTTTCATTAAAATTTGACTCTTTAATTTCAAACTCTCTTAAAAGTTGTTGTTCTTTATGTTCTGAAAGTTTAGAAAGATTTCCTAGTTTTAACTCATAAGTATTAACTGTATTATCTATCATTTGAGAAGAGTGTTTTTCAATTACCTTTATTTTATCTTCTAAACTCTCTTTGATTAACTTTTTTTCCTCTTCAAGTTTTCTATTTGAAGTGTTTAAAGTGTTAATTTGCCCCTCATAAGAAGCATGATTTAGCTCTATTTTTTCATTTAAAGCTTTTAATTTTAATAAAGCTTCATCTTGTAAATTTCTTAATTGATTTTCATATTTCTGTCTTGAAAATTGTAATATAACTAATAATCCAGATAAAATCCCAATTATTGATATAATTATTGTTAAATAATTAACCTCAATTATTCCTTCACTCAACATCGAATTCTCCTTTTAAAGCACTTTTTAAATCCATAGTATGTACGTCATAGCCCAACTCTTTAAATCTTTCAACAAGTGGCGGATGAGAATAATAAAAAAAGACATACATAGGATGTGACAATGGAAATGATTTATTTTCATTTGCAAGTTTTAATAATGCACTTACTAAATACTCTTTTGTAGATAAATTTGAACCAAATTCATCGGCTGCATATTCATTATGTCGTGAAATCATAGAAATTAATGGCATTAAGAAAAATGATAAAATTGGTGAAAATATCATAAATACTGAAATAATTGCATAAGGTTCATTGTTTAATGATAATCCTAAAAACAGTTCATCTGGTAGATTTCCAAAAATAGCAAAAAATACAAACATTACAACACCCATAATTCCGATATTTTTTAGAATATCTCCATTTTTAAAGTGTCCTAATTCATGTCCTAAAACAGCAAGTAATTCATTGTGAGTTAATTTTTCAACTAAAGTATCAAATAAAACTACTCTTTTTGTGGCACCAAGTCCTCCAAAATAAGCATTTAATCTGTTATCTCTTTTACTTGCATCAACGCTGAAAACTCCACTACTTTTAAATCCAACTTCATTTAAAAGATTTTCGATTTTTTCTTCTAAAACTTTATCTTTTAATTTTTCAAATTTATCAAACATTTTATCTCGAATTACTGGATAAAGCATATTTATCAAAATAATAACTGCAAAAATAAAAGCAAATCCCCAAATCCACCAAGAAGAAAAACTATTTATAATAAATGAAATTGCAGCAATTACAAGTGAACCAAAAACTAAAAATAAAACTCCAGTTTTTAGAGTATCTTTTATAAATAAAGCTGGTGTCATATTTGAAAAACCATATTTTTTATTTAGTTTAAAAGTTGAATAAAGCTCAAAAGGCAAAGTTAAAACCCAATTTATAATGATAAATAAATCCACAAAAACAACAGCTTTTAACCAAAATGATTCTATTTGAACTAAAGAGTCCAAAAATGATAATCCAAAACCAATCCATAAAACAAATAGTATAAAATCATAAAATGATGAACAAATGGCAAGTTTTTCTTTTTCGATTGAATAATTAGCAGCTTCTTCGTATTTTGAAGAGTCTAAAATAATAGGTTTTAAATTTTTAGCATTTTTAATAAAACCTATTTGCATAAAAGATGTGTAGATATTGAAAATAAAATATAGACAAAAAGCTATAACAAAAATTTCTAGCAAAGTAATAATCCTTTTAAAATGATTTTTTTTATTATTATGATACTACTTTAATGCTTGAAAATACGTAAAATCCATCTTTAGAGAGATTAAAGAGATTTAATAAAAGCTGTCAAAGTTTCAATAGTTTTTTTATCTTCACTCAGATAAACTAATTCATAATTCTCTTCAAATGACTCTTTTGTCCAGTTTGTACTTCCAAAAATAGCAATTTTTGAGTCAACAAGTGCTAATTTTAAATGCATTTTATCTTTCATAAGAACTACTTTTATATCATTCTTTTTTAGATACTCAAAAACTTCAGAATCTTCTTTTACTTTTTTAGCATCAAGAAAAACAGTGATTTTTACACCTTTTTTTGAAGCATCAACTAAATCTTTTGCAAATTTTTTATATGAAAAATTATACATAGCCACTAATATTTCAGATTTTGCATTTGTAATTGATTCACTTATTTTATCTTTTATATCTTCACCTTGTTTTGGAAGAATGTAAACTTCATTTGAGTATAGATTTAGAACTAAAAAAAGAGAGATTAAAACGATTTTGAACATAATTTTTCCTATTTGAATATTTCAAAAAACTCTAAAGGAATTTTTGAAGGTTTGAAATCTTTTAGAAATGCTAATTTAAAAGTAGCTTTAAATAAAAGCTCATCATTTCTAAATATCTCTTGATACATAATAATTGAAGCAGATTTTTTCTCAACCAAATTTGTTTTAACTTCTATAATATCACCAAAAACAGCCGATTTTACATAATCAGCCGTTACACTTTTTACCACAAAAAACTCATTCTCTTTGTGGGGAGATAAACCTTTTTGAAAAAAAAGTTCACTTCTTGCTCTTTCACAAAATTTTAAATAATTTGCATAATAAACAACACCACCACAATCTGTGTCTTCATAATATACTCTTATTTGCACTATGTAATCCCCTTTAAATGGTAATTATCGATTTATTTATTAAGAAAAGGGACAAAAAAGGGAACAATTTTTGATAAATTCTCTAATCTTTCATCTTCATTTTCTTTTATAAATCTTGCATATACTTTTAATGTTATTGATATATCTTTATGCCCTAACATTCGAGAAACCCAAAGAATATTTTGACCTTGAGTAATCATTGTACTTGCAAACGTATGTCTAAGATTATATAGTTTTCTTACTTTAACATTTATATCTATTAAAAGCTCTCTAAATCTTTTAGAGATAATATCATGGGAATAAAAAGGTTTATTATGACTTGATAATAATAAATACTCATTATTTTCTCTTTCTATGTATAAATTACGTAGCTCATTTTCAAGAACTGGAATAATATCAACATATCTAACACTAGATTGAGTTTTAACGTCCCCTACTTTACCATTAACAATAGTTTTATCAACTGCAATTCTTTTTTTATCAAAGTCTATATCATTCCAAGTAAGAGAAATTATCTCACCTGGTCGCATTCCTGTGTAAATCATAATTACAATAAAATAGTAAAGATTTCCAGTTGTTGAATTTAAAATCTTTATTATTTCATCTTTATTGAAAGGAAATATTTCATCGTCTTCAACATCATTAAGCTTTTTAAATTTTGATTTAATTGATAAAGGAGATTTTACTTTTGAAAGAGGATTAAATTTAATTATATCATTTATAAATGCTTTTTCAAAAATAGAATAAAGTATAGATCTATATTTAACAACTGAAAGAGGTTTATATTTTAATAAAAGTCTATTTTGCCACTCTTCTAATTGAATTGGCTTAATTCCATTTATAGAAAAAGTCTTAAAATATGGTTCAATATGATTATTAAAATGATGTATATTTCTTATATGTACATGCTCTCTAACTGTACTTTTATAAACTTCAAAAAATCTATTAGCAAATTCAATAAATGTTATATCTTTTTTAAAATATTCAATTTCTTTATTACCCGTTAGAGCTTTTATTAGTTCTGGAATAATATTAATTTTTAATTCTTTTAAATTTGTTTCATTTGCAGCTAATCCAGTAGTTCTTTTTATTCTTTTGTCATTATAAATAAAATCTAAATAATAATTATCATATCTAGTTCTAATGGTAATTTTTACATCATCATAAATAAACTTTATAGGTAAATTTTTACTCATAAAATACCTTTTAGAATTTTAGATGAAGTTTCACTAAGTGTGATTTTTTCTTCTTTCTTAACTTCAATCATTTTAATTTTATGGTTTGGATTCTTTTTAAATTCAACTATTGCAAAAGGTATAAATTCAATTCTATTATTTTCATTTATGAAATAGTGCTTATTTTCAGTAAATGTATAATTATTAATATAGTTATCAATAGTCTTTTCACTTTTATTTAGAAATCTTGCAACAGCTTTTTTAGTATTTAATGAAGTGATAGAAAGCTGTAACAATTCACAAACTGTGTTTAATTGATTTTGAATTGTGTCAAATCTTTGTTCTATAGTCATTTTTTATCCTTTAAAATAAATTTTGTTGTGATATAAAAGGCACGTCATAATAAGGCATATCTAGTGCAATAAATGTCATGGAAACGTGTGCTGACGCCTTGTAGTTGTCAAAAGGAAAAGAGTCTTTATAATCATTTAAATTCGTGATACTTTCTTTTAAGAAAGCTCTTTTAATCATTTCATTTTTAACTAATCCATAATGAACTAAATCAAGGTTATCAATATCAGTATTTTCTAAAATATGGTAATAGTTGTTTAACTGGTAATCTTTTAATTTACTTGGAACTACTGGAAGAAGTACAAATTTGTTTAATGTTTCACTATGTACATATTTTACAAAGTCATTAACAAATACAGAAAGTGCCTTTTTATACTCTTTTTTCTTATACTCCAATTTGAAAGTTTCATTTGTTCTAATTCTTGATTGAAGTATTAAATCTGTAGATTTTTGCCAAACTGTTATATCTTCCACTTCGCCTAATTCGTGGTTATATCTCATATATGCATAAGTTGTATTATCAAATAATTTATAAATTTGATTGTTTCTAATTAATTCTGTAACTTTCAAATAATCGTTATCATGCTTTTTAAAAAAATGTCTTACTTTTCTATAAATTAAAAGAGGTGCTAAAGTTCGAGAGCAAAGAAATCTTCTAATATTATGTTTAATATACCAATATGAAGCATATTGAATATCTTTTGAATTTTCATTTTTAAAAGTCTTAGTTACATATTTCATAATGTAAGCTATTGCCCCACCTGCCGAGTTGTACCATGTGTACTTAAAATCTATTGATTTTCTATTATTTCCCCATTTTACTTTGTCTGTAAAGTATGAAAAGAATTTTTTCTTAATATCTAAGATGTAATCTGTAGGTAGAAAAAGCATTGCGTGTAAATGTGGAACTCCACTTTTGTGTGGTTCATATACTCTAAAATAGATAAGTCCATGACCTAACTCTTTTTTCATTTTTTGAAAGATTCTCAGATTAGTAAACTTATTAAATATTTGAGTTAATTCTTTTGCTGTTTCATTTGGATTTATCTTCAAATCGCCATTTACATTTAATTTATGATATTTTGCGGGAGCTGTTAAAGTTACAAATACAGGCTTTAACTTTAATTGTTTTGCATACTCAAAGATTGAGTTAATTCTATTATTCATTTCTGCAAAATATTTTTTTGGATTTAAATTTGCTGAATAAGTAAATTCAATCGCTGACTTTGTTTCATCGCCAAAATCAAAGAACCTACTACAAATATATTTTCTTTGTAATTCTAATTTTGTATCTATTGTTTGTATATCATAAGTTGAAATTCCGTACATTTCTTTTTTCCTTTTTAGGGTGTAGTAACTTTTTTAAAAGTAATCAAGGAACTTCCAATAATTGCTCCGCTGACGCTACGCAATTGAATTGAAAGTTCTCTAATCACTTCTTATGCTCATATGCGGTTAATGTTTTTAATTGAATGTAAATAGTGTTATATTCATTTTTTAAATGTTGTAATTCTTTGAGTAATAAAATAAATTTAGTTAAAGAATCTTTGTCATGTTTAAAAATCAAATTTTCTAACTCTTCTAAAACAAGTAAAACATTTGTTTCTTTTAAAACTAAATTTATATTTAATTCTTCTACTCTATTTTTGAAGTTCATTTTTTTATCCTTTTTAGTTTAGAATGGAAGACTTCTTCTATCAAATTGTTCTTCATTAATTAGCTCAAATACAACTGTTAAATTGTTTTTTGTTTCTTCTTTTGAGTCATATTTAAATAACCAACCCATAAATGGAATATCTGCTAAAACTGGAATTTCATTGTAAGAAGTAACTAATTCTTTTTTATTTATTCCCGTAAGAACAAATAATTTACCAACTGGTAATTGAAAAGATTGTTTGACATATTTTTTACTTGTAACTGGCAAATTATCAGTATTAGAAAGAATATTTGAAACACTTAATTCTAAATCTAAATAAACTTGATTATCTTCATAAATATGTGGTGTTACTGTAATTTGTAAACCTACGTCACGAAATTCTGTAGTGTTTGAAGTTCTTAAATTTGTATCATTAATAGTTGTTGTACCCATGTTATATGGCACATTAGTAACTACATTAAATTTTGTTTCTTTTTCATCATTTAGAGTAAGAACGGGATTAGACATAAACTCACTTGTACCAGTTGAATTTAAATATTTTAGGAAAGTATAGAAATTATCTTTTTTAGAAGAATCAACATTATTATTAACACTAAATGGATAAGAAACTAGATTAAAAAAGAAGTTACCATCATTTTGTAAATTTATACTAGATGAATCAGAACCAAGCTCTTTTAATTTATCTAAATTTGTATCTAAGATAGTTACTTTTAATTTTAATTGTTTTGGCAGCGTATCAATAGCTTTTATCATTGCATTTATAGAATTAAATTCTTTTTCTTTTGAATAAACTAACAAAGTTTTTGACGTAGAGATAAACTCAAATTTGATTCTATCTTCATAGACTTTTAAGAAGTTTGCTATATCCTCAAATTTTACGAAATTAAGTTTTATTGAACGATATTTTAAATCTTCTATATACAAATCTTTTTTAGTTACGAAATAGAATTTTTCTGTTTGTATTAATTCAAGACCTTTAAGATTAACAGCTCTTCTAAAAGCTTCTAAAAAATACGAATCTGTATCATTTATTATAAAAATAAAATTCTCATTTTTTAAAGAATCATCTATTAATATATTTACATTATTAGCTTCACTTGCATAAGTTGCAAATGTTGCTAAATTCATTTCTATTGTTTCAGCTTTTAAACTATTTACTAATCCCAATATTAGGAAGAAGAATATCAGCACCTTTTTTATCATTTTCATCTTGTACCCCTTTTAAAAAATTAAATTTATTCTCATCAACTAACAAATACATAACCAATCTATTTTTTTCCATATAAAAGAATTTTTTATCTTCATCAATATTTTTGATAAAAGAAGTAATCATATTTAATGGAATTTCAATAGTGTTTTTATTATCTTGTGTGTAATAACAAAATTTCTCAAAACAGCTAAATTTAAATAATTTAAGATTTTGAGTAGCTTCTATTATTTGAGGAGCTGGAGAAATAATTTGATTTGTTTGTGCATTATTAGGCGATTGAGTAACAATTTGAGGTTGAGGAACTGGAGTATTAATAGTAGTTTTTATTTGTTCCTGTTTTGGTTCATTTATTTTTTGTGGTGATGGAGCAGTAAAAAAGAGTTTATAAATAAAAAAAGAAAATAGAAGAATTAAAGCCAAAAGAAAAATTATAAACATAATAATATATTTTTTACCAACTAATTTTTGAGATGATTTATTTCCACTTTTATAAATATCAAAATAAGATTTATTAATAGTAATTTCAGTTGTTGAGAATTTTTGAGTCATCCTATATTCAGTATAATTAAAATATCTCAAAACATTTTCTGAAATAGCTTTACTTCTTGGTTGAGCCTTTACAAATATTTCAGGAATATTTCTATATTGAATATTGATTAAAGATTTATTTTGAGTAATTAAAAGTATTTCATGGTTTAAATGACGATGATAAGTAAACCACCACATTTTCACTTTATCTTGATTATCAAAAAAATTATGAGCTTCATCAATTATAAAATAAGCATTTAATATATTATTGTTTTTACAATATTCTTGTAATAAATCATCTAAATTATCTTGATTTTCATTTT
>Ga0310040_1003042_pt1 | contig 9899 bp, 8 predicted proteins | sample EPASupsiteHSE623_FD_200237 | JGI IMG/M metagenome (GOLD analysis project Ga0310040, IMG submission 200237) | Bioremediated contaminated groundwater from EPA Superfund site, New Mexico - Sample HSE6-23 (v2) (version 2) | ecosystem: Environmental > Aquatic > Deep subsurface > Groundwater >... | reverse complement strand
ATCCGGCCCAAGCCGTGGTTTTTCCTCAGTTTTTTTTGCCGCCAGCTTCTTGCCAATCCTTATATTCATTTTTTCCGTTCTTTCTTTCAATGGCCCCTTTGATTTCAGTAGTAGTCCCAACGCTCAACGAGGAAAAGAGTCTCCCTGCTTTCTTCAAGTCTCTCAAGAAGTGCAAGCTCGACGACTATGAAGTCATAGTTGTTGACAAGTTCAGTCCCGACAGGACCGCAGAGATTGCCGAGGCAAACGGAGCACGCGTGCTTTCGCGCAAGCTTTCCCTTGGAGACTCGCGAACAGCAGGGCTCAAGGCCGCAAAGGGAAAGATTGTGGCATCGCTTGACGCGGATTCCATTTTGTGCGACTGCTGGCTTGACATTGTCAAGAAGGATTTCGAGATGATTAGTGGCCTCCAGGCGCTCGGCGGCCCCAGCTACTACGGCAGCATGCTCTACGACACCCTCTCGGTTGCCACGCAGTTCCAGAACAACTTCCTGCCGCTCACCGGGTTTGCATTCATTCCCGGAAACAACTCCGCATTCGACCGCAAGAACCTGCTCAAACTCGGCGGCTGGAACGGCAAGTACCAGGAGGAAGTAGACCTTTCAATAAGGCTTTTCGAAAGCAAGGCCAAGATTTTCTACGACTGGGACCTCAAGCTCAAGCTTTCCGACCGCAGGTTCAAGCAGGTCGGCTTCGCGCCAACTGTCTACCAGTGGGTCAAGGACAACGTCGACATCGTGATGCGAAAGGAGCGCGACCGAGGTGACTACTCCGCGTGGAGAAAGGAAAAGAAAAAATAATTCTTTTTTTCAATCCCGGTGCATTTGAAAAAAGAGTGCAGGGAGAGAACCTCATGTTTGTTTCTAGAGTCTGAAAAACTTTTTACTCCTTAATTGCTGCACCTGATAAAATTTCATCGGGCTTTAGAACGCGAAGGGCGTCATTTATGAACATCACTTATTCTTCCATTATTTGCTTTCTGTAATTCCCGTGAGGAGATTTTTGTGAGTGATTTTTCCGAACCTCCGCCTGAAAAAACAATTTCTTTCTCCAATACGCGAGGGTCGATCAAAAAGGTTGCCAGGTATCCGAATGACGGAGTCCCACCACAAGGGTAGCCGGTTTTTTCTAATATTTCCGTCGGAGTAGCGAACCTGAGGTTTTTGGTTTCTAGTACTGTGCCCACTTTTGTGATGCTTACCTTATCCTCTCCCTTTAGGATTGCAACAACAAGTTTACCGTTTTTATCGATGAGACAGATGTTCTTGACAAAATCTTCAGGTTGCGCTTTGGCTGCAGCGGCTGCCTCTTCAACGGAATGACAGGATTGTTTGAAACTTAAATGTTCTGCAGGAATCCTGTTAATCGTTATATGTCTCTTGAGTTTTTCTTCATTTTCCGAGAGTTCGCTTCCTTGCATTCAAAAACACCATTGTTTTTTCTCCGTAATATTTTAGACTGGTTCGTCAAATCTATTTTTAGTTTCCTATTTGTTATTAATCTACGAGAAGTTAATGTTCAAAGAAAAGGTTATCGGATGTCTCTAATATTCCAGTTACTTATTAATGGCCTGATTGCAGGCGCAATTTATGCAATTATCGCAGTCGGATTCTCGCTAATATATTCAACGTGCAAATTTATGCACTTTGCGCATGGTGCTACCGTAACGGTTTCAGCTTACCTGCTTTATTTTCTTTTCTCGCGACTTGGATTAGACTTCGGTTTCGCGGTTATTCTTACGCTAATTCTCGCCTCGCTCTTAGGGTACCTTATGGATCGTGTTGTTTACAAGCAACTAAGAGTGCGAAAAGCAAACAACGCAACATTTCTCATGGCGGGCCTCGCTCTTTTGGTTCTGGTTGAGTCCGTAATCACGATGGTATTTGGAGCGAATGCTAAGACCATCGATTTAATTAAAGTTGCAAAAGGGGACGATTTTCTAGGTGCCATAATCACCCCGCTGCAGGCGTTCATTATCGCCGTTTCCGTATTCTTGTTTATCGCTTTATTTTTCTTTATGAAAAAAACGAAAATGGGCAAGGCGATGCGTGCGGTCTCTGACAATTGGGAAGCTGCCGAAATAGTGGGCATTTCGTCAGAGCGTATCTATTCCTGGAGTTTTATAATCGGCTCTTTTATCGCAGGAATAGCCGGAATCCTTATAGGGCTAGAACAAACGTTTTCGCCTACTATAGGGACGGACTTGATACTTTGTGGTTTCACTGCCGCGATAATTGGCGGAATTGACAATGTTTACGCGGCAGTATTAGGTGCCTTACTGTTAGGCCTTGTTGAGAACTTCGGAATTCTTTACCTTCCAGCTAGCTATAAATCCGCTATCTCTTTTGTTTTGCTCTTCATTTTCTTATTGTTTAGGCCTCAAGGGATTTTAGGGGTAAAACGAGGGACGTAGAAATGATTGAAACCTATCTTGTCCACTTGTTAATCTTGATCGGGATATACCTGATTGTCGCGTTAGCGTTTCAGGTTTCCAGGGGATTCACGGGTCTGTTGAACCTTGGGCATATCGCATTTTATGGCATAGGCGCATATGTGTCCGCATTGTTAATCCTCAATGGATACCCGTTTTTGTTCTGCTTCTTGATGGCGGGTATCGTCTCGCTACTATTCGCGCTTATACTTGCAACATTAGTCAAAGAGTTGAACGGAGATTATTTCGCTTTGGCGACGATGGGGTTTTCTTCGGTAATTTACGCAATTTTTATGAATTGGACTGCTTTAACAAAAGGGCCCATGGGTTTAGTAGGAATAGTCCGTCCCTCAATTCTTGGGTTTGACTTTTCTGACAATCTTGCGTTTCTTGTTCTGACTTTTATTGTTGTTGCAATATCCTACCTTTCAATATATCGAATCGTAACATCACCGTTCGGAAGAGTCTTAGAAGCTATTCGAGATGATGAACTAGCTGCAAAGAGTCTAGGTAAAAACACGAGGCGAATGAAAAGTTATTCGCTGGCAATATCTGCTTTTTTTGCAGGACTTGCAGGAAGTCTATATGCCCATTATATCACGTTTATCGATCCATCGTCTTTTTCTGTGATGCAGATAATACCTTTCCTAACAATAATCACGATTGCAGGCATGGCATCATTACGAGGGACGGTAATCGCCACGTTTGTAATCGTATTACTTCCCGAATCGTTACGCTTCATCGGTTTTCCTTCTGATTTGGTAGGGTCAATGAGGCAAATGACCTACGCGTTAATTCTCATCTTATTTTTAATAATCCAGCCAAACGGCTTGTTCGGAAAGGCGGGGGTTGAGTAGGTGTTACAAGTAAGTGATTTGAAGAAACACTTCGGGGGCGTTAAAGCTGTCGATAATTGTAGCTTTTATTTACAAGAGGGGAAGATAACTGTTTTAATAGGGCCAAACGGCAGTGGTAAAACTACAATTTTCAACTTAATTTCAGGAGTCTTGAAGCCAGATAAGGGTCAGATCACCTTAGACGATCGGAATATCACTAACCAGTCAGTAGAAAAAATTTCAAATCAAGGAATTTCCAGAATCTTTCAGAAATCACGTTTGTTCGGAAATCTAACCGTAAAGGATAACCTGCTTCTTGCTTGTAACCGTGAGGATACTAACCTTTGGAAAAGTGTCTTTAGTCAGGATAAAACAATCGGCGATAGTGAAATTAGAATTGAAGGATTGTTGAAAGCTCTGAAGCTTCAAGGATGCTCAGATAAGCTCGCAAAGACTTTGAGTTTCGGTCAGAAGCGATTGATTGAGATTGTGCGGGCAATGGTGAAACCCCACACAATTTTGATGTTGGACGAGCCAATAGCTGGAGTCGCCCCGTTGTTACGAGTAGAAATCGCTTCGCTCTTGCGTACTCAACGGCAAAATGGAGATACGATTTTCATAATCGAACACGACATGGATTTTGTTCTCGGTCTTGCTGATGAAATTATTGTCATGGATGATGGCAAGATAATTGCACAGGGGTGCCCGGATCAGGTAAAACGTAACAAAAAAGTTCTGAATGCTTATCTTGGGGAATAATTACCTCGCATATGCGATTTTTTTATATTCAATATACAATAATCTTATATATCGTCATACCAATGTAAAATTATGGTCACTAAAACAAATCTACTGGTTCTGGGAATAATTTTCGTTTTGGTTGTTGTTGCGTTTGCGTTGGTTAATAATAACCCTAAGAGCACCGAGTCAATCAAAATCGGTTATATCGGCGCTTTTACCGGAGATATGGCTGCAATGGGTCTAGGCGAACAAAAAGCCGCTATGCTAGCCGTCGATGAAATTAACAAGGCCGGAGGCATAAATGGCAGACCTATCGAAATGATTTATGAGGATAGCAAGTGCAATGCCGGCGTAGCAGCAAGCGCTGCAAACAAGCTGATTAATGTTGACGGCGTAAAGTATATTCTTGGAGGTTTATGCTCCTCGGAGACCTTGGCTATAGCTCCGATTGCAGAATCATCGAAAGTAGTCGTTATCTCACCAGTTTCTTCTAATCCTGCAATCAGCAACGCGGGCGACTATACCTTTAGAGTGTATCCTTCCGACGCATTTCAAGGAAAAGTCGCTGCGGAATTCGCCTTCAACAATCTTAGCGCGAGAAAAGTTGCCGTGTTGTCCTGCATAAGCGACTACTGCTCAGGATTAGCGGAAGTATTTAAGAGGAATTTTGTCGCTCTTGGCGGGCAAGTAGTGTCCACGCAGGAATTTGAACAGACTTCGAGAGACCTGAAGACGCAACTTGCGGTAATCAAGGATTCCAATCCTGATCTTATCTATTCATTAGCTTACACGGACTCGAGCATAGCATTTTTACAACAGGCAGAAGAACTCGGAATCAATGTCACTTTCTTTGGTGGGGATACCTGGGGTGAATATACCATATGGAATAACACCCGTGGCATTGCGGATGGAAGCATGTACCTTGTCCCAAAGACCGTATCAAATAAAGACTTTGAAAACCGACTTAACGCTAAATTCGGCGGACCGCAAGAGTTAGTTCTTGCAGCTTTGAACACCTATGATATCGTATATATCTATAAAACAATTATATCTGCGGTGGGAGACGATTCCGAAGCGGTCAAGAATGCGTTGTATGCCCTTGACTATAAAGGTCTTTCTGGGCATGTCACTTTTGACAGCAACGGTGATCTGAAAACTGCAGAGTATGACGTAATGATAGTTCGGAATTCTTCTCCAGAAGTGCTGCGACCCTAGTCAATTCGGTAATATTGCCTGAGTCGCCATGCTTCTTGCAAACAAGGAAAGTTTTTTATTCGCCTCTTGATATCGGCGGTATGGCAGCAGGAATAACCATGTTAAGAATTCAAAACTTGCATGCCGGTTATATCGATCAAGAGATTCTTCACGGAATCAACTTTGAGGTTAAACCTGCGGAAATTGTTGCTGTTATTGGTCCAAATGGGAGTGGAAAATCTACCCTCTTAAAGTGCATCTTCAATCTTGCTAAGGTCAATTCTGGAAAAATATTCTTCAAAGACCGGGATATAACCGGAATACCGACCCATGAACTTGTGTCTGACGGAATAAGCTTTGTTTCACAAGGGCGACAGGTATTCGGAAATCTTACCGTATTGGAAAATCTAGAGATGGGTGCATTTGTACTGAATGACGCGGAGTTAATGAGTCGAAATCTTATGGATGTTTATTCGAAATTCAGTTTATTAAAAAAAAAGAAAAATGACTATGCATTCAACCTATCTGGCGGTCAACAGCAAATGCTAGTAATTGCAAGGGCGTTGATACAAAATCCACAACTACTTCTATTGGACGAACCTTCTCTGGGTTTGTCACCAAAAGGAATGAAAGATATTTTTGAAAAGATAAAGGAGATAAAAAACGAAGGGGTCGCAGTCATACTTGTTGAACAGAACGCAAAACAAGCTTGTGCGCTAGCAGATAAGACTTATGTTCTGGAAGACGGTCGAATCGCGTTAATTGGCGGAAGAGAACTCCTCGGTGATCCGCGAATAAAAAAAATCTATTTTGGCGGACGGTAATCCTACTAGTATGTTGGATTGTCTATTAAGCGTAAAAAACCGTTGAAAATACCCCTATTGATGTACCTGAAATTAACGCCACGTAAAATCCAGACTTTTCAGTTACGTGGCATACTCGCTTTGGTATATATGCAAAGTGCCACGTAAATTATCCGTCTAAAACACTAGTTTCACGAATACAAACAAGACATTCGGACACGTGAACGTGTCCTCAGAATTATATCTATCAAATAACGTCAATTTGGCGGTTTTCTTGCGCTTGACTATCGCTAGGCTGGTTTTACAACATCAAGCGACGAACTATATAAAGAAATGTCGCTTGATTCTCGCTTGATTTTCAGGCGTTCTTAGAATGCAGGGTTTGCTTGTTTTCGCTGAAAAATCATTCAGGAATTATATCTACACCATCAAGCGACAGCCCAGATGCCATGAGCGTAATCTTGAGCGTAAATCATTTTTGTGAAAACTCGTTTTGTATTTAAACAAAAATAGATCGTAAATTTGACCGTAAAAACAGGGTTTTCAGACGAGACGCTTGAGCGTAATGAGCGTAAATGGCTTCTCAGAATTATACACACACCAAGCGAAAGCCTTACGTCATAACTTGCTTGTCCAAACCCATTTCCACAACTTTCTTGGAAATGAATTCTTTGACTTCGGGGTTTGCAAACAAGGCGTTCATCAAGTCGTCCGACTGCTTGGCGGGATTGATAAGTAGCTTCTTTTCGTCCAACGGGTTGCCGCACCTGCCGCAGAATTCTTGGCCTGGCGAGTTGCGTTCCTTGCAACGGTTGCAAATGCGAAAATCAAGGGCGGGTTCTCGTTCGATGGGCTTGTCTTTCAGGGAATACATTTGCAGGAGGGTCGAATCAACGTCCCTGCCTGAAAGATGCACGTATGTGGCCGCCATTTCCGAGCCTTGCGTCCAGCCGAAGTATTCCTTCATCTGGGCTTCGGTGAGCTTGCTTGCCAAGGCAGTTGCCCGCGAGTGCCGGAACAAGTGCGGGTAGACCCGCTTCTGTATTTTAGCAGTTTGTTTTACTCGGTCAAGCATCGCCAATAATGTCGGGTAGGCAAAAGGAACGGGTTGATAGTGGCCAAGCCGGGCAGGCCACAGGTAGGCGTCTGGGTTGTTTCTGTCCGGGTGTTCTTGCAACCATCTTCCCAGGACTTGGACGGAGGCGATTATTCGGACTCTTCGGCTTCCGGTCTTGCCGTTTACCATGAGGACGCCGCCGTAGTTGTCAAACTGGACGTTTTTGAGCTTCAGGTAAAGCAGCTCGCCGATTCTGCATCCCGACTCGTACAGAATGAGCAGCAAAGCCCTGTCTCGCGCGTTTGTGGTAGCTGCAGCAAGCCGTTCAACCTCCTCGGCGGTTAGCAATTCCTCAGGTAGCTTGTGCTTATGATTTCCGAGCTTGGGTTTGAGCCACTTGATGACCTTGGGGACTTCCTCGTCTTTTCCCTTGAGCCACTTGTAGAAGCATTTCAGGACGATTTTGAAATCATATTTCGTGTATTCGGCGTAGTCCTTCAAGTCAATCGACGAAACCAACTCAATCAAATCGTTCTGGGTAGCTTTTTCGAAATCCTTGCCAAGCCAGTCAGACATCCGGCGCAAGCACCACATGCACTTGATCACTCGAAGCCGGGTCGTCCCTTTGGCCAATCGAATCCGGGCGAAACCTCCGATTTGTTTTTTGGCTTGCGCAGACAAGTTCGAGTTGCTAAGCCTTCCAAGTTCCTGGTCTAGGTTTTCCTGCTGATGATACATCCGGTACTCGGCCAAACTCAATCACCTTTTTTGAGTCTTGACCTCTGCACTAAGTTCTATTTATAGTCTGGTGCGATTAGGCGCCTGACGAGGGCAAGTTAGGTGATGGTCGAAGGCGAAAAATCAGCGGGTCAAGACTATAGTAAGAAGCTATATGCAGGGAGAGGGATTTGAACCCACGAACCCCTAAGGGAAAGGATCTTGAGTCCTTCGCATTTGACCAGGCTTTGCTATCCCTGCATCTGACTGGTTGACTAAGTTTGTTGAAATATACTTAACCCACCCAAGGCTAAAAAGGGAAGCGGATTTGGCGGATGTCACTCAAGGTTAACTTTAAAAATCCGACCTCGGTATTGTGATGCATTACCTTCCCCAAGGTAGTAGTGCCTAATGGGCACACGGCAGTTCAACCCCCTAAAGAGAGTGGCAGAGTGAAAAAGAAATCAGGCAAGTCAAAAAAGCCCGTGCGGCACGCCAAGAAGGCGCCTAAGCCCTCGGCAAAGAAGAAGTCAAAGGCGGTAAAGAAGGCTTTCAAGAAGGCAAGGAAAGCCGCGCCAAGGAAGGCCTTCAAGACGTCCAAGAAGACGTTGGTGCGGAGAGCAGCGCCAAAGAAAGTGGCCAAGAACGCTGTAAAGAAGGCGTTCAGGAAGACCAACGCAGTTGCCCGCAAGCGCCAGCCCGTTGAGAAGCGTCCCATGTTCGAGGAGGAGTGGTCCGACGAGTGGGAGGACGACGACTCGGACTTCTCCGAAGACGAGTAAGCAAAGCATCCAGGCGGGCGCTGCAGCGGAAAAACGCCCTAGTCCTTTTTTTATTCCCTTACAAGCCTCTAGTGTTTATAGCGAACCGAGAAAGTAATCCGACAAAAGCTTCGGTTCGCTAGTTGCAAAATGCGGCAGTTTCGTCGGATTACTTTCGCATTTTGCTATAGTTTCAAGAGTGCATTCCAATGAAAATAGCAATTACCGGAGACTTCCACCTTGGATTCAACGAGGATGCCCTGCAGCAGGCAAAAAACGCGCTGGACGCGTGCAGGGACGCGGACGCGATAATCATCGCAGGCGACATCTTCGACTCGCGCATCCCGCGCCAGGAAACCCTCAACGAGGCGCTCCAGCTGTTCTCGCAGGCAGCCGAGTCGCTGAAGTCCGACGCGACCATCTACGAAATGGATGCCGACGGCGTAATCACCGGTCTTCCCAATTACCCTCCAATCCTTGCAATAGCGGGTACGCACGAGCGCCGCTCCAAGGGGCTTGCAAATCCCATCCACCTGCTTGACTCCGCGCTTTGCGCGGTTAACGTGCACGGCCGCAGGATTTGCGTCCAGAAAAAAGACGAGCAGGTTTGCTTCCAGGCAATGGCAGGCGTCCCGGAGGAGTTCTCGCGGCAAGTTCTCAAGAAGATGGAATTCAAGCCAGTTAAGGGCGCGGCGTTCAACGTGTTCATTTTCCACCAGTCGCTTGCCGAGGCGATGCCATTTGGCGAAGCACTTTGCAGCCAGGACCTGCCTGATGGTTTCGACCTTTACGTGGACGGCCACATCCACTGGATGGCTGAGTTGGTTGAGGGCAAGAAGCGCATCTTCATTCCCGGCAGCACCGTGGTAACGCAGATGCGAAAGAACGAGATGCGCAAAAAGCAGGTAATCATCTTTGACACGCGGGCTGGGACTTACGAAAGCCGGACTTTTGCAACGCGGCCATTCCTTTACCGCGACATAGTCTTTGAAAACCCCGTAACTAGCGCAGAAGTTGTCACGCAAGTTGATGCAGCTCTTACCGAGATGCTCTCCCCAGCCCACCCGCAGACTCCGATTGTCAAGCTCAAGCTTTCAGGAAGACTTGCCAACGGCCTGGAATCCAAGGACTTGGACCTTTCTGCAATAACCAAGCGCTATGCTGACCGCGTGATGCTTCACATTGACCGCGACTTTGAAAGAAATGGCTCGCAGCAAGCGGATGCCGAGGAGCTGCAGAAGGCAAGGAGCGACCCGCGCGGAGTGCGCGAGATTTCAGTTTCACTTTTTGTCGAGGCCCTGAAGAGACGCGACATGGAAATCACGCCAGCCCAGGCCGAGGAATTGTTGGACGCGCTTT
>Ga0310040_1003037_pt1 | contig 9920 bp, 9 predicted proteins | sample EPASupsiteHSE623_FD_200237 | JGI IMG/M metagenome (GOLD analysis project Ga0310040, IMG submission 200237) | Bioremediated contaminated groundwater from EPA Superfund site, New Mexico - Sample HSE6-23 (v2) (version 2) | ecosystem: Environmental > Aquatic > Deep subsurface > Groundwater >... | reverse complement strand
GTATAGCATAGCATAGTATTAAAAAAATGTCAAGACTAGCCAAGTAAAACAGTTTATGGTCTGGAATAAAGATGTCCGATGGGGCAATTTTTAAGCTAAAACCGCCCTATTCGGGCGGTTGGGACATGGATAAATAAATACCAGCTCTGCAATAGCGAGAGCTGGGTTAGGCCGCGAGAGCGGCCCCTAAAATGGAGCGATGGGACGGCAGGATTTTGTCCATCTCAATTTCCCAGGGATAAAGAGCGGCCGGCTCTTCGAGTTCGCTATCGTCGCCGTGACCTAAATCTTTCATTGATTTATCGGCGGCAACAATTTTGAACACCGCGAGCCGGTTGTCCAAGTATATAGGTTTTGGCGGAATTGCCAAACCTATAAGTCTGGTTTCTTGCTCGAGTTCACGCTCTAAAGCCTCCTGGAAGCTTTCGCCGGGTTCAACGAACCCGCCGGGGAATTTGAGAAAAATCGTTTTTCCGCGGGTGATGTCGCGGACAAAAACAATTGCCCCATCGCCAAGCGTTATGAAGGCTCTAACGATCACATTGCGCCTCCTCTTGGATATGGATCATCTGTTGCTTTTTTATAATAATATATTAATTCTGTCAAGAGCAATCCCATTGACAAATTTATTTTTGTTATTTATTATCAATATAGAGAGCAATATGGAGGTGGCTCTTTGATGGGGAAATATATTTTAGTTTTGATATTGGTTTCGCTTGTCGGTGCTATGATAGCGCAGGCCAGTGAAAACATGTCGGATAAGAAAACTTATCCGGTCGTATGGAATCAGTCCGGAGAGCAGGCCAAGACATATCCGGTTGTTTGGCCGGGTAGCGAAAAGCAAATGCCGGAAAAGATAGCGGAGCCGGTCGGGGAGCAGAATAAATCCTCAGTTCAAAATCCGGTTCAGCCATTTGTGTTTTTGAACCTCACCATGAGTAGTACGACGTTCAATAACACAACTGTGAATAACAACTTTGCTGCGGAGAAGCCGGAGCCGAAACCAGCATTGACGGTTCCGCAAGGACCACTGCCGGTACCGCGGCTATGGGGCGTGATCGAACACGGCCCGGGCGGTATGGCCATAATTCGCGGCTAATTTTTTGCGAGTTGGAGGTGTTGCCAGGGTTTGCGCGACGAATTTGTCCGCAAATAATTTTGGCAGCACCCTATTTTTTTATAAACAAGCGGATTGTCGGATTCGTTGCGGCATTTGACAAAGCCGGAAGAGGTGTTACACTTGTATTGTAGTCCGATGAAAATCGGACATTACTTTTAAATAAAGCTCGAAGTGCGAATCCCGAATATTCAAAACAAATTCAAATTATAAAATTTTCGAAGTTGTTTCGGATTTCGGACATTCGGATTTCGAATTTCAAGAAGATGGATCTAAAATCATTCGCGTCGGCGGTGAACCAGCTTTCCCAGGAAAAAGGGTTGTCCGCGGATAAAATTATCGAAAGCATCGAAACGGCCCTGGCCGCGGCTTATAAAAAAGAATACGGCGAAAAAAGCCAGGTAATCAAAGCCAAGCTTGATCCCAAAACGGGCCACGCGGATTTTTGGCAGGTCAAAACCGTGATGGATGATTCGATGATTTTTTCCGAAGAGGAGTTGGAACAAATGAAGCTTGCGGCCGCGGAAGGGACGGAGGCCAAGCCGGCTTCGTCCGGATATAAAGCGGGTTCACCCTCCGAAGCTTTAGCGAAGGAGGGCGAGGTTAGACCGGAAAAGGTGAAGTATAATATGGAAAAGCACATCATGATCGATGATGCCAAACTGGAAGATCCGGAGATCAAACCCGGCGATGAGATCAAAATTCCGTTGATCGAAAAACATGATTTTGGCCGCATCGCGGCGCAAACCGCCAAGCAGGTGATTATCCAGAAAATCCGCGAAGCGGAAAAGGAAACGATTTTTGCCGATTTCAAGTTGAAAGAAGGCGAAATAATTTCGGGCATCGTCCAGCGCATCGAGAACCGGACGGCGTTTATGGATATCGGCAAGACTACCGGCGTTTTGAATCGTGAAGAACAGGTTCCGGGCGAATTTTATCGCCCCGCGCAAAGACTGAAAGCGTTCGTGCTTAAAGTGGAGCAAACTTCAAAGGGTCCGATTATTTTTCTGTCGCGCGCTTATCCGAAATTCGTTTCCAAATTATTTGAATTGGAAGTGCCTGAGATCGGCGCGGGCCAAGTGCTGGTGAAATCGATTGCGCGCGAAGCCGGATCCCGCACAAAAATCGCGGTATCTTCAACCATGGAGGGCATTGATCCGATCGGCGCGGCCGTGGGCCAGAGAGGCACCCGCGTGAGCGCGGTGATTAATGAGCTGGGCGGCGAGAAGATCGACATTATCGAATATTCGGACGATCCGGCCAAATACATCGCCAATGCGCTGTCGCCGGCGAAAATCATGGAAGTGAGAGTTTTGCCCAAGAATAAAGCGCTGGCAGTGGTGCCCAACGATCAGCTTTCGCTGGCGATCGGCAAAGACGGCCAGAACGTGCGCCTGGCGGCTAAGCTGACTGGATGGAAGATCGATGTCCGTAGTCCTGAGAATCTCGGGGAGGCGCTGGCCCAGGCTGAAGAAGACAATCAGGAAGAGGACGCTGTTGCGGTTCAGCCCGAAGAGGCCGGAGAGAAGGAAACAGTTGCGGCCGAAACGGCTGCACCCGGAACTGTGAGCGGAGAAGCAGAGAATGCTGATTCTGGAAAGCCCGGTAAAAAAGCTCCGAAAGCAAAGAAAACTAAAAAAGCGGTCAAAAAAACAGCCGCCAAAACCAAGAAAGAAGAATAATGTCCGGGCCGCATAAACAGTTGCGAGGCCTGGCCTTCGCGACATTTTAGAACGAGTTCCCGTAACGCAATTAACGCAATGAATAAAACTACCGTAACAAAATTACCCAAATCGAAAGTTGAACTGACCGTCCAGGTTCCCGCGGAAGAGTTGGAAGTTTTTGTCCAAAAAGCTTTGGATGAATTTACCAAAGAAGCGGAGATTACCGGATTCCGCAAGGGGATGGCGCCAAAAGAGATTGTTAAAAACAAGGTGGGGCAGGCAAGGATCATGGATCGGGCGGCATCATTAGCCATCGAGGCGACTTTCCCCGCCGCGGTAACTGAAAACAGCTTGGAACCGATGGGCTATCCCGAGATCAATATCTTGAAATTGGCGGAAGGCAATCCTTTGGAATACAAGGCAGTGATCGCGGTATATCCGCACGCCCAGCTTCCGGATTATAAACAAATCGCATCCGGATTCCAACTTAAGGAAGCGGAAGTGACCGATGACGATATCAAGCGTTTGAAAATGGAAAAGGAGCGGCATTTGCGCGAACATTTGCGCGAAGATGTTTTGAACGCGGTGGCGGAAAAGACTGTGGTTGAGATTCCCGAGATTTTGATCGAGAGGGAAACGGAAAAAATGATGGGCCAGCTTAAAGATAGGACGCCGCAAATGCTGAACATGAGTTTTGAGGATTATCTCAAGAAACTTGGCAAGACCGAGTCGGAATTAAGGGATGGCATGGCCAAGGACAATGAGCTGAAAATTAAAAATTATATCGTTCTGGCGGAGATCGCCAAGGCCGAAAAAATTGAAGCCAATGACGCGGAGATTGCGGCCGCGATGAAAAAAGAAGAAGATGACAGCCAGCCCGCCTCCGCCGAAGGTTCCAGCGAGGTAAAAGAATATTACCGGGAGACTCTCAAAACCGAGAAGACATTTGAATTTCTTGAAAGTTTGTTCAAAAAATCTTAACCGATTTTTAAATCCAGAATACAAACGACAAACGACAAATATTTGATATTGGGATTTTATTCTTTTTATACCCCATCAGCAAGCTGGCGGGAACAAAAAGAATGAGGAGTCCTTAGTAATCGGAAGTAATCTTCGAGGAAATATCCTCTATCCCGCGGTAGCGGGATACGCTTCGCTAAGGTTGCGACGGGGTTAATACCCCCGACGCAAGAACCCGATTTATTTGGCATTTGGAATTTGATATTTGGCATTATCAAATGAACTTAATACCGACAGTCATTGAAAAAACCCAATATGGCGAACGGGCTTATGATATTTATTCGCGCTTGCTTAAGGAAAGGATCGTATTTTTGGGCGGGCCGGTGAACGATGCGGTGGCAAATTCGATCATCGCCCAATTTCTTTTCTTGGCGTCAAAAGACGAAAAAAAAGACATTCAGCTCTATATCAACAGTCCGGGCGGATCGGTTACCGCGGGTTTGGCGATATATGACACGATGCAATTTATCAAATGCTCGGTGGCGACAACTTGCGTGGGCATGGCGGCGTCGATGGGCGCGGTTTTGCTTGCCGCGGGGACCAAAGGCAAGCGGTTCGCTTTGCCGAATTCCGAAATAATGTTGCACCAGGTGGCGGGCGGCGCGGAAGGCGTGGCTTCGGATATTGAAATCAACGCCAAGCAGATATTGAAAATAAAGGATTCTTTGAACAGCATTATTGCCAAGCATACCGGGCAGCCGATCGATAAAATAGCGCACGACACCGATCGCGACTTTTATCTTACCGCTGCGGAAGCAAAGGACTACGGCATCATCGATGAAGTGATTAAGACAAAAGCATAGCTTTGCGCAGACAAACGGTTGTTGACCGCGAAAACATTTCCCGCCAGGCTGTGGCGGGTTTTGTTTTTTAATGGGCCTTTGCAAAATAAAGAGATGTGTTATTATCACTTTAAGGTAGTAAAAAGGTTATCAGTTCAAATGCGAAAATGCGAGTCGCATTTAAGTTGTGTGCGTCCGGAAACGGCGCCGCCATATCACCTTGAAAACCACAAAATATCCGAATTGTTTGCCAGGTTTTTTGTTTGCGGTTGTTTCTTTGTTTTGTTTTGGCGCGGCGCAAATTGCGTTTGCCGGCGCCAGCGACAATGTGCACGGTTTTGCTTGGGTTTTTAATGAGGGGATCGGTTGGGTTAGCCTTAACAGCACCAACTGTGACAAAAATGGCAGCGGCGTGATAGATGCCGGCGATGCTCCGGTGCCGGCAGGTTGTCCGGCGGTGGGAACGTCGATTCCAAATTATGGCGTGACTATCTCGGAAGACGGGAAAATTACAGGATACGCGTGGTCGGGAGTTAATTCCAATGAAGGCATCGGTTGGATATCGTTCAACGCGGAGGTGAACGGTCCGGGCAGCGCTTGTCCGTCGGCGCCTTGCCAGGCGTATGTTGAAAAACAAACCGGAGTAATAACCGGATGGGCGCGGGCGCTTGCGGCTTGCGATATGGTGAGCGGAAAATGCTCCGGCGTGGGCGCGGGGACCAACGCGGGCGGCTGGGACGGCTGGATAAAACTGAAAGGCAAGACTTTGGATAACCACGATTATGGTTGGACGGTGGATACTCTCGGAACGACGCACGATTTTCACGGATATGCGTTTGGATCGTCGAATTTCGGCGATGCGACAAACGGGGTTATCGGTTGGGCGAGCGCTAATTGTTTGGAAGGCCATAACGGCAATTCGTCAATTTGCGCCGTTTCGCCATATAAGGTGTGGACAGATGCGGCGTTTGGGCCGGATGCGATAATCGGATGCGGCGGCACTTGCATTAATGGGGGAGTTTGTGGCGGAGCGTTGTGGGAGTTATATCCTCCGACGGGCTGTTCGGATTCGGCGTGCATGTTCCAGTTCAAGAATATGTCCACGCCGGAAGAGACGGTGAAGTGTTCGTATTGGCAGTTAACCGGGCCGGCTTCGTACAGCTATACTGCGCCGCTGCCGGGAATACAAAATATCAACTTGGCCGCTTTTGTGGCCGGGGGCAATGTGGTTCCGGGCAATTACAACTTGACATTGACGGTAAGCGATAAATCGATTGCTAATGGGAACAACCAGCAATGCACGTTGGGAAATCATGATTCGGCGACCCAGGCGATTTTGATAACCGGTGAAGCCCAGGCAAGATTTAAATGTTCGCTCGATAATCCGCATCCAACCCAAGAAAATCCCCACCCGAATCCTTCTTGGGCGGATTGCAACAGCACGGATTTCAAGAAAAAAGTGATTAAGGGGGAAATGGTGTATGTTTCGGACGATAATTCGTCTTATTCGGGAGGCGCGCACGCGATAACTTCCAGAGATTGGAAATTCACGATTGATGGCGCAGTGACGAACACAACCGGAGATACCGCAAGTTTTACGGCGGGGAAAAGCAATACGATAGATTTCAGGATAACCGACAATAAATCCCGCAGTGGTTGCAAGAGCGCAATCATTAACGCGAAAAATCTTCCCAAGTGGCGCGAAGTCAGTCCGGTCAGCATGATTTGGCAATACCTGGCGGCAACAGTATCGAATTTTTTTGCTACCTTATAACAAGTAACGGAATAAAAGGAGCGTTTGAACGCAAATTATAAATACCTCGTAAGTCGATACGCGACAATTAAGATTTGTCCGCGAGCGGTTTTTAACTGCGCCCGAGATTGCGAAGGGCGGCGGCAGAAAAATGCTACGGGTTGGCCGTGGAGATTCATTTTGGCTGAATCGCGAAAGAACTTTAGACAATGAACGCTTATCGAGTTGCGACGGCAAGAACATGGATTTAATCACGATAATCGCGCTGATATTCGTATTGGCGGTTGGCGCGTGCATAGGATATTATTCGCGCCAAGCAATCGCAAAAAAACGCGCCGGCACGATCGAAAAAAATATCGCCGGAAAATTAGCTAAGGCTAAAGTTGAAGCACAGAAAATATCGGAAGAAGCGCAGATCAAGTCGCAAAAACTATTGGAAGCCAGTCGGCAGGAAATCAGCCTGCGTCAGCGTGAAATTGGCAAGACCGAAACGCTGATTTTGAAGCGCGAGAGCATGCTCGAACAGAAGGTCTCGGAATTTGAGGCCGAAGAAAAGGAATTTCAGGAAAAAGCGAAGAAATTAAAATCATTAAAAGAGGAGCTTGACGAACTGCATAGGCAGGGCGTGGAGAATCTTGAGCGGGTGGCCGGACTTTCAAAGGCCGACGCTCACCGTGAATTATTGGACGCTTTGGAAAGGGAATACGAAAAAGATTTGCTGGATCGGACGCGCAAGCTGGAGAGCGAAGGCATGGAGCCTTTCAAAAAGCGCGCCCGTGAAATTTTGGTGGGCGCGATACAAAAGTTTGCATTGAGCCAGGCGCAGGAAGTGACCACTTCGGTTGTGAGTTTGCCTAATGATGAAATCAAAGGCCGCATAATCGGCAAGGAGGGGCGCAATATTCGGACACTGGAAAGACTTACCGGCGTTGAGGTTATTGTCGACGAAACGCCCGAAACAGTGGTTATTTCCGGTTTTGATCCGACACGCCGCCAGATTGCCAAGATAGCGCTGGAAAAATTGATTCAGGATTCGCGCATCCAGCCCGCTCGCATTGAAGAAACGGTGAAAGTGGCCGAAGAGGAAATTGCCAACCAGATCAAAGAGGCGGGAGAGCAGGCTTGCTATGACGTTAACATTTTGGATATCAATCCGCGGCTGGTGCAGTTGCTGGGTCGTTTAAAATTCAGGACAAGCTACGGTCAGAATGTTTTATTGCATTCGATGGAAGTTGCCCATTTGGCCGCGGCGATCGCGTCCGAGGTTGGCGCGAACGTGAAAATCGCCAAACGCGCCGGATTATTGCACGATATCGGCAAATCGGTCGATCAGCAGATAGAAGGCTCGCATGTGGAAATCGGGGTGAAAATTTTGGAAAAATTCAACGTTGACCCGGCGGTAATTTCGGCGATGAGATCGCATCATGAAGACTTCCCGTATGAAAGCATCGAGGGAGTGATTGTTCAGGCGGCCGATCAGATTTCCGGCGCCCGGCCGGGAGCGAGAAAGGACACGGTGGAAAATTATTTGAAGCGGCTGGGAGAGCTGGAGGGGATCGCGACATCGTTTGGCGGCGTTGAAAAAGCTTGGGCGCTGCAGGCGGGCCGGGAAATCCGGGTGTTTGTCAAGCCCAAAGAAGTGGATGATTGGCAGGCCAAAAAGATGGCTAAAGATATTGCCAAGCGGATTGAAGAAGAGCTGCGTTATCCCGGAGAAATAAAAGTCAACGTGATCCGGGAAACCCGGGTGACGGAATACGCAAAATAAAAACAAAACAGTGGTTTGTCGTTTTAGGGCAAAAACAAAAAGAACCATTAAAAATGGTTCTTTTTGTTTTTGGAGCGGGCAACGGGATTTGCACCCGTGCCGAAACCTTGGAAGGGTTTCGTGCTGCTGCTACACTATGCCCGCAAAAATTTTCACCAGAAAATTTTTTCCTAATTACAAATTACTTTCACAAATTACAGTTTGTATTTAGTGTGCGTAATTGGTATTTTGGGAAATTTTGCAACGCAAAATTTGTCGGGGTGCTCGGATTCGAACCGAGATCAAATCCTCCCAAAGGACTCGTGCTGCCGTTGCACTACACCCCGCCTTCGGTCGCCGAAGCGACCTACGGCGGGCAAGGCCCGCTGCAAGTCTGTGGGAATTGTTTGCATGCCTTCGGTTTCGCCGGGCGCTTTTTATTATCCGTTCCTATCCTATCGCGTAATTGTTTTTGCGTCAACGCCACGTTATAATAAATAAAGCGAAAATGTTTTTAACAAGAGATCGGAAAGTATTTTATAAAGATCTTTAAATTTAATTTTCAAATGAATAAATTTTTAAAAGAAGCGGCCAGCCAGCTGGACATGACCAGCCAATGCAAGAAGTACGGAGTCCCCCTGAGGCAGTGTCCGCAGTTCCTTTTCTTTATAATGGGCGATGCGATTATTGTCGCGATGCTGGCGACTTATTTTATCGGTATTCGTTTCAACAGCGACCCGGAAGTGGTGGCGCTGATCGTTATCTGTTTGACCATGGTTTTGCTGGCGCTTTTGTTTATTATCATCCGCAGTTTCGAACAGCTTGCCGAAACCAGCCGGATGAAAACCGAATTCGTTAGCATCGTGTCGCACCAGATAAGATCGCCGCTGACCAATTTGAAATGGATTGTTGAAATATTAATGTCGGGGATACTGGGGAAAACCGAGGACAAACAAACCGAATATTTCAAGATTTTGAAAGAGAATTTGGAGAGGATGCAAAAACTGGTCAGCGAGTTGTTGACGGTTTCGCGGATCGAAGCTTCCAAGTTTGTTTTGAAAAAAGAAGAATTTTCGATGGAAAACTTGGCGCATGATCTTATATCCGAATTTGAGCCGATTGCCAAATCTTCGAATATCAAAATCGAAATGGTTGCCGCGCCGGGATTGCCGAAAGTATACAGCGACCCCTTTCAGGTTTTGCAGGTGCTGGAAAATCTGCTTTATAACGCGATTCGCTATATGGGTTTTGCCGAAAGCGGTAAAGACCGGGGTAAGGTTGAGGTTACCCTCCGTTCCAAAGACGGATATGTTTTCTGCGAGGTGGTTGACAACGGAATCGGTATTCCCAAAGACGACCAAAAATATATTTTTCAGAAATTTTTCCGGGCGGAAAACGTGCGTCGCTACCAGACGGGAGGATCCGGACTGGGCTTGTACATTTCAAAAAGTATTATCGAGCGGTCCGGAGGGAAAATGGGATTTACCAGTTGCGAGGGAAAAGGAACGACGTTTTGGTTCAAGCTGCCGGTTGCGACAAAACAGAATCTGAAACCAGGCAATTGATTCGCCAATGATCCGTCAGGAAAATAAACGATTATAATTACTAATTCAAAGTATGAACAAAAAAGTATTATTTATCGAGGATGAAGCGGTGATGCAAAAGGCGGTAAGCGAATTCCTCGGAGTTAACGGTTACCGCGTTGTTTCGGCGCTGGACGGCGAGCTTGGCGTTCGCGCGGCGCAGGTCGAAAAGCCCGATCTGATTCTTTTGGATATCATTTTACCCAAGAAAAACGGTTTTGAAGTTTTGAAAGAATTAAAAAGCGGTCCGGAGA
>Ga0310040_1003029_pt1 | contig 9935 bp, 9 predicted proteins | sample EPASupsiteHSE623_FD_200237 | JGI IMG/M metagenome (GOLD analysis project Ga0310040, IMG submission 200237) | Bioremediated contaminated groundwater from EPA Superfund site, New Mexico - Sample HSE6-23 (v2) (version 2) | ecosystem: Environmental > Aquatic > Deep subsurface > Groundwater >... | reverse complement strand
GGGGGAGGGAACTTTTGGGACTTTTGCAAAAGCTTTTGTCTCTTTTTATCTGCGACTGAACGGCTGCCACGCCTCATCGAGAAGCGCCAGCGAAGCCTTCAGCTTTTCAATGCTATACATCTCCAAGGTGACCACCCCATCATACCCGGCATCAGCCAACCGAGCACCCAACATCCTGGCCTGCTCCGCATCATGCAGGGCCTGATGGTCCTTGCCACCCCGCACCCCATGGTAATGCAGATGCGAGGCCTTAGGCAGCAAGGCCAGCCCTTCTTCCAGATCATGGCCATAGTGGACAAGATGCCCGAGATCAAGGCACACGCCAAAACCGTACTCCGCAACCAACGGGGCCACCAACCCGAATGGATACTCGATATTCTCGACACCAACCAGCCTTTTCTCGTCGCCCAAGGCACCGGATAATTTCTCAAGACCGGCCGCCAGATTATCGAGCCAGGCTGCTTCGGACAAGTCCGGCTCCCGGACCAGATGCAGGTCAAAACTCAGCACCCCAAGGGGAGCCAACTGCGCCATGAGCCGAAGCATCTCTCCAATTCCCTCCTGCCGCTCAGCCCTTGAGGCCGCACCCAAGGCCAGATCGGTGGGCAGGTGCACCGTATAGGTGAGGCCATGCTCCTCGGCAAGATCGCGCAACACCTGCACATCCACAGGCTGGGGCAGACGGCTTTGGGCCGCGCTTTCAAAAAAGAGCAACTGGACATCATCCACCAGGGGGGCCAACACCCGGACATTGGTCATGATGTCCGCTGGCAGCACGCAGGAGGTCGCACCCAGCCGCCAGGGAAAACGTTTCTTAAACACCATCACCCAGCATTGCCCCGAAGAGTAACCACCTCGCCGACCCGGTCCTGGTGGGCAAGGGAGATCACGGGCACCGGGCACGCGCCCCGCTGTTGCCGGAATATCTCCAGCATGGCGTTCATGGCTTCCTGGGCAAGATGCGGTCGGTTGTTGGTTTCGCTGAGGTGGGACAGGACCACATGCTCCAAGCCGTCGTGGAGGATATCGCTCAAAAACCCTGCAGCGTCTTCATTGGCCAGATGCCCGCTCTTGCCGCGCACCCGCTGCTGCAGGGATGGCGGATAGGGCCCGTTGCGCAACAGCTCCGGGTCGTGGTTGCATTCAAGCACCAGCCCGTGACAATTGCTCAATCGGTGGCGCATCAGTTTGGACACCACCCCGGTATCGGTGCAGTATCCCATGAGCACCCGGCCATTGTTCAGGAGAAACCCGACGGGATCGGCTGTGTCATGGGAGATTGCGTAGGGATGGATCTGAAAATCCTGAAACACGAAGGTCTCTCCCGTAACAAAGGCATGGCACTGGTGGAGGTTATCCAAGACCGTTCCGGCGGCGGCCAGGGTCGCTTCGTTGATAAAGACCGGCAGGTGGAAGCGGCGGGAGAGAATCGCCGCGCCCTTGACATGGTCGCCATGCTCGTGGGTGATGAGGATACCGGACAGGGTTTCCGCGCCAACCCCGATCCCGGACAGCCGGTGCTCGATCTCCTTGCCGGAAAAACCGGCATCGATCAACAACCGCGTCTGCCCGGACTCGACAAAGGTCGCGTTGCCCTTGCTGCCGCTGCCCAGAACACAAAAGCGCATGGATCACCAGAAAAAAGGTTAAAGGTTAAAGGTTAAAAGCGAAAGGATTTCGTCTTTCTGTCCGCCTGGGCATAGTCCTTTCTCCTTGCCCCTTTAGCCTTTTACCTGCCCCAGGCCCGTATGGCCGAAGCCGCCGTCCTGGCGGAGAGTCTCATCCAGCCTGTCCACCGCGACCACCGTGGCCCGGCAGACCGGGGCCAGCACCAGTTGGGCGATCCGGTCGCCCCGGCGGATGGTGAAAGGCTCGCTTCCGAGGTTGATCAACCCGATCTTCACCTCGCCCCGGTAATCGGCGTCAATGGTGCCGGGGCTGTTGACCACGGTGATCCCGTGCTTGATGGCCAGCCCGCTTCTGGGCCGCACCTGCAACTCATAGCCGGGAGCCAGGGCCACGGCAAAGCCGGAGGGCAGCAAACGGATCTCCCCCGGCCCGATTACCACCGGCTCAACCACGGCTGCAGCCACATCCATGCCTGCGGCCAGCTCAGAGTGGTAGGCGGGCAAGGGCAGATCGGCATGGCCTGCCGGGTCTAACCACGACAACTGAATGACATGCATTTCTTTGTTCTCTGTTTCCATCATCTTCTACTCCAGATCAAGGGGGCGCCAGTCAATATCCTTTGCCTTGAGCGGGCCAAGAACGGTGGCGAACAACGGCTGGCTGAAAAGCCGCCCGGCAAGGTCGCCGATATCCTCTTGCCGCACTTGGTCAAACCCCGCGGCAACCTCTTCAAAGGGGATATAACGGCCAAAGGTCAGCTCGTTTCTGGCGATTCTGGTCATCCGGGATTCCATGTTCTCGGCGGAAAGATAGATCCCGGCCTTGGCGTAATTCTTGGCCCTGTCCAGCAAATCGCTCGAAACCCGGCCTTGGCGCAGCCCTTTTATTTCCCTGGAAACCACCGCCATGGCCTTGTTCACCACCGCCGGATCGACCCCCAGGTACACCCCGAGATAGCCGCTGTCAGTAAAGGAAGAGAGATAGGAATAGATGGAATAGGCCAGCCCCTCTTTCTCGCGGACCTCCTGGAAAAGCCGGGAGCTCATGTTGCCGCCGAGGAGAACATGCAGCAGATAGAGGGCATACCGGTCGGGCGCCACAATGGGCAGGCCGTAAGTGCCAAGCACCAGATGCGCCTGCTCCAGATTCTTTTTATAGAGCTTGCGCACCGGCGCAAGCGCGGTGGGCGGCTGCCGGCGAAGACCTGTGCCCGGTCCGGCCAAGGCGCCCATCTGCTGCTGCCAGAGACGACAAAATTTCTCATGCTCCACATTGCCGGAGGCGGCGATGACGATCCTTTCCGGCGTGTACTGGCGGCGCATATACTCCCGCAAACCGTTGGAATCCATGGCTGCCACCACCTCCCGCCGCCCGAGAACCGTATAACCGAGGGGGTGCTCGCCCCAGAGATTGCCGGTAAACATCTCATGGATCCGGTCATCCGGGGTGTCTTCCACCATGGATATTTCCTGGAGCACGACCTCCCGCTCGCGCACCACCTCTTCCTCCTCAAAAAGCGAATTCAGGAAGATATCCCCCATGAGCCCAACAAGCCGTTCCAATTGGTCATCGAGGACCGTGGCGTAATAGGAGGTGGTCTCGCCGGAGGTGAAGGCGTTGGACATGCCGCCCAGGGTGTCGAGTTCCTGGGCAATTTCCCGGGACGTCCGGCTGGGGGTGCCCTTAAAGAGCATGTGCTCGACAAAATGGGCACTGCCGTTGTTGTCGGGCTGCTCGTCGCGCGCGCCCACATCCACCCAGATCCCTGCGGAAACCGTGCGGGAGGAAATCTTTTCGGTAATGATCCGGATGCCGTTGTCGAGCACGGTTTTCTGGTAGCTATTAGCCACGGTTTCCCCTACTGATCACAGTGTGATACGGAAAAGGGGAAAGAAGGCCGCGCCCTCCTTCCCCTTGGAAGAATCAAAAGACTACATGAGACGCTGGATCAGGAACCCGACTCCTCCTGCAGGACAGCCTTACGGCTCAGGCGGATCTTGCCCCGCTGGTCGATCTCCAGAACCTTGACCCGGACCTCGTCGCCTTCCTTGAGAATATCGGTGACTTTCTCGACCCGTTTGCTGTCAAGCTCGGAGATGTGCACCAGGCCGTCAACCCCCGGCATGATCTGAACGAAAGCCCCGAAATCGAGGATCTTCTGGACAACACCGTCGTAGATCCGGCCGATTTCAGGATCAGCGGCGATCTCGTTGACTTTGGCGATAACAGCCTGGGCAACTTCACCATTGGGCGCGAAAATCGTTACCTTGCCGGAATCCTCTACATCCATCTTGATCCCGTAATCGGCGGTGATCGACTTGATCATCTTGCCGCCCGGGCCGATGAGGTCGCGGATCTTGTCGGGATTGATCTGCAGGCTGAAGATCTTGGGCGCATGCTCAGGCACATCCGTCCTGGGCTGCTCGATCGCCATCTTCATTTTTTCGAGAATATGGAGACGACCGCCCCTGGCCTGGGCCAGAGCGCTGGTCATGATCTCCTTGGAAACGCCTTCGATCTTGATATCCATCTGCAGGGCGGTGATGCCCTCGTCGGTGCCGGTGACCTTGAAATCCATGTCGCCGAGATGATCTTCATCGCCCAGGATGTCCGAGAGGATGACGATGGTCTCGCCGTCCTTGATCAGACCCATGGCCACGCCGGAAACCGGTTTCCTGATCGGCACGCCCGCGTCCATCAGGGCAAGACTGCCGCCGCAGACCGTGGCCATGGAGGAGGAACCGTTGGACTCCAAGACCTCGGACACAATGCGGATGGTGTAGGCAAATTCGTCGCTTTTCGGCAGCACGGCAGCAAGAGCCCGTTCGGCCAGAGCGCCATGCCCGATGTCCCGGCGGCTGGGGCCGCGCATGAAACGGACCTCACCCACGCAATAGGGAGGGAAGTTATAATGGAGCATGAAGGGCTTGAACGACATGCCGCTGAGGGATTCAACCCGCTGCTCGTCATCGCCGCTGCCCAGGGTGGCGGAAACCATGACCTGGGTTTCGCCCCGGGTAAACAGGGCGGAGCCATGGACGCGCGGCAGGGCTGCAACCTCACAGTTGATGGGACGGATCTCGTCAAAACGGCGGCCGTCGATGCGGCACTGATCCTTGACGATCCGGTCGCGCATCATGGTTTTATTCAGGGAATGGAGATGTTCCTTGGCCTCTTTCAGGCTGTCGGCATACTCGTCGCCCAGGGCGGCGAGGGTCTTTTTCTGGAGCTGATGGTACAGCTCGCTGCGTTGCTGCTTGTCGGCCATGGTGATAACCGCCTGCATCTCTTCGCGGGCCAGCTCTGCAACCTTGGCTTTCAACGCCTCGTTGACCACCGGCGGGGCAACCGCCATCTTGGCCCTGCCCACTGCGCTCCGCATCTCTTCCTGCATCTCCAGGATGGGCTGCAGCGCCTGGTGGCCAAAGAAGATACCCTCAAGGACCTCGGCCTCAGATAAGCTGTCCGCCCCGCCTTCCACCATGACCACGGCATTCTTGGTGCCGGCCACGATCAGGTTCATCCGGGATTTTTCCCACTCCTCAGGGGTGGGGTTGAGCACATACTTACCGTCCACATAGCCCACCCGCACGCCGGCGACCGGTGCATTGAAAGGGATGTCGGAGACGATCAGGGCGCAGGAAGCGCCGATCATGGCCAGTACATCGGGGTCGTTTTTCTGATCCGCCGAAAGAACCGTGGCGATCACCTGGGTCTCATGCTGGTAGCCTTTGACAAACAGGGGCCGCAGGGGACGGTCGATAAAACGGGCGGAAAGGGTTTCCTTGTCGCTGGGGCGGCCGATTTCCCGCCGGAAAAAACTGCCCGGAATCCGGCCCACCGCATAAAACCGCTCCTGATACTCCACGGTGAGGGGGAGAAAATCGATTTCCGCCTTGGGATCCTTGGCCGCGGTGGCGGTAACCAGCACCACGGTCTCGCCATAGGTCACCAGGGCCGTGCCGTTAGCCTGCTTTGCCAGACGACCGGTTTCAATGGTGAGAGGCCTTCCGCCCAGATCTATCGTTACTTTTTTAAACATATACTCTCCTCGTAACAACCGCCCCTGCCGTTGCCGGCAACTAACGCGCCCCCCGACGACAAGCCGGGAGCAGAAATATATACCGCAAAGGGAGGGGTAGTGTCTTCGCTGCCCCAGCCGCACTCAGAAGCGGCGATGCCGGATTGCACACAGGGGCAAAAATGGAGCCACCGCCAGAAACCCGGCGGTGGCGGTTATCGCAGCCTACTTTCTGATGCCAAGCTTTTGAATCAGATCACGGTACAGATCAACGTTTTTGTTCTTGAGGTAATTCAGGAGACGCCGTCTCTGGCCGACCAGCTTCAGCAGCCCGCGCCGGGAATGATGGTCTTTCTTGTGCTCCTTGAAATGCTCGGTCAGATAGGTGATCCGGGAGCTCAGCAGGGCAATCTGCACCTCCGGTGAGCCGGTGTCCTTTTCGTGATGGGCGTATTGGGTGATAATCTCTTTTTTCTGTTCCGCTTGCAGTGTCATGACTTCCTCGTGCACTAAAATTAATAATTCGGGAGATCGACAGAAATTCAGGAGCCGTTGCGAAATACCCCGTACTCTCTGAACCTTTTCGTTACGGCTCCTTATGCCGTTCACGGGATCACAAGCGTACAAGTGTATTAGCGACGGCTTCAACCATCGATTCCTAATTGGGTACGCCTCTTAATAAATGATCCCTGCGACAATGTCAATTGAATGTCATTGTGTGCTTTTTGCCAACCCGCGATCACTCTTGCCGGGCCAGCTTCGCCAGAACCTCTTCCACGGTCAAGGTTTTGGCCAACAGCTCCTGCCGCGCCAGAATGGGCTCCTGAAGAACCCCGCCATCCACGGCCTCATCCACGGTGAACGGCCCGCTGTGCAGGCGCCGCAAGGCAATAAGATGGGCGCCGCAGCCAAGGATGCGGCCAATATCCGCGGCCAGGGTGCGGATGTAGGTGCCCTTGCTGCAGTCCACCAGAATGCGCAGGGTGTCTGGTCCGGCCTCCAAAAGCTGCAGCCGTGAAATCGTTATCCGCCGCGGCGCCTTCTCAATGGTGATCCCCTGCCGGGCATAATGATAGAGGGGCTTTCCCTTATGCTTGAGCGCCGAATACTGCGGCGGCGTCTGCAACTGGTCGCCCGTAAATCCGGCCAGGCAATGCTCCAGCTCCTCTTGCCCAAAGGCCCTGACCTCATGCCGGGCGGTCACCTCCCCCTCAAGATCCTGGGTGGTGGTTTCGATGCCAAGCTGGAGCACAGCCTCATAGCGCTTGCTTCCGTCCATGAACTGCGAGATCAGGCGGGTGGCCGGACGTCCCGCGCAGATGATCAGCAAGCCGGAGGCAAAGGGATCAAGGGTGCCGGCATGCCCCACTTTCTTAATGGACAGAGCCCTCCGCACCAATTGCACTATCCGGAAGGAACTCGGCCCCACCGGCTTGTCCACCAAAAAAATACCGGCCGCAAGGGCCGGTTCGGCAAGGATTTTTTTCCCGGCCAAGGCAACCTCCGCCTCGGCTGACATCTCCGGTAGAAGCTCCATCGTCTTAACGCGTTACCATGGGCAACAATTCGGTCAGCAGTTTTTCCCGCACTTCGTCAATGCCGGTATCGCGCAGCTTGCACCCAGCCGCATTGCGATGCCCGCCGCCGCCAAAGGCTGCGGCAACCTGGGCCACATCGTGCTCCGTGCCCTTGGAACGCAGACTTACCGAAACCAAGCCCTTCTCCGTTTCTTTCAAAAAGACCGCGATCTTAACGGTATTCAGGGAGCGAGGATAATTGATAAAGGTTTCCGCATCCGCCTGGGTGGTGCCGGTTCTGAGAAAGACTTCCCGCGGAGCCGCGATGATTGCCAGTTGGTCATCGGCATACAATTGCAGCGAATCAAGAACCAGCCGCATGAGGTTGAGGCGCTTGACCGTGAAATTATCAAACAGCTTGCCGGAAACCTCGGCCGGCTTTACCCCTTTGCGGAGAAGCTCGCCTGCGATACGAAAGGTTTCGGCACTGGTCGAGGAATATTTAAAGGAGCCGGTATCGGAAACAATGGCTGCGTACAGACAATAGGCGGATTCGTAGCTGAGCTCGGCGCCCAGGGCCTCGGCCAGGTCATAGACCATCTCGCCGGTGGAGGCCCGATCGGGGGCAATCCACCGAAGATCGCCAAATTCCTGATGGCCGACATGGTGATCAACAACGACAAAGGGATGCACGGACAACAGGGAGTCCAGGGCCGCGCCCAACCTGTTGCAATCTCCACAGTCCAGGGCAATGGCACAATCAAAGCCGTTCAGGGCCGGAAGCAACGACTCGATCCCTGCGCTGCCCGGCAGAAAGCGGTACAGATGGGAAACCTGCTCCTCGCCGTACAAAAAAACATTCTTGCCCAGGGAACGCAAGATATTGCCCATGGCGATCTGCGAGCCGAGGGCATCCCCGTCCGGGTGGATATGGGTTGCCACCAGGACATTTTTGGCCGCTTTCAGGGTGCGGACAATCTCTTCACGGGGATGATCCATCTTCTTTCGCTATCTCCCTGAGCAGTTGTTCCATTTCCGCCTGTTTCTGGCCCGCGAGATCCAGCCGGAAATCAAGCACCGGTACATGCCGCAGCGCCAATGCCTTGGCCAGGTTGCTTCTGATAAATCCCTTGCAGCTCTCCAACCCCTTGGCAACATCCTTGGACTCTTCATTTCCCAGTATACTATACATAACCCGGGCATGTCCAAGATCATCGCTCACCTCCACTGAAGTGATGACAATATTATACAACCGGGGATCACTGATCTTGCGCACAAACAGCGAGGCAATCTCGGCCTTGATGGCATCCGCCACCCGGATTGGGCGCCTTTTCGGCCCGCTTCGCGCGAGGCCGGCAGGCAGGCCGAACCGTGATTTTGTTTTTCCGGCCGCCATTACAACTCTCTTTCAACCTCTTTCAAAACAAAGAACTCAAGCACGTCGCCGATCCTGAGGTCGTTATAGTTGGCAACCCCGATCCCGCACTCATATCCGCTCTGCACGTCCTTGACATCGTCCTTGAAGCGGCGCAGGGAGGCAAGCTGTCCGGTAAAAATCACCACGCCTTCGCGCAGGACACGGACCTTGGCATTGCGCTCGATCTTGCCGTCGGTCACATAGCAGCCGGCAATGGTGCCGACCTTGGGAACCTGATACGTTTCCCGTACCTCGGCCGCACCGAGAACCTTTTCCTCGAAACGGGCATCAAGCAGACCAACCATGGCCTTCTTGATGTCATCCAGGGCATGATAGATTACGTCGTAGGTGCGGATATCAACCTTCTCGTTCTTGGCGAGTTCCTGCACCTTGGCCGAGGGCCGGACATTAAAACCGATGATAAAGGCGTCCGATGCCGCGGAGAGCAAGACATCCGAGTCGGTTATGGTGCCGGTGCCGGCATGGAGGATCCGGACCTTGACCTCATCGGTTGCCAGGTCCTCGATGGCTTTGCTGAAGGCCTCCAGGGTTCCCTGAACGTCGGCCCGCAGGGCGACCCGCAGCTCCTTGATGTTGCCTTCCTGCAATTTATCAAAGAGATTCTCCAGGGAAATCTTGGTGGTTGTGCCCAGTTCGGCTTCCCTGCTTTTGAGCTGCCGGTCGGCGCTCACGCTCCTGGCCCTTTTTTCGTCGGGCAGAACGACAAATTCATCCCCGGCCCTCGGCACCCCGCTCAACCCCTGCACCTCGACGGGGATGGCCGGCCCGGCCTCCTTGACGCTTTCCCCGCGGTCGTTGGTCAAGGAACGCACCTTGCCATAGAATATCCCGGCAACACAGGCATCGCCGACCCGCAGGGTTCCCTGTTCGACCAGAACCGTGGCGACAGGCCCGCGGCCTTTGTGGAGCTGGGCCTCGATCACATGCCCCTTGGCGCGCCGGTTGGGGTCTGCTTTGAGCTCAAGAATTTCCGCCTGCAGATGAATGTTTTCCAAGAGCTCGGGAATGCCTTGTCCGGTTTTAGCCGAGGTTTCACAGAAGATGGTGTCCCCGCCCCATTCCTCGCTCACCAGATTCAGGTCGGCCAATTCCCTTTTCACCCGCATGGGATCGGCATCGGGCTTGTCGATTTTGTTTACGCACACCAGAATGGGAACCTTGGCCGCCCTGGCATGGTTCACCGCCTCACGGGTCTGGTCCATGACTCCGTCATCCGCGGCAACAACCAGGACAACGACATCCGTTACCTGGGCGCCACGGGAACGCATTTCCGTGAAAGCCGCATGGCCCGGAGTATCAAGAAAGACCACATCCCCCTGCGGCGACCGCA
>Ga0310040_1003027_pt1 | contig 9937 bp, 11 predicted proteins | sample EPASupsiteHSE623_FD_200237 | JGI IMG/M metagenome (GOLD analysis project Ga0310040, IMG submission 200237) | Bioremediated contaminated groundwater from EPA Superfund site, New Mexico - Sample HSE6-23 (v2) (version 2) | ecosystem: Environmental > Aquatic > Deep subsurface > Groundwater >... | reverse complement strand
TGGATATCGTGCTGGCCGCGATGTTCTACTTCATGATATTCAGCTACATCATCTGCCAGTGGTACCTCAACAGGCAGCCCAACTTGTAGGAAGTGCTTAGAAATGAAGACCAAAATCAAGGAACTGAGGGCAAGGCACGACCTGACGCAGGACGACCTGGCGCAGATAGTGAACGTACGCAGGGAAACCATTGTCTTTTTGGAAAAAGGGGCCTACAACCCCTCCCTTATCCTCGCCACCAAGGTTGCGAAGGCGCTCAAGTCAAACATCGAGGAAGTGTTCGAGTTCGACAAGGACGAGCTTAAGCTGGAGAGAATACAGTAACGGCAAGGCGCCACACTCAAAGGATAAAAGGGACTGAAGCCAACAGCAATTCAATGGAAAGCAAACCGTGCTATCCTGAGCACGTGCAGGAGATACACGCGGCAATAAACAAGGTAGTGGACACCGAAGAGCGTTTCAAGGAATACACCCACCGAATCCAGCCAAAGAGCAAGTCGCCCTGCAGCCTGAAGCTGCAGAAGCCGCTACACATAATAGAAATTTACAAGGGCAAGCTCGGTAAAGAGTTCAAGAAGCCGGCAATCACAATATACGTTGGCAAGGAAAGCGCAGAAAAGCTCCCGCCGGACATACGCGTGTGGGGCGACTTCCAAGACAACGAGTTCGCAAAAAGCCTTGGCGAAAAAATCGCCAAAATGAAGCCGCTGGTGCGCTGGATCAAGTAAGGCGTACTGCCCAACAGCCTAACAACCTAATGCTAGCCTTCCTTCTCTAAAAGCATAATCGCTTCAGCAATGTCGCCGTCTGCCTCTTCGAGTGCGGCCTTGGCCTTTTCCTTGGTGGTCTTGGCCTGCTCTGCTACAAGGCTGATGTCGTCTTCGGAAGGGCCGCTTGCTGCCCCTGCTTCGGGTTCCGCTCCAGCAGCCCCTTCAGTAACGTCGCCGGTAATCTGGAAGCTCTTCTGGCCGGACATCGTGATTTCCATCACGTTGGGGTTCTCGACAACAAGCGTGGAGCCGTCCTCTTTGTAGATTACGACCTTGGTCGATGGAATCTGCACGTTCTTGATTCCCATCTGGTTCATCAGCTTGGCCATCTGGCGCGGATCCATGTTCGGCATCATAAGTATACACCTTTGCGAGGGTTATTGCACTGAATTAGATGTTGATGGCGCTTGCTAAAAAAACAGTATCCCCTAATACTAATCCAATGGACAAGTACGTGTTTCTAGACCACACTGCGGACATCAAGTTCACGGCATTCGGCTTTTCGTTCGGCGAGGCCTTGGCAAACGCAGCGGAGGCAATGTTTTCGGTTATGGCCAACGTGGAGGCCCTCGGAGACGAGGAGACTGTCACCATCGAGGAGAAGGCCGAAACCCTTGAGGAGCTAGTTGGCTACACGCTTGGCGACATCCTTGCCGAGTCGGGCTCGCAGGAAATCTTCTTCAAGCGCTTCCGTATTGACTCGTTCCACAAGGATGAGCAAGGATACGCACTCACGGGAACCGCCTTCGGCGAGGAGATGACTCCGGAAAAGGGAAAGACCGACATCAAGGCAGTCACGATGCACGAAATCTCGGTAACCCACGAGGGCAACCTGAGCGAGATAACCGTGCTTCTGGACATTTGAAGGAAAAGACTGAAAAAGAAAGGAATCGACCGCTGGCTTAAACTAACGCTTTCTTCTTTTGCCGCATCGCGTAATAGCCCAAGCCCAGCACAAGCACCAGCAGGGTTGCCTCTATCGCATAGTCGATTATGCTAATCTGCCTCTCGTTGGGGATGTCGTTGCTTACCGAATACATCGACCTGCTGGCCATCATCGGCGCGGATGAGGATGCTATCTCCGAAACTGGCTCCGTGCCTGCAATTAGCGTCTGCGACGAGTCTGAAAGGCAGGAATTGGGAGTGGCGCCGCAGGAGTCAATGGTTACTGGCGCGGGGTTGTTGAAGGCCATGGTATCGTCAGCGGCGCCGGTGCCGTATGCGGATTTTGCCGAGAAAGTGTCAGCTGCGCCAGTCTCGAGCAGCTCATTATGGGGCGCGAAAGTACCGCCCATGAAGAATATGTTGAGCGTGGTGAAAGCAAGGCCAAGAATCGAAAGCCCGAGCACTATCCACACGCGCATCGAGGGCCTCTCCGAAGTGGTGAGCTGGCGGCCCTTGAAGGTGAGCGAGTAGTACTTCCACTTGCGCCCCTCGTCAACCTGCTCGATTAGGCTGGCCTTCTCAAGCTGGTCGAGGTGTTCCTTGATTGTGGATGGCGAGAGGCTGGACTCTGTCGCAAGCTCCGCTCCGGTCATCCGGCGTTTTGAAAGGTGCTTGAGTATGTCAACGCGCGTCTCTGCCGCAAGGGCCTTGAAGGTCTCGCGGTCGAGGCGAATCTCGTCATTCATGAGAGTATATTGGCATTTTTTTGTGTATATAACCCTACGCAGATTGTTCGGTATGCACCACGCCAGACCACAGCGGCCACCAAGGGCACGCGTCTCGTGCCATTGCGCGAGTTTATATCTTTGAAGCGGCAGAAAATACTTTGATGATGAAACTGTCCCAGTCTTAGCCGCAAGGCGATGAAGAACGAGGTAGCTTCTGATACTTTTCCAAAAAAAGAGCCTAGAGCAGCTGTTTGGCCTTGTCAAGGTCAAACACTTTCTCTATCCTGATTCTTCAACAACTTTTTATGAATGCGATTAAATCAATCCAAGCAATTCCGCAGTCTTCCACACACGCACAACATTTTGTTTTTCGAAATGCCTGTCCTCGGTCCAGATGCCGTCGTTCTCTATGGACAATGCGAGGGCGACAAACGGGGCGTCGTCAACGTCAATTGGTTCCATCACTCGTTCAGCCAATTGAAAGGCCGGAAGCGACTCCACTCCATCAACCAGCCGCACTCTTGAGAGGACCAAACGCAACCCAAAGTAGAACCGCGCTCTTGGAAGACCGCTTTTTTCAAGAAGCTCGAGGCGGTGCCGGAACAACTCTTCCCGCGCAAGCGTTGGGGCGTAGAACTCGAACTTGTCGCATAATAGCACTCTCCGCGAAGACGAGTCGCGCAAGGTCGCCGCTATCAGCCGGTTCGTATCTACAATCAAACGCACGGAAAACTACCGGAAGGTATTCGGCAAAGGCCCAGTCTAAAGGCTTTTGGAAGCCAATTTCCGCTTAAATCGCTTGTACATCGCGGCCTTTATCTCGTGGTCTATCCTATCTACATCTTCCTCAGTAAGCTTGCTGTTCTCAAAAAGCTTGTCCAGCTCCTTGAGCATGCTGGCGTTGTCGATTTCCTTCTCGAAGGCGTCGCTTGCTATCCTGCTCCACTTGAACTTCGGATGCTTCTTCATCTTCGCATGAAGGTCGGCCGGCACGGAAATGGTTACGTTTACCATAGAAAACACTTGCAAGTATTTGCACATAAAACAAATAAAATACTTGTTGTGGCTGGTTTTGGCACAAGGCAAAGCACAAGAGTATGCACTAGGAAAAGGAGCTTACTGGCAGCATAAACGAAAAAAAGACAGTAACGGAGTTGAAAAACGCCGGTTATTTTGAAAGGAACTTAGCAAGTTCATCTTCGTATTTCTGAGATATTTCCAAGGCCTTGACGCCTTGCGGCGTGATTTTGTATGCGACCACGTTACGTCCGCTCGTCGTTGTGGACGGTACTTTCCGTATGGCCCGGATCTTTTCCAATTCCTTCAGTCTTGCCGACAGCGTGTTGGCTGAGAAGATCCTTCCAGTCCGCTCGTTCTTCAGCTTGCGCAAGTCCTTAAAGTAGGCGACCTCGGCCTGTCGCATCGAGGCAAGGATTTCTAGCGTCCCTTCGGAAAGCAGCATGGAAATCAGTTTGAAATTCCCCAAAGTCATGTCACCTGATTATACTCAGGTTGATTTGGGTGAAACCGCATTAAAGACCTATAAGTATATTTTATTATACTGGAGTATAAATAAATGTATCAACGACATGGATGAAAGAAGGTAAAATCAAATGGACAATGAGCATGGAAGCCATAAAACCGCGCGTAACAAGTTTTCATCGACATACCATTCCCGCGAGTTTATTCACGGCCAAGGCGCGACTGAGTATCTTGTCATACTTGGCGCAGTTCTTCTTGTTTCACTTGTTATTGTGAGTTTGTTGGGTGTTTTTCCTTCTTCTCAGGTTTCGATGAAGCAGCAGCAATCGCAAGCGTATTGGTCTTCCTTATCTCCAATCAAGGTATTGACTTCGAAGGTGGTTGACTCGAACCTTGTTCTTCAGGTGCAGAACACCGGCTCCCCCACTTTGCGTTTGGATGCAATCAGCATCGGAAGCACGAACATTCCAATCTACCCGTATTATGCAGGTGACTATTACGGTCCGGCATACTGCTCCAGACCGAACGACAACTTTTCGGAACCAACAATGACCTGCTCACTGATGATTGGTGCTGGCGAATCCGTTTACATTGCGGCACAAGGTGCGGGTGTGGTTGATTGTGGTGGCAAGACTGGGATTGAAATCTCAGACATACGTTTTGCTTACTCGTTAAGCGGTTCCGGCATTTCAAATATCCTGCTGAAGGGCGATAAACCGCTGGTCACTTCGTGCGGAGTCAAGGCTTGCGATGTTAATTGGGTGAAAATCCCTGGCAATTCTTCTTTCCTTGTCAATGATTTTTGCATGATGAAGTATGAGGCCAAGCAGTCGGGTGTTACTGCTGTTTCGAACTGGTCGGGTACTCCGTGGATTTCTATAAACCAGACGTATGCTGCCGATCGTTGTTCTGCTTTAGGGGCTGGTTATCATTTGGTTCGTGACCGCGAGTGGAACGTGGTTGCGAATAATGTCGCCAGCGTGGCTTCGAATTGGTTTACTCCTAATGCGAGTATATCCGCTGGTACTGGCAGGCAGTGCTTGTTTGGCGGGCACATGCAGTGTGATGCTCCCGGTAATGGTTGTTATGCTGCGTTCAACGCGTCTTCGGATGACGCTGCCGGTTGGTGGAATGGCACTACTAACGCGAGCTTCTCTTACTGCGACTTGTCCTTTTGTGGCTGATGAGGGTCGTGGTTTCGAAACTCGGCGTACATTCTATCTTTCCACAGGGGATGTAATCTGGGATTTGTCTGGTAACGTATGGGAATGGACTGATGCGACAATTACGAGTTCGAGTTGTGCTGGTAGTGGGACGATGCCTGTTCCGTGCACTGGTTGGGTTGAATATTCAGATATTTCGAATTTCATGTCCGTAAATTGGACGCGTTTGCCGAATTCGTCTTGGAATTACACATATGGTGTTGGACGTTTGTATTCAGACCCAGTCACTGCGTTGGATGGTGGAATTGTTCATGCGTTTCTGCGTGGCGGCTTTTGGAATACTCAGGCGTACACAGGGGCATGGGCCTTGGGTCTGTATCCTGCCCCATCGCGTGTGGATACTGGCCTCGGATTTCGGTGCGCCCGCTAATGCGTAAAGTGAAGTTCACCGGAAAACGACCTATTGCAGTCTTATTTATTCCCAGGTTATAGTCTAATCCTATGCAAAAAGTATTGGATGAACAAGGCGGCCAAGCCGGCAGCACAGCAAGCGCCCAAGAGTGGGCCAAGGCAAAAGCCGCGGGTTTTGGCTATGATACGCTCAACCCGATGCAGACTCACGCAGTAGCCGAAGGCTTGCTTTCCGGAGAGAACGTCCTGGTGAGCGCGCCAACTGCTTCTGGAAAAACCCTTCTTGCGCTGCTTTCGATTGCAAAGCATTTTGAAAGCGACGCGGCAAAGGACGGACGCAAGCTCGTTGTTTACGTGGTGCCGCTTCGCGCGCTTGCCTCTGAAAAGTACGACGAATTCAAGACCACGTTCAAGGACAAGAAAGTGGGCATCTCAACTGGAGACTACGACTCCGGCTCCTCGCACCTGCTCCAATACGACCTGCTGGTAATGACTTCCGAAAAGCTCGACTCCACGCTTCGCCACGACAAGGACTTCGCAGGAAAAATCGGGCTAGCTGTAATCGACGAAGTGCATCTCCTTGATGACGACTATCGCGGGGCAACTGTTGAAATCGTGCTCACAAAGCTCCTGATTGCAGAAAGCCGCTTGCTTTGCCTCTCGGCAACTGTTCCCAATTACAAGGAAATCGCAAAGTGGCTTTACTCCAAGCCAATCAAGAGCGACTACAGGCCAACCAAGCTTGAGATTGGAATTTGCGACAAGAAGTCTTTGGTGTTTGAGGCAAACGAGGGCGAGCCTGAGGAAATCGACGAGAAATTCTTTTTGGAAAACCTGTGCAGGAAGGCAGTTGTCGGAACTGCGCAGGGCCTTGCAAAGGACGCCAAGGCAACCGGACAGGCAATCGTGTTCGTGGCAACGCGGCCAAGCACCGAAGCTGGAGCTGAGAACGTCTCGGTTGCTATTGCGCCGCACCTGACTGAAGAGCAGAGGATTTCACTTGACATACTTGCAAAGAAGGTGCACGATGCGCTTCCCACACCCACTACCCAGTGCGCGCGCCTGGCAAAGTGCATACGCAACGGCACTGCATTCCACCACGCGGGAATACCAGACAAGCAGAGGAAGTTAATCGAGGATGGCTTCAAGAAGGAGCGCACAATCAAAGTCATCGTCGCAACCACCACGCTTGCGATGGGCGTGGATTACCCCGCGTCGTGGGTCATTGTGCGCGACCTCAAAAGGTTCAGTGGAAATTTCTCCTCGTTCATCTCTGCACTTGAAATCAGGCAGATGCTTGGACGCGCAGGAAGGCCGCGTTACGACAAGATCGGATACGGGGTGCTGGTGTGCAACTCAAACGACAAACGAGAAGTTGCAGAGAAATACATTTACGGCGACATGGAGGACATCTACTCCAAGCTCTCGTCCGAACCCACTCTGCGCATCCACTGCCTTGCGCTGATTGCTTCCAAATACTGCAATGACTTCCACTCGCTTTTCGACTTCTTCTCGCGTACGTTCTTTGCCTGCCACTACGGCTCGACTCAGCAGTTGTTGGAAAAAGTTGAGAACGTCGTTGCAGACCTCGAGCGGATGGGCTTTGTTGCAAAGACAAAAAGCGACGCGCTCGTCGCATCTCCTCTGGGCAAGCGCACAAGCGAACTGTACTTGGACCCGCAGACTGCATACGATTTCATCAAGTCGCTCAAGACAGTGGATTTGAACAACTCAATCGGGTTCATCTGCAACCTGTGCAACTCAACCGAGCTGCGACCCTACCTCTCGGTTGGCCGGGCCGAGGAGCAGAAGCTTTTCGACGATATGTACGCGGCCTCAGTTGAACTTTACCCTGAATGGGAATTCGACACCGAGGCTCTGCAGAAATACAAGACCGCACGCGCGCTCAACGCGTGGGCAAACGAGGCCAACGAACAGCAGATGCTCACTGATTTTGACCTTGCTCCGGGCATACTCAACGCGCGCGTGCGCATCGCAGATTGGCTGTGCTATTCTTACTCCGAGCTTGCAAAGATTGCCGGATTCGAAGCAGTATCAAGAAAGGCGCTTGTCTATCAGGAGCGAATAAAGGATGGAATCAAGGAAGAGCTCATTCCAATCTGCAGGGTGCGCGGAATCGGCCGGGTCAGGGGTCGCAAGCTCTTCGAGGCAGGAATACGCACGCGCGAGGCCTACGAATCCGCTCCGAAGGACCGCATCAAGCTGATTCTGGGCGGAAAGGCAATGAAGGAAATCGAAGGCTAGGAATTTTCCTTGCGAGCGGACAGCGAAAGTGCCCAATAATCAGATTCCTTTTCCAACCCGCACAGTCGTAGTCTCGCTGACTTTCTTGAAATCCCCAATCTTTTCAGCGAGTTTGCCTGAGATTTTTCCTTCCTCAAGCGCGTTTGCAAGCAAGTCGTTGGAAATAGCCGACACTTCGACCCACACGCCGCTTTCCTTCAGGATTTTTTCAAGCTTGCGGTAATCGGTTAGGTCTCCGGAGCGAGTCGGGAAGCCCGTGCGCAAGTCGGTGCGAACCAACAGCCGATGGTTTTTGCCTTGAATCACAGTGATGCCCTCGGCTTTGGCAAACTTGACTACTGCCGCACGAGCCTGGTCAATCTTTTCAGCAATTTCCTTTTCTTCTGCCTTCAATTTTGCATATTCTTCCACCAGACTTACTCCGGGAATCTTTTCGTAGTCGTTTGAAAGCGACATCTGCACCGAAAGCACGTGCTTCCACTCCGGGCAGAGCTCGCGGTACTCGCAGTATTCGCAGAGGTTGCTCTTGTGCGATGGGAAGCGACCTTTTTCCTTTGCAAGTTCGACCTCGTCGATGAGCGCAATGGTGTTTTTTCGCAAAGAATCAAGCTGGTGCTTGGTGCGCTTGGAACGCACTTCCTTGTTGAAGTTCAGGTAGTGCCAAATCAGGTTCACCTGCTTAACGTCGTCCCAGGCCTGCTCGATGCCAATCTGGTAGAGCGCAAGCTGCCTGTCAGAATCAGCTTCATCCTGAGTCTTGAGGTGGTTTCCGGTCTTGTAGTCGTGGATTTCGTAAGTCGAACCATCCATTGCAAGCCTGTCGATGTAGCCCTGCAACTTGTACTCGTCGGACTCATCCGAAAGCCGGACTACGATGCGCGACTCAAGGCCGATTGTCCTGGTCTGGTCGAATGGCTTGTACTCTTTGTAGTAGTCCTCAACGCACTTCTTGCCTGTTGCGTAGAAGTTCTTTTCCTCAAGCCCTTCCTTTGCAATCAGGATTTCGTCGTTCCAGCCCTGCTGCCAAATCTTTTGGTAGTATTCAAGAAGGTCGGGAAGCGTGTTGAGCTTGGAGTAGCGCAAATCCTTGTACAATTTTTCAAGCGTCTCGTGGACACGCTTTCCCAAAAATTGCTCTGCTGTTTCCTTGCCCTGCGGAGGCTTGACTTTGGACACGTACTTGAAGTCGAAGTGCAGGGGGCAGTTCTCGTAGCAGGAAAGCCGAGAGTGCGAGTAGATTTGCATAATTAGGAAAGAAGAAGGGGAAGGATAAAAAGAAGGAAGTAGCGGCGTTTCCGGTCAATCAAGCAGCCGGGCAGAGGCAGGCAAAATCAGATGTAAAGCACAGCAAGCGGCGGGAATCCGTTGAACCCGTTGCACGAGCACGTTATGGTGTACGCGCCAGCAGTCAAAAGATAGACCTTGTCTCCTTCCTCGATGTCCTCGGGAAGCGACGCTTTCTTGTACATCACGTCGGTGCTGTCGCAAGTCGGCCCCGCCAGGGTCATCTTGGTGAGCTTGCCGGGGCGTTCGCAGTAAATCGGGTACTTGATTGCCTCCTCAAGGGTCTCGATCAGGCCGCCGAAGAGACCCACATCAATGTAGCACCACTTGCGGTGCGCCTTGCGGGAAATCAGGATGACTTCGGAAACTATGACTCCGGCATCCGCGACAAGCGACCTGCCAGGCTCGGTGAAGAGTTCAGGAAGCCCGTCAGGGAAGTGCCTGTGGAGCGACTCGAATATCGCCTGGGAGTAAGCCTCAACCGGAGGCGTGGGAACAAGGTAGGTAGCAGGAAGCCCGCCGCCGAGGTTTATCATCTTCAACTCGATTCCCTTGGCCTTGGCCTCGGCAAAAATCTGGGCGCACTGCTCAAGCGGGTAGTCCCATTGTGTTGGGTCGCGTTGCTGGGAGCCCACGTGGAAGGAGACGCCATACGGAATCAGCCCCTGGTCCTTTGCCAGGCTGACCAGGTCAAGCAGCTGCTCCTTCTTGGTGCCGAACTTCTTGGAAAGCGGCCAGTCCGCGCCGCGGTTGCTCACAAGTAGCCGGAAGAACACCCTGGAGCCGGGCGCGTTCTCGCCAAGCTTCTCGATGTCTGAAGGCGAGTCTGTTGCAAAGAGCCTGATGCCCTTTTCGTAAGCGTAACGGATGTCCTCGGCCTTCTTGATGGTGTTGCCGAAGCTCATGCGGTCTGGGGTGACTCCCAGGCCAAGAACCAGGTCAAGCTCGA
>Ga0310040_1003021_pt1 | contig 9955 bp, 8 predicted proteins | sample EPASupsiteHSE623_FD_200237 | JGI IMG/M metagenome (GOLD analysis project Ga0310040, IMG submission 200237) | Bioremediated contaminated groundwater from EPA Superfund site, New Mexico - Sample HSE6-23 (v2) (version 2) | ecosystem: Environmental > Aquatic > Deep subsurface > Groundwater >... | reverse complement strand
AAAGCCACATAGTCTAAAAAAAATAGCGGCTCGGCCCCGGAACACAAGACATCGTTAACGCTCATGGCAACGAGATCAATGCCAACTGTATGATGGATACCCGTTGAGATGGCAATTTTTAATTTTGTTCCCACCCCATCGCAGGAAGAAACAAGGACGGGATTTTTATATTTGTTCACGGACATATCAAAAAAAGCGCCGAATCCCCCGATAGACCCCATCACACCCTGGCGATGACTTTTGGCAACCATACGCTTAAAAACATCCACTAAAAGATTTGCCTTTTCAATATCAACTCCGGCTTTTTTGTAATTTATTGCCATGATAAATTCCTTTTTTTGTTAAATAGAACACTGACGTTTTTTTTCCAAAGAATACTTATCCGCGTGCGGACAAGAAATAGGATAGCGACCCGTAAAACAGGCGGTGCAATAACGTTCTTTCGCTTTTTTTACGGAATCAAGCATGCCCTTTACACTTAAATAACCCAAAGAATCCACTTCCAGATAATCTTTGATCTGCTTCATTGAATAACGATTGGCTATCAATTCTGAGCTTTTAGGAAAATCAATACCATAAAAACAGGGGAACTTATGGGGAGGGCAGGAAATCCGCATATGCACTTCCTTGGCCCCCGCGTCCCTGAAATTTTTAACACGGATCTTTGACGTCGTGCCGCGCACAATAGAATCGTCGACAATCACGACACGCTTGCCGCGCACAACTTCGCGTAAGATATTGATCTTAACCTTCACGCCTAAATCACGTATATGCTGATGCGGCTGAATAAAAGTACGTCCTACATAATGATTGCGGATAACACCCACTTCCAAAGGAATACCCGAGGCATGGCTATAGCCAAAAGCAGCTGACGTTCCTGAATCGGGGATAGGAATAACATAATCCGCCTCAACCGGATGCTCTTGTGCCAGTGTCTCGCCTAATGTCTGGCGCACCAAATGAACGGTTTCGCCAAAAATGATAGAGTCGGGCCTGGCGAAATAAATATGTTCAAAAATACAATGAGCGCTCACTTTCATCTTCGGCGCAAAACGCACTGACTTAAGACCTGTCTTGCTGATAATAACGATTTCACCTGGCTCCACCTCGCGGATAAATTTTGCTTCAATGAGATCGAACGCGCACGTTTCCGACGCCAGGCAATAACTATCGCCCTTTTTCCCTAGGCACAAAGGCCGAAAGCCATAAGGATCACGCACACCGATCAAAAGGTCTTCGGTTAAGAATACAAGCGAATAGGCGCCCTCGATCCTCTTGAGTGCATGCAACAAACGGGTAATAATATCTTTGGATTTCGAACGCGCCATAAGATGAACGATCACTTCGCTGTCACAGGTCGTCTGAAAAATAGACCCGATCTTTTCCAGTTCTCTCTTAAGCGCTTCACTGTTAACAAGGTTACCGTTATGCGCTACGGCCAAAGACGTTCCCAGGTAATCAACAAACAAAGGCTGGGCATTCTTCACCAGGCTTGAGCCTGTGGTTGAATATCTTACATGGCCGATGCCCCTGTCGCCTTTAAGCGCCTGCAATTCGCCTTCCCGAAAAACATCTGACACCAAACCCATGTCTTTATGAATATGAAGCTCTTCTCCGTCGCTCGTCACAATGCCGCAGGACTCCTCGCCGCGATGTTGCAACGCATAAAGCCCCAGATAAATTAAATATTTAGCATCCGGACACCCAAAAATACCAAAAAGCCCACAGTAATGCTTGGGATGATCTTGATTCATAAGGCCCTCTTTTTTAGAAAATTGAGAATGGAAAAAAATCTGTCTTTAATCTCTTTCTACCTTCTATTACTTTCTAAAATAATTCACCGCGTTCAAAAATATAGGAAACCCATCCCCGTGTTTTTTTAGACCTTCACGGGTCCAGCGAGGATGCTGGAGACTGATCAAATGCCTCTCAGGATGCGGCATGAGCCCAAAACCCCTTCCTGTCGGATCACAAATACCGGCGATGTTATCCAAAGAACCGTTGGGATTCGATGGATATCCTGAAATACTTCCCTCTTTATCGCAATACTGAAAAACAATCTGACCCGAATTTTTGAGCCTCTCTAAAATATCTTCACTCTTGGGAATAAATTTTCCTTCGCCGTGGGCTATGGGCAGATAAACAACATCCTTGATCCCTTTTGTCCAAACGCACTTTGCCGGTGACTGGCCTGTGCCCGTCAGGGTATGACTGGTCCCCTCCGGGGAGGCTTGCGCTATAACTGGTGACTTCAGATACACCCACCGATCCTGAAAAAATCCAGAATCATTTCCGGACAACGTCACTTCCTGCTCAAACGACGCGTTGCCGGGAAGGATCCCGGCTTTCACTAAAATCTGAAAACCATTGCAAATCCCGATGATAAGCTTTTCGTCCTCAATAAACTTCTTCAATGAATCGAATAATTTACATTTTAACTCATTCGCCAGGATCTTGCCAGCGGCGATATCATCACCATAGGTAAAACCGCCGGATAAGGCCAATATCTGATAATCGCTCAATTTTTTCTCACGACTCACCAGCTGATTGATATGGACAAATTCCGTCGCGGCCCCAGCGCTCTCAAAAGCAAACGCCGTCTCCCTGTCACAATTAATACCCGCAGCTTTCAATATGAGGACTCTTGGTTTAGCCATATTATTTTTTCTTTGCGTAAAAAGCATTGATAGCTTTGACAACATCTTCGGGACTATCCACAAGCGAAAATAACCCCAAATCATCATGGCTGATACAACCCCTGCGCAGCACCGTCGACATCAGCCAATGCAGAAGCCCCTGCCAATAGCGGCTGCCCACCAAAATAACCGGAAACCGCGGACTGCGCTCAGTCTGCATCAAATTAATGGATTCAAATAATTCATCCAGCGTGCCGTAGCCGCCGGGAAAAATAACAAACGCCTTGGCATATCGGACAAACATGACCTTGCGAACAAAAAAATAATGAAACTCAAGCAAAGTTGTGACATAAGGGTTAGACCTCTGCTCCGTCGGAATATAAATATTGAGCCCGATAGAAGCGGCCTTTGCTTTTTTTGCGCCCGCATTAGCTGCCTCCATGATCCCGGGGCCGCCGCCTGAGATGATCTCGTAACCCGAGCGACCCAAGAGATACGCGGTCTTCTTAGCCAATTTATAATATTCATCCTCAGGCTTAAGACGCGATGAACCAAAAATAGAGACGGCATTTCTATAGTTCTTTAGTTTATGAAAACCATCGATAAACTCGTCTGTAATGCGCCTGATACGGCGCTGTTCATCTTCTTCAAAAACATCTATTTTTTTGTACTGTCGTTTCTGTTTTTTATTCCTGGGGCTTTTTTTCATGATCCTAAACGCTTTTTAACGGTTTCTGCCACGCCTCTTTTAATTGCTCAAGGCTCGCCTGAAGGCAAATGTTGCCCAAAAGACCGTAAACCTTTAATTCTTTTGAGTCGGTCACGCACCCTATCAGGCTCAAATCACAGCCGCCAAGCGCTTTTTCAAAAGCCTTCTGGTTGAGGCGCTCTACTTCAACGACAAACCGTGTGTTAGACTCGGAAAAAAGGACCACGTCGTCCCGCTTTTCTTTTCCTTTATAACAGACGTCGTTTAAAAATATATTCGCGCCCAAGCCACCGGCAAAAGCCATTTCCGCGACGGATACGCCCAAACCCCCTTCAGAACAATCATGGGCCGAACGAACAAGCCCTTTGGCAGAAACCTTCGCTAATTTTTCCATAAGCTTTTTGGCCTTCTTAAAATCAACCTGGGGCACAACGCCGCCTTTGATTTTTAAAACATCATAATAGTGCGACCCGCCCAATTCCTGGAAAGTCGCGCCTACCAGATACAAAAGATTCCCGGATTTCTTTAAATCCATGGTGATGGCACGGCTAACATCGTCCATAACAGCCATCGCTGAAATCAAAAGCGTGCCTGGAATAGAAACCGACTTATTATGAACGCTGAATTCATTATTCAGACTGTCTTTACCGGAAATAAAAGGAACACGGAAAGCTTTGGCAGCGTCATAACAGCCGTAAGAAGCGCGCACAAGGCTTCCCAGCCGATCCGGCTTGTCGGGATTCCCCCAGCAGAAATTGTCTAAAATGGCAGCCTGATCCAAAGAACCGCCGACACAGATAATCTGGCGCAAGGCCTCGTCGATACAGCTGGCCGCCATCCAATACGGGTCAAGATCACCGTACATAAAATTAATGCCATTGGAAACAGCTAATCCTTTTAATGAATCGAACCGGGGCTTAACCACGCACGCGTCCGACGGGCCGTCATTGGCAACACCCACCAATGGCTTTACAACCGTCGCGCCCTGCACCTCGTGATCGTACTGACGGATGACCCATTCTTTAGAAGCAATGTTGGGATGAGATAATAATTTCAAAAGTGAGCCCGTGAGATCTTTTGGAACACGTAAATTTTTAGTCTTATGCGGCGTTGCCGCCCAAACCGCCGAGCGCGTGATCTGAGGAACCCCTTCGTGAAGAAATTTCATATCAAGCGTGCAGACGCAATGGCCGTCATAATCAAGTTCAAGTTTTTTGGTACGCGTGAATTCCCCCAAAACTGTTGCCTCAACGTCTTCTTTGGCAAATACCTCTAAAAGCTTTTTCACTTTGTTTTTTGGGACAGCTAAAACCATGCGCTCCTGAGCCTCAGAAATCCATATCTCAGGATAACTCAAGCCGTGATATTTGAGCGGCACGCGTTTGAGTTCAACTTTAGCCCCGGTCAGTTCACCCATTTCGCCGATAGCGCTCGATAATCCTCCGGCGCCGCAATCGGTGATCGCGTCATAAAGCCCGGCATCCCGTGCCTCAAGCAGACAATCCAATACCTTTTTTTCCGTAATCGCGTTGCCTATCTGGACAGCGCCCGAAGAAATATTTTCTGATTCGTGCGTCAATTCCCCGGAAGAAAAAGTAGCGCCATGGATACCGTCCCGTCCGGTCCGGCCCCCTACAACGACAATCACGTCACCTGAACGAACTTTTTTAAACGATTCTTTTTTTGGCAAAATACCGACCGTGCCGCAATAAACAAGCGGATTGCCGACAAAACGTTCCTCAAAAAGGACCGCGCCATTGGCCGTCGGGATACCCATGCGGTTTCCATAATCACGCACACCGCTGACAACGCCTTTCATCACACGCCGCGGCGACAAAGCGCCCGGAGGCAAAGACTGAGGGCTTAAATCCAAAGGCCCAAAACAAAATACATCGGTATTTAAAATAGGTTTCGCCCCCATCCCCGTACCCATAGGATCACGGATCACTCCGCCGATACCGGTGTTCGCACCTCCATAAGGTTCTAAAGCCGATGGATGATTATGTGTTTCAACCTTAAAGCAGACATTGTACTCATCATCAAACTTAATGATCCCCGAATTATCCTTAAAGACAGAGACGCAATAAGGCTTCTTCAATTCAGCCGTGACTTTCGCAATCGTAGATTTTAAAAGATTGTGGATTTTTTTACTTCCAAGTTTTTTGACAAACCTGGCGCCAGGGACACGACGCACGCCCTTTTCCTTGTAATCGATCAGGCCGCGGAACGTCTTATGCACGCAATGTTCTGACCATGTCTGCGCGATCGTTTCCAGCTCGCAATCCGTCGGATTTCTTTTTAATTTCTTAAAGTAACCCTGGATCGTGCGCATCTCGTGAATATTCAAATACAACTGTCCGTCGCGGCTCAAACGCAGGAGCTCTTTATCGCCCTTATCCAGAAGATCAACTATTTTTAGTTGGAATTTATAGTCAGGCAGATGAGCGAAATCATAGAGATGATGCTCATCTTCAGGAAGAACAATCTGTATCAATTTATTAAAAAGAAGCTTTTCGGCGATAAGAAGAAGTACCTCTTTTTTTTCAATGCCTTTTAAGAGGTACCTTTTAGCGGTACGCACGGATTCAACGGAGGCGATCCCTGAGTCTTTAATGCCTTTTAGCGTTGAATCTTCGACAGGATCCATCACTCCCGGCTTATAAAGAATCTGAAGAGATTTATATCTTTCAATTATCGGCGGGGCATCATTTTCGGCCAGGAGATCAAATTCCTGGACAACTTTATCACTCAGAAGATCTGCGGCAATACGGCACGCTTCGTCCCGGCTCAATGTTCCTATTAAAAAATAGACAGCCCTGATACGGACATCTTCGATTTCAGGATATCCTAATTCCCTAATCTCGGATTTAAGGCTTTCCGCAGCGGAATTAAAAACGCCTTCCTTATCCTTGATTTCAATACGCCAATACATAATCAAAAAGTCCTTTTGCACCTGAAAAAGACGTCCCAAATATCTAGAAGAATGGCTTCTAAAAGGAGCCTTTTAAAAAGGCAGGGATAAAAATAGTTTCGATTTCTCGGGATCAAATCCCGCAGGCAAGTACTATATCAAAAAAACCCATTAAAATCAACCCCTGGAGAAGCGCTCAGCGTAAATGCTTTAAGCGGGCAATTTTCATCAAGGCTTCCCAAGCCACCTTCCAGGAAAATTTTGATTCACCCGCGCGCCGCGCGTAAAAAACAATAGGGATTTCTATCAAACGAAAGCCGGCACAAAGGGCCAGCATTTTTAATTCTACCTGAAAAACAAAATTCTTTGATTCTATCGATAAATAATCAATTGTCTCCAATACCCGACGGTGGATGCAGTTAAAACCTCCTGTCATATCCTGAATGAGGCTGCCCGTCTTTATTCTCACAACCTTATTAGCCCAACGGCTGATAAAAAAACGAAAAGGCCCAAGCCCCTGGGCACTGCCCTGGGCCACATAGCGTGAACCCACAACCCAATCCGCTTTATCCTGACAAGACAAAAGACGGCTTATGTCAGAAGGATCATGGGAAAGATCCCCGTCCATACAGATAACCCACTCATACCCTTGCGCCAATGCATAGGCAAACCCCGTCTTATACCCATTGGCCAACCCATGCTCAGAATATTGATTGCTTAAGAGTTTAACGCGGGAGGTTTTCTGAACCAAAGCGCCCACAATTGCGGCCGTTTGATCTGTCGAACGATCATCAACAACAAGAACGTCAAGGGAAAGTTCGGATAAAGATAAAATCTTCTGGATAAGAAGCGCGATATTGGCCTCTTCATTAAAGGCAGGAATAATAACTATGCTGGCCATCTTAAAAAATGTATATGTGCTTTGCGCCCGAATGCAATCAAGAAGTACGAGTCAATACCGATGGGCCCATGTCACTTCTTAAAAAATTTCTTCTTGATTTAAAACCCTTAAGACTCAAGGCCCAGATTCTTAAAAATCGTCGGAATATGACGTAAATAATACTTGATGTCAAAACACGTGACGACGTCACTCGCTGATAAATGCCGTTTCACCCTTGGGTCATTCAAAAGGACATCTTTAAAATCACGATTCATGGAAATAGCGACAAAGGCGTCTTTTTGAACAATGTCATAGGCGATCGGCCGCTCTAATCCTTTTTTCATCAATTCCAAAAGGACTCTTTGAGAATAAATGACGCCGTTGGTTTTACCAAGATTCGCAAGCATATTCTTAGGATAGACATTCAATCCCTCAATAACATTCAAGAACAGATTAAGTATATAATCTAAAATAATCGTACTATCAGGAAGGATAACCCTTTCAACGGAAGAATGACTGATGTCCCGTTCGTGCCAAAGGCTCATGTTTTCAATGCCAGCCATCGCGTTCGAACGAAGCAGGCGCGACAACCCACAAATCCTTTCGCAAATAATAGGATTTCTCTTATGCGGCATGGCAGAAGAACCTTTTTGATCTTTGCCAAACGGCTCTTCGGCTTCTAAGACTTCTGTTTTTTGTAAATGCCTGATCTCAGTAGCGAAACGCTCCAGCGACCCGCCTACAATAGCGATTCTCGCCAAACAAACAGCGTGCCTATCCCGAGGAATCACTTGCGTGGATCCGTAGGAAACCTTCAAGCCCAGCTTTGTGCAAACATATTCTTCTATTTGGGGCTCAATATTCGTATATGTCCCGATCGTGCCAGAAAGCTTTCCTACGGCAATACCGTTTCTGGCATCTTTAAGCCGGTCAAGGTTGCGCTTCATTTCATCATACCACAGCGCAATTTTCAAGCCGAACGTTGTCGGCTCAGCATGAACTCCATGAGTGCGGCCGATGCAAGGCGTATTTTTATATTTTTTTGCGGTCTTGGCCAAAACATTCAATAAACATTCAATATCTTCGATCAATATATCAAAAGCCTCAGACATCTGAAGCCCTAAGGTCGTATCCAGGACATCATTAGACGTCAGGCCCATATGAATGTACTTGGCTTCCTTGCCGACGCTCTCCGATAGATTATTAACAAAAGCAACAACATCATGCTTTGTTTTCTCTTCAATTTCCTTTATTTTTTCAATATTGATCTTAGCCCTGGATTTAATAGAGACAAGATCTTTTTTGGGGATTTTTCCGTACTTAGACCAAGCCTCGCAAACAAGAAGCTCTATCTGAAGCATCTTATTAAACTTGCTTTCTTCGCTCCAAATCTTATTCATCTTGGGAAGGCTATAGCGCTCTATCATTTTTTCACCTCAAATTTTGTTATGAAATGGAAATTAAGTAGGGTCAATATACCAAAAAAAGCGCTTAACGTCAATAAAAAAGGGGTGATTTTTGAAAAAATCACCCCTTTTTATACCTAAATTATTGTAATATAACAACTTACGACTTAAAAAGATCTAAAATACCACAACGCCTGAAACAAGGAGAAGCAATGAACAACATATCAGTATGATGCCAACTGCACGTGGATGATTCAATAAGATCTGAGATACATTCTTTCTGTCATTGAGCATCTTCTCAAGCTTGTCCGTTGAAAACACTTTGTCTAGCTTTTTCTCTATTTTGGCGACTACCTGCGGGATAAAGAAAATCCCTATTCCTATAGCAAGAGTTATGGTACCGACAAGGATATCGAAAATCCTTAAAAATACAACATCATCCATCGCGTCCTCCTTATATATGCTTCTGTATTTGTTTACTGTGTGTATTTTATCGCACCTATCGCCTTTTAGCAAGAAAAACTTACCGCTCAATATATTTTAAAGCCAGCCGACCCATACGAGGCCTGCAATGGTCTTGGCATCAATGATCTTGCCTCTCTTAAACAACCGCTTCACTTCCTTTTTCGTAAGAATAAAAGTTTCAATGATCTCGTCTTCATCAGCCTCTTCCTTATGCGCCCTAAGCTCATCAGCCTTAAAGATAAATATCTTTTCCGTAGAATACCCGGGCGCCAGATAAATCGAACCTATGCGCGTCATCCGTTTTGCCTGGAAACCAATCTCTTCCATGACCTCCCGATGAGCACATGCCTGAGGCGATTCATTGGCATCAATGGTTCCGGCAGGCAACTCAAAAAGATATTCTTCCACCACAGGCCTGTACTGCTTTAAAAAAACGACTCGCGAAGAATCAAGAAAAGGAATTATTAAAACTGCTCCGGGATGACGGATGATATCTAATTGCGTCACGCGGCCATTAGGCAGGGTTCGTGTTTCTTTAAAAACCTGGACCACACGTCCTGAATAAATCAGTTTACTTTTTTTCATCTTAATAAAAAGAGTCCCGCAAGGATCAGGCCGATTCCGGCGGATTTAGCCAAAGTTATCTTTTCGCCCAATACAAATACGCCCATAAAAAACGCTATAAGAGGATACGCTCCGGCGATAGGGACAACTTTTGAGGCTTCCCCGTTCTTCAAGGCGTTATAAAAAAGAAGCTGGCCAAGAAAATTTGCCGTAAACCCTCCGGCGACGATCAAGGCAATGTTTTTTATTGGAGCGTGGGTTAATTCGTTTATAAGGGCGGGGTTGAATAAAAACAAAATAATCGCGCCAATGGAAACAGAGAGGCAGCGCACAAAAATACCGGCTGCCGGCGTTAATTTGGAAAGCCCCATTTTTTCAAAAACA
>Ga0310040_1003019_pt1 | contig 9956 bp, 14 predicted proteins | sample EPASupsiteHSE623_FD_200237 | JGI IMG/M metagenome (GOLD analysis project Ga0310040, IMG submission 200237) | Bioremediated contaminated groundwater from EPA Superfund site, New Mexico - Sample HSE6-23 (v2) (version 2) | ecosystem: Environmental > Aquatic > Deep subsurface > Groundwater >... | reverse complement strand
AGTAATGATAATGCCCTGTGGAAGATCTTCTCATTTAGAACTTGGATATGCCGCGGGAAAGGGAAAGAAAACCATAATATATTATCCTAACGGATTCATTAATGGAGAGTTTGAAACTATGTATGGATTTGCAGATGTAATAACAAGTTGCATAGAAGATGTTTGGATGGAACTAGCATGACTAAATATCATATTTCTTATGTAAGCTATCTTTTACGTTTAACAATTTATGACGACATTATTGATATTCACCCCCTTATTTGGAGATCTAAAAACTTAGATGATGTTTTAATTGCTTGGAGCGAAATTCCAGAAGAAATTGAAAATCAGGTGGAAGAGATCGAAAAAGAGAGGATACGGTTAATCAAAGAGAGAACAACCAGACAACTAGAAGATTTAAAAGAAAGATTGAAAAGGCCTAGGAGATAACCTATGTACTACATTAATACTACTTACGCAGCTCGTTTAAGGGCGCAAGAAGAATTCAAGTGTGAAGAATGTGGGAACTGTTGCACTCAATGTGCTCCCATAGATGTCACAATGGAGGATCTTAAAAGAATTGCAGACTACTTTGGTAAGTCGTTAAAAGTTGCAGCAAAAAGACATTGTAGAATCAATCCCGCAAATGGTTCACTAATTATTAAGCACGATAGACCTTGTAAGTTTTACGATCTTAAAAACAAGAAATGCAAGATTTATGAGGCCCGTCCAGAAGTTTGTAGGCTTCATCCGTTCCTCAGTTCAGAACCAATTGAGAGTAGAACGTTCACGGTTCCAATCCACTGCGAAGCCGCTTGTAAAGTACACGATAGGATGAGAGAAAGGAGAGAGATATGAACCTACAATATAAAATCAGAAAATCTTTGTTAGAAAAGTCTCCTCAAACAATTCCGTCATTATGCAGAAACATCCCAGAGGCGACAAATGAGTTTGCTATAATGCACGCCATTGCGGAATTAGAACATATGGGCGACGTGATTCTTACCGGTTTCGATCGCATTTATCGCGAAGATGGTGGAGCGATTTATTTAGCAGAATATTCGATAAAGGAACAAACATGAACAACAATTGGCTACTTAGAGATCTTCCAGATTCATTTTTCATAAATGCTGGGAGGCACACAACTGAAGAGATTGATTCTTTATTTAAGGAAATTCCAGAAGAGTATAAGCTGTTGGCTTATAGTATAATTGTATTATCAGTAGAATCCACGCCAGAAATGAAACGATGTCAAGAGTTCAGACAACTCCTGTTCCTAGCATATAAAAAGCTACTAGAAGAAAACAAAATAGATCTCATGTTGCCCCACTATTGGTATGCAGATGGAGTTATGATTGAACCAGAGTTAATCATACGGGTTACAAATGGCATCATTAGATGGGTCTGCGACGATAGCGTAGAAAAATGTTTAATGGAAGGAGAATGTAGATATTTTAAAAGAATGGAGGATTAGAGACAATCATTTTTAAACCGTCTATAAATAAAATTATAGCCTCCGAAAAGTTTATATAGTATTAAACCTTTATTGAATAATATGTCTGATATCTTATCTTTAAAAGAAAAAGAAAAAGAGAAAACAAGGAGAAAAGCTTACTATGAGGAAAACAAAGAAAAAATTAATGCTCAAAAAAGAGAACGAAGGAGGAGAAATCACGAAGAGGAATTAAGGAAACAAAGAGAATATAGAGAGAAAAACCGAGAAAGGTACAATGAATTGGCTAGGAACCAATATTGGAAAAATCCAGAAGAAAACAGAAAACGCGCACTCGATTATGTAAACAAAAATCGTGAAACAATAAATAAACGTAATAGAGAAAAATACGCAGATAATCCCGAACAATACATAGCAAAAACAAAAGAATATTACAAAAATAATAAAGAGAAAGTCGATCAAAAGGCTAAAGAACGCTATTGGGAAAACCCACACGTTTTCAGAAAAAGATCTAAAAAATATCGCGAGGAAAATAAAGAAGAGATTATCGCAAAAGACAGGATTTACAAAAAAGAAAATAAAGAGGTCCTCAAAAGAAAACAATATGAAAAATACTGGATCACAACAAAATATGAAGGACAAAGGAAACAAGAAATTTTATTCAATAAAATTCTATCTATTTTAGGAGACTCGTGCGCAGAATGCGGAATAAAAGACCGAGATGTTCTTACCATAGATCATATTAAAAACAACGGAAAACAAGAACGTAAAATTCTCGGAAAAGGAAGAAGTCGTTTAATGGCACGCCTCGAAAAATTAGGTTGGCCCGAAGAATACATTAAAGAAAATTATCAAATTTTATGTTATAACCACAACTGCGCCAAAGAATCAAGAAATTATTTTGACAAGCCCGAAAAAGATCTTGATCGATATCAAAGAAGATATGTTCGAATTTGGAAAGAAGCTTTTAATTTTTTTGGACCGTGTGAAAGATGTGGCGAGTCTAACCTGAAATTTTTATGTATAGACCACAAGAATGGAGATGCTAAAAAAGACAGAAAAATCAGAACAAGAAGAAGCGGAATAAAATTGATTGATATATTTAGAAAAAATAATTGGCCAAAGTCCTTAAAGAAGGAATATAGATTTCTTTGTTGGAATTGTAATACAAAAGTCTATTTAGAAAAATTAAGAGCTGAAGAGGGGATAAAATATTATTTTCATTGCTTATTTACCTCGCTACCACATCAGCCATAGCTTGGATGGGATCATCTCCATCTGCGACTTTATCTAACACTTTGGAAACCGCGGAGTCTACTTTGGGTTGGACCTTTTGTCCTAAATCCTCTTCTGACTCAAAATTTTCTTGGAGCCGGATTCCAATTACACTGCTGTTAATCCAGTTCCTGTACTCTTGTTGGCTAATATCTCCGCTCCCTCTGGCTGCGATCATGATTTTTAATTCGTTTTGAGTATCTTTTGGTTCAATCGGGGCTGGGATCAGAGAATAACGATATCCCTTCTTTTTGAATCCGTTAATATCCAACCAGTTATTTCCCAATTTGCTGGCTTCTCTACAGAATTTTAACCTACCAGACTGAATATAAGCAAAGAAAGTTGACATTTTTGCGCTGGCCGAGCTATTATCGAGTAGCGCCGACTTACCCTCCCCTCCGTCTGAAAGCGCAGAAATCGGAAAAACTATCTTATAGAGTTCTCGCGTAGCGAAATTATAGAACGAAAGTATATCTTGCCGATCGTAATAATGAGGACGATTCAAGCTCATATTGGGCGGAATAGGTGTATTCTCAATAGAATTATTCCCTTCTAGTATATTTTTTGCAATATCTGACGTTCCAGGCAAGTTTTCGTCTGTTATAACTAAATCTTTAGGATTGATTTGTTCGTTCATTACAACATAAATCAAATCAAAGCTGTAAGCAGCTAGATCGATATATGGCAAAAGGTATTCTAATATGCTTTCATCTATGAATCTAGATCCCAATGGAGATAAAGAAAATACTTGATTTTTATCCAAACTGACTATTTTTCCAGATTTAGTCCCAGAATTTATAGTTTGATCAAAATTAAGGGTTCCTTCATTATCGTAATACATACCCTTCCAGCGAAGGGCCGTGCTAATTATTTTATCATTTTTAGGTCGTATGAACGAATCATACGGCCTTCTCTGCATAGCAGTATAATTTACGTATCCAGAGTTGGAATCTTTTCCCCAAGCAAGTTCAGCAACCCCGCGACCGCCTCTAAACCCGTCAGAATCTGCAACCTGAGCCCAAGAAAAGAAATCGATATCTTCTAAATTTTCGGCAATATCATAACTCATTTCTACGTCTACTTTTCCTTTTGGGTCGTAGACATTATGATAAAATGGTTTAGAGAATTTTAATTGTGTGTCGGTTCCAGACAAAGCTTGAACCAGCGGGTTCATGGCGGCAAGTATTAAATCCTTGTTAGATACTCGTTGATTAAGTATTCCTTTCTCTAACTTAGATTGAATATCGCCTTTAAAATCAGACATCTTTCTTCCTAACTCCTCTAACAATTAAATACATATTTTAAAATTATGAATTAAATAAAAAAACCATCCACCTTTATATCCCACTCAATAATTCATACATTTCTAACTCAATTGCTAACGAATTCCACCATTCTAAATATTCCTTATAATATATTTCATCAAAATCTAAAATCTCAACAAAACTAACTTCTTCGATCTCTCCGTCTCCGTTAACAAAAATATCACTACACCATCGGCTACAATTCTCCTTATACCAGTTGATGTTCGGCGAAGACATGAGCCCCCAGCTCAAGACCAATTTTAAAGTAATATATAAGAAACAAGTTCTTATAAAGTTTGTTTTAAAAATTAGAATTAAATAATTTACCATAACTCAATAAAACTTTTATCCTTGTTAAATACCAATCGTAATCTATAAATATCATTAAAACATAAACCCAACTACTCCCATGAATAAATCCTATAAATTCCGAGTGTTTCCAACTAAAGCTCAGGTACGTACTTTAGAAGAAACTATCGATCTTTGTAGGTGGACCTATAACCAGACTCTGGCCTACAGGAAAAATATGTGGGAGTCGGAGAAAAAGAATGTTTCTATGTACGATTCCCACAAATTACTTCCGACATGGAAGGCCGAGAAACCAGAGTTGAAGGGCGTCTTTTCTCAGGTTTTACAGAATGTCCAAGAAAGGGTTGATCTCGCTTTTAAAGCCTTCTTTAGGCGTGTCAAAAACCATGAAAATCCTGGGTATCCTAGATTTAAAGGTCGAGGCAACTACGATTCCTTTACGTATCCTCAAAGCGGTTTCTCTGTAAAGGATAGTAAAACGCTTTACCTCTCCAAAATCGGAGATATCAAAATAAAGCTTCATAGAGAGATTGAGGGCCGAATAAAGAGGTTGACCGTTCTTAGAACCATACGGGACAAATGGTATGTTACATTCTCTGTAGAACAAGAATCGACAGATACTCCTTCTAATAACGGTCCAGTGGTTGGAATTGATCTTGGGTTAGAAAGCTTTATAACATTCTCAGATGGCAGTAAGGTTGATAATCCTAGATTTTTCCGATCTGAAGAACATTTATTAGCTAAGAAACAGAGTCGACGAGATCTTCTACCTAAAGGCTCAATTAAAAGATCTCAATTAACAAAGGTTATCCAGAGAATTCATGAGAGAATAGCTAATAAACGTTCTAATTTTGCTCATCAACTAAGTCATAAGTTGGTAACAAAGTATTCCGTAGTTTGTCTCGAAAATCTAAATATAAAATCAATGCTCAGAGATGGAACGCGAGGGCTGTCTAAGTCTATTTCAGACGCTTCTTGGAGTCTTCTCCTTCGATTAATTTCTTACAAGGCTGAAAGTGCCGGTTCGAAAGCGATCTTTGTAGACCCCAGAAATACGTCTCAGATGTGTTCTTTCTGTGGAGCGTTGGTTCCAAAGCAGTTGAAGGACCGAATCCATAAATGCCCATTCTGCGACCTAGAAATGGATAGGGACCAAAACGCTGCTGTAAATATACTCAGATTGGGATTACAATCTGTCGGTGAACTTAACTTTTTGGTTGAGCCGTAGAAGCCCCACCCTTCAGGACGGGGAGTGATCACATATGTTTAGATTAATTATAAGTTGTAAATGTTTTCTTTTAAGAGGTTGGTAAATAATATGAAAAATAAAATGCTTTTTTCGCAGAGGGAAGATCTGCAATTGAATGCAGATACCAAGATAACGTTGATGAAGCCTGGGCAGGATCTTTACCTTAGATATGCTCCTAAACTTGAGAAGGTAATGAGGATTTTGTTCGGTAAGAAAGATGGAGAATCTGTTTTACCTTGGACGGAGAATGAGGATGAGTATAACTACGTTAATAGCGTTATTAAACCTATCTTGATCTATTCCATAAGAAACCCTAACGATTATAAGAGAAAGCTTCTGGTGGACAACGATCAAACTCCTGGGGCAGATCAAGAATATTATGATGATTTTAATCCAGTTCTTGATGCTAAAACTCTTGAGAGTCAGGGATTTTATAAGAACGCAGAGGAGAATACAAAAATCTTTACACCACAACTTACTTTGTTCTTTATTATACTTCGTAAGTCGGGGTGGATGTCTTCAGACGAAGATACGGACGTGAAAGAGGTGGAGACCTTTCCTGAAGAGCCCAATGGGGATAAGAAAATTACTGATAGCGAAACTGTATAATCTTCGACCTTCGGAAGTTATTGATCCTTTTTATGAGTGTTCTTTGTCTATAAGAGATGAGATAGACATCTCATTTAAGACAACTCATGAAAAGCGAATTATAAGTATTCTTAAGGGTGAAATCTCAATAACCGGAGAGAAGCCCGTACCAAAAGATCCATATCCGAGACCACAACATTGCGACTCAAGTATTTTGACGAAGGGAAGCAGATTCCTAAAGAAGATGGCCCGAGAAGCGGGATGGATTTAGAGACATCTGTCGCGAAAGTTTTAGACAACGAAACATTGGATGTGGCTGGGCGACTGTATGAGGAGACTTATAATTCTTTTTATGTTTTTTTTGACAAGATATTTTCAATAGCTATAAAAAATAAGTATGGAAAATATGTTTCTGGGGATTATATCAAAAGAAGTTGTGATTTTCTTCAATATAATAAACGAACAATGTATATATCAGGTCGCGGGCATCTGAAGTCTGTAAGGCTATATGCTTACATTGCCTGGAAGATTTGGAGAAATAAAAAAGATAAAAAAAATATTCGAATAGATTACTTATCTTTTAACCAAGATCTTGCGGCAATGCATGTAGATAATTTAAAAGATCTTATTAATAGAACTTTTTTCTTTTCTGAGGGTCTCTATGATGAAGACTCTACGGCCACATCCAAGGCATCATATATTTGGCTTGAGCCGGGCGAGAGAAGAGAGGAATTACCGAAAATAGATCTAGGAGCCTTTGGTGTATTAGGGGGTCTCCGTGGTGGTCATCCGCAGATATTGATTCTGGATGATCCATATCAAAACGATATGAAGAAGCAGATCGGTGCGATTGAACCCGATATTGTTAAAAAGATTAATGCCATTTTTGATACTACCATTATTCCGATGCCGCTGTTTGATGGTGAACTTCACGCAACGGGGACTCCGCAGAGTTATGCGGATTTGTGGTTTAATCCGAAATATAGGAAGGAATCAGAAGACGATTTTCTTAAATTTAATGTAAGAATTGAACCGGTTTATAAACATTTCGATTATATTACTCAGAAATATATAGAGGGTGCGGAACCAGAAGCCATATGGCCCGAGTTATTTTCTCTTGAAGGTTTAAAACAACAAGAAGAAATAATGACAAAGCAACAATTTCGTCAGGAATATCTCTGCGTGCCAAGAAGCTCCGCAGAATCGTTCTTTGAGGCTGATAGAATTGACAAAAGTATTGAATTTGGTCTTGAAAGTGGGCTAGTTAATTATGATGCGGGATTTGGATTTCTACCTTTTAACGATGACGACTATTTTGGAAAAATAATAGTGGCAAGCTACGACCCCGGACAAATGAAACATCCCGCCCATTTTACAGTTTTTGCTTATGGAAACGGAGAGTTAACGCAAATTCTAAGCAAGTTTATGGATAGGTGGGATTATACTTCTGTCTCTTCTGATAGACCATCTCAGTTTAGATACATAAAAAATGCGGTTGAACATTTCGGTATTCAAAGAATATGGGGCGACAATACAAATTCAGTTCTTAAAACTACTATTGAACGTGGGGAAATTCCTGGTCTCGTCGAGGTAAAAATTTCCCATAGTTTAAAAGGGAAAATGGCATATGCTATTCAAAAACATTTAGGGAAACCAGAGCTAAAAATATTGAATGATAAGAGACAGAAGGAAACTTTACTTTCTGTGCAGAATGAAGGGTTAAAAATAGTTGAAACCAGTCAAGGTCACGGAGAATTTTTTACAACGCTTGGGTTCGTCGTGTTGAATACTTTGGAATTAGGCAGCGGAACATTTACGAGAAGAGTAAAAATAAAAACAGATCGAGATAAAATACCCAAGATGTATAAGGGATATTTCCTCTCGCGCAGTGCAAACGGACCTCAGAGAGCAGATCTTCCGTTTAACCAAGGGTTTAGACGGAATTTGATGGGGAGATTAATGTAATGGATTTATCTCCACGCGAACAATTATGATTGTAGCACTCAATACAATAATCTTCTTTTAAGAATTCTGGCCATCCCATTTTATTAAATTTCTTTAAAATTCTTGCGGAGGTGCCCTCGCCATTTCTTCTCCTTTCCGCTCCATCGTTATGAACATGAGATATTGTAAGGAATTTCAACTCCGATTCTCCACAATGACAGGGACCAAAGAAGTCGAGCGCTCTTTTCCAAAGCTTCGCTTTATATTTTTGATCTCGGCTCATTTCACTTTCTTGAAGATCTAAATACCCGCGCTCTCTGCTGCAATTATGATTAAAACACAAACATCGAAGGTTGTTTAATTGATCTTCTGTTAATCTTCCCTTAACAATAGCTTGAGACAATTTTGTCGAGTATAATCCATTCTTTTTGTCTATGTGTCCAGTAGAATCTATGTGATCGATAGTTAAATGAGTAAGATCTGAATCTCCACAAATTGCACACCTGCAACCGCCAATGGCATTTAGGGCGCGGATTTTAAGATCCATATTGTACCATTTTTGATATTTGTCGGTCTTTTCTTTGTTTCTACTTACATATTCCTGACCGTGTTTAATTAGTTTCTCTCGATTTTTCTCGTAATATTCCTTATTGTAGTTATTCTGTCGTTCCCTATTTTCGGGCCTAGCTCTGTATTCCTTTTGTCGCGCTCTACTCTTTGGTGTTTTCCCGTTTTCTGCATTTTGTTTATTTATCCATTCCTTATTTTTCTCATAATAAGCCTTATCTCTTTCCTTTATCTTCTCTTTATTTTCTTTCCTATAAGTCTCGCCATATTCCTTGACCTTTTCTTTATGCTCATAGTAATATTTCTTAGACCTTTCACGTGCTTTCTGTTTGGATTCTTCTATTCGTTCTAGTCTCTCCTCTTCTGTTTTTGGAGCGGGTCTACGTATTCTTCCCATCTCTACTCCACCTCTCCAAACACTCTCTTATATTCTCGATTAATCATATCGCGAAGAAATCCCGCTCCTGACACTCCATCTCGTTTGGAGAGTTTTTCTAGTCTGTTTTTGATTACGGTCGAAGCCTTGAATGTCAGAACCTCATCTTGTCTAATATTATCCATTAAAAATCATTCTCCTAGAAAAGATTAAATACTTCAATACTCTAATAGTATTTATAACTTTCTGTGGAACTTATCGGGATCTCCGAATACTTCAAAAAAAAATGAACTGTTAGGCTTTGACTAACAGTTCAGGCTTCCGCTGCTTCAACTCCAGCATCGAAAATAATTTGTTCCTCTTCTGTTAACTGTTCCCCTTTTGCCACTTTTGTAGCAATAGCTTCAAATCTTCTGTTCCTTTCTTCTGCTTTTTTCTTTTCTTCTCCAGCAAAGTTTTTAACAACCTTAGCGAATAATCCTTCTTCAACCTTTCCAGATTCTTTCTTGTTTCTTATTTGTTCGTAAGTTGCTAGGATTTTGTTTAGATTTCCAAACTGAAGCATTTTTTTGTGTTGGATCTCAAAGTTTAGGTCGTCAGTATCTAAGTCGTGACCAATGTTTAATGTCCTCCATACCATATCAATATACAAAACTGTTCCCGTGTCAGGCTTCTCATCTCCTTCTTTTAATATTCCAAGTTTTTTTCCACGTTCGATCGTTCTTTGAATGTTTTGGTAAATTACGCCATCTGGTACCGGCATGATATTTTCACTCCTTAATTTTTAACATAAATTCTTTATAAGAAAATTGCTTTCGCCTTTTTGTTTTTGTTGAAAATCTTCCGGGATATTGGATATCAAGAGATTTATAATATCCAGTAGAATCCCAATATCTTTTTTCTCCACAACTT
>Ga0310040_1002999_pt1 | contig 9996 bp, 21 predicted proteins | sample EPASupsiteHSE623_FD_200237 | JGI IMG/M metagenome (GOLD analysis project Ga0310040, IMG submission 200237) | Bioremediated contaminated groundwater from EPA Superfund site, New Mexico - Sample HSE6-23 (v2) (version 2) | ecosystem: Environmental > Aquatic > Deep subsurface > Groundwater >... | reverse complement strand
CCGTTCGGCGCCCCCATGCTCGATGGTGAAGAGCATGTTCTCCAGCTCGGCTTCCCTCTTCTGCAGGCGCTCCACCTCGTTCTTCAGGACGCCCTGTGAGAATTGCACGTGCCTGATGGCGTCCTGGACTTTGGCGAGCTCCTGGGATGCCTTGTAGCAGTCCATGGCGGCGGTCAAAGCCTGGCCCCCTGATTTCTGAGCCTTATGCGAATTGATTTTTCGCCATAATAATAGCCATCTGCATGCAATTTTTCTGAGATCTCTTCCGGTGTGAGATGTTCTTTTGTGTGCATATCCCAGATGATGGTGTCCAGTTCGGCGCGGCTAATGGCTTTCGCGGCGGGCTTGGATTCTGCCGGCGCCGGTGATGCGGCTGATGTATCGGATGTAGCGGGTGTATCGGCTGAGGACTGCTGCAGTAGCACGACATCTTTGGCGGGCCGGGAAGAGGTATCCCCCTGCCGTACCTCTGCTACGTTTTCCGCCGTTTTTTGCACTTCAGCTACGTTTTGATTGGCCTTTTGGGCTTTTGCCTGATAATATCGGGCCACGACATCATCCACCTTGCAGACGATGCCCCTGGATGCAAGAACTCCATAGATCTCGCGGAACTTCTTGCCGGCGTTTCGCTCAGAGAGGATGTATTCATCCTCGCTGTGGGGGATCTTGGGTTTCTTCTTTGGCTTCCGAACTTCCTCCGATTCTTCAGCGCTTTGGCTTTCCTGAATGATTGGATTTTCGGCAGGCTTCGGCTCCTCCTGGAGAGCTGCCGCCCGGCCGGGGACTTGCTCAATTTCCGGCTGAGCTTCTGCGGATGAACGTTCATGAACGTTCACGTCAGCTGTCGCCTCAGAAATTACCTCTTTTTCTGTCTCAGTGGTTACCTCTGCAGCGCTGCGCGGCTCTGCGGGCGTCGGGGTCTCGGGTAGATTCGTGGCCGTCCGGCCATCGTCTTTGGATTCTGGATCACCGTTTAGGGCATCTACTATCGATGGATCGGGATCATTTTCCTGGTGGTACGAAATTGATACATCTGCCGGAGTCTTGACATCCTGCGGAGCACTCCCGGGGGAACTGGGGCCTTCCGGACTCGCCGGCGCTCCTGGAGAGTTTGCAGTTTGCGACCTTTGCGGGCCATACAGAGCCCGGCCTATCCTGTTATGAACGGCGGAAAGCGTGAGCCCGAGGATTGAGGCTATATCGGCCTCCGTCTTGCCCTGCTTCTTGAGCTGAAGCGCGCGCTCCGTGATGGCCCTGGACTCTTCCGAGCCCCGATAGACTTTGACGAGCTCTTCGCCATTCACGACTGCGAAGAGGTGATCTATGGCTTCCATAATGCGAGGGACTTTGGCCCGTTCCTCGCGGCTGTTCGGTATCAGGCCCGCTGGCGGGTAGAGGACCTCCATGATCCTCTGCTCGGCTGCTTCCCTCGAAAGGATATCTGAGGGGGTGCTCATGCGGATGCCCTCTGGCGGCGCGCTTCTGCGGCCAACTGGACCGTCGTCCGCTGCTCCGCCTGGTTCAGAGCTTCGAGGCTTTCCAGAATCTCCGACGCAGGCTTGGCCAGGCTATAGATTATGTGGCCTTTCCGCGCCTCGGTCTTTTCCCAGGTCGCCCGGATGTAGCCGCGCTCAACTCCCTCGGATGTGCCCTTTGAGACGGCTGGCTGCTGCAGGTCGGCCAGCCGCTCCATGATGAACTGCGTGCAGGCCTCCCCCTGGACCATGAGGGCGGCGAGGACGCCCGCCAGCTCTCTGCTCAGGCCCGCGGCACGGAAGGCCCCGGATGCCTCGGAGATCCGGGCCTGGGCCACGGGCGAGACCTCGATCATATCCTGACCGCCCTGTAGGATGTGGTGATGCTCTGATCACTAAGCCCCCGGGCCTTCCGCTCAGCGTGTGGCTGGCCGTAACGGATCACGCCCCGGAAGAGCCGCTTTCCGTCCATCTTTCTGAAGCCGTCTATGCGATACCGCCTCTCCTGTATTCCTGTCATTAGTTTCGCTCCTGAATTTTCTTGAGTTTCGCTTTCAGATCTGCATTCAGTTCTTGCGATTCCTGATCGTTCAGCATTCCAAAATGATAATTAGCAGAGACTTTGCCATCCACTTCGATGATAACCCGGACGATCGGCATGCTCTTACTCCACCACGATGAATATGTTCAGGCATCGAGAGCTGTCGGGTCTGTATGGGGATTGTGTCCAGTCAAACGTCGCATAGAGCCACCAGAGCGCGAATGTGAGCTTGAAAAGCTCTGGTTTGTAGATGCCAACTGCCCGGTGGCTGCTTTTGCCCTTTCCCCAAAATAGGATCACGCTCAGCTCACCGCCTGCGTGGCTATCTGCTCGCTTTCCCTGGCCACCTGCAGCTTCCTGCAGCACTCAATCAGCCTGGTCAGTTGGTGGTCTGACAGCTCATCTATCAGGCCGTGGATGGTTGTCCATGCCGTCTTCGTGTCGTCCGGCTCTGCGAGGCTTTCCTGCTCGACTATGCGGGCCTCGGAGATCTTGCGGAGCATGACGGCCTTGAGCTTCGGGTTCTTGGCGGATTCTACCCGGCCGTCCTGGTAGGCCCTGGCGCCGCCCTCGAAATGGTGGACCTCAATCCACTCACGCTTCTCAAGATCCAGGGAGAACTGGAAACCCATCTCACGGGCGTAGGCCTTGATGACCTGGATGGGATCCACTTTCAGACGCCTCCTGCGGTGGCCTTCGGGCTGCTTTCTCTCGTGGCTTTGTTGAGCGCCACCAGTCGCAGCCGGGCGGCGTTTGCGTTCTCAGCCCAAACAAAGAACTCCTGGAAGGCTTCGGTGCCCAGCTGGAGGCCTTCGAATTCTGCAGGCGGCCAGGTGATGGTGATATCCAGAGGGAGTTGTACCATCCCATCCACGAGGTCTGCGTGGATCTGCCAGGGCTTCAGGCCGCCCAGGATCTGCTCCGACCAGGGGTTCATCTCCTGAGTAACCAGCTCGGCATCCGGGTTGATCATCTGGATGATACCCAGGGTCCGCTGTGCAAGCTCTTCGCTCGCATAGGGGCCCGCCTGCCAGTCATCGCCTATTGCGATTGCGAACATCCTCATTTCGGAGATCCTCCAAAACCGCCAAATTTGGCGGTATACGGTTTATCCAGAATTTCAGGCCAGACCGACGAATTCGACATCATTTATATACATCTCTTTTTATTCTTTCTCTTTCTTAAACTATACTTACATATTTTTCTTTGATTTGCCTAGCAAAGTAAGCATCAAATTTCTAGCGTCTATCGATCATCCCGGCGGACCGCCAACCGCCAAATTTGGCGGTCTGACTGTTTGATATTCGTTATAAAATTCTCTCAAACGGATCAGCCTTCTTTGCTTATGCGTCTCCGAAGAAATTATGATGAAACGCTCATCCAGAGCGATGATCGCTTTGAACTGCAAGATCCGTGATTTAGAGATCTTAAGGCATCGGGCGGCATCCTTGAAAGTAAACTGTTTGCGGCCAATTGCCTTCATATGATCGTAGAGTTCATTAACATGGGCCTGGGCGGTCTTACTTTCTTTGACGATCTGAACAGGACCTTGCTCCAATGCCGTTATTCTCCTGCGGTCTTCGGCCAGCATGCGAGGGAAACACTCACGTATCTGCTCGATGTCGTCTTGCAGCTCTTTTTTGGCTTCCAGAAGATCGTTGATGACTGTCTGGAGAGCTTGCCATTCTTGCGGCTTCGGGCCCGTGAGGGATTTCTTGGCCGCCTGACGATTGGTCAATTCAGCAGCATTCACATCATTGCGGAGTTCGGCTTCCGCGCTGAGCTTCCGGATCAGTTCTTCAAGTTCTTCTTCCCTGGACTGGTTCCTAGGCAAGATTTCCGAGGCGGGCACGAACCCGGGCAATTGTGTTTCGGGTGTCATGCTCGCGCCCTCTCGCGGTTCTTCTGCCGCTCCTTCAGAAGCTCGCGGATACTGTAGATTTGCTGACGAAAAGTCTCGCTCAGTTTGGTGAGATTTGAATGAAACGCTTCTTGCTTGTCCAGCCGCTCGCTCAACTTCTCGAGCTCGGCCCGTGTCTCGTCGATATCGGCTTTTGATTGCTCAATGCGAGTGTTCAGCCAATCGAGCTGCTCTTCTGTCTTTGTGAGCCAAACATCTGGATAATCCGGGGTGAGGGTTAGCGGTACGCTCTCGCTGGATTTGTTGGCTGACATCAGGCGACCTCTGAGAAACAATCAAGACACGTATGCCTGGCCCGGATGGCCTGTAGTCGTTCCTGCTCAGCTTGTCGGCGTTCTTCGCCCCTCTTCTGGGCTATCTCTTCGGGTGTCGGTGCCTTGGAGCCGTGGCGGCCCAGGTGGTGACAGTCAAAGCAGAGGGTGATGAGGTTATCCAGATCGAACTCCGGTCCACCCTCCGATATGGGTATGATGTGGTGGACTTCGAGATCTACATCGAAAGCCTTCAGAGCCGCGTGGTACTTGGAGCTGTCGAAGGTCTTGCGGGCACTCATGGACGGTTCCCCGCGGTCTTCTGGAAATGCGCCCTATGGACAGCGATATCAAATTCCTGGTTTCCTGGGTTTTCCTGCCCAGGATACCGGCCCGGCGATGCGCTCTCGGACAGGCCGAAGTAGACCTGGCGGGTGCGGACATAGAATCTCCTGGCCCGCTCGAGCTCCGGAAGATCCTGTGATATTTCCAGGGACTCGAGGTACTCGGCCCGGCTGAAGGGCGTGAGTGCCAATGCTCGGATGAGTTCTTCGCTCGAGTCCCTCAGGACGTGGAAGAAATTAACAACCTCACCGTTCAGGTCGTTGTAGGTCTCCACGAGCGAAGGCTCTCGGTTAAGGAGCGCGGCGCCGGATCCCCCGAAAGGCTCACAGTAATGGTGGGCTCGGGGGAGCTGGGGCAGCAGCCAGGCCAGGTGAGAGAACTTGCCGCCGTACCAGCCAAATGCTAAGTGCCCTCTGCCCTGGCGTCCGAGGTGGCGGGAGTCACGGAAATCGGAGTTCATGGCTCTGGCACCTCCTCGACCGTGACGCGGATCTTCTTACCCTTCATCTTCTCCAGAAAGACATTCGTCTCGCCCTGGTCCGGGTAGCCCTCCAGCTCCATCGAGAAATGCAGGCTGCCCATGATTTGAAAGGATGTAAGGAGGATGCCTTCGCATTTCATGGCGTGGCCTCCGGGAACTCGTGCCTCAGCGGCTCGTTTCGTGGCGGAGCGTTCAGCGGCCCGCCAACGATGCCGCGGAGGTTGTTCTTCAGGAACACCGGGATTTCGAGGCGGTCCGCCGCCTCGCAGATATCCCGGACCCATTCACATTTGGGGGTGATCTTCTCTCGGCTGTTGCCCGTTTCCGCTCCCACGATGGCCCATTCAATCCCGGCTCGCCGCAGCCGCAGATCGAGCATCGCTCTGGATAGCTGGCCGTGAAGAGGCTCGAATGAAACGAACCTGTGAACCTCTCGGGGTGCGTATTCCAGGTCGCTTATCCGCCCAAGGTCCTCATCGTCTGTGACTGAGGCGCCCATCCAGAGGTTCTTTGGAAACTCTCGGTCCCAGCCATAGTACTTCATCGTGGAGAACATCGAGCCGATGCTACCGGAACTCTTGGTCAGGATGAAGAAATCGTGATCCGGGCGCTGCTCTATTATGCGCAGCACCTTGTTTTGCCAGTCAGGCTCAACCTCTTCGTCGAGGAAGTCGCCCATGCTGCAGACAAATATTCTCTTGCGGCGGCCCTTGGAACGCTTCAATTCAAGCGGATCTTCGAGCTTGTCGGGATGAAAGGTTGCGCGGAACGGTTCGTCAGCGGGATAGCCGTTCCTTCCTTTCTGCCTTTGTGCCATCCGACGAGCGTAGCAATATTCACAACCGCGGCCACAGCCCGTGATAGGATTCCAGACCAAGTCAAAAGTCTCAATCTTCGTGGGCTGCATTCAGACCGCCCCGACCTTGCTCTTCTCGGCGTCCTTTTTCTGGAGTTCCTCGGCCTGTTGCAGGAGTTCATCGTATCTGGCCATGATCTGGCGGCACTCGTCGATCTCGCCAAGTCCGCGCATTCAGGCCTCCTTTGGCAGAACGACGATGCAGGTGTTTACGTTCGTTCCGCTTTCCTTGAACGATCCTTCTGGTAATGGTATAATGTCTCCGCCGACCGATTCAAGGAAGTGTCTGAAGCCTTTGGCCTTGCGATCTTCGCGGAAGTTCACGCCGGCGCTCATGATTGAGACCAGCACGCCGCCCACCTTCAACATTGAATAGGCTCTCAAAACGTGGTCTATGTCCTGCTGCCTTTCAAAAGGCGGATTCATGACGACACGATCAAAAAATTCCGTCGTTTCCAATTTCATGAAATCCGGTTCTGCGAAGAGATTAATGGTAGGCATACCGCTTTCCAGCAGGGCCTTCCTGTTGTCGGGCAGGAGTTCGCAGGCGAATACATTAGCGCCCCTGTGGTAGAGCTCCCTGGTGATCGCCCCCCGGCCAGCCGAGGGCTCCAGGACGTTCTGACCTGGCTGGATGTCTGCAAACTGCATCATCTTCTCGACGATGGACCGAGGCGTGGGGAAATAGCCGTTCTTCGATGGCGGCGTAACTTCGCCGGTCAGAATTGCATTATCAAGCTTCTCAGTGGGGTCACAGTCGAATATGTGGCCTTGTGCCTTTCTGTTCCACTTTCCGCCGATGGCTACAAGAGCATCGTTGACATCGAGGTAGAGTTTCCTGCCTTCTTTTGTTACCGAAAGGTTGCTGCAAGTCAATTTTACGCAATTGCCCTCCACCCGCGCGGTGCTGAGGATTGCCAGTACGACCTCAGATAGATGCGAAGTGCGGGGCATCTACACCACCGCCCGCAACTCTGCCATGAAAGCCAGCGCCTCACAGACGCGGGCCAGGCTGATGCGGAGATTCTCGTCATGGAGGCTGCGGCGGCCTGCTACGTGGCCGCTCATGGTGCACCCTCCGGCACGATTTCAACGCTTCTTATTCTGCATAGGGTCCAGCCGTCTGGGCCGGGCCTGTAGCGCCTGTACTGAGCATCGATCCTGAGTTTCGCGGGAATGGGCAGCGCCCCGAGAGAACTCCGGGTGCCATTCACCCAAGCATGTTCTCGATGCATGCCGTTTTCACATTGAACACCCTCTAGGAAATAGTGACCGTCTTTGCTGCGGTCGGTGAGCTCGGCGGTGAAGATCATGTTCTCTTCACCCTTGCTTTCATCCGCTCGATCTCGCCTTCGAGGTATGCCACCAAGTCGTGAGACCTCTGCAGGTCTCCAGCGAGCGTGACTTTCTCCGCACGCTCCTTTGCGAGCTCGCCCAGCAGGCGGTCACGATCTGCCAGCACGGCTTCGAAGAGTTCCCTGGAGAACGCCTGGCAGGATTCGAGCAGCTTCTTGGGGTCCATCTGGTCGAAATCCACGGCATCGATGACACCCACGACGGTGCCCTTCGGATCTGTCTCGGAGTCCACGAAGAGAGCCTTTCGACGAATATCCTGCATTATGCCACCCTCCTGGCCACGATCGCCCTGATGCCGGGCAGGAGATCGAGATAATCCTGCCTGCCGTTCTTTTCTGCCGCGGCCTGCAGCTCATCGAGGGTACCGAAGAAACAGCCCGTGGTGGCCATCCCGGTCCGGATGTGGACCGTCAGGAATGCATTCCGCGACCCGAGCGGCCCGAGGACGAGCAGATCCTCTGCTCGTTCGACCTGAGCATAGCCGAAGACCCGAGCATAGCCGAAGACCCGAGCGTTGCCGGAGACCCGAGCATAGCCGGAGACCCGAGCATCGCCGAAGACCCGAGCATAGCCGGAGACCCGAGCATCGCCGAAGACCCGAGCATAGCCGAAGACCCGAGCATCGCCGAAGACCCGAGCGTTGCCGGAGACCTGAGCATCGCCGAAGACCCGAGCGTTGCCGGAGACCTGAGCATCGCCGAAGACCCGAGCATAGCCGGAGACCCGAGCATCGCCGAAGACCCAAGCGTTGCCGGATTGTGAGAGTTTTTCTTCGGATTCTACGTAGCCGCCCTTCTCGCCGGTCTCGACGACCGAAAACTTTCGAAGAGAGCGGATCCGGAAGAGCTTGACTCCGAGGACCTCGATGAAGTCATCCCAGAGGATTTCATACTTCTTTTGGTCGGGCATCAGTTCGCCTCCAGCCGGCCGCAGAAATAGCGATCTCCGATCCGGACCACGGCCACTAGTGATCCTACCAGTGGCCAGAGCTTGGCCGCGAAGGATGCAGGCAGATCGACCCTGGCCTCATCCGCAAAGATGGCCAGGCAGATAGCCTCGCCGTCAGGCTCGATGATGTCCCGGAGGACCTCGATGTAGGCGTCTCCGGGCAGAAGAGAGGGTTGAGCGACGGACTGGGGTGCGGCCTTGACGTTAGGGGGGGCCGATGGTGAAAGTATATTAATAGAAGTTCTCGCAATGGATTCAGTCATTGCGGCTCAATCCTCCTTGGGTTGGGCCGTCATCCGTCCCAATTCTTCCAAGCCTTTCTTTGTGACGCTGCAGAGCGTGCGGCCCCGAAACTTCTCTCGGTCCAGTGAGACATAACCAAAGAGCTCAAGCCGCATGAGTCGGGCGTAGAGTGTCTTATAAGATCGCTGCCCGAGAAGAGGTTTGATTACGGCCTTGAGGTTGCTACCATCGTGCTCTTTACAGCTGTTCAATATACTGATATCGATTTCATCTAACTTCTTTTTTTCATCCATAAATCCGTCCCGAAGAGCCGGGACATCATGGCCGCGAGAATCATGAGAATGGTGAGACTCATGAGAACCGTAAGACTAATTAGCCTAGACGGCCCAATATTATGCGGCCTTGGTTCGATCCCTCGTCGCCTGGAAAGTGAAGAGGTTGAGCCTTGGCTCTTCTATTGATAGCTTTGGCTATGTGTCGTTCTGACACATTCATATCTTTTGTGGTTAGGATAATTCTTTGCCGTGGTGGCAGAGCGAAAGTGTTTTTAGCTTCTCCATCGGCCTTATAGGTGCGTGTTTTCACATTCTTTTTCATCGAACCTCCCTTCATGCAATGGCATCATATTCTTTCTGCAGCTCGGCCATGCGGGCCTTGAGATAATTCGTCCTGGGCTTGTCGTGGTGGGACTTGGCGCGCGTGAGCTGCTTCTGAGAATCGCGAAGGTCCTTGGTGACGGCGTCGCGGGTGCGGGGCATTCAGACCACCTCTTTGACATCGTTCATGCGCTTCTGCATGATCTTCACACACTTGCTTCCATAGGGAACTGTCTTTGGGCGCTTGAACTTCCTGCGGCATCGTCTGCAGCGGTCGAAGGTCACGGGCTCGCCGGTGCCCTGCTCCGTGATTAATTCTTGGTCAGGCATTCAGCCACCTTTATCCTAGTTTCTTTCTTGCATTTCTCACAATAATAGACTCGGCACGGCACACCTTCATATTCTGTATCGTCGATATAATTTGCCGGACCCTGACAGAATCGGCATTTTACCATGGGTTCGAGAGACCTATCCGTTCGCTCGTCCGCCTCTGGATCATCTCCTGTGCTGATGTTCAGCGCGAGAAGCCAGGCATATTTTCTAGCCTGGGTTTGGGCTTTAGATAGCGATTTGTCGCCGCCGTCGTAGCCCTGGCCGATGCCCTCGGATTCTATTGAGGTGCCTGTGGCCGTGTCGATGATTGTAATTCTGGCCCGGACGGTGACGAGCTCCCAGATGGCGCCGGCGCCCGTGGTGCGTGGCTGGCGGTCCAGGATCTCCAGGCTACAGACGGTGGCCAGGCCCACCCCCACGAGGGCAGGATTGACCTTCTCCAAGATGGCGTCGCTGCTCGCGTATTTGTAGTGCTGCTGTGCGTTGCTCTTGTCCTTGGGCACCACGGCACAAACTTTCATCACGGAGCAAAGTTTTGCGGCGAGCTTTGCGCGGTTCTGGAGATCTGCCTGAGAAATCGCCGAGAGTTCTTGGTGTGGCTGCGAAGTTTCGTTCTTCGCATCTGTCGTTTTGGTGAGCGGCATTTCCGG
>Ga0310040_1002996_pt1 | contig 10001 bp, 8 predicted proteins | sample EPASupsiteHSE623_FD_200237 | JGI IMG/M metagenome (GOLD analysis project Ga0310040, IMG submission 200237) | Bioremediated contaminated groundwater from EPA Superfund site, New Mexico - Sample HSE6-23 (v2) (version 2) | ecosystem: Environmental > Aquatic > Deep subsurface > Groundwater >... | reverse complement strand
GGATGCCGGCGGTTGCGGCCACGTCGCGGCACACGGCCGCCACGTCGTCGCCGATGATGCCGACGATGCAGGTGGCGTAGACAAAGGCGGCATTGGGCCTGTGCCGGGCAATCAGTTCCAGCAGGGCAGCCTTGAGCTTTTTTTCGCCGCCGAAGATGACGTCTTTTTCCTGGAGGTCGGTGGAAAAGCTCAGCCGGTGCAGCTCCGGACCGGAAGACAACGCGCCCCGGATATCCCAGGTGTAGACGGCGCAGCCAATGGGACCATGCACCAGATGCAGGGCGTCGGCGATGGGGTAGAGCACGACGCGCGACCCGCAAAACACGCAGGCCCTCTGGGAGACCGCCCCGGCCAGACTGTCGCGGTTGCAGGCCAGCTCGAAGGGGCCGTCGCCGGTGCGATGGATCTGGTCCCGCCGTTCTTCAAAAATCGCCTGTTCCATGAACGCTCCTTCCCCCGGTCACCATGCACCAGGGCGAACGAGACTATACAAACCCTGTGCCAATATTTATTTACTTGAATTTACTTAATTTATTGCTGGCACTTGATTGTCTGAAACAAAATTGTCCTGCATCTTGCTACAGAAATGTAGAGGGTAAGGCCGCTGTCGTCCTTTTCCCGGGTGTTTTTTGCGAAGTGCGTTTTTTCCTGCCGGGCGCCGCTTTTCTCCGGTCAAGGGGCAGCGTGCCCCCTTCCCGACGTATTTTTGAGGCGTTTTTCGCGAAAAAAGCGGCAGATTGCCGTCAATCCGGGCTTTTGACAGGGGGCATCTTCGACGCTACCACAGGCATGGCCGCAACTCCCTGGCCGGAAGAATTCCCTGCCACCGGGGCGTTCCCTTCCGGGTTTCGTCTGCGGCGGAATATTTCTACGAAATGCCGGGCATTGTCTGGCGGCCCAGGAACGCGGCGTCAGGGGACGTCCGGGGTGGTCTGCTTTGGCACGGTCCGGGGCATCCTGCGTGAAGAGGCATCAACAAGCCGCCGTTTGAGGCGGCAGGCGCGACGGAGGAATACTTGATGTTAAATGATATGGCGCTGTTGCGCCAGGCGTGTTTGATTGACGGCCAATGGGTGGCGGCGGACGGCGGCGAAACGGTGGCCGTGGACAATCCGGCCACCGGCGAAATCCTCGGCACGGTGCCCAAATGCGGCCGGGCCGAGACGGCCCGGGCCATTGCGGCGGCCCGGGCGGCCTGGCCGGCCTGGCGGGCCAGGACCGCCCTGGAACGGGCCAACCTGCTTATGGCCTGGCATGATCTGATCCTGGCCGCCAAGGACGATCTGGCCCGGCTGATGACCCTGGAGCAGGGCAAGCCCGTGGCCGAGGCGGCCGGCGAAATCGCCTACGGCGCAAGCTTTCTGCGCTGGTTTGCCGAGGAGGCCCGGCGCGTGTACGGCGACGTCGTTCCCGCCCCCTGGGCCGGCAAACGCATCCTGGTCACCCGGGAGCCGGTCGGCGTGTGCGGCATTGTCACGCCCTGGAACTTTCCCACGGCCATGATTACCCGCAAGGTCGGTCCGGCCTTTGCCATCGGCTGCCCGGTGGTCGTAAAGCCCGCCTCCCAGACGCCGTTTTCCGCCCTGGCCCTGGGCGAACTGGCTGTCCGGGCCGGCATTCCGGCCGGGGTCGTCAACATCGTCACCGGCGATTCCCGGGCCATCGGCGGCGAGCTCACGGACAATCCGGCGGTGCGCAAGTTGAGCTTCACCGGCTCCACCGGGGTCGGCAAGAAGCTGCTGGCCCAATGCGCCGGCACGGTGAAGAAGGTGTCCATGGAACTCGGCGGCAACGCCCCGTTTCTGGTCTTCGACGACGCCGACATCGATGCGGCCGTGGCCGGGGCCATGGCCAGCAAGTACCGCAACTCCGGCCAGACCTGCATCTGCGCCAACCGTTTCTACGTGCAGTCCGGTATTTACGACGCCTTCGTGGCCCGGCTGGCCAAGGCTGTGGGCGAATTGCAGGTCGGCAACGGTCTGGCCGCCGGCGTCAACCAGGGGCCGCTGATCGACGGCAAGGCGCTGATCCGTCTTAAGGAACATGTGGCCGACGCGTCCGCCAAGGGGGGGCGCATCGTGTGCGGCGGCAAGCCCCATGCCCTTGGCGGCAACTTCTTCGAGCCGACCGTTGTGGCCGACGCCACGAAGGACATGGTGTTCGCCCGGGAGGAGATCTTCGGTCCCCTGGCCCCGGTCTTCAGATTCGACACCGAGGCCGAGGCCGTGGCCGCTGCCAACGACACCGAGTACGGGCTGGCCGCCTATTTCTATACCCGCGACCTGGGCCGGGCCTTCCGCGTTTCGGAAGCGCTCGAATACGGCATGGTCGGGGTCAACGAGAGCCTGATTTCCAATACCGAAGCGCCCTTTGGCGGGGTCAAGGAAAGCGGGCTCGGCCGGGAAGGATCGCGCTACGGCATCGATGAGTACGCGGTCATGAAATACACCTGCATCGGCGGACTGGCCTGACTCCGGGCGTCCTGCCGATTCTGGGACTGCCCGGGGACGCCGCTACACGCTGCCTCTGCTGCGGAGAGCGGCGTCCCCGGCGGGACCGCTTCCACCCGCGCCCGTTGCCTGGGGAGGGCGTACGGGCTGACCGCGTCCAGATGTGGCTTCAGGCCGACTCCCCAGCCTCCAGAAAGGTGTCGCGCCACTGGGACAGCGTCGCGGCAGTTACCCCCAACTCCCTGACAAGATCAATGTCTTCGCCGCGAAGCAGTCTGAGGACAGCCTGAGTCTTGTGCCGCACCCAAAATCATTTGGGCGCTCCTTCTTCGATCTCCATACGACACCGGTCGCGTCCGTCAGCGTGGTGTAAATTCTGCTGCGGTTGAGGTGGCCATCGGTCAGGCTGCCGTGGGTGGAATTTGGGCAGGCTGCGCCTCGGGCACCGTCTTCGGTGTGGCAGAGGATGAGAAGGATTTTTTTGTGGATTCCTGGTTGATATTTTCCAGTCATCTGTTATATTTTAATATAAAAATAAATAAACTAGGGAAATCATATAGATGCGCTCAAGCCCACTCTGAGAGGGAAGTATGACTAGCCCGGAAGACTTGAAATACTCCATGTATAAAGAGATGGATATCATCCAGGGGATTATCAACAGAATGGCTAACAATTCCTTTCTGATAAAGGGGTGGGCGATAAGTTTGATCTCAGTCACTCTTTTATTGAAAGGGACCAATATGCAAGCGTTTATTGCTTTTCTGCCATTGGTAACGATGTGGTATCTTGATGCATATTTTCTGAGGCAGGAGAGACTATACAGAGCTCTTTATGATTGGGTTATAAACAATAGACTGAATACAGACGAGTATTTGTTTAGTATGAATGTTAGTAGATTTTCTAAAGACGTTGATTCAATATGTAAGGTGATGATGTCAAAAACTTTAAAGCCATTTTACTCTTCAATTGCAGTAGTCGCAATTGTATATATAATAATTTTGTTTATTAATTCATGATAAAAAGATACAAGATGCTCGCCTTGAAGTAGCTATTTCTGGCGAGGAAGATGCTGCGACGTCTCTCAAGAATTGCGATTGTATTGTTTTTATGTTGGCATATGTCGCAGGCAAGAGACCATTGTTAGTATGAACCTTCGTTTGCCATTTTAAAATATAACAATGGAATTAATGCTAAGAGCTTAGACTCTACTGATTGTTTAAGATATACCTCTCAAGGAGACTAAATAAAACATTGTGTTTTCAATCTTGTAAGGAGAATCGAAATGGTTGTCGAAGAAATTCATGAATTTATTGGTTTTGATTTCGGTGACGCAGAATCAGCCTTGACTCGGATGAGTTCTTCTTCGCTTCCACAGCAATCACCAGAAGAAATTGTCAGTGCATTCGCCGGGACTCAGAATGGGATCATCAGAACTGTCCTGGGGTATTGTGAAGATGGGGCAACCGTTGTGGGCTGTGAAGCTGCAACTAGTCAGTGTCTCAAGGATGATGGCCTTTATCTCGGATTTAAAATGATTCCCAGACGTGGAGATGAAAGCTACGCCAAACTGGTGATTGATTTTATTAATGCGATATTAGACCGATTGGAAAACGAAAAACTTGTTAATCCTAAGGCCTCTAAATTCATAATTGGCTACCCGTCAAAATGGAAGGATGTCAATGGCGGAGAGCCGGTTGAAGTCATGAAGGGAATTTTGGCGAAAACTCGACTCGGCCAAGAATCTGAATTCGATCTTGTTCCCGAGTCTCGGGGAGCAATGATTGAGGCGATTATGGGGGGGCTGATCAATAGAAAAGTGTTGGAGTCAGGTTGGTGTCTTCTCATTGATTTAGGGTCATCGACCGTCGATTTCACAGCAATAAATGTCGGTCAAAGGGATTCAAGACCGATCGATTTTGGCGAAGAACTCGGAGCTCGGTTGATAGACCAACTCATTGCTGACAGTTTAATATCTCAAAGCCAAGAGAAAGATGAGATAGAGCATCTATTTAATCTTTATCCATGGCAACGCAAAATATTCGAACTGAAATGTCGAGAATTCAAGGAAATGTATTTTTCTTCCAAGCAATGTGTAGCAAGATATAATCCTATTCATGGTGGGCAGGTATACCCAGCAGGCATTAATGTGAGCTTGACGCTAGAAGTAATGAAGGAGTTGACTTCGCAACGTGAAGTTATTGAAATTGACAACAAAAAAGAGAGTTGGGAATCAGGATTTATGATTCTTTTACAAAAATCAGGCAAAATGATTAAGGATAAGTTTCAGGCTGATGTTAAAAGTGTGTTGTTGGTAGGCGGTGCCTCGCGGATGCCTTTTGTCCGAGAAATCTGTGCAAAAGTATTTCCTGATGCCGTCATAGCGCAAGCTGGAAATCCATCCTTTACAATCGCTAAGGGGCTTGCTCGGTTTGGGTGCATTCAAATGCATACGGTAAAATTTGCTAGTGATATTCAAGAGTTCTGCAGAAATTCCATTCGAAGTAAAGTGGAAAAGTCTATGGATGATGTTTTTAACAATGTAGCAAAATCAATTACGGCAAGTGCCATAATAATCATGAAGGAACAGTTTTGTGGTTGGCGGAATGGCCGAATTAAAACTCTTGAGGACATGAAAGAAAAAATTACACAAACAATCGAGAGTGATATAAAAAGTAAACTTCTAGTCTTTATGGTTATTGAAATTAAAAAGATAATAACATGTATTGCTAAGGAATTGGCAGAAGATATCAAAGGGATAGAAAATAAATATGGCATCAAGATAGGCGTTCTAGGCGATGCATTTGCTGCTCCTGATTTCAACCTAAGAAAGATTGGTCTTCCTGACGAAATTGGTCAAATGGATCTCGATGGAGGGGCGTTTGATGTATACTTGTTTCTTGCCGGCAGTGTTGCCGCTGGTGTTACTGTTTTATTCGCTATAGGGCCTGCTGGCGTGCTACTTGGAGCTATTTTGGCAGTAGTTGCATTTTTACTTGGTGTGGGCGTAGGAGATGTTACAATTAAGGGATTTGACATACCGCAATGGATGAGAAATCAAGTTGATCTTGATTCAGCACTGAATTCATTTGACGAAAAGTATAATGTAATATTTGATGCTGTCATTGGTGAATTGAATAAGGCAAAGGACTTGCATGCAAATGTAATAGATGAAATATGGCGCTATTTTGAGATGACACTTCAGCACAAGGCCGAAGATGCAAGGATATTGATAAGCTAATCAGCAATTATAACAAGCGGGAGGAACAATGCAATCCCTGGGAATTCTCTTTAACAAAAGCCTTCATGTCGTGACTGATGAGATGCGGGATTCAGACACCATTCTTGATCTTATCAATGTTGCTTTAACACAAATAAACAAAATAGCAGGATCGGGAAGTGATTTTGCAGAGGAATTGGATTCCAGAGAGCAGCGTTTGGTAAATTATTTTCTGAATAGTGTCAAGAATGCCATGTCTTTAACTTCAAAACTTGAAGTACATTTTAGCAAAAAACAGTCGAAAGTCCACACTGACAACCGTTTAGGCGATAAGGATGATTTTTACGATGTGTTGAAACCTATCGTGGGAATTATCGCTGGCACAACTGCGGCTGTCATGATTCCTGCAACAGCATTCATGTCTGTAGTTGGCGGCACATTTGTCGGAACAATGGCCAACAAAGGGTTGGACATTCTTTTGGGCGCACATGCACCAGGAAATGATATACAATCTCAACAAGATGCTGTTCAAGTGAAGTTGCTTATTCCGCCGGGAGCAATATTGTCTTGTCTTGAAACGATATTTACGGATATCGATAAAATGTTCTCAGAGCTAGATGAGATTCGTAAGGATGTTTTGCAAGAGAACCTTTCCAGGCCTATCTCGTTGGAGGAAATCCCCAGTATTCTAGCATATCTTCATGAAATGCTTCTCTTTCAGAGGGTGCTTCATGATTTGGGCGAGGCAATACCCAAAGAAATCATTCCATTGCGCTCGCACTTGTCCATAACAAAAGAACTTTTTTTTGTGCATGGGATTGAAGTTGTTGAATATCAAGCAGGCGTCAACGAGACTTATTTTGAAAAGCAGATATCTGTTGATCAAGATGTAAAAGAAATGTTTACACTGAAACCAGCACTAACGAAGGAAGGCAAATTGTTACATAGCGGTATTGTTGTGCTGCCAAAGGGTGCTTGAAATTTTTTTTGTCTGTAGGGCTGATGGTGCATGCTGTATTTGTTGTAATGTGTATTAATTTGTCTGGAGAATTGCGATGAATCGCCCTAAGGTTTTTATTAGTTCAACAATTAAAGATCTTTATCATGTTCGCAATGCAGTTGAAAAATTTGTTAAGAGCATGCATTACCAGCCAGTTCTTTCGGAAAAAAGGGGTATTGGTTACTCTCCAGGTAAATCTGCAGAAGACTCTTGTCCCAATGCTGTGCTCGGCTGTGATTTGTTTGTACTCATTATAGGAGAGGTGTATCCTACAAAGCCAAATGAAGAGATAAATGTCAGTGGTGAAAATAAAGTTTTTGAAGAGCGCTATACAAGTGTAGCAGAAAGAGAATTTGATGCGGCCTGGGGTGGGTATCTCCCGATTTATGTATTTGTTGAGAATAGTGTTGCAGTCGGGTATGAAAAGTATCGAAACGCTCTGGGCGAAAGACTTGAGAATGTTTTCAAATTCATCGATAGGATTAGGACCAAGCCCCGCGACAACGCTTTTTATCCTTATACTTCTTCTGATGATATTGAAAAAGAACTCATAGAGCGATGGGGAGATTTGTTTTATGAACTGCTGAATAAACGTTTGGATATAAAAAAAAGTGAATCTGAAATGTCAAATAATGGTCAGAATAGGTCGTCGCAGCTTGCTTTTGACTTGAATAAGAGAATAAAGAAGTTTTTAGATTCAGAAATACTTCAAAAAGTACCCGCTATTGCCGCGTTAAGCAGTTTCACAAGTATAGATCGAAAAACAATAGTTTATGAGGTGTATGCAGCAAGAAATTTTGATGATTTCCATTCTAGAATTTTAAGGAGCTATGACCCTGAATGCAAATTGACACTTCTTGAAACAAATAAGTTCGAGCAGTATTGGATTAATGCAAGCTATCTTGCAGAATTAAATGAAATCAGAAGTTTTTTTGAACTTAAGCTCTTTGAGTTCAAGAAGCCATGACATGTACAAGTATGGTCCTCACCTGACATCGCCGTCCTGGCAGGATGCCGATGGATCTGTTTCCATAGGGGTTCTCTAGCTACTCCAGCGATGCTCGGGAGGTCTGAGGCCCCAACCTCGCACAATAGTGTAGCCCCGATAGAGCTTGTCTTGGAATGTTTTATTCGGTTGGACAAATTGCCTTCTGTATTCTTTTGGTCCTTCCGGGTTTCCCGTGGGTAGTCGCCCAGGCTGGGGGGATTATCCCAACCAGCCTGGGCGTCTTCGGGATTTGCAGCGCCTTCGCGCGCCTCTTTCGTCCCCCCCCCACCCGTTAACCCCCTTTATCCGGGGGGTCCGGGGGGAATGATTCCCCCCGGCCGCCGGCGGCATTCTTTATTTTCTTCCTGATCTTTCTCAGGCAGCCTTGTTATCGTCTTCGGCCGGGGCCAGATGGTCGAGGATGAGCCCATAGAAGCCGGTTCCGTCCGGGGTTTCGTGGCGCCAGCCGAGGTGGGCGCCGCAGCTGGCGCAAAGGGCCATCTGCCAGAAGCCTTCCGTCGGCTTGCCGAAGTCCAGGGCAAAGTGTCCGGTGGCGAGGCAGCCGGGAGCCAGGGAGAAACAGCCGATCTCCCGGTCGATGCCGTGGGCGGTGGGCACGAGATGGCGGTGGGAGCCGTTGACGGCGATTCGCAGGCTCGACAGGGTGATGTCCGCACCGCAGTGGGCGCACGCCATGCGGTTTGCATCGGCCAGGACCGGGTTGTCGAACACGGCTTTGGGAGCCGGGCCTCCGTCTTCCCATTCCAGGGTAAACGGCGGATTGGTCGTAAAAAGGGTGAGGTGCTTGTTCATGGAACTCTCCCTGCCGGGCCGTTGCCTGGGTGCGGCGAAGCTTCCGGGCGGCTGGCGTTCTTGTCAAAGATATAAATCATACTGTATCGGTCGGATTGATGATAGGCATGAACCCGGGCAGGGCAACACCTGTGGGAAAAATTCGTCGCGCCCGGGCCTGCCGCGGCGGTCGCCTGTACGTGGAACCCGGATTTGGCGGGAAGGAAGGGGCCGTCCTGGTGGCGCTTCCGGCCGGGAGACTGGCTATTGCGGCCGGCAGGCGTCAACCAGGGCGTCAGTTGTTGGCGGAGGCGGGATCAGGCGTTGCCGTCGTCCTGCGGTGCGGCGGCCAGATGATCCAGGATCAGGCCGTAAAAACCCATGTCGCCATCGGTCTGGTAATGCCAGCCCAGGTGGTCGCCGCAGGCCGAGCACAGGGCCATCTGCCAGAACCCCGCGTCGTTGTGGGTGAAGTCCAGGGCGAAATGGCCGAGGGTCAGGCAGCCCGGGGCCAGGGAGAAGCAGCCGATTTCCTGGTCGATGTCGTGGGTGGTGGGGGTGGTGTGGCGGTGGGAGCCGCCCACGGCGATGCGCAGGCTGGCGCGGGTGATGTCCATGCCGCATTTGGCGCAGACGATCTGTTCGGCATTGGCCAGATCGGGGTTGCTGAACAAGGGTTTGGCGAGAATGGTGGTTCCCCCGCCGTCGGGGAGCAGGTCCTTTGTTGCCTGTACGGAAGTCAACGGGTTGGTCTTGCGCATGGGGCCTCCTCGGCCGCCGGCTGTTGATTTGACAAAATTGGCGAGCCGATTGAAGTTGCGTTTCCGGCAGGATTTGCTATTCTCATCTGTTAAGTCAAGTTAAAAAGCGCACAGACGCCTGACGTTTCTCCGTCTCATCCGGCAAGCCTCCGGCATCGCGCAGCTTATGCGCCGTTGGCCGATGGCCCGGCCAGCCGGTCGAGAATCAGCCCGAAAAATCCTCCCTCCGTTTTGCCTGTGTAGCGCCAGCCCAGATGCAGGCCGCAGGCGGCGCAGATCGCAATCTGCCACAGCATTCCGGGAAACCAGGAGAAGTCCGGCGAAGCCGGGCCTGCTCCCCGGCAGCCCGGGGCGGCGGAAAAACAGCCGATGGCGAAGACCAGTCCGTGAGGATTGGCGAAAACGTGGCGGTGGGACCCGGAAACCGACATGCGCCGGGCCTGCGATGTGACGGGGTGGCGGCATTGGGCGCAGTAGAGCCGGTCGTCCGTCTCCGGGCCGGCGGGATTTTCCCGGGGCGCGGCGTCGCGGTGTGGCCCGGCCGGTCCTGGGGGTTCGGGCTGCCCCTTGTCCGGCCGGCGCAGCAGGACTCCGGGCGGCGTTACGCCCCAGACCGGTCCGGGCATTTGAAACGCCATGGCCGGCCCGCCTGCGCGATTTACTTTGCTGCGCCCGTGGTTATACACTGGAAACCAGTCGTCAACCACGCGAAGGGCCCGGCCTCCGCCAAACGTCGTGACCCGAAAGATTGTTTCTCCATGCGCAATTACATCGGCCATCTTGCTGTCTCCGA
>Ga0310040_1002993_pt1 | contig 10008 bp, 11 predicted proteins | sample EPASupsiteHSE623_FD_200237 | JGI IMG/M metagenome (GOLD analysis project Ga0310040, IMG submission 200237) | Bioremediated contaminated groundwater from EPA Superfund site, New Mexico - Sample HSE6-23 (v2) (version 2) | ecosystem: Environmental > Aquatic > Deep subsurface > Groundwater >... | reverse complement strand
ATGTTACCAAGAGTTACCGGTATGATGTTTGCTGTCCACATGGTAACCCAGTTGACACTGGCAACGATCTTGGTGGGGTCGGTAACAAATCCCTGGGTAAAGATACCTGCGGGGATGAAGTACATGTTAGCGATCGAGTGTTCGAATCCGCTGGAAACGAAGGCCATGATCGGGAACCAGATACCAAAGAACTTGCCTACCGCGTCATCTGCACAGATTCCGAGCAGGATAGCGAGGTTGACCAGCCAGTTGCAGGCGATGGCTTTGAGGAATGCAGAATAGAATCCCATAATTCCCACATAACCACACTTGGCCCCGGCAATGGCAATTGCCCGCGAACCAAACGCTGTCACCGTTCCTACGCCTGCAGCATCGAAAGAGACGAACGGGCCGTTTGCACAGATGTAGGCAAATACGACAGACCCGATGAAGTTCCCGATATACACAAAGACCCACAGGTTCAGGACCTGGGCCCAGCTGACCTTGTGGATGAATGCTGCCATGGGGGCGAGCATTGCGTCACCGGTGAAGAGCTCAGCACCCGTAAGAACGGTGATGATAAGCCCTACCGGGAACACCGCTCCCAGAATCAACTGGGAAAAACCAGCGCTGGCAGTTCCGTAGCGCATTGCGACATCGGTTGCCATTATTCCTGTTGAACAGACCGTTGCAAGAGCAGCGCCCATACCGATATATGCGCCTGACATGAATCCACGGAGGACCATGTTCCAGGCCGGCAAGCCGACTTTGTACTTACCGGCATCTCCTGCCTTTGCAGTAATTGCTACCGGAGGATGAAACACCATTTTTTAACACACCTCAATTGTCCACCTATACCAGCAACGTATTAAATCACTTTCTTGTATAGGGCAATTTACACTCTTTTGTGTGGATATTAATAATTTTCGAATTGTTTGTCAATCAGGCTCAAATACAGCAAGGGTTGGGAAAAACCGGTATTATAGCAGGTAATGGAATGTGCTGAACTATACAAAATTATTAATAAACTTTTTGAATTACGTTCAACCGGAAAGGATTTAAAAAAAACAGCACTTGGGAGAAAAAGGATTTTTTTCTGCTACGCGCAGTCGGATATTGCAAAAAACAGGCACTTCGGACCGCTTTGCCCGGAAAAACCAGGGTGCGATCCTTATGCAACCAGGTACCCGTAAAAGCCATGTAGCGCATGATGCCGGTAAAAACCGTATATTTTTTAAAAGACAAACCGTTAAACAAAAAAGGGGTAATGAACAACGATTGGGTATGGATAAAAGATCTCATATCGTTCTGGTGCTGGGCATTGCCATCACTATTCTCCTCCTCCTCTTCAATATCTACCTGGCAGGAATTGTCTTAGTCCTGGTAATCACGTTGTTCATGTCACTGATGATCATGCAGGACAGCGTATCCCATCCCGACCTTGACGCCAGCCTTTCGGAAGATGCCAAAGCAATCATCTTAAAAAATTCCGGGAACGCAACGGCGTTGCATATTCATGCAACCCTTGTCCCCATGGATGTAGAGTATGATGTGCCATCACTTGCTGTCGACGCCACGCACACTCACCCTTTCGATGCCATGATACAAGGCGTCAAGGTTGTAGTGACGTTCGAAAACGAAGAGAAAGTTGTCTTTTCCAAATCTTTTGCATTGTCTGCACTGGGCAATGAGTATGAACCTTTCAAACCGATGATTCCTCTCTTCAAGTGGAAATGAACGGTCAGCCATGGATAGAAAAAATATCTTTTTTTCCTGCCGAAACCGGAAAACCGTTTGCAAAATCAAGAAAAGATTGCCCGGTTAAAAATCCGCATCCTGGTGATTAACCGTGGGCATTTATAGGATCATGGAATATTGATCATAAAAAGGAGAGTGGTACATCGTGTCCTTTCGCTGTACCAGCGATATATTTAGGATATAAATACCTATGAAAAAACTCCGTTTTCCCCCGATGGTCATGGATATTGTCCTGACGGCATTATCTGCCTGTGAAGGAGTCGAATTTTCCGACCGGCCTTCCTGCCCGTCATGTGGCGGGGAAGTCCAGGGTTATGATACCCGGAAAAAACAGTTTGCCGTAATTCTTGAAAACGAAGAGGAACGGGTAATCCAAGTCAGGGTCAAGCGGTTTTACTGCAAATCCTGCAAAACCTATTGTTACGCAGATGAACCTTTTTACCCGGATACCCGTTTTGGATCTCCGGTGATCGATCTTTGCAAGACATTCGCAGCAACAATCCCCTTCTGCCGCACTGCCACCCACCTCCACCAGCTAGGGATAATAATTGACCGCAGCAGTGTCCGTAATTATGCAAAGAGGGATTTTGGAAAGATACAAACTGCTGATATTTTCAATATGCAGCTTCCTTTCTCAATCATCTCGCTCTCTTCGCTTGCTGCCCGGGCGGGTGAAGGCAATGGCATCGAAGGGGCAGAAGTTCTCGCTGCCTGTGGTTTCCCATCCGCACACCGTGCAGCGCCTCACCTCCTTCCTGCGGGAGAGAAACGGGAGCAGCGGAATAAACAGGAAGAGAAAAAAGAACGGCAGCCCAATAGCTCATAAAATTACTGTTATCACTACCGAACCGATGAACAAAAGCAGGCTCTGTATCCAGGGTTTCATGGGTTTCACTTCTTTTTTCCGGATAAACTATTGTTGCAAATATTTGTCGTTAAGAAATGATGCCGAATTTAAAATTTAAAGATGAGCATGAACTCATCCCGTTCACGTACAGATGCTGAAAATTTATCACTATTAGGACTTACGCTTTTGAAATTGTCTGAAGAAAAATCCGTCATCACTCAAACAAACAAATCAGATTAGAATGCCGGTGAAGCAATAAAGAAAGAAGAAGCGGATCGATGAATCGAACGTTTGGATTCATACCCGCTGGAACCTGTATTCAATCGACGTGATTCGAGGCGAAGAGATGCCAGCAGAGAGAGCAGAATATGGCCTCGTTGTACAACCTCTTAATGGCCTGGCATCTCTCAATGCTACAGCACTGCTTAATGCCACGGTGGTACTCTTCGATATTCCATCCAAGATCCTTGAACGATTTTCTGTCAGATTCCGACGCATCCAGAATATCAGTAGCCCAGTGTTCTGGTTCCTTGTCGGAGTGAACAATTCTGAACACCTTGATAAAACCGTACTGCCTCAGGTGCACAACTCTCCCTTCGGGAGGGATCTCAATATCAGAAACCGAGCGGTTGTGGGAATGATCCGGATCAACCAGCCTGTTGGATTTGAGTCGAGTACACCAATGCCACTTCAGTGAGCGGATCAATTTCAGATTGTCGATACTCGAATACCATGAATCGAAGATGACACACTCCGGATGAAACGCACGTTCATTCGCGGCTCGAAGCATATCCCGGAAATGGTCATTTTTGTTTTTTCCGTCTTTGTCTGGACAATAGATCCGGAAATCTACCGGAACTATCGCAGAATCGTCAGCCCAGATGGTTGAGATCAGGTTGATCCCCTGAACTACCCGGTGATGCTTCCCGCTCCAGTGTCGGGTGACCAGGTCGATCTGATGTGAGTACGGCTTGTCGAGAGTACTATCATCAATTACGAGTACACCTTCGTCAGCCCGGATCAACCGTTTTGCTTCGCCATACAACGCCTCCGTGTGGTGAGGCTGTCTCTTGAGCAACCGCTTGACGGAATCATGGGCTATTGACACTTGTTCATCGGCCAAACATCGGGATGCTTCCGTGCATGAGCATGTCTGATACGTCGATATGAGAAAGTTTACAAAATTACTGCCCGTGCATTTCGGGGGATTCACGCTCGTTCGATCTCCATTCCGGGTTTGTCTAACCCTTGGATTGGATTTACTAGCTCTTAGCTCTTTCGGTCGAAACTAAGTGCGTAAGTCCTAGTATTGATAAAAATTCTGAAAAAGAAAAATCCCTACTCCATCACTTCCAAGCCATCTCCACGCCGCCAGTCGCCCCGAGCACAATATTCTAGACAAAAGCAACAATTGCGCCACCAATGAACCCGAAAACTCCTCCCGTGATAGTCATGAGACCCAGTACGACAAGGCCTCCTGCAAACCCGAGGGCAGGGGCCCCCATCCCAGGTTCCTACTGCTGACTCCGGCAGCGATAAAGAATCCCATGAGAAAACCCCAGACTAGCCCGAAGACCCCGAAAAATTTCCCAATACCTTGGGGGTATGGGGGCATCAGCCCCCATCATCACAAAAATAGTTTCACAGTTTCCAAGAGAAACAGAGCCGGGCTTTCGCTGAAGCAGAACACTAAGAACACAACAGCGAAATAAACCTGATCAGAAAATAAAATTCCTGGAAAATATTCTAAACAAAATTTCTCTAAAACTCGCTCAAAAATAGGTTTACAATTCTGGCATCACTTCTTCTTGGGTGCTGCCTTCTTAGCTGCTGCCTTTTTGGGTGCTGCTTTCGTTGCAACTACCTTCTTGGGTGCTGCCTTGACTGCTGCCTTTTTAGGAGCTGCTTTCTTTGCAACTACCTTCTTGGGCGCTGCCTTTGCTGCTACCTTCTTAGGAGCTGCTTTCTTCGCAACTACCTTCTTGGGCGCTGCCTTGACTGCTACCTTCTTAGGAGCTGCTTTCTTCGCAACTACCTTCTTGGGCGCTGCCTTGACTGCTACCTTCTTAGGAGCTGCCTTCTTAACTTCCGGCTTTTTTGCCGCTGCTTTTGTTGCTGCTGCCATGTGATTTCCACCTCCTACCGGAAAGGGTTATATTTTCTGTTAATTTTCGAATTAATAAATATTTTGGTCACAACCCCATTTTTGAGCGTAGAATCGGGCTAAATATTCACTTTGATTCACAAATTATGGCACGATCGCACCAGAAACGAGTTATACGTGTGATTACGAGCAAAATGCGCAATCCTGCAAATAACCGTTGGATTTCCCTGAATCGCCATATTCGGGCGATTTGAGGAAATGCGTTTCCGTCGTATTATTCACGGTAAAATAATATGCGCTACCGGATTTTTCCCCATTTTTCGCAGAATTTTTGTTTAACGACAACATTTATCGCCGATAACATACAGGTAAGAGTATGAAAAGGCCGTTCGTAATAGGACTTGCAGGAGCAATATTCGGGCTGGTAACAGCCTTCTGGGTGATTCTCACTGCAACATCCAGCGACGTTTTGCTTTCCGGGATACAGGCCGCACTGTTTTCAAGCCTGGGAATGGGAGGTGCTGCTATCTCAATACGGGAACCGCGGTTTGCCGGCTGGATGCTGCTCTCTTCTGCGGCCTGGATCACCCTTTCTGTTCCCGTAGCCGGTACCTTAAATCTCCTCTTCCTGTACGCGCCTGCGATCCTGGTGATGGCAATTGCAGCCGTGCTCTGCTTCAGGGAGCCGGTCGAAGAGTTCTCTGAAGATTTCGATGGCGATAATGCCCGGGAATAAAAACAGGAATACTTTCTTTTTTTATCAGACTAACAGAGAGATCCATTGTCTGAAAACATCACGATTCAAAATGACGATTAAAAAAACATCATTGAAAGAAAATTAAAAAACAGGGAATATTATTGTTGATCGCCATCTTTGCCGGCATCTGCTTTTACTGCCGGGCTTTCCGGATACAGCCGGATCTTTCCCAGAATTGAACGGGATACCAGATAGTTTCCCGCTGCAACGACAAGCACCAGCACGAGCGTATGCAAAACGAGTGTTACGTACTGGTTCCCCCCAGAAGTTTGCAGTGCATTCAGTCCATAGACAATCACGGCAAGTCCGGTCGCACCGAAACTGATCAGGCATGCCCTCACCGCAGTATACATCCGGCTCCGGGTATCGGGAAAGAGCAGGAGTCCGATCAACCCAATCAGGCCAAAACCGACACCAGCAAAAAGCAGTGCCCAGATGACTAGATCGATTACCAGCGAACTCATTCCCCACTCCCGCCGGATTTCGCATATGCCAGGGTACCTGCAAACAGGATCACGGAGATGATGATCGCAGCGTCGAGGATAAAGAGGTTGCCGGATGCGATGCTAAAAACAAGTGCTGCTGCGGCGGCAAACGTGATGGCCGCAGTAAAAGAGACCAGCCGGTCATTCCGCCCGGGCCCGGGAATCACCCTCAGGAGAGCACAGAGCGCAAGAAAACCAAAACATATTGCTGCAAAAAGCCAGGTGTCTATCATTTCTTCATGTACTGTGGGAAAGCGGGGTATTTATCAATGCTGTCATCCCCCTTCCATTTTTATTTCCGGAGAACGAATGTATTGTCAGATGCCCCCGTCATATCTAGGAAAGATACTTTTACGCTGGTGCGATCACTGTCATGCACCGGTTCTTGCTGAAAAGTGTGCCTGTGGGGCAGATACCCGGAGTGTTCCGCTGACTCCGCCGGGAGATGCACGCCCGGCATTTCCTGCCGACATCGCGCTCATCAACCAAATCTATACCAATCATTTCGGTGCCCCGCTCATACCGGAAGGCCATCTCGCGCTTCTCAACAAAGTGCCGGACCGGGACCGTATGGAAGAGATCATCGTGGGGGGCGGTATTGCCGGCATTATCCGGTATTTTCCCGAGCAGCGGCGCTGGGAACCGGTTCCCCGCCCGGAAGCCTGCCTTCTCTTCGCCCCAAAGAAGCGTTTCATCGTAGTCGATGAGGGGGCAGTCCCGTTTATCCGCGACCAGGGCATGAGTGTTCTTGCCCCCGGGCTGGTATCTATCCACGAGGATGTCCGTGTCGGGGATGAGGTGTTCATCCTTACAAAGGATGGCTCCTGTATCGCGGTCGGGCGGGCCAAAGTGGATGCTGCTGTTGCAGAAGGAATGGAAAAAGGCCAGATTGTCCGGACCCGGAGGAATGTTGCATCCACCATTGTACCGGGCTCTGCGAGTTGGGGCGATGCGGTAAAGGCAAATGCCGAAGCCCTGAAAAAGACTGAAGCATCCTCCATCCTGTTTGTCCAGGAAGTTGCCGGGCGCAACCGGGATCTGGTCGCAAATGTCTCGTACTCCGGGGGAAAAGACAGCCTCGCCACGCTGCTGGTCGTAACCAAAGCGATAGGGAAAGTGCCGATGCTCTTTGCCGACACTGGCCTTGAGTTTCCGGAAACCTACGCCAACATCGATGATGCGGCCCGGCAGTACGGGCTTGAAGTGATCCGCTCCGATGGCAATCCGACCTTTTGGGAGACCTTCGATCGGCAGGGCCCACCCGCAGTCAATGCCCGGTGGTGCTGCAAGGTCTGCAAACTGACCCCGGTTGGCAAGCTGATCCGGGAAAACTGGGGGCAGTGCCTCTCATTTATCGGCCAGCGCAGGTACGAGTCGGCGGCCCGGGCGCAGAGCGAACGGGTCTGGCGAAACAAGAATGTGCGGGAACAGCTCTCGGCTGCTCCTATCCACAACTGGACCGCGCTCCATGTCTGGTTGTACCTGATGCAGGAAAAGGCACCGCACAATATCCTTTATGAACAGCGGCTGGACCGGATCGGATGTTTCATGTGTCCTTCGAGCGATATGGCATTGATCCACATGATCGAGGATGGGTATCCCGAACTCTGGAAAAACTGGCTTGCAAGGCTCGAACAGTACCGGGATACTCATGGGTTGCCCACAGAATGGATTACCGAAGGAAAATGGAGACTGGTTGAGGGATGCGCAGATGACGAAGATAGCCATTATTGATTACGGACTGGGAAACCTGCGCAGTGTAATCCGCGGGCTGGAAAAAGCCGGGGCGCAAGCGGTAATTACCTGCGATGCCGATGAGATCGCTTCTGCCGATGGGCTGGTGCTGCCGGGAGTGGGAGCATTCCATGAAGGTATGGACCAGCTGGGGAACCTGAAAGAGACCGTGATGGATTCAACCCGCGAGGTCCCCCTGCTGGGGATCTGCCTCGGCATGCAGATGCTCATGGAGACGAGCGAAGAGCACGGGGTTCACAAAGGACTGGGCCTTATACCGGGAAGCGTGCGCAGGTTCCCCCGGGTTCCTGGTTTAAAAGTGCCCCATATGGGATGGAATTCGTTAACGATAAACAACATCGATCACCCGCTGTTTGCCGGATTCAGCGGGGAGGAGTACGTGTACTTCGTTCACTCATACTATGCCGATACCACACCCGATAACACCCTTACGTCAACCAACTACATCTGCCCCTTCGCATCATCGGTTGGCAGGGGCACGATATTCGGTGTCCAGTTCCACCCGGAAAAGAGCGGGGCAACAGGACTTCGCCTGCTGAGCAATTTTATCGGCATGTGCTAATTCTGATTTTTTCCCGGCTGGTACTGGATCAAAAGATACCATTTTATTTTCTGCCATTCGAAGCTGTAATCATGAAACGGATCTTATTCATTGCTTTGTGCCTGGTATGTATTACGGGGACGGCATCTGCCTATGGGCTTTACATGGACTGCGACGAAAGCGTCCAGGTGGGTCTCCCGCTGAAATGTTCCTTTGACAGCGATTTTCCCCCGGGTACAACATTCGATATCGTGTTCTACCAGTCACTTACTACTGCAACTGAAGTCAGCCGCCAAGCGTTAACCATCCAGGATGACAAGATCACCCAGTACAAACTGCTGGATACCAAAGGCCTCCCGGGAGGGAATTATAAGATAGAAGTTCAGTACACCAGTAAAGGTGAGGCCAGCCTTCGATCAGATTCAAGGACTATGCAACTCGTCAAACTTATTGATCGTTCCAATGAGCTCACCATCACGTCACCACTCACCCAGGATCCCGATGCAGCACTCCGTATCGAAGGATCCATTGCCAAATTGGGAAACGAAGGGGTTAAAATTGAGGTAAGAGGACCGGATGGCGTATTATTCAACAACTGGATTGGTTCAAAAGCGCTTGTACAGTCCGGTGCCGGCACTTTTACCAAGCAGGTAGCGGTCACAGGGCCCGGGGAGTACGAGGTCGCGTTCACCGATGCGAAAGGGTATATCGGAACGGTGACATTCAATGTCGTGGCTCCGGTAACCCAGGTTATCACTACGATTCCGACAACCGCTTCAGTGGTTAAAACCACCAAAGCCCCAACCACGGTACCAACACCCTGGCCAACTGCCACTCAATCGCCATTGTCACCAATAACAGCGTTCGTCGGCATTGTCGGTGCCGGACTTGCTGTAGTTTTCGTCATGAAACGCAAGTAAAAGATAAATTTTTTTTTTGATTTTCAGGGTTACTGATATGAACCCGTTTGATTCAAAATAATCTGCATTTTGTCTTTACCGACGTTTCCAGAGATACGCCTCGTAACAGAGCAGGGCAAAAATTACCAATGTCCCCCCAAGGAAAAATGCCAGCGCCATATCCGGATTAAGCATGAACACGGAGGTTGCAGTGTCAGGAGGGATCTGGTCAACATAACTGATGACCTCTGGTGCCGGAGCGGACGTGGGCGTGAAATTTGCAGCGGCTGCATCGGAAATTCCTTTTGCACCTGCGAACAGGGTATCATGAGCAGTCGTAACATTTGCTGCATACACATCGACAACTGCCTTGCCATAGGAGCCTCCCGACTCCTGAACGGACATCCGGGGAATTGTATTCAGGCTGCTGCGCATCACACTATCGGATCCAAAGAGTGGCGACATGATCCCGATAAGAACGGAGCCGAACGCTACGATCCCGAATAATGACGCATATTTCAGCAGCAGTGAACGCACATTGGACTGCCGGGGCGCAACGATGAGGAGCTGGTTGGTGAGCGAATAGAGTTTTACCTCGCGTCCCTTGATACTGTATTTCGTCTCGGAAACCGAAATGAGGCCGGCGTCGAGCAGGTTCTCCACATGGTACTTTGCCGTGGTCATGGGAATTTCGAGGCGTTCGGTGATATCGGTCAGGCTCTTCTGGCCGTCTGAGAGGAACTGGAGGATATCACTGGCCGTCTGGCTGCCCATGGCCTTGGCTATTTTTTGTGCACGATCATCGCCCGGTTCTAAAAAAACAACATCCTCTGCCATGTTCATATTTTCTCCTTCAGCTTTGCAGGGCTGCAATAATCCGCTC
>Ga0310040_1002992_pt1 | contig 10010 bp, 22 predicted proteins | sample EPASupsiteHSE623_FD_200237 | JGI IMG/M metagenome (GOLD analysis project Ga0310040, IMG submission 200237) | Bioremediated contaminated groundwater from EPA Superfund site, New Mexico - Sample HSE6-23 (v2) (version 2) | ecosystem: Environmental > Aquatic > Deep subsurface > Groundwater >... | reverse complement strand
GGTAGAAGCACGAAAGCAACAGATCCTTGAACAGGAGAACGACAGTTCTGCGTATCTCCGACAGATACTCAAGGCACACGAATCGGATGAGAACTACGAGAAATTCAGAGAAGAGGGAACAGTATGAAGATTTACACATGTCCGAACTGCGACAGAGAAGGAACGATGCTGATTGAGAACGGTAACCGCGCCGTATGTCAGTCCTGTGGGTGGCGTGGTTGGGAAGCCAACACCAAGATGGTTGAAATCCCCGACCCGGAACCCCCGACGCGGAAGAAGGGAGAGCGGGTTCACACGATGTATGTTGATGACGACGGAAAGACTGTTGTGAGTGACGAATGGTGAGTCGGAAACCGAAATATATGAGTGAATATACCCTGGAGGCACTATCCTCCCATATTTCGTGTCCGATTTGTCATGCAACCGGAGTAAATCTGGAACAGGTGACGCTCCAGAGACTCGAAAACGATAACATGGAGTATCGAAAAGTGCGGCACATTCGCGGAATTTGTAAGAATTGCCTCGAAAATGGACGTGGAGACGTATCAATCGACGTATATCAGAGGTTTTAATGACATTTGTAGAGTTAACAGTTGTTGCAGCAGTGGTGTTCGTATTGGCAATGTTCTGGTTGTTTCGGTGATAGTGTTTTTTGTGGGGAATCATGATATTTACAGACGTTTTCGGCATGGTTGTCTTCGTTACAGTCATGATAATGGGATTTATATGCGTCATTTTCCCGTTATTTGAGAAATATCTACAGCGAAAGGGGGTGTAGAGCATTCGAATCGGAATCATGGGAACACACTGCGCGGGAAAGACAACTCTCGCAACGGAACTGGCGCACAGACTGGAACTTCCGCTCATATCGGAGATCGCCGCAACCATTCCAAGGGAGAAGAGAGCATCGATTGGAACACAACTCGACATCCTGTTCAACCAGGTAAAGTCTGAGATGCCATATTCTGAGTTCGTGAGCGACAGGACGGTCTACGATAACTGGGCGTATTACTATTACTGGGCGTGTAAGAAGGGTTCGACACCCACACTCGACACGAACGTCTTGAACTTTGTCGATTCATACGTGGCGAGGAAGCGATATACGCATCTGTTCTTCGTTGACGAATACTTCAACCTCGAAGACAACGGTGTCAGGGACACAGATCCTCAGCAACAGTCTTTCGTGTACGATGTGCTCCGGGAGCGATGTGGCGATCTCGCGCAATGTGGAAAGAATGTCATACCGATAAAGGGATCAACCGAAGAGAGAATCGAACAGATCATGAGGTTTTTGGAATGAGCGACGCCGATTGGGTTACCTGTCCTCACCGATATGGAGAGCGGGGCGCGTCGTGGTGTCGAATCTCCGGTGGCGCGTGCCTGGTTGCATGGAAGATGGGGCCGTGCGTGAAGGAGTCGAGCGAATGAGCGCGTCATATTATCTTGTGATGGACTGCGGGGGAGATGCCCCGGTCGGCCTCGACATGCGGTTATATCTCACCTACAATCTCGGACCAATGCTCCGCGCGGCCGATCCTGAGTTCACTTGGGAAAAGATCGTTGGTATGACTGCGAAGGATGCAGGTGACTATCTTGAAGGGATTGCGAAGATCCTCTCTAAAGATCCATCCACGTTCAAGAAGTATAACCCGTCCAATGGTTGGGGGGATTACGAGGGGTTACGCGAGGCGGTGCGGGCGTTTGTCGTTGACTGTCGAACCGCACCGAAGGCGGTGATTGGGGCGTGCTTGTGACTACGATTTGTCATCCCGCAATATTCACGGATAACGCTGCGGTTGCACGGGACTATGCGGCAAAGGTTCCAATCGAAGTGATCCAGCAGCGATACGGACTGACGAAGAACGCGATCAAGTCGATATCCCGGTGGTATGGCGCACCGAACACTGTCACCGGAATCACCGAAGACGACGAACCCGAAGTGGTGCGACTCTACGAGGAAGAGGGACTATCCATGACGGCAATCGCCCGCCGATTCGGACTCAAGTCGAAGCATGGTGTCGAACGTGTCCTGAAGGCGCGTAATGTCACGATGCGACCATCGGGCAATCACCCTGAACCACTCGCCCCGGAGTATTACGACTTCTACATCTGGCAAACCAAGCAGGGATACACGGACGGTGTTGCGAGAAGTGCGGCACGGCGCATCAAGAGATGTCATCTTGCAGGTGCAACCGATCCCGATAAGGAACTCCCCAAATCGCTCCAGGGAGGCATCAACCCTGCTGCGGAACGCGGTAACAATCTGACGGTAATGCGACGATACGTAGAGTTCAAGAAGGCGACTAAATATGACTAATCTTTTATCAGCGAGAGACGTCTCTGAGATGACAGGTATCTGTTACTCCGCTATCAAGAGGCGATGTAAGAATGGCAACATCCCCTGCACCTGGGATGGAAACCGATACTATATTCGACTTGAAGATGCAAAGACTATTACACGACTGAAGTGTGGACGGAAACCGAAAGTGACGATTGCGAAGCAAGTCGTCGCGCAACGAAGTGAAGCATGCTACGCAAAGGAAAACCCGGTGGAAAGTCGAAGTATGGTAACGTCAAAGTCAAACTCGACGGATATACCTTCGACTCACAGCGAGAACGAGACTACTACCTCGAATACAAACTCGATCCGGAAGTCGTTAACCTCACTGTTCACCCGCGCTATGAACTCACTCCGAAATACACCAACGCCGAAGGGGTCAAACGAAGAGCACAGCACTACGTTGCTGACTTCCTGGTCACGTACCGGGACGGCCGAGAAGAGGTGGTAGATGTGAAGGGTGTGGAAACCCCCGTCTTCAAACTCAAGAGGATCATGTTCGAACTCAAATATGGAAATGTGATTGAAATTGTCAAGTAGAGATTCATGGGAAATTGAGACAGATGCACAGTCATCTGTGGGGTTTGACCACGAGAACCACGAATGGGACCCGTCCTATCAGTATATGAATTCGGAATCGTTAATGGCATCTGGAATGGGTAAGCGATACACGTTCGGACACACCACTATTGCAAGAGTGATGACATTTCACCCAGAGACCGTGTGTAGAGTTGCGAAGAAGTTCCTCGAACTCACTGGAGAGCCGTTGGGAGTGTATATAGAGGGTTACAATAACTGGGGAGATATGATCAACGGACCTCTCGAATATCATTATCGCGTTTCGTTCTTTGATTCAAAGAGCAATGTAAAGACGAAAGCACTGTGCGAGGCGATAAAGTATGCGTAGAATCGGAGCGATTGTTGGGTTGTTTATTGGCGTATGTATCTAAACCCCGTATATTTTACAGGAAGTTCGACAAATGACGATGTATACCCATAGATCCAAACCGAGTATCAATTGGAGAACGAACCGGATCGACCTTATCACGTCAGATCCGCCTCCACTACCAATGTCGGAGATTCAGCGGAAAATCAGGGAGCGTGTATCACTGAGGAAGCATATGTCGGAAATGTGAATCAACAACCACAATTAGAATCGTCTCAGACCGCTGTAGATTGATTCTAAGACACTCTCTCCCCCTTACCCATACTTCCTATCATCTTTACTATTACACTGCCTTAAATCGCTTCTAAATGCGCGTATAATATTATTCTATATCATACTTCGACAGTACGCACAGCATTATCTCTCCAGGGGTCGGCGATCTTGCACGACTCGTCACAGTTGTCACAACGATCGCGAATTGTTTCTGTCGACCTGAACACGCGGAACTCGTGACTCCCACAAAATGGACATTTTAACCATTCGGCGACGATTCCGAGCAGATGGCGGTGAAACTTCTGTTCTCCACAGTTCTTACAGGTGATGAACAGTCCCCCTTTCTTACACGGAACGCCGATTGATCTCCAGGTTCGGATATCGTCCTTGTCCTTCATATTCGTATTATTCTATTCTATAGATATTAATTATATTCGATGGCATATTTTATAGAATATTTAACCTTTACTTGTAGACCTAAAATTTATACGAGGTACTTAGCGGGGTTTTAGGAACGATTCCTAGATGCTTTGGGGCCGGTGTGGTGTAACGGTTCGTGCTCCTTTTACCAATCGCATTCCGTTGCGTTTGTATTCGGTTCAAAGTATGATGTAGTGCGGAGAATGATAGTTCTACGAAATTCATATTTGTTGAAATGAATAGAAGGTGTGCCCTGTATATATTAATATAATATTATAATATAATTAGAATATATTAGTATAGAATTAGAATATTATTATCTTAGTAAGAGAATATAATTATTATAAGAATAGATGCCATATTGAATATATTAATTATATTTAATTAGAATATGTTCGTATTGAATAGAATAAGAATAGAATATGATATCATATTAGATAGAGACAGAGTGCTCTGTAACGCACATAGACGAGTTCTAAGACAGGGTGGTGAGTAGGTCTAGGATAACTATCGACCAGGTAGATCATAGGTCATATCGTTACTACGATTTCAACTTATATTGTAGCGCATAGCAGTGCGGCAGGTGATTGGTAGTGGTGCGCGATAGAGACCTGGAGAGAGTGTCATTACGTCAATCGTCGAAGTGGTTGATGGTATTATTATTCAATAGGTTAAGTATTGAGATATTATACTAAAACGATCATGAAAGATTTATCTAGTGATACGGTGATGTTGTTATGTCGAGAGTCGCAAGGCAACCGACACAAAAACACAATAAAACGAAGTGAAGTGCTCCAGGCATTGTATGGAGTATGGATCGTATAAGCAAAACCGAAGAATCGGAAGGGTATAGGGTGGGCCGAAGGGTGACACCTAATGACGTTCCTATACTGGTATGATGAAGGTTGCCTCTTACTATACTATCGTCTATAACGCTCACTGTACCGTTATGGGCGGTTTGTGGTAATCGTTTGATGGTTACTACTAAGAGGTTGTAAAAATGGATTACAAATACGCATTACTCGCGTTATCATGCTTCGGTGTGATCGTATCGTATATGATCATTATAGTATCAATGGTGTGAATACCTCTTTATTTATCTAGTAAGTGATAGGGTCTTGCCGCTCTATCACCTAGAATAGATCAAGGAGAGTGATTTGGAAAAGATAACAACTGAAACCGGATTCGACTTGCCTTATACCTCATTGGGATTCATAACATTCTGTTGCCCCGTTGATACCGCAAACCATCTAATGAGATATCATTAGGGTATCAACACATTGGAGTATCCTATAGGATACTCGGAATATCAATACCTCTTTCAGAGCATAAAGGATATCGGATATCCCGGTATCCGTGCATTAGATAGAGGCGAATTAACATACTCCATCTATGGCTGAGAATGTGGATTAACTCACAGAATCCGTATGCATTATTCGGATATCTTGAGATGTATCGTATTTTGAGTATCTAAAATTAGGTGAAAACAATGGTAATAAAAACAACGGAAACCGAGATCGAACCGGGTCTAAACGCACGATCCACCTATTACGGCATTGTAACGGGTTTCCCGTTTGATGATCCTAAGAGCAAGTATGCGAAACTCAAGCATCACCATTACAGGATTGATATTATCAGTAATGGTAAAGTTGAGACATTTGACTATTATGATTCATACTCCGCATATGAGAAGTGGATACCGACTTACCTTAAATTCCCCGATCACCTTACAGAAGAACAGGATACCAAATTATACGCAATGAGAAACCCCCCAACACTCTCAGAACACAGCCTTATATCAGCGGTTGGAAGTATCTTCGAGGATGCTATCAGCGGATCTATGGATCTGTGTGACTTTGTAGATGAATACGGGTTTGATAACTGTAAACAGAGTATCAAGACCTGGAAAGCGTGTAGAGACGCCTATGATCGATTAATCCGTATGGGTAGTTTCTCTGAGAACGATTTTTACCGTATCGTAGAAATGATCCAAGAGAAAGAAATGGAATGGTAAAACGACTACGTTTTACGTTGAAATTGAAATGGGTAACGCTGCAATGTACACTATTCAGGATGTACAATACGCATTGCTGACAATTATAGAAAAACTGAATAAACAGCATGGAGGAGATATCCGAGATATCAACGGTAACAGAGTAGGGGAATTTGGATACAGGTGATCCATATGAAATCTAAACAATTTCTCGATGCTAAAGAATCAACAGCAAACCCTCTCTATGCTCATTCTTTCCGGTTAGGCATGGCCGAATCTGTTTGTGAAACAGCAGAATATTGGTTAGATGAATTATGCGGATATGCTGATATGTGTCCACATGGTAACGATCCGTCTACATGCCCGGAATTGATCCACGAATGCAGATATCTTATCGCTGAGATTAAATCCAGCGTCAAGCGTATAATCCACCATTAAAGGAGAAAAGAGAATGACAAAACAAGAGAAAGAACCGTGTGAAAGGTGCCCCGATGATGTTAGGGGAAGTTGTTATTACAAAAACTGTCCCGCATATCTAGCATATCAGAAGAGAACGGGTACGGGTCCGGGATACGGATTCTATAGAGGATATTGAAGGTGATCTAAATGCTTAAAAGTGGTTGGAATCTTCCGCCCGGTTGTTTCGAATCGGATCTTCCCGGCAATAGACCCGAGGATATCCTATTTGAACATGTATGTGATGAAACCTGCGACTCCTGTAAATGTGTCGAGGTGTGCAAACATATCGAGAACGGATCGGAATGCGATTGTCCCTGTATCCAGAAAGCGATGGAGGCGGCACATGAACCCCCTTCATGGGTCGAAAATATATGGTGGGATGATGACTAATGGAACCAAAATACCCACTTGTTCGATCACACATCACACATTCAAAACTAACAACTGATTATAAGGGAACAAACCTATGGTGGAATTGGTTAAACAACCAGCACCCAGGGTTCTATATCATTGGACATTTGCGGAATGTTGACGACGATACAGTCTCATATGGTCCACCAAAACTGTATAAGGTGTATCGAAACAAAAAGGGAGATTATTACATCCACATAAACCATAAGCGGTTTTACTTCTGTAAACCATATGGAGAAGGAACATGGACAATGAACGATTGATTATGCAATCGTCGCGAAGCATGAGGGATTGAAATGTGTAAAGGATTCATGACAGCAAGGGAATTACGATCCCTGGATAATCATATCACGGGACATTACGGGGAGGACCAGTATCAACCAGAGATAGAACTAGATCCCGCCGATAACATCCCGGTAGAAGTCCACCCGTGTATGGAATGTAACTGTGACAAATGTATTGACATATTCTGTAAGTATAACAGATATGATGAGGTAAACACAAATGACGAAACTTAATGCTCGGATTAAAAACAAGGCAATGATTAAGAAAATGCTTGCTGAAGATGGTGTAATGCTTGATTCATATGAGATGGTAGACGCATACACTGAATTTACAACCGAAGAGCGACCGGAGGACGGCAAAGTGCTCCTCTACATTGGCGGGGATCCATCATACATGGAGAAAGAAGAGATCCGCTCTGTTGAAGATGCTGTTAACTATATCTGGAAAGAGCGCAAGCGGTTTATCCCTACAATGGCGCAAAACATTAGAGCGGAGAACGGTTATTATGACTGGTAAACTGACCATTGATCAGAAACAGGTATTAGAGGAGATTCCTGGATATATCCGCATTGGATCGCTTTACAAATGGATGAATAAAATGTTCAACGGTCGCTACTTAACAGAAGAGCGAAAGTTGGGCGTGCAGTGCGCATTGATTCAACTAAAAATCGATATTGACAACGGAGATGTTTAAAATGGAATACAAATTCTATGTTTTCAAGATGTACAACATTAACAACAGTGCAAAGACGACACATTATGAAATCCACGAATTAGAACATCCACGCGCAACCGGCGACTGTGGCGTCTACAATGATGTTAGAACCATTATCTACGAACCATATGATAGTTATACCGAAGCGTTCAATTCGTTGCCACAGAGCGCCAGGAAAGCCTTAGCAAAACGGGGATTTCCCACAACCACCGAAGAATACGAGCAGTTCTCAGAGGAGTTTGGACCTAGACCTAGAATCGGGTGAGTAACAATGGACGAAATTAAATTTGAAAACTTGACAAAGCATCACATTAATGTGATTCGTGGTGATGGCGGAGTGGATTCTATCCCTCCATCTGGAACAGAAGCACGGGTATACAGTACCCAGGACACACGATCTATCGTTAACGGGTATGATATCGTACAAACCCGCTGGGGGACCGTGGTAGGAGTCCCCGATCCTCGCGAGGGAACCGTGTATATCACGTCCTCCCTTGTCGCTATGGCACTCCCTAACCGAAGTGATATCGTTACCCCTAACACCCACCCTAGAGCCGTTGTGAGGGACAGAGAGGGTAATGTGCAGGCAGTAAAGTCCTTCCAGTGTTTTTGGCGGTGCGAGTGATGCGAAAACCACGAGATATACGCATTGCACCAATCCCAAAACATATCAAGAACAAATCGTGTGGGAAGGTGTGGTCAAGATATTGGCACATGAGACAGACGGGGTACAAATGACAACCGAGGGATTGATCATGACGAGGCGTATCGCGTCGTCGGGAGCGTGAGCGACCATGGGAGGATTCGGTACATTCTTCTCATGGTGTATAGTCCACTGGTTGGATTGTCTCCTGTTAGCATTCGGCTTGAGTTACTTTTATTATCTTGGATGTCTATTCATCGATTGGTTGATCATCGAGGTAATACCCTCACTGATCTAAGGAGATGTAAAGATGCGAACAAAATTCGATATTGGGGATATTCAGTCCCTCTGTGCAACGCGAAAGAAAGACGAAGAACTCGGAATCACCTACGATTATACAATTGTATTAGAAATGTTCCCGGATCGTCCGGTGCCGATTGATGCAGACGAATACATGAGACTGTCCCGATCATTCTCCCGCCGATACAAGCGTGGAGAACTCATTGAAGCCTGAGGGCGTGCTTCGTTAACACGAAGACACAAGCGTAAACCGAACAATTAATCCTCTTTTATAACCCATATCTATTACTAGGAGTTTTGACGATGAAACTCGACAGAGAACTGCACGATGACATTGTAAAGAGTATTACAAATCTGAAAAAGTATGGAACCGAACGAGACGAATTTGGTGCGAAGTTGTATCAGATCATACTCAATACGTCTCAGGTCGTTGCATTCGATGTGACGGAACTGACCGACGTCGAACTGATTGCAGAATTTAAGCGGAGACTAAGGAGCAAGTAACCATGCCGAGAAAGGGCAATGTTGTTATCGGTGTCCTCGATGAAGTTGGGGAGACTACGGTAAAGATTGAGAGTGTCGTCTACAAGGTCGCAGAGAGTCCGCAGAGGTTCCTGAAGAAGTATAAACCGGGACAACAGGTCTATCTAAGTCTCAAAGGCGAGACTGTCTCATACATGAAGGATTACAATGACTGGAAGGCGGAGTTCCCATCGAAAGCACAGGCACTAGCAATGAACACATTTGCCGAGAAGATCGAGTCCGCAGCGGAGAAACTGTCCACCGCCACACCATCTGTAAAGGTATCAACGGGAGACGATCTCAGGATTATGAACTCTGCCGCTGCATGTGCAACAGGGTTGGTCAAGTCCATGATTGAGAAGGGACTGATTGACACCGAGTTTCATATTAGAACTACCATGAACCAACTGATGATCGCCATCTACAATGACCAGAAGCAGATCCTTGGAGGGAATTGAAATGATCTATATTTGCGACAGTTGTGTCGAACCATGTTACCATGAAGATCCTAAGGAATGTCCCAACCAGTGTATGTATGAAGATGGAGAATCGCGTTGGCGCGTTGTTAGTATCCGCGAACTTGTAGATGCGTATGTTAAGCACGGATCTAAACCGTAACCCTTTTCTAGTCCTACATTCCAGTTGAAACTGGAGGTAATTCCTCTATGGGAAAAAAGTGGCAGACAACCGTTTATCTACCTGAGCAGTACAGAATGGATGTCAAGGCACATAAACTTGATCTTTCAAGCATGTTGACAGAGCAAA
>Ga0310040_1002987_pt1 | contig 10035 bp, 10 predicted proteins | sample EPASupsiteHSE623_FD_200237 | JGI IMG/M metagenome (GOLD analysis project Ga0310040, IMG submission 200237) | Bioremediated contaminated groundwater from EPA Superfund site, New Mexico - Sample HSE6-23 (v2) (version 2) | ecosystem: Environmental > Aquatic > Deep subsurface > Groundwater >... | reverse complement strand
GCCGCGGGGGGGGGCGGCCGCCCCCCCCGCCCCGCCCTCGCGGGCTACCTTGCGCAGAAACCCGTCCGGTTTCTGCAGCAGCAGGCCGCAGCCGTCGCCGGTGCGGCCATCGGCGGAGATGGCGCCCCGATGGGTCATGCAGGTCAGGGCCTCGATCCCGGTCCGCACCAGCCGGTGGCTGCGCTCGCCCTTGACATGGGCAATCAGGCCGAAGCCGCAGTTCTCCTTGGATTCGTTGCAATCGTAGAGTCCGGTCATGGTCCTCCGCGGGGTGCAGCAAGGTGGGGAGTCGGAAAAACACCGGCGGCACGGGGGGCATCGGGATGGTTCCCGGACGCGGGGCTCTCCCCGGCGTTGCAAGAGCGTGCCGCCGTCGACTCTTTCGTTGACAGTTTCTTCCTTTCCTATAGACTAACACCATAGGTCCGAAGCAGAAAATCGGAAATCTTTTTTTCGTCGGCGAGCGGACTTCGCCCCATGTTCTCCGCCCCTTCGCATCCCGGCCGCGGGACCCAGCCCGAACGTGATTCCATGCACATCGCCACCACCCATCGCAATACCGACTTTGACGGGCTGGCGTCCATCATCGCCGTCACCCTGTTGTATCCGGGCACGATTGCCGTCTGTCCGAAGAACGTCAATCCCAATGTCCACCGGTTTCTTTCGCTCCACAAAACCGCCTTCGATATCATCCTGACCAGTGAAGTGGCCTTAGACACCGTTTCCCGGCTGATCGTCACCGACACCAACCAGTGGCGACGACTCGACCGGATGGAGCATCTCCGGGACCGGGACAATGTCGAGGTGCTGCTCTGGGATCATCACCTAGGCATCGGCGACATCAATCCCCATTGGCAGTGCGTGGAGAAGATCGGGGCCGCCATCACCCTCCTGGTGCGCGAAATCCGGCAACGGCAACTGCGTCTCACCCCCTTGCAGGCCACCCTGTTTCTCCTCGGACTCTACGAGGATACCGGCCAGTTGACCTTCAGTTCCACCACCCCCGAGGATGCCCGAGCCGCCGCCTTTCTCCTTGAGCAGGGCGCGGATTTGACCATCGCGGTCGATTTTCTCAACATGGCCTATGGCGAGATGCAGAAAAAGGTGCTGTTTCGCCTGATGCGCGACGCCGAGCAGCACGAGATCAAGGGCAAGCGGGTGGGGATCGGCGTGGTCCATATCAGCAAACACGTCGAATTGGCCATGGTGGTGCAGTTGTACGGCAAGATCGTCAATGCCGACGCGGTTTTCGTCATCTTCGTCAACGAGGGGAGCGGCTCTTTCATCATCGGCCGCAGTTCCACCCCGGAGATCAACGTCAACACCGTGCTCCAGCGATTCGGCGGTGGTGGGCATCCGGGGGCAGGCTCGGCCACCATCGCCGGCACCCGGATGACTGCCGGCGAGATCCGGCAAAAGCTCATCGCCGCCCTGCACGAGGTGCAACGGGGCGCGGCCCTGGTGGCGGACATGATGTCCTTTCCGGTGACCACCGTTGCGCCGAATACGCCCATGCACGAAATTCGGCATATCATGGAGGCGGAAAAGATCCGCGGGGTGGTGATCGAGGAGGACGAATGCCTGCGCGGCATCGTGGTGCTGTGGGACCTGAAGAAACTGCGGCAGGACAAGCAGTGGGACAGCCCGGTCAAGGCCTTTATGAACCGCAAGGTGACCACCATCGCGCCCGAGGCCCTGGCCAGCGAGGCGGCGGAGATGATGGTGCAGAAAAATATCGGTCACCTGCCGGTGGTGCAGGGCGAAAAGGTGATCGGCATCGTCACCCGCACCGACATCATCAACTACCTCTACGGCATGCTGCCGGCCTAGCGGCGCGGGGGGCGGGGGCGGTATCGACCGCGCGGGCTCAGCCCGGAGGCCAGGCCATGTTACGGCCGCCGAGGATGTGCATGTGGAGGTGGAAGACCGTCTGGCCCGCCTGGGAACCGTTGTTGAACACCACCCGATAATGCGACACGCCTTCCTTGCGGGCGATGTCGTTGCCCACCCGCATCAGTTTGCCCACCATTTGCTCATCCTCCTCGGCCACCGCCGCCGGACCGCTGAGATGCTTTTTCGGGATCACCAGGAAATGGACCGGGGCCTGGGGAGCGATGTCGCGGAAGGCGAAGACGTCGTCGTCCTCGTAGAGCTTGCTGGCCGGGATCTCGCCACGAATGATCTTGCAGAACAGGCAATTGTCGGACATGAAGGGCCTCTTGGGGTGATGGGTTGGGGAGCGGTTACCGCCGGGCGCCGACCCGCGGCGCCAGGTGAAAGACCAGGGCGTTGTCGACGCCCGTGATGCTGACCGGCTCCATGGCGATGGGGATCGATCTGGCGCCGATCTTGAGGTTGATCGTCTCCAGGGCATCGAGATCGACCGGGTATTCCCGGCCGCCCAGGGCGGCAAGCAGAGGGGTCAGCGAGTCCTGGCCAGTGCCCCCGTCCCGCTGGGTGTCGCTGAACCGGGGGGTGACGAACAGTTTGCGCCGAACCGGATCGAACCGGGTCTGGAGGTCGCAGGTCATGGGCAGGCGGACTTCGCCGACCCGGAGCTGGATGTCCTGACCGGCGAGATTGGTGGTAACCACCAGGTTCCTGCCGGAGAGCACGCCGCGCACGGTGATGATGTTGTCGCGGATGACCAGCCGGTCCAGGGATTCGACGGTGATGTCGCCCTGCACTTGCCGGCTCTGCGAGGGGATGTCCAGGGGCAGGGTCTTTTGCAGCGAGGTCAGCACGGTTTCCGCCGGCAGGGAGAGAACAATGTTTCTCTGGCTGTTGCCGTTACCGGCGCTCATGGCCGGGTAAGGGGAGAACAGCAGCATGAGCAACAGACAGGCGATGGACAACGGTTTTATATTGAACATGTCGGCATAACAGGCAAGAGTATCGGCGATGCCGCCCGATCTCGTTGAGATCCGATAGGGTGGATGGGGCAGCGTTGACGAAGCAGCATTCAAATTGATCCCAATCGAGATAAAAAGCACCAAAATGCTCTATTTTCGCCGTGCTGTCAAGACCGGCAAGCACCGGCCGCCGGTGTTTGCTCCCGGAGGCAAGGGGCGATGACCGCCGATTCCGGCCATAGACCACCGACGCCGTTGCTGACCGTGGATCGGGAGTGCTGCCTCGGCGGCGCGTCTGCCTCGCTGCTGACCGCCCTCCGCGCCGAGCTCACCATCGACAACCCCAAATACCAGGCGGCCAAGCAGTTCGGTCGCTGGATCGGCAAGCAGCTCAAGCCGCAGCTCTTCTTTTTTCGCGAGGAAGGCGAGCGGCTCTGTTTTCCACGCGGTTTCGGCAACCAGGCGGTGCGGCTCTGCCGCCGGGTGATAGGGCGGTCGCCCGCGATCGATGATCGGCGCCGCAGCCTGCCGGAGATCGAACCGCGTTTCGTGGGCGTGCTCCGGCCCTACCAGGAAGAGGCGGTGGCAGCGGTGCTGGCCCACTCCTTCGGCGTGCTCGAAGCCGGTACCGGGTCGGGCAAGACGGTCATGGCCCTGGCGGTGATTGCCCGCCGGCGGCAGCCGACCCTGATCCTGGTCCATTCCAAGGAGCTGATGCACCAGTGGCAGCAGCGGATCGAGCAATTTCTCGGGATGGAGGCCGGGCTGGCCGGTGACGGCAGGTTCGACATCCGGCCGGTGACCGTGGCCATCGTCAACACGGCCAAGAAGCATCTCGCCATCCTCCCCGCCCGGTTCGGCCAGATCGTGGTCGACGAGTGTCACCGGGTCCCGGCCAGCCTGTTCACCGATGTGGTCTCGGCCTTCGATTGTCGCTACATGCTCGGCCTGTCGGCCACCGCCTTCCGGCGGGAAGACGGCATGACCCGCCTGATCCACATCGCCATGGGCGACCGGGTGCACACCGTGGACAGCCGGATGCTGGCGGCCAGCGGCGCGGTGGTCCGGCCGCGACTGGAACAGCGGCCGACCGGGTTCGTCTACGGCTATCAGGGGGAATATCCCAAGCTGATCAAGGCCCTGGCCAGGGATGCCGGCCGCAATCGGCTGATTGTCACCGACATGCTGCAACTGATCCGTCAGAACCATCAGGGCACCATCCTGGTGGTCTCCGATCGGGTGGCCCACTGTCAGGCCCTGGCCGGACTGCTGGTCGGACAGGGGGTGTCCGTCCCGGTCCTCACCGGACAATCGCCGCCCGAGGAAAGGGCCGCAATAGTCGCCGATGTCCATGCCGGACAGGTGGTCATGCTGATCGCCACCCTCCAGTTGATCGGCGAAGGCTTCGACTGTCCCGGTCTGTCCACCCTGGTCCTGGCCACCCCGATCAAGTTCGAAGGAAGGCTCCTGCAAGTGGTCGGCCGGATCATGCGACCCGCCGAGGGCAAGCAGGCCCTGGTGATCGATTATGTCGACGATCAGATCCCGGTGTTGCGGCGCTCGGCCGCTGCCCGCCGGGCGGTTTTTGCGGCATGGTGAGTCGCCAAGCCGGGCCGTCTGGCAATACGACAGCATGCGCTCCGGTTTCCGAATGCATGGTTGGGTGTTAGGGAAACTGTCCATTGAATTTTCCGCTTCGTCAGGCACCGGATGGCCGGGATCGAGCCAGCCGCGCGATTCCGCCAGTCGACGAAGTTCTCCGGCCTTGCGGCGGCCGATAACCCCGGCGCGGGCAAGGTCACGGTCGGAATCGCTCGACCGCATACGGGATAGAATGTGACGATACTGATACATCTCGAACCTCCGATTGGCCATGGGATCTCCCTCCAAAAAAAATGACAGGGTATCCCGGTTGTCGAAAAGTCCAAGAAGGAAAAATCAGAGAAGTGGCTCCATTAACCCGATCTCAACCTGGCTCCATTAAAGCGATCATGAAGTGGCGCCATTAGACCGGTCACGGGGTGGCTCCATTAAGCCGATCCCGAAATGGCTCCATATGGGCGGTCAGTAACACTCCCGGATGATTTTATCTGTTGACAACCGGGGGCCTTCTAAGTGTTGGCCGTTTATATTTTGAGATTTAACAATTTTTTCAGCAAGATATCCTCGATATTTTGCCGAGAATCGAAAATCGACAATACCAATACAGTATTTTCTGAAACCCTGTATATGACCCTCCAGGGGGCAATGACAAGTTCTCGATATAGTAGAATTCCTTGACTTTGCAGCTCCGGTACGAAGCGACCACGGTGCGGAGAGTGATAGAGGTCAGATACTGTCTTTTTGATTTTTGACAGTATCTTCTTGGCATTAGAAGGGCTATCTTCAGCAATATAGGCAATTATATTTTCAAGGTCCTGCACAGCGGAGCCTGCCCAAATAACTTTGAAGTCTTGCTTCATTGTTTTTTCATTTTTTCTTCTATATTTTTGAAAACGGCTTCTTGCTCCAGGGTGTTTCCATTCTTTATATCTTCTTCCCCCATGGAAATCAGTTTCAAGATTCCGATGGCATTTCTCATATCTTCGAAACTTTGTGGATCTTGAATAACTGCTCTAGGCTCACCATTTTGCGTTATAATAACAGGGCGATGGGTGTCGTTAATTTGTTTGAGCAAATCTGCAGCTCTAGATTTCAAATAAGTTACTGGCCTAATGTCACTTGATATGTTCATAAATTCACCTCGATCCTTTTATGGTACTGAATATGGACATGGTACTTAATATGGACCGAATGTCAACCATTTTTGAGGGGCGGGAGGCCAACGGTGGAGTTCACCTGCCGCGTAGCGATCAGGCGCAATGACTTGATACTAGAGAAGGCCCCCTGAGCTCCCGGCGGACTATCCGCTATAATGGGGGTATCAGCAAACCCTTAGCAAGGAGGCCTCCTCATGCGATTGTACACCAAACAGCACAAGCATTATGGGTGCTGGAGGTCCTCGAACAGGATGTCATCGCCCACGCCAAGGAGCATGACCCCACTGCCTATGCCCTGCTCAAGAGCATCCCCGGCGTAGGCCGGATCAATGCCCTCAACTTGCTTTACGAGATCGAGGACATCAATCGTTTCCCCCGGGTTCAGGACTTTGCCTCCTATTGTCGACTGATCACCTGCGTCAAGGAATCCAATGGCAAGAAATTCGGCGCCTCCGGCAAGAAGATCGGCAACGCCCATCTGCGCTGGGCCTTCTCCCTGGCAGCCCAACTCTTCCTCAAGAGCAACGAACCCGGCCGGCAATTATACAGCAAGCTGACCAGCAAGCACGGCAAGGGCAAGTCCCTGTCCATCCTGGCCCATAAGCTCGGCAGAACAGTCTATTTTATGCTCAAAAACCGGGAAGCGTTCAATATGACGAAATTTCTAGCTGCCTGATCTGGAGGGGACGGATGAGCCCGGCTTCTAACTGGAGGAACTCGTTGTGAGCAGCCCGCATGACCTGCCGGAGAATGCTCCGTATGCGACCAGTATCACCGGTCATGCTCTGCCGATTTTCCACAGCCATCCGACTTGATTGGCCGTCCGTCCCGCTCCTTCTCAATGGCTCTTTGATTTGGTTCTGCCCCTCACCCGAACCCGGTACTAACTACGGCATGCTCTTGCATGACCACGCTGATTTTGAATGGGACGGCACGAGGGTACGTGATAGTTTCTAGGACGCGGAGGCCATCGGCCCGCCGCAACTGCTTTGCCGCACCTAGCGAGCCCGCGAGCTTGCCCACGGCCTCCGACGAGCAACACCTTGGCCCATTCTCGACCGCAGGCAAGCTCGCTCATTGCGCAGGCCAGCTTCATCTTACCCGGCAAGGCGGTGGATCCTCGGTAAGTGTTTGGTGCAGAGTCACTCTGTCGCCGAATATGAAACCCAAGTCAGGGCAATGGCAAAGAGCACTTGGTGGCCTGGCGGCCACAGGGCGATTGCTTTATCGCTCCCGGATACCTTTATCTGTTGACAACCGGGGGCCTTCTAAGTGTTCGCCTTTTTCTTTATCTGTTTTTTAAGTAAGTTTTCAAATTTCTGTAATAATTTTCGTGTGGACCGATCATTATAAGCTCAAGGCTTTCACTATTAACGAAGCGATAGGATAGAAGATATAGTTGGTTCTGCAGATTGAATTTGTGAACAAAGACTCCTCGCAGGTCGCCTTTCTTCTCTGAACCGATGGAGGGATTTTGAATAATTTGTTTGATCTCGTTGTCTAATTCATACTTTTCTTTCTCGTTGAATTTTTTGACTTTTTTCTCGAAAGATTTTGATTGATATACTTTCATCGACTCTCAACCAAATTGATATTCTGATTTTTCACCTTGATTTAACTCCTCAATTCCAATCAGAATTTCTTTGATAAGGTCGTAAGTCAAATCTGGATTTTCTTCAGAACATTTACCAATTCTAGCCCAATGTTCAATTTGGCCAGTTAAAGATCGATGCTCAATTTTGCTAAATTTCTTTGCTTCTCCTACCAATTCTTCGGATATTCTTACCGCAGTCGCCATTTTTATCTCCATGGTTGAGTTGATATCATGGAATAATTTTAAGACATAAAATAGCAAAATGCAACTTTTAGTCTCATGCTGTGGTGGCGGGCTAACGGTGAAATAACCTGCCGGCCGAGGGCTGCCCACCTTTTAAGAACGCGACTATTTCCGGTCAGGTTTATTGACTTGATAGAGAAGGCCCCCTGAGCTCCCGGCGGACTATCCGCTATAATGGGGGTATCAGCAAACCCTTAGCAAGGAGGCCTTCTCATGCGATTGTACACCAAACAGCACCAGCATTATTGCGGAATCGATCTGCATACCAACAAAATGTACCTGTGCATCCTCAGTCAGGAAGGGGACATCCTGCTCCATCGCAACATCAAGACCGAACCGGCAACCTTCCTCAAGACCATCGCCCCCATTCGGGACGATCTGGTGGTCTGCGCCGAGTGCATGTTCTCCTGGTACTGGCTGGCCGATCTCTGTGCCGAAAAAAACATCCCCTTCATTCTCGGACATGCGCTCTACATGCGGGCCATCCACGGCGGCAAGAGCAAAAACGACAAGATCGACTCCCAGAAGATCGCCGCCTTGCTAAGGGGCGGCCTGATCCCCATGGCCTACGTCTACCCGCAGCAGATGCGGGCCACGCGGGATCTGATGCGCCGACGCAATCACTTCATGCGCAAACGGGCCGAGCTCTTCGCCCACACCCAGAATACCGCCAGTCAGTACAATCTCCAGGATCCTCTGGGCCGGATCGCCAGGCCGGAGAACCGGGAGGGGCTGCTGGAGCGGTTCGACGAACCTGCGGTCCGGATGTCCATGGCCGCCAATCTGGATATGATTGACGCCTACGACCGGGTGCTGGCGGTACTGGAGCAGGATATCATCGCCCACGCCAAGGAGCATGACCCCACTGCCTATGCCCTGCTCAAGAGCATCCCCGGCGTAGGCCGGATCAATGCCCTCAACTTGCTTTACGAGATCGAGGACATCAACCGTTTCCCCCGGGTTCAGGACTTTGCCTCCTATTGTTGACTGATCACCTGCGTCAAGGAATCCAATGGCAAGAAATTCGGCGCCTCCGGCAAGAAGATCGGCAACGCCCATCTGCGCTGGGCCTTCTCCCTGGCAGCCCAACTCTTCCTCAAGAGCAACGAACCCGGCCGGCAATTATACAGCAAGCTGACCAGCAAGCACGGCAAGGGCAAGTCCCTGTCCATCCTGGCCCATAAGCTCGGCAGAACAGTCTATTTTATGCTCAAAAACCGGGAAGCGTTCAATATGACGAAATTTCTAGCTGCCTGATCTGGAGGGGACGGATGAGCCCGGCTTCTAACTGGAGGAACTCGTTGTGAGCAGCCCGCATGACCTGCCGGAGAATGCTCCGTATGCGACCAGTATCACCGGTCATGCTCTGCCGATTTTCCACAGCCATCCGACTTGATTGGCCGTCCGTCCCGCTCCTTCTCAATGGCTCTTTGATTTGGTTCTGCCCCTCACCCGAACCCGGTACTAACTACGGCATGCTCTTGCATGACCACGCTGATTTTGAATGGGACGGCACGAGGGTACGTGATAGTTTCTAGGACGCGGAGGCCATCGGCCCGCCGCAACTGCTTTGCCGCACCTAGCGAGCCCGCGAGCTTGCCCACGGCCTCCGACGAGCAACACCTTGGCCCATTCTCGACCGCAGGCAAGCTCGCTCATTGCGCAGGCCAGCTTCATCTTACCCGGCAAGGCGGTGGATCCTCGGTAAGTGTTTGGTGCAGAGTCACTCTGTCGCCGAATATGAAACCCAAGTCAGGGCAATGGCAAAGAGCACTTGGTGGCCTGGCGGCCACAGGGCGATTGCTTTATCGCTCCCGGATACCTTTATCTGTTGACAACCGGGGGCCTTCTAAGTGTTAGGGATTATTCAAGTTGATTTCTATTTTTCTTTCAGCTTTTTGATCATGCCATTACGGGCTCGATGCCCAACAATGCGTAATTGTCGATGAAGCTGTTTGCGCCAATAAACTCACCAACGGTTTGAACGCCGGATTCTTTGGTGTGCCCCTGCGGCTTGAAGTCGAGGGATAGGTGATAGCTGGCGCTGTTCGGAAACTTGCTGCTGAAATAGTAGTGAAGGCCTTTGGCTACAACCTCTGCGGGAAAGATGAAAACGTCGGGCGCGAGTGCTCCGTTGGCAAGATTGACGCAGCAGATAAAGCGACGAGCAAGAGGGATGGGGTCACTCTCAGGAGATGCATATTTGTTCTGAAGTATCCATCGGCGTGAATACAGCGCGGACGACTTCACTTCCAAGAAGGCAACGTTCCCTGCTTTGTCGAAAACGAGGATGTCATAACCAATGGTAGTACCCCATTGTAGCGTGACCATGTAGCCACGTTGTGTGAGCCGAGATGCAACGAGGAACTCACCGGCAAGACGATTTAAATTTTTCTTTTCGTTTGATACGCGAGCCATAGTGTTTGCTCCCTAACAGTGTTAATAGGCCAATTTTGTCGAGGTGCCTATTCCGGTGAAGTCGGCCACGCATTCCAGTCGAAGCCGGCCGGGCATTCCGGTGGAAGCCGGCCACCTGTTCCGGTGATTCCGGCCACCCTGTCGGAGCGTAGCGACGCGGTTGTTTTTA
>Ga0310040_1002979_pt1 | contig 10055 bp, 8 predicted proteins | sample EPASupsiteHSE623_FD_200237 | JGI IMG/M metagenome (GOLD analysis project Ga0310040, IMG submission 200237) | Bioremediated contaminated groundwater from EPA Superfund site, New Mexico - Sample HSE6-23 (v2) (version 2) | ecosystem: Environmental > Aquatic > Deep subsurface > Groundwater >... | reverse complement strand
CAGGGAAAGAGAGCAGATACCAAAAGCAAATCAACCACGAAATCAGCAAAGCAATAGTTGCCAGAGCACAGAAGATGCCGGCAATGGTAGCCCTGGAAGATCTGACGGGCATAAGAGTTGGTGTCAACCAGAAAGCAGGAAAAGACCAGCGAAGGAAGATCAATGGTTGGGCTTTCTATCAGCTAAGAGAGTTCTTGACTTACAAGGCTCTTGCTGCTGGTATCGCTCTCGTGCTTGTAGATCCAGCATATACCAGCCAGACTTGCCACAAGTGTGGCAGGCATGGTATCAGGAAGGGCAAAAAGTTTAGCTGCCCATATTGCGGTTGGTCGGGGGATGCTGATTTCAATGTGTTCCAGATTGCGATCTGGAACTCCTCCAGCCAATGGGCTGGATGAGAGCAAATATGATTGCTTTGATTGGGCTGCATGTAGGCCAGCCTAGAGGTCCGATGTTGCCTATGTTTCAGGCTGCATCAGGGCTACTGAAAGCCCGCTCCCTTTAGGGGGCGGGTGGCTTACCTGTACATCATGCATTCTTCCTCCAGCGCTTCATGCTGAATCAGCAGCAAATCCCTGAATACCGAGTCCAGGACCATATCGCTGGCAGTCCTCTCTTTTGAGCACGCAATTACTGCCACCAGCTCAATGAGAACATTGAGCATCCCTGGAGAGTCCACATCTAGGTCATAGCCACTGCTGATGACCACCCCAAGGTATCTATTGCCATCCTTGAATTTGATAACCTTTGATTTGGCAATGCAGAGATCCGACTTCAATATCTCTATTGCAGGGGTATAGCGTGCTCTTGGATCAATGAAGAGAACTCCATCTTCATCAACGAATCTCCGTATATTGATTAGCCCCCTGATCACGGCCGCGATCTCGTCTTCTCTTTGGCTATATAGCAGCCAGATGGAGAGGTTGTTTGGGAGTCTGTATTCGTATATGCGGGTGCCATGCTCTGTAACATATCCCTCTACGATTGTATCAGGATGGAACGCCGCATTCCACAGCTCTTCTGGGGATATTGGAACTGGCATCATACCACCACGTTATGGCAGGACACAGCCGGCCTCAAATCCATTTGGCGCTCCAGACCTAAGCCAATTAGCATATGGATCTCGCCAAAGGTCCGGCTGAGATCAAAGCTCGGCTGAGGCTTCGAATGCTCCACCCTGCAGGTCTTCTTTTTCCTGTATCAGCATCTGTTATTGGATTCATAATATCATATGCGCAGGTATCTGCCTGCTGCATCCTTGAACATAATCGACGGGCTTGCCGCCAACAGAGAGAAGTGCATCTCATGAGACGCTAATTCGCCACGTGCAAAGGCTCCTCTTAGTTGGCCTAGATTTATGCCGTGCCTCGAAGTGGTTATAAGCCCACCATCCCAGGGCTTCTGTGCACCCAAATGTGATAGTGGCATTGGCCACATTTCCTATGACTGGAATAAAGCCCAGGAGCGTCTTGGCACCGGCTATGCCTAGTCCCACGTCTTTATATTTATTTACCAGCCCCTCAGCTTCGGATTTCTCTATGGTTTGATCAAAAAGCTTTCCTAAGGAGATGATCATGCCAGTGGCAATTGTTGCCATTACTGGAGCCTCAACGCCCAGGAGAATGATCCTCTGAGCAAGTATTGCTGCAGCGCCTGCTGATGCAGTGGAAGCACCATGAATGATCAGATGTGCTTTTCGCTTTCTCTCTTCTTCAATCATAAAAAATCCTGGCCATTATTGACGGCTGTAGGGCTATACGGCTGTGAGCAGCCAAGAGACTATGATATAAGAATTTTATGCTTGAAAGTATAATCTCGGCTAAAATAGAATGGAGGCCCTGAGCTGACGCCAAGGGAGGGATCGAATGGAATCGGCCCTGGGACCTATATCCTATCGTATAGCATCCATTATATTACTGTATGTGAAACATACTTCAGAATTAGAGATCAATCAAAATATAAGCAGATATGCAAAGCTATTGAATCCTGGCTAGATGAGCCATTGAAGGCCATCAGACTTGCCTTTTACGGATATTTGCGGTCCTGAATAATAAAACACTCCACAACAGGCCAACTACATTCCAGAGCATCAGGCTGCACATAAACTCTCTGGGTCCAGGGAGATCAAGCTGGATCCAGTATGCCCGGATTAGAGAGGGAGATAGCATATCAATAATCGCCTTTGTCATAGATCTTAAGAAATCCGCCTGGAGCTAGGCTTGTTGCGAGCATCACCATATTGATCTCACGGTGCTCGACCCAGGTGCTGGCCTCCCTGTTTTTGCTATCCCTCCAGAACTTTTCAATCTTATCCTTAAGCGTCACGTATCCCAGGAGGGCTTCAACCCGCTGGTGCAGGTAGCTCTTTTGCTGAAACAGATCAGGGTTCTCATCGATCCATTTCAGGATGTCCCCGACAGCCGAGAGCCCGATAGACAGCCCGAGCTCACGGAAGGCCAGGCGATACTCTGCAGGATACTCCAATGTTCCGCCTATCACAAAGTCCTCAGTTCCGAGCTCTGCTGAATTCAAGACGGATTCCAAAAGACGTGAGTACCTAAAACCACCATGGATCATCAGCTGCACAATTCGTGATGCATCTGAGAGCAGGCCGCCGATGCCCAGAGGATCACTTGTAGCCAGGTTCATGCCCATGCCGCGGCAGATCTCGGCCATGTCTGCGATCTCATGCTTGAGGTCGGGCAGTGACGATTCTTTGAAATCCCTGGCCGACACATGGAGCTCGCTGTAAGTGACGAAGCCGTCCAGAGGGTCATGCTGGCCCATTGACGTGACCAGGGGATAGGAGAGGTCTATGCTCATCTTCCAGTACATCCTCTTCCTGCCGCCAATCGGGAGCGAGTATGTGAACCTCTTGTGGGCAGCCTGTGCGAGCTCTATTGCCCAGCAGAGATAGGTCGGGTCTCCTGTGACCCGGCTTACGCAACTCAGAGCATGCATCCACTTGGTCAGGTAATGGTAGTACTGCCCGTCCTGGTCCCATTCCAGACGCTCATCTGGCGGCTCGGTTGGCTTGCGTTCGTTCAGCTGCTTTCCAATCCTCAGGCCGCTCCTGGTAGGGTGCCTTTCCCCTTCATGCTCATCAAGGCCGCTGATCCAGCCGCGCCTGGGATCGTCATCGCGGTGCCGGCCAAGGGTGTGATGGACCTGGTCTACAAGGCGCAGGCCTAGATCGAGATAGGTTTTGTCGTTCGTCTGGCGATAGAGCATGAGGTAGTTGCATACTGCAAAGGCATCCGTCCACAGGTAGCGTCGAGGATGGGCGCTGGCAGGTTCAAGCCCAGTCAAACGGGCAAAATCCAGCATGAGTTCCTTAACAATGGCTATGTTAGCGTTTTGGTTCATTCTTTGATAGATTATGAAATTTAAGATAGTTAGATCTTTCCGAGATGTTATGGTGTATTCATGACCTGTTGTATTGCTTTGACACCACAAAGTTTTTTTACTCTTAGGCAAATTGGACGACTGCATGAAAGAACATAGCATGGAGGCGTTCTATGTACCTTGAAGACCATGATAAACTACAGATACTCCTTGTTGAAGATAATGAAGTTAATCAAAAAGTAGCTCAAGCCATGCTCAAGCGCCTTGGATATCATGCAGATTTAGCCGTCAATGGCCAAGAGGCTTTGCATGCCCTTGAGAACCAGCATTACGAGGTTGTCCTCATGGACATCCAGATGCCTGAGATGGACGGCCTGGAGGCTGCAAGAGCTATCCGTGCTGGGTGGCCGCCTGCGGAGCAGCCGTATATTATTGCCATAACAGCCTATGCTCTCCTATATAATGTAGAGACATGTCTCCAAGCAGGAATGAACGACTATATAGTCAAGCCTCTCAATATGGAAGAGCTAAAGACCGCCATCAATGGCCGCAGGAGCAATTAGTAATGTTATGGATGGTGTCGATTAATGCCGTTCCTTCAGCAAAATGATGATGCATGATGATCTGGTTCTTACTTAAGGAGCCACTAACCAGATTTTCGGAGAGACAATATTGACAGCTTCCACCTGCAAGCTCAAAAGATGTTATTCATATATATTTGGCAAGCATTTTCTGCTGGTGAGGCATCTTCAGGAATTTTTTATTTCAGATATATACTAAACACAACATTAATATAGTATCCAGTTGCCAGCACCTGCGGTGCCTGATGCATCAGCAGTCTCTGCAGAGAAGCTATCATGAAACGACAATTGATAATATGAATTAGAAGTGATAAATTGCAAGCAAAAATAGGCATTTTTTATATTGCGCTGCTCTCAGTTTTTCTTTTACCCGCTGTAAGCGCAATCTCAGTGAGCTGCGGCACAGGAGCTGATAGTGGCACCTCAGGATCAAGTGCCAGCTACAGCCTCGACAGCTCTGTAAGCCTTGCTGAGAATGTAGAAATTAGTGGAGGCTCCATATCGACCGACAGCTTTGTGGAAGGCAGCGGCAATAACAGCATCTCTAAGACTGCCAGCAGCCAGGATGCAGTGGTATCGAGCAACGTCTCCTCAGCAGGCGATCTGGTATCAACATCCGATTCTTTTGTAGCTAGCGATTCTGCAAGCCTGGGCCAGAACGTATTTGCATCTGGACTCTCTGAGGCCGGTGTTTCTGGGTCTAGCGATCAGAGCAGTACAGCCCAGAGATCTGGGGTCCTGGATGGGGCCATGGCCACATCTCAGGTCGTATCTGCTCAGGAGAGTGACCTCTACGCCATGCAGTCATCGAGCATTGGAGCCTCACTTGGCTACATAAACGGCGAGGCTCAGGCCAATAACAACACTATCAAGGTCACAGGGGGCTTGAATGGTGAAGGCGGCATAAACGGCTTCATTGCATCATCAGCTGCAGATAATGCCAGCGCCGCAGGATCTTTTGAGGCGGCAAGCCTAGAATCCAAAGCCTATACTGCAGCCAAGGCTACATCAGCAGAGGCTGATGCATACTCTTACCTCTCCTCCAATGAGAGCCTGGCATCGAATGTTTTGGCAAGCGCTGCGGGCAATGTCGATGCCAGCCAGAATATGGCGGCTGTTGGAAGCTCACTTCTCTATACAAGCACGTCCAATGATGAGGGTTCAAATAATTATTCTGCGAAGTCAGATACGATTGTAAGCGGCAGCATGAAAGCCAGCTCTGAAAGCCCACAGGCTATAGATACAAAGCTCGACGGCGATGTGATGAGCAGCGTCAACGCTGTCTCACCAGTGCCGGGTTCATGGGTCTGGAGCGGCCTTGGCGGATATATAACATCAAATCCATTCCCCTTGGAGGACAGCCTTGGTCAGACGCACGTCTTTGCCAGGGGCGGGGACAGCAGTCTGTGGGATAATCTGGGCGGAGACTGGTGGGGCCTGGGCGGAAGCATAGCCTCGGACCCGTATGCAGTCAATGATAATGTGGGCATGGTCCACGTCTTTGCCAAGGGCACAGACAACACTCTCAAAGATGATCTCTTGAATCCCAGAAAAGGAACCAGCAGCTGGCTTAACCTGGGAGGCACTCTTGGATCAGACCCAAGTGCAGTCCTTGTGCCCGGACAGAGCAACATTTTGGTCTTCTACCGCGGAACTGACAGTGCCCTATATTCGAGCACTCTGAATACCGGGACACTGACCGCGACTCAGAGCAACCTTGGCGGCAGCATAAAATCCATGCCTAATGCCATTGCAGATTCCAATGGAAAGGTACATGCATTAGTCCGAAGTTCCAATGATGCCCTCTATGAGTATGTAGATGGAACTTGGCGCGATTTAGGGGGAGTCATAACTTCTGATGCGAGGCCAGTAGCGGATCCAAACAAACCGGGATATGTATACACTTACGTCCGAGGCAGTGATGGAGCCCTCAACTACAATGCTCTCAATACCGCCACTGGAGCTGCAACATGGACCTACCTTGGAGGAGTCATATCAGGTAAGGCCGGCGCAAGCATATACAACGGCAACCCATCACCAGTGTACTCCAGCTACGACAGACAGATCCATGCATATGTGCGCGGAACAGATGGAGCTGTGTGGGATAACGCCGGAGGCCAGTGGTCATCTAGAGGAGGCCAGATAACCTCTGACCCGAGGGCAATCGATTGTGATGGCCTGCTTGAGGTTGCTGCCAGGGGCACAGACGGGTCGCTATACCTGGCTCAGCCCGAGGTATACGGATCCTGGCCCAACCCCACCGGAAATCCCATAGGCGGCGGAGCAGGATATAAGAAGGTTGTATTAAAGTCAGAGGCCACCTATGTTGTCAGCGATAAGGCAGGCCTGCTGAGCGCCCTTAGTAAGGCAACACCCGGCCAGGTCGTCTACATAGACGACAGTGCCAGGATAGATCTGACTGGCAACAAGAACATCCTGATTCCAGCCGGCGTGACTCTGGCCAGCGGCAGGGGCAAGGACGGCTCGCAGGGTGCTCTGCTCTATATCACAACTGAAAGCGGCCAGACCCTATCAGAATCCAGTGCTCTGTTTTGGGCAAATGGAGCAAACGTCCGCGTATCGGGCATACGCCTCCAGGGACCCTCCGGAGCCATAGATACGGCTCTCGCCGTCAGGGGAATCTGGTCCAAGTATCCGGGTTTCACAGTGGATGATTGCGAGATATACAACTTCCCGCATGCTGCAATAGTTGTGGCTGGAGGAGCTACGAGCTCAAAGATTGCTCACAACTACATACACAACAACCAGAGGAGTGGCTGGGGTTATGGAGTGGTCGAGGGAGCTGGAAACGCATTTGCCACAATACAGGGCAACTTGTTTGATTACAACCGACACCACATATCCTCAGGAGGAGATCCTGAAAACAGCTACATAGCCGAGTATAACACTGCGCTCGAGCATGATAACGTCGGCCACAACTTCGATGTTCATGGAGGCGTTGACAGGGGCGATGGAACCAACATTGCTGGAAAGTACTTTAAGATCGACCACAACACATTCAAGTCGACTTACTACCGCAATATAATCCTGAGGGGCATACCCACCCAGGGAGCCTGGATGAACAACAACTGGTTCTACAACTCCAATACAGCCTGGCCGATAATGCAGAAGAACGCCTGGGGCAAATTCTACCCAACAAACAACCTCTTTGGCACAGGATCATCGGCAGTGGTATCGAACAACTATTACAAGAGCACTTGATCAGCCTGGAAAAGCAGATGAAAAGCATAGCAGGATGCGTTGAGATAATGACCTCAGGATGAATGGTTCTGGGGTCTCTCTATTTTTTGGGCTAACGCATCTAGTCCGGCTCTTTCAGGCGCTTATCTATGACATCTCTCCTCAGGCCAATTCTGCCATCCTCCTCTTCAGCACCTCTGCCTGATTTCGGCGCATGGAGGCGGTGTCCCGAGAGACATGCAGGGTGTTGAGCTCATAGCTATCCATTACAGCTTCTTGGAGATATAGATAGGACTACCAGTCCGGAGGACCTCAAAGTGCAGGACTGGCGAGGCTCGCCTCAGGTCCACCAGGTCCAGCCTTTCAGTACCAAGAACATCGGCTATGGCCTCCCTCAGCTTCCATGCAGGCTGCCCAATTGTTAGAACCGCCAGGTTGACATCGTTCTTGGCTCTGGTTCCAGCTCTTTCATTGCTGGCATATTATCAACTGCCCAGTCCAGAATATCCAGGAGCTGCTTTAGAACCGCCTTCTCCTTGAACATCGACAGGGGGATACTCGGGCGACGAGTTATGGCATCGCCTGGAAGATTTATGCCAGGTATCTGATTCAGCTTGTCCAGGAGTTCCTTGCGTTTCAATTCGTTATCGAACGGTGGTCTTGTCTTCAACCATTGGAACTGGATCTCAACCTTGCCATAGGTCCAGACAGTGATCAGGTAATAGGATATGTTATTGTGATCGAGTACCGGGACGAACGAGCCGTCGTGCTTACCTTCGCCCCACCAAACCCTGGAGAATTTACCTTTCGACCATTCGAGGATCTTCCTTGCGATCTCTGTTTCTGTACTGCCTCGCTTCGACTCCAACTCTTGGAAGAACGTCTTCTCATTCCACTGCAGTCCAGTCCGAACCTCCTTCTTGGCGGTTGCCTCTTCAGTTTGCCCAAGGACCCGCGGGATCAGAGACTTCTGCCCCTGTCCTGTATACTGCTTGATCTCGACCGCCAGTACTTCCGCCTGATACATCTGTGAGTTCAGGAACTCGACTATACGGCGTAATTCCGGCGGTATTTTATCGGCTACAAAGAGCATGCGGATTTTACCATCGTGAAGATTGGCTTTGACCTTCTGCCAGAACTCCCCATGATCATCCAAGTCAGGGAGGAACCCTCGTAAGGTTTCATCTGGATCAATGTCGCGCTCTCTACAGGTCGCACTGAACTTGCTTTTGATCTCTTCGACAGGCCAGTAGACGACAGCATTGGCTGCATAGTCGAGCATCTGACCCACGACCTTGCGCCTGATGTCTGTGTTGGTGCTCTGTTTCACCTCTACAAGTGTCGGAATGCCGTCTTGGTCTAAAAACAGGTGATCCACCGACCATCGATCAGGGCCATCTTTCTCAGAGGGCAGCGCTGCCTCTCGGGAGACTAACAGCCAACGCCTGGGTTCAACATTATCTATTTGATCGCCGGCCAGAAGATTGGGGTAATTGGCAAGCAACTCTTGCAGCATCTTCTCTGCTTCGTATGGTTCCTCTGACATTTCCACGAGTTGGCCATCTGCCTGGATGAGAAAGACACCATTGCCCATAGTCGACACATTGGAGGCTGTTGGATAAAAAGACAGGTATCAGATAGAGTCATCGCTTAGTTTGGCGGTGTGCTTCTCATCGATGCCCAACACCATTTTCTTTAATGCCCTGGCCTTCTCCAGCGTCTCGGACTCGCTCATCTTCTGGCAGCTCTCAAGATATTTCGTGATGGTCTTGCTGCCATCCTGCCAGGAACAGACCATCTGTGGCGTCTTCTCATCGCCATTCTTAGTACGCCTGATCAAGGGATTCTTCAGCATGCTCACATCTTGTACCCTGGCATCTCCAGATAGCAATCTCTGAGTTTTGGCCCTCATATCCACTGCCATAGCCTCTCATGATTGTGCTTCCTGCTCTCTCACTCCTGCTGGCAATTCTTATGTTGTTGTAGTACCACATCACACAAGAGATATCGGCGTATCTAGTACTACTGTGAAATAGATCACCCTATGCACTGAGAAAAGGTGATCATAATTAGCACGTTATGTCATCAGCCATTACTTTGGCGGTTTCCAACCTTGCCGTTCATCTAAAGAGTTCCACATCTACATTGCCTTTTGTCTCTGTCCTAATGAGATGCAAGTCTCACAACGGCTCTTTCAACCGTATTAAACTCAATGTTTACATAGCTTTTAATACTTAAAAACTTGGGTACCAAAAGCTTTTTATTTAAAGACATCGTACTAGAGTTAGAAGTATAAGCGGAGACTCAAAAATGATAAATGAAAATGTAGAGGCGGCAAAGGCTGCAGCTAATGCCAAGGTGATCGCCGATATGAATGAGGCACAAGCCAGCTTCATGGAAGCAAGAGCAGAGAAGAAGAGAGCCGAAGAGATGAAGGGCAGAACCAATTAGGTACTAAAATTTAAGGTAATTGGGTATATCCCACGTCCAGCAGCAAGGAAATACTTAATTATCTTTTCTACTGCAAACCAATCGGATTATATTTTTGTACGTGTTTAGCTCATCTCATCAGATCCCAGAGACCGACTTAGAATTTTTGATCATGAAGTTCATATAATAAGCCGTCAATGAGCATCTGAAAGTAGTATGGACCAAGAGGAAAGATTAAACCAACTCTTAGAGATGGTTGACCGACTAACTCGGGAGAACGAGTTGCTTAAAAGACGTATAGTAGAACTCGAAGCCCGATTAGCTCAATATGAGAATGCCCATACTCCGCCGAGTCTAAAACGTGGTGGCAGTCGGAAAAAGGATCAAAAAGAAGGAGAAAAAGGCAAGCCAGGGCAGAAGATGGGACATAAAGGCTTGACACGACAAACCGCCAAACCCGATAGAGAAGTTCAGGTCATGAAAGACTTATGTCCTGAT
>Ga0310040_1002957_pt1 | contig 10136 bp, 10 predicted proteins | sample EPASupsiteHSE623_FD_200237 | JGI IMG/M metagenome (GOLD analysis project Ga0310040, IMG submission 200237) | Bioremediated contaminated groundwater from EPA Superfund site, New Mexico - Sample HSE6-23 (v2) (version 2) | ecosystem: Environmental > Aquatic > Deep subsurface > Groundwater >... | reverse complement strand
TAGAATCCTTCCTGCCCTTGCCTGACCATATAACCACAGCAATCTGACCGCACCAGGCAGATTGGGGCAATCCATCCCTGCCTGGACAAGCACAATGGGCATTGAAAAGCATACCCCTGTCATGCAGCAATACCTGCGCCTCAAGGCGCAGCAGCCGGACACGCTCCTGTTTTTCCGCATGGGCGATTTCTATGAATTGTTCTATGGCGACGCGGAGAAAGCGGCGCGGCTGCTCGACATCACGCTAACAACGCGCGGCCAGTCCGCCGGACAGCCGATCCCGATGGCGGGCGTGCCCTACCACGCCGTCGAGCAATATCTGGCGCGGCTGGTCAAGCTCGGCGAATCGGTGGCAATCTGCGAGCAGATCGGCGATCCTGCTACTAGCACTGGGCCTGTCGAACGCGCCATCACGCGCATCGTCACGCCCGGCACGCTCACCGACGCTGCCCTGCTCGACGACAAGACGGACAACCTGCTGCTGGCCGTCACGCTGGAAAAGAAACGCGCCGGGCTGGCCTGGCTCAATCTCGCCAACGGCGACCTGCGCGCGCTGGAATGCCCTGCCGACATGATCGCGGCGCATTTCGAACGCCTGCGTCCGGCGGAATTGCTGCTGCCCGACAGCCAACGCGCAGTGCTGGCAGAACTGATCGCCAACACGCGCATCGCCCAGAAGAACCTGCCCGACTGGCATTTCGATGCCGAATCGGGCGTGCGCCAGCTTAGCGAGCATTTCGGCACGCGCGACCTGGCCGCCTTCCTGCCCGACGGCGCAGATGAACTGAGGCTTGGACTCGCCGCCGCCGGTGCGCTGTTCCAGTACGCCCGCGCCACACAGATGCAGGCGCTCTCGCATATCACCGGTCTCAAGGTCGAGAACGAAGGCGAATACCTGCGCCTCGATGCGGCGACGCGGCGCAACCTGGAAATCACCGAGACGCTGCGCGGCGAACCCGCGCCGACGCTGCTCTCGCTGCTCGACCATTGCGCCACCAGCATGGGCTCGCGCTGGCTACGCCATTGCCTGCATCACCCGCTGGTCGACCGAAACCAATCTGTGGCACGTCACCAAGCCGTCGCCGAACTGCTCGACGCACAAGACGGTGCGACATCGCTCAAAGGGCTGCGGCAGGGCTTGCGCAAAATTGCCGACATCGAACGCATCACCGCCCGCATCGCCCTAAAAAGCGCCCGTCCGCGCGACCTCTCCGCCCTGCGCGACAGCCTGGCCGCGCTCGATTCGCTACGCGGGGCGTTGGGCGAACCGCAAGCGCCCTTGCTGCGGCAGATTCGCAACGACCTGATCACGCCAGCCGAAGCACTGGCGCTGCTGCAACAGGCAATCAAGCTGGAACCATCCACGCTGCTGCGCGAAGGCGGTGTCATCGCCGACGGCTACCATGCCGGCCTCGACGAATTGCGCGCCCTGCAAAGCAACTGCGGCGAATTTTTGTTGGCGCTCGAAGCGAGGGAGAAAGCGCGCACCGGCATCGCCAATCTCAAAGTCGAGTTCAACAAGGTGCATGGCTTCTACATCGAAATCACGCATGCCAATACCGGCAAGGTGCCGGACGACTACCGCCGCCGCCAAACGCTGAAAAACGTCGAGCGCTACATCACGCCGGAACTGAAAGCCTTCGAGGACAAGGCGCTGTCGGCGCAGGAGCGTTCGCTGGCACTGGAAAAGCAGCTTTACGAAGCGCTGCTGGACAACCTCGCCCCGCACATCCCAACGCTGCAACGCATCGCCCGCGCCCTGGCGCTGGCCGACGGCCTGTGCGCCTTTGCCGACGTGGCGCAGCGACTCGATTATTGCCAGCCGGAATTCGCCGAGTCGCCCGGCATCGAGATCGACGCCGGACGACATGCCGTCGTCGAGCGGCAGGTCGACAATTTCATCGCCAACGATGCCCGCCTGTCGATGACGCGCCGCATGCTGCTGGTAACCGGCCCCAACATGGGCGGCAAATCCACCTACATGCGCCAGATCGCGTTGATTGCGCTGCTCGCCCACTGCGGCAGCTTTGTCCCCGCCAAACGCGCCCGACTCGGTCCGCTCGACGCCATTTTCACGCGCATCGGCGCCTCAGACGACCTCGCCTCGGGACGCTCCACCTTCATGGTCGAGATGACCGAAGCGGCAGCCATCCTGCATGGCGCGACGGAAAAATCGCTGGTGCTGATGGACGAGATCGGCCGCGGCACCTCGACCTTCGACGGCATGGCGCTGGCCTTCGCCATCGCCCGCCACCTGATCGAAAAAAATCGTTGTTTCAGCCTGTTCTCAACGCACTATTTCGAACTCACAAGGCTGGCGCAGGATTATGCGGAATGCGCTAACGTCCACCTCGACGCCGTCGAGCACGCCCATACCATCGTCTTCATGCATGCCGTCGAGGAAGGCCCGGCCAGCCAGAGCTACGGCATCCAGGTGGCGGCGCTGGCCGGCATTCCCGGCAGTGTCATCCGCGATGCCAAGCGGCGCCTGATGGCGCTGGAGAACCGCGAGATCAATCAGGGAGGGCAGCCGGATTTATTCGCCGCCATTGCGCCTGTCATCGAAGAGCCGCCACCTTCGCTGGAAGTCGTCGAGGCGCTACGCCAGTTAGACCCGGATGCGCTCTCGCCGAGGGAAGCGCTGGAGCGGCTTTACCAACTCAAGCGGATGTCCGAGGAATAGCACGCTGAAGGACAGGATCACCCAAAGAAGAGTGCATGTCGCCCCCGGCTCCCATGGTCTATAATCTGGCTAGCCAGATGGGGGGGGAACATCCATGAAAACCGTTGCTGTCTTCGAAGCAAAGAGCCGCCTCTCCGAGATTCTTGCTGATGTCGAGCATGGCGCGGAATACACCGTTACCAAGCGCGGCGCAACCATTGCCCGCATCATTCCTGCTCGCCAAGCGGATCCTGTCGCGATGGCCGATGCCAAGGATTTTATCTCCCGAATCAAAGCCAGCCGGAAAGGCTCGAACCTGACTGACGCAGAATACCGCGAGGCCGTCGAGGAAGGCCGGGACTGATGCCCTTCGTGCTGGACAACTCGGTCGTTACCGCCTGGTATTTTGAGAATCAGACAACAGCATACAGCGACGGCGTATTGAAGCGGATGGGCGACGACGTTGCTCACGTGCCCGCGCTTTGGCCGCTGGAATTCTCGAATGTGCTACGCAAGGCCATCAGCGGGAAAAACATTCCCGAAGCCCGTGCGCGGGAGATTGTCGCCCAAAACGACCGCTGGACGATCCTGGTCAATGCTACTGCCGTCAAGCCCGGCGACATCCTGAGCCTGTCACTGGCTTATGGTTTGAGCAGTTACGATGCTGCCTATCTTGATCTGGCAATCCGCCTGCGCCTTCCCATTGCCGCCAAGGATGGGGCGTTGCGTGCCGCAGCCGTTGCTGCCGGTGTAGGCGTATTCAAGCCGTAATAACTGTCAGACCTTCGTCTGCAACCGGCGGCAACCAAGAAAACGTGGTCTGACCCGAATGGCACTCGAATGGCACTTCCTGATCATCAAGCGGGTGTTCGGCTTTGCCAAGGCAAGCTATTGGGGCTTGAAGAAGAACGGCAATCGTCTGTTCGTCGTGGCTGCCTTGGCCAATCTCTTCATGGCCCGGCACCACTTGCTCAGACTTCAGCAGGCAAGGTGCGCCCGGTGAAAGCGAAATGGCCAGAAAGGGCCGGGAAATACCGGCCATCAGGTGCGAGTCCTCACCCAATTGTGCCTTCGTTGCTGAAAATGTGCTCTCTGGCTTCATCTGTTGTTACTTGTTCAGACCTTCCTTAATCCGAAAGCATGTTGTAAATGGCGGTTACGAAGTGTATTCTGCCTCTAGGTTTATCGAAACTCTCGCGTTACACAGACGAAGACAATCACCACCCCCGATATCCAGGGTGAATGCAATGAAAACAGCCGTCGCACTAATCATAAATACGATATTGCTTTGTGTCGCTTCTCCCGCATTTGCAGGCGACGCAGGCCAAAACGATGCATGCGTGGGGTCTTCTGTTACCGGTTCCACTTGCAAGAAAGGCCTTAGTTGCGTTTACAAAAAGGATAACGCCTTCGTAATTAATGACTCTCCGGTATGCGTTGGAAGGGGAGAGCAGAATGACTATTGCAATCCTAAGGATGCAGGCACAGGTAGCAAAAGCTGCGGCGGGAGTCCGGTTTGTCGCAAGAGCACTGCCACTGGCGATTACCGTTGCATAGGCAGGGGAGAGCAAAACGACTTCTGCAATGTCGATGATGCCGGCCATGGCAGCAAAAGCTGCGGCGGAGATATGGTTTGCCGCCATGTTGGCGGAGGCGACTACCGTTGCATAGGCAGGGGACAGCAAAATGACTTCTGCTTCAAAGACGATGCGGGTCATGGCAGCAAGAGCTGCGGTGGGAATTTGGTATGCCGCTCCACCATTGGCGGCGGTGGGAATTGGCGTTGTGTTGGCCGCGGCGAAAATGGCGACTTCTGCCCAGAAGATGATGTTCATCACAGCAGCAAACACTGTGGAGGCAAGCTAGTTTGCCGTCACGGCGATGGCGGCTACCGTTGCAAGAAAAAATGAGCCCCGATATTCCAAAACAGCTTGAGCCACGACTATCGCCCTATCCTCTATCGTTTAGGCAGGCGGGAAAATGAATAATTATGTAATTGGATGGCGGAGCTGCTTCCTATTTGGAACAGTCCTTCTTTTATCAGGGTGCGGTTCCCTGCCAGGCACATCCGATGGAAAAGCCGAGACACTGATCGATCGTGAATGGATCGATGTAGTTGCGGCCGACGCTGGGCGCCAGCTTACCTACTTAAAGGATCGAAGGGGGAATGAACGGTTTTGCCGTGGGCCGGGGCCCGACTTTTCCCGGACAGCCAGTTCTGGCACGAGTATCGGTGTGCCGACGGTTGCTGGCGGGGCATTAGGCGTGGGCGGCAATCTTTCCAGAGGCGCGCTTGAACTGGGTGGTCGCGATCCGGTCGTTCTGATTGCTCGCGAACTCCTTTACCGTGCTTGCGAGCTGGCAGCCAACACAAACGCGGATCCCGCAACCGAGCGTGAAATCTATAGCAAGTTTCTTGCAGCGATAATTGAGATCGCCAAATCACACTCCGGCGCTGGCAGCGTTCCTCTGGCTTCCGAGCCAAGTTCCGCGCTACCAGTGACGGTCGCTCCCAATCCTCCACGAGATTCCGGTGGCTCGCCAAAAAATCGGCCGGACTATGATCCCCCCAATTCTAATAAGGATCAGTAACCAACGAAAGATACAGAGTGGCTTGTCCATGAAATCGCTCTGCGCCTGAGGTAGCTGTCAATCCTTGCTGTTCCGCACGCCGAAAAATATTCGACTGCAGTTATTCCGCTACACAGAAAATAAGGGGGCGTACCCTCATTAACCCCGCTCAATGCACATGCCCATGCTCCCCTTCATGGATATGCCCGTGCTCGATTTCCTCCTCGGTCGCCATGCGCACATCGGCGACAGTGCAATCGAAAATCAGCGCCATGCCGGCCAGCGGATGGTTGCCGTCGACCACGACCTTGTCGCCTTCGATGTCGGTGATGGTGTAGAGGATATCCTCATCGCCATCTTCGGTTGAGCGTTCGAACTGCATGCCGACCTCGATGCTGCTGGGAAACATCGACCGTTTTTCGACATTGACCAGCGTGGCGTCATATTCGCCGAAGGCGTCGTCAGGCTCCAGCCGGATGGTGAACTTGTCGCCGACACTTTTGCCATGCACGGTTTCTTCGATTCTGGGGAAGATTCCGTCGTAGCCGCCGTGAAGATAAACCAGCGGTTGCTCTCCTCCGTCGACGAGATTGCCGTCGGTGTCGCGAACTTCATAGTCGAGAGTCACGACAGTGTTTTTAACGATTTGCATGGCTTCTCCAGTTGTTTAACCAGTTGTAGTACTTCGGCAACATGTCCGCGCGGATTCACATCGTATATCGCATGCCGGATCACTCCCTGGCAATCGACAACGAAGGTGGAACGCACCAGGCAAAGCTTGCGCGCTCCCTCTTTTTCCCGCATCTGGCTGACGCCATACATGCGGCAGACATGACCATCGACATCCGACAACAAGCGCACAGAAAGCCCGTGCTTGTCGCGAAATTCGGCATGGCACATATAATCGTCGCGACTGATGCCAAGGATCACGCAGCCATGACGGGCGAACAGCTCATCATGGTCGCTGAAGTCGATGGCTTCCAGCGTGCAGAACGGGGTGCCGTCCCTGGGATAGAAGAACAGCACGGCATGCTGCTTGCCGTGCAAGGACGCCAACTCAAAAGAATCCATGTCCGCATCGGGCAATGCAAACATGGGTGCCGGCTGGCCTGCTTTGAGCATGTTCTTTTCCATCGGATGATGGAGGGAATTCTAACCGAGCCTTTCAGGAAAAAACCATATTCCTGCGGATATTGCTATCGCCAGCCAAACAAGTGAAAAATAGGCAGGATGCAGTCCGGCCCCGACCGCATCCTGCTGAAACTAGCGCTTGTATATCGGCACGACGTCACGCGGCGTGGAGCCGACATATAACTGGCGCGGACGGCCGATCTTCTGTTCCGGATCGGCGATCATTTCGTTCCACTGGGCAATCCAGCCGACGGTTCGGGCCAGCGCAAAAATGCCGGTAAACATCTGGGTCGGAATGCCGAGCGCGCGCTGGACGATCCCGGAATAGAAGTCGACATTCGGGTAAAGCTGCCGGCTGACAAAATAATCGTCTTCCAGCGCGATCTTCTCCAGCGCGATGGCCAGCTTGTACAGTCGATCCTCCTGCAACCCCAGTTCGTTCAGCACCTCGTGACATATCTCGCGCATCATTTTGGCGCGAGGATCGAAGTTCTTGTACACGCGATGGCCGAAGCCCATCAGCTTGAATGAGTCGTCCTTGTCCTTGGCGCGCTTGATGAACTTGCCGATATGCGACACATCGCCGATCTGCTCCAGCATATTCAGGCAAGCTTCATTGGCGCCGCCATGCGCCGGCCCCCAGAGGCAGGCGATGCCGGCCGAAACACAGGCGAACGGATTGGCGCCGGAAGAACCGGCCAGGCGCACCGTCGAGGTCGAAGCATTCTGCTCATGATCGGCGTGCAGGATCAGGAAACGGTCGAGGGCGCGCGTCAGCACCGGGTTCGGCTTGTACATTTCGCAAGGCGTGCCGAACAACATGTGCATAAAGTTGCCGGCGTAGTCGAGATCGTTGCGCGGGTACATGAACGGCTGGCCGATGCTGTACTTGTAGGCCATGGCAACGATGGTCGGCATCTTGGCAATCAGGTGATAGACAGAGATGTCGCGGTGGAGCTGGTCGCTGAAGTCCATCGCGTCATGATGGAACGCGGACAACGCGCCGACCACGCCTACCAGCACCGCCATCGGGTGCGCGTCACGGCGGAAGCCATGATAGAAACGCGTCAGCTGCTCGTGCACCATGGCGTACTGCTGAACCGTGCCGTTGAAATCTTTTCTCTGTTGCTCATTAGGCAGTTCGCCGCGCAACAGCAGATAACAGACTTCGAGATAATCGCAATGCTGCGCCAATTGTTCGATCGGGTAACCGCGATATAGCAGCTCGCCTTTGTCGCCATCGATGTAGGTAATGGCCGATTTACAACTTCCTGTCGACAGGAATGCCGGGTCGAATGTGAACGCGCCGGTCTTCTGGTGCAGGCTGCGGATATCGATGACATTGGGCCCGATCGTGCCGGATAGCACAGGAAATTTGATTTCCTTGCCCTCGAATTTAAGAATAGCCGTGTGTTGCGCGCTCTTGGTCATTACTCGTGTTCCTTTTCGTAGTCCGGTTCCAGTTTGCCCTGCCTGCCTCAATACTGCATCACGTAATCTACGTCATGTGCCGTAACTGCGGATCGTAGATATCAGGCGGACGCATATATTATCCCAAAGATCGTTCAATCCTGTCCGGGCAATTGTCTTGAGTAAAGCGAGGGGAATCGGCAAACAGGGTAAAATCCCGCCAATGCCGCAAAAGACACCTGTAGCAATGACTGGAAGCACATGAGCGCCCCACTCCGCCCCGCCAGCGTTCTTTATCCGGACTCACAGCCCTTTCCCCCTCTCTCCGCCTGCGAGCATTACGCCGGCAGCGAAAAGACCATCGCCAAAGCGCTTGCGTTGCAGACCGAACTAGGGCCGCTTTTCGATCTCACCTGCGACTGCGAGGACGGCGCTGCCGCCGGTCATGAACGAGAACACGCGCAAATGATCGCGGCGCAAATCGACGGCAGCGGCAACCGTTTCAACCGCGTCGGCATCCGCATTCACGACATCACCCACCCGCACTGGCGCGATGATCTCGAAATCATCGTCGGCAGCGCCGGGGCACGGCTTGCCTATGTCGTGCTGCCCAAAACCGGCAGCCGCAAGGATGTCGAGGCCATGAGCGAAGAGATTGCGACGGCCGCAAAAAAACACGGCGTTGAGCAGCGCATCCCGCTGCATGTGCTGATCGAGACGCATGGCGCGCTACGCGAAGCTAACGCCATCGCCGCCCTGCCCGGCGTTGAATCGCTCGATTTCGGCCTGATGGATTTCGTCAGCGCCCATCATGGCGCAATTCCCGCCGGCGCCATGAAAAGCCCCGGCCAGTTCAACCATCCGCTGATCATCCGCGCCAAATGTGAAATCGTGGCAGCGGCACTAGGCAATGGCGTGATCCCGACGCACAACGTCACCACCGACATCAACAATCCTGACGTGGTGCGCGAAGATGCCCACCGCGCCCGCCACGAGTTCGGTTTTCTGCGCATGTGGAGCATCCATCCGAGCCAGATCCAGCCGATAGTCGAAGCCATGCGCCCCGACTTTACCGAAGTTGCGGAAGCCGCCGACATTCTCATCGCCGCCCAGGATACCGGATGGGGGCCAATCCAGCATGCCGGCAGGCTGCATGACCGCGCCTCGTACCGCTATTATTGGGAACTGCTGCAACGCGCCCAGGTCACAGGAATGGGGTTGCCGTCCGAGGCCAAACAACGATTCTTTGATTACACTTCAACTTAGTTCTCTCCTGAAAGGTCTATCTAGTATGCGCAAAATGCTCCGTCATTCCGGCGTAAGCCGGAATCCAGAAAAATTGCTGTTACCCTCCCTGGATTCCGGGTTCCGCTTCGCGGCCCCGGAATGACGTATTAATTTTATGGCATATCGGAACAAATTTTCTTCGTATTAACAAAGGTACACCACCGTGCTCGAAGCCTACCGCCAACATGCCGCCGAACGCGACGCGCTCGGCATTCCCGCCCTGCCTCTGTCTAAACAACAGACCGAAGCCCTGATCGGCCTGCTCAAGAACCCACCCAAGGGCGAGGAAGCCTTCCTCGTCGCACTCCTCACGCAGCGCGTCCCGGCTGGCGTAGACGACGCTGCCAAGGCCAAGGCCGCATTCCTCGAAAAGGTCGCCAAGGGCGTTGAGACCTGCGCCCTGATTTCGCGCGAGCAAGCCACGCAGCTTCTAGGAACAATGCTCGGCGGCTACAACGTCAAGCCGCTGACCGACCTCCTGAGCGACACCATTTGCGGCAAGACCGCCGCCGAGGGACTGAAGAAAACCCTGCTGGTGTTCGACTATTTCAACGACGTCAAGCAACTCGCCGACAAGGGAAATGCAAACGCCAAGTCCGTGATGCAAAGCTGGGCCGATGCCGAGTGGTTCATCTCGCGTCCCGAAGTGCCGCAATCGCTGACCGTGACCATTTTCAAGGTGACGGGCGAAACCAACACCGACGACCTCTCCCCCGCGCCCGACGCCTGGAGCCGCCCCGATATCCCGCTGCATGCGCTGGCGATGCTCAAGAACCCGCGTCCCGGCATCGAGCCGGTTGAGCCAGGCAAGATCGGCCCGATCAAGCAGATCGCCGAGCTCAAGGCCAAAGGTCATTTGCTCGCTTATGTCGGCGATGTCGTCGGCACCGGCTCCTCGCGCAAATCCGCCACCAATTCCGTGCTGTGGTGGACCGGCGAGGATATTCCCTTCGTGCCGAACAAGCGCTTCGGCGGCGTCTGCCTCGGCAGCAAGATCGCGCCGATTTTCTATAACACCATGGAAGACGCCGGCGCCCTGCCCATCGAAGTCGATGTCTCGGCCATGGCCATGGGC
>Ga0310040_1002951_pt1 | contig 10144 bp, 8 predicted proteins | sample EPASupsiteHSE623_FD_200237 | JGI IMG/M metagenome (GOLD analysis project Ga0310040, IMG submission 200237) | Bioremediated contaminated groundwater from EPA Superfund site, New Mexico - Sample HSE6-23 (v2) (version 2) | ecosystem: Environmental > Aquatic > Deep subsurface > Groundwater >... | reverse complement strand
CGGCACTGGAAATTGAGAGGAGAAAATAGGCAAGCGAGATGTCGCGAGTCTTCTTTGTTTTGAGTATCTTGAACAGCTGGGGCAAGCCGGCAATGGTGGTAAGGAAGCCCGCGAGAAAACCCACCAGTTCAACGTAGTCCATTGAAAGAAAAGGAAAACAGGGTATAAAAGGCCGAAGTAAATCAGGCCGAAAAAAAAGAACGCAAAAAGCAATCTAAAAAAGAAAAAGGAAAATCAAAGGACTTCTGGGTTTTCCTTGGTAGGAGACAAGTATATCGTGGTTCCCGGCGCGAGGTTTTCCCGCAGCTTGACCGATATGTACTTGCCGTACTTGCCCTCGTTTATCCAGCCGCTCCCGACATAGCCTTCCATTCCCTTGGCCTTGACCGAGAACTGGGGCTTGTTGCCGTGCGGCTCAGCCGAAAACGCCGGCTGCGATTCAACTTTTGGTTCCATCATATACATTCCCACCTTCCCCGCATCGTATTCAGAATAGCGTGGCTCAGAGTACCCTGGCCTAGCGGGGGCAGCGCCCGTAAGCACGGCACTCAATGGAGGAAGCCTCCCGAATTTTCCTGCGTAGAACATAAGCGAATTCACCTAATCAGCAGAATTGGTTGCCGACGAAAAGCGACACCTTGTCGCCGCGGCCGGAAATCTGCTCTATTGCCAGGGGAAGCGAATCCGCAATCCCCTGTATCTGCTTGTATGAAAGCCCTGAAACGTCCATCTTCATCTAAAACACCTCTGTGCTATGAGTTCGTGCCGAGGTTGGTATATAAGGAAAAACAGGCCCCGTTTCCGGTGAACTGTCAGCGGATTATTTGGACGCAGAAACCGCAACCGGCCTTGCCACTATTTCTATGAACGAGTTCTTCAGCGAGCAGGACACAGTCTTGCTTGACGCCGCAAACGGAAGATGGAAAATCCCTTCCCAACGCACGCGGCCGCGCGTTGAGACGGCCACGTGGGCGATGTCTTTGTTCACCGCAACCTTCGCAACGCCCTCAGCCACTTCCTCAATCTCCATGACTATGCGGATGGAGCCGTCAGAAAGCTCGACTGCCTCGAAAACACTTGCCTTCAATTTGACAACCACCAGGGATAGTCCGCAAACAGCCCCTTATGCGTGCGGTAAAACGCCGTAAAACTTTTGGTTTAATGCAGAGACAAGAAGGACCGGACGCAGTGCACAAAAACAACCGCTAAAAATACCCACCAAGTAATATTTGCAGGGTTTTTTGGGAAGATGAAGGGGAATTGCGTCCGCGGACAGGGCGCCACGGAGTACTTGGTAGTGCTTGGGGCAGTCCTGCTGATTGCGATAGTGGGAGTCACCACGATAAACCAGGCAACCGGCTCGACTTCGCTAAAGGAACAGCAGTCCACTACGTACTGGAAGACAGCGACCCCGTTCGGGATAATCGCGTACGTCCTTAATGAGAATGCGCTTTCAATCAGGCTTTCAAACAACCTCAACGAAAAAATCAAGCTGACCTCGATAAAGGTAACCTACAACGGCGCAAACTACACCATTTACTCCGAAAACAGGGTTTTTGGCTCCGGCGAGCAGGTTGAACTGACAAACATTGACTTGCGTTTTTCAGCCGCAAACCCGTGCAACACGCTCCAAACAGGAAGCCCGTTCGAGTACACGCAGGTAATCTTTGGCTACGACAAGCAAAGCCTTTCAGGATTCTACCAGACCGGCGACAAGCCGCTTGTTGGAAAGTGCGGAGGGCAGGCCAGCCTGGTGAACGTTTCGGGCGACTCGCCCGCAAGCGGACAATCAGTAGCCCAGAACGTCTCGCTTAACCTTACAGTGCAATCAAGCTCGCTTTCCGGGATGAACTTCTCCTTCAACGGCACGTCGTCATCGTTCTACGACCCGTCGCTTGTGCTTGCGCTGGACTTCGAGGACAACCCTGCGATTGGCGACAACGACACGAACATTGTTGACGTGTCGCAGTACGGCAACAACGGCACAATCTACGACAACACCGTCGGGCTCTGGAGGCTCGACGAGACTGATGGCACCACCGCAGCGGATTCGACTCGCTTTGGAAACACCGGCACAATCTACGGCCCTACAGCGGGACTGTGGAAGTTCGACGAAGGCGACAACCGCACGATTAATGACGCCTCCAACTGGGGAAACAACGGCACGCTTTACGGGTCAACAATAGGGCTGTGGAGGTTCGACGAGGCCGACAACACTTCCGCACGCGATGCAACGGCCTACGGGAACAACGGAATCATCTACGGCAACACGCTCGGCCTGTGGAGGTTCGACGAAGGCGACAACAAGACCGCAGCGGATTCGACAGCATACGGAAACAACGCCACCCTTTACGGCAACACCATCGGACTGTGGCATTTCGACGAGAACTCAGGAATTTTTGCCAACGACTCGTCAGCGTACGGGAACAACGGCACGTGCCAGACAGTATTCACGAATGCAAGCTGCGTATGGTCAGCAGGAAAAAGCGGGTCTTCCGCAACGTTCAACGGAATCAACACCACAGTCACGCTTCCGGAATCGCTTGGCGGCAACTACACATCATTAAGCATATCCCTGTGGACCAAGACAACGCAAGTTGCAGGCGACTACAACCGCTCATTCACGCTCTACCGAACCGTAGGCTCCACGTACTTCAGCCTCGGACAGACGGCAAACAAGACGTCCCTTGGCTGGTCAAGCTGGGGAGTGTTCCTCATCAGTAATGGGACGGACACCAACGACGGCAATTGGCACCACATCGTCGGAATAAAGAACGCCACCGCGGCGTGGCTCTATCAGGACGGAATGCTTGTAGGCGTCAATCTTTCGACGACATTCCCGTCAAGCAGCCAGATAATATCCCCGACAATAGGCGGCTTCAACAACTCAGGAAGCAACACATTCGGCTGGAACGGCTCCATCGACGAGGTGCAGATGATAAACGCCACGATTTCAAAGGCCGAAGTTTCCGCCGTATATGCCGCCGGAAAGGCCAAGTTCTTGGAATGGAACTCTTCGGGAAAGAGCGGGAATGCGTTGGAATTTGACGGTGCGAAAAATTTTGTCAACGCATCTGCGTTCAACATCCCGGGAGACGTGACAATATCCGCATGGGTATACCCGCGGTCATATCAGCCATCGCCTTTGGGCCACAATCAAAGAATACTTTTCAACTATAATGGCACGACGGACCTGCAAGTGATTCTAAACGAGACCGACACGCTCATTTGGGGATCTAGCGTACTGGCTGCGGGAACGGGCAGTTCAACTTTACCGAATCTTAACAATTGGACGCATGTGGCGTTTACTAGGAGCGGCCTCGCCTCGGATAGCTCAAGTTACCACATTTACTATAATGGAATTTTACAAGGCTCATCCGCGAAAACGCCCGGAAACCCCAATTCAGCCATTCCTACGTTACGCATCGGCGCGGATATGCATAACACGAAAGCAAACGGGCACTTCAACGGCTCTATCGACGAAGTCCAGATAATCAACAAGTCGCTTTCTGCTGAAGAAGTCGCCGAAATCTACAATTCAGGAAAGGCCAAGTTCGTCGAGTGGGCTGCGGGAAAGAGCGGCACAGGCCTGCAGTTTGACGGCATAAGCGGATACTTCCGGACAACGAACCAAATACAATTCGGCTCGAACGCGACCACGTATTCGGCCTGGGTGAAAGCAAGGGGATTCAACAACCCCCGAATCGGAACACTATTTGCCGATGCAAGCCAGGGCGGGTCCGCAGGATTCGTCTGGATTTACCGCCAAGCACACTCAAACGCAACAGTAATCCAGTACGCGAATGGAACCAACTACTGGCCGGTATCGTTTGCTAATTTCTTCGACGGATACATAGACCAGTGGGTGCACGTCGTTGTCTCTATAGACTACCTTTCCAAAAATATCACATTATATCGGAACGGACAGGTGTTCGGTACAGTCTCCCCATCGGATAATATGCTCGGGCTTAGCACACCAAAGACGATATTCGTTGGCCGCTACTCTTCGACGGACAACTCCGTATTCAACGGCTCCATGGACGAGATTGCAATATACAACAGGACGCTTTCCGCTGACGAAGTGCTTGACCACTACACCTCGGGCAGGGCTAAGTTCATCGAGTGGAACTCGACCGGGAAGAGCGGCACTGCGTTGAACTTTGACAACAACACCTACGCAAGCCTTGGCTATGGCACTAACCTCAACCTTACCGGAGCGCTGACGCTTTCCGCGTGGGTTTACCCGACAACGAATGATTCGTTCTACCGGGGAGTTTTCGGCTCCGGCCAGGCGCAGGACACAATCCACGGGAGATACCTGTTCTTCTACCGCAACGGCGAGTTCAAGTTCGAGGTGTCCAACGGCTCGGCGAGGCATTACGTTTCGTATGGCGTGCCCTCAATTTCAACATGGTATCACGTGGTCGGGGCGTGGGACGGCACCAACTCAACAAACGGAATCAGGTTCTACGTCAACGGGGACAACGTCGCAAACACCACGGCCAACTTTTCGAACATAACGACGTTCAAGCCCTGGTACGTCGGACGGGACTCGTGGAACGGCGCCACCCGCAGGTTCATCGGGATGGTCGACGAGGCGCAGGCAATATCATATGCCCTTAACGCAACCGAAGTCGCAAACCTGTACAACGCGGGCAAGGCGAAGTTCGTCGAGCACGTGCCGTGGGGAAAGAGCGGGAGCGCATTGAGATTTGACGGCAACAGGAGTTACGTGGACTTGGGAAACCCGAGCCAGCTTACGCTCAACCAATCCAACTTCACCATATCCGCGTGGGCGTACCCCCTTTCCCTCTCTGGTTCCCAAAGTTTCATCATATCGCACGCAGGCAGCGGAACCTACAAGGATTACGGCCTGAGCGTTTCAAACTCAAGCATTGCAGGAAACATGTGGAACACCACGGGGTCTTCGTCAGGCACGTCAATAGTATACTACAGCCCGCAGCTTTTGCAATGGACGCACCTTGCATACACCTTCAATGGCAGCTACAGCGCACTATACGTCAACGGCACCCTTGCGAACGTAAGCACGGCTTTTGTCGGCAGCAGGAACCCGCTCAGCGGAACGCCTACAACAGTCCAGATTGGCTCGAGGGCAACATCACCAGCCTATTTCTTCAATGGCGAAATCGACGAGGTCCAAATCGTCAACCGCACGCTTTCCGCAGCCGAAATCGCCGCCCAGTACGCGTCAGGCAGGGCCAGGCGCGACTCGTGGACTCCGTCAGGAAGTGCGGGAAGCGCGATGCAGTTTGACGGAGCCAACGATTACGTCAATATCACGAACGCACAGGCATTCAACTTTTCCTTGGCGGACAACTATACCATAGGCGCTTGGGCGCTTTTTGGTAACACCACAATATCCAGAAAGACAATAGTCGAAAAACTCGTAAATGGGCGGTACCCATTTGCTCTGCGGGGCTCGTCGAACGGAACCAATAGCGGCGCATTCATCGCAATATACAATGGGACGACAGCTGCGGAAGCGGACGATAATCAACTCGGCCTAACTGGTTGGCACAACATTGTCGGCGTCAAGTCGGGCAACCAGCTTTTGATTTATAGCGACGGCGTATTGAGGAACACCACAGTAATCGACCTTACGGGCGAAGTGTTCAACGAGGCTAACGTATTCGTGGGCCGCCGGGGAAACGGACTCACACCCTTCAAAGGCTCCATTGACGAAGTCAGGATTTGGAACTGTGCCCTGACGCCCGATGAGGTTGCGCAGAACTATTACGGCAGCCTTACCAAGTTCGCACCGGACTCGTGGCTTTTCTCCTACAACCGCACGCTGGTGCCTGCGGGAACGTACTACTATTACGGCTACGTCAAGAACGCAGACGGCTCGTTCGACTACACCGACAACCGCTCGATTGTGGTTACCGGCTAGGCAGGCCGGGAAAGGCTGCAAATGCCCGGATTTCCCCACATCCCACAGGATTTAAACCCTTGAGGGGCATAATTTTATCCGCAGCCCCGTAGTACAGCGGTCAGCCTGCTGTGATATTCAGGCCCGCAAAAGTATGTCGGCCTTTGGAGCCGAAGACAGCGGTTCGAATTCTCCAAAGCACTGCCGGCGTACAGCCGCAAAACTTTGGGGACGCAATTCCGCTCGGGGCTATAATATTTAGAAAGGTGTTTTTTAGATGGGAAGAATAAAGGGAACTCAGATAAAGGTGCTCGCAAGGCACATGCTCAAGACAAACACGGCGATGTTTTCGGCCAGCTTTGACGATGACAAGAAAATCATCGACAAGTTCGAGCTTGGGATGAGCAAGACCGAGAGGAACAAGCTTGCAGGCGAGATTGCGCAGGAAATCGCAAAGCTTGACCGCATCGTCAGGCAGCAGGAGGCGGAGGAGGCCCAGAAGGCGGCAGCCGCACAGGCGCACGCGTAGAACGCTTGCGCTAAAAATCTTTTTCTAAACTTTTTTCATTCGGGTTCAAAACCCGTTTACTTTGAAAGCTTCAGGAGTATTTCCCTGTTGCTTTCAAGGATTTTCCTGTTAAGGTCCAGCAGGGACTTTGACAGGGCGATGAGTTCCTCGAGCTTCTGGTCCGAGCCAAGCGATGAAGAGCCCAGCAGGCTTCCGGACAATGCAGGCTCGGTCTCGCCGGGCTTTTCGTCAAAAAGGGATGCCTTTGAGGACGGGGAGTCTGACGGTTCATCAAACAGGGACTGCCGCGGTTTCGGCACCTCGAGTTCGTCCGCAACAGGCCTTGCCACCGGCTTTGGCTCCGGTGCAGCAGGCGCAGTTGCATTTGGAGCCGCGGCGGCCTTGGCCTCCGCAAGCACCTTGGGTGCGTCGGGGATGCCCAGGTCGGTAAGGTTTGCAAGGATTTCGGACTCCGGCATCCCGGCTGAAAGCATCTCCTTGACAATCTGCTTGATTTCCATAAGAACCCACTCGAAATTTACAAGGACTGGATTAGGGAATCCGCCAATATAATACGTGCACAAACCGCAGGACGCAGGGGCGATAGATTTTAAGCTGGGATTACCTCAGTAATCCAGACAGCATTTCGCAACTGCGGTTTTGACATGCAGCTAGACCTTCCACTCGGACCATGGACAAGGATGTTCAACGCCCAGTGGGGCGACTACCCGCTGATGGTGTACCAGAACCCGGACAAGATGATGCTCCTCACGCTTTTTGAGAAGCAGGACGGCAAGGTCACGGGCGCGCTCACGTTCCTCAAGAAGGGCTTCGTGATAGACGGCGACACCTCCAAGATTTCGCTTTCCCAGCGCCAGGACGTAATGATTGTCTCCAAGATTTCGCGCGAGCACTCCGGAAAATACCTCTTACTGAGCTCGTCGCCCTCGTTCATCGAGTACAACAAGGACTCGCTTACCAAGACCATCACCCAGCAGGGAGCCGAGCTTGAGCACCTGTCCAAGGCGATGATGGAGATACTGCGCGGCTACGAGTGCAAGGCCACCGAGTTCAGGCTGGTTGAGGACGAGGAGCTGCAGCTGCTCCTTGGAGACCCGTTCTCGCTCTTTGCCTACCTTTCAGTGTCCAAAGGAGCAGGCACGCAGGCGGTGCAGAGCAACGTCAAGTGCCTGCTTGGGATTGACCGTGAGAACGAGCAGGTGCTTGTGAAGCTTTCCTCGCTGCACACTGTGGCAATCACAGGCGGAAGGCTCCCCCAGAGGCTGCACGCCATGCACCTGGTGCTGGAATCCTCGCTGATGAACAACATTTCGTCAATAGTGTTCGACAGCGGCAACGCGTTCACGGGCCTTGCGCAGCCCAACGGCGACTCGTCAAAGTACGAGGAGTTCAAGCTCACTTCAATACCCCTGGGCTTCCCGTTCAAGACCTACGAGCTTGAGAAGGGGCTGTTCATCGACCTTTCAAAGATTGACCCGGAGATATTCCTTGCGGTGTTCGGGCTTGAGAAAAGCGACGTGGCAACGGTCATAAAGAGGACGTATGCGGAGAAGCCGGGAAGCTTCTTTGCAATAAGCGACCTCTCGTCCGCAATGGACCAGCTCCACGAGAGCGCCGAAATCACGAGATACCTCATCAACAAGGCAATCCGGGCGGCCACGGTAATCCAGAAGAGCTCGCCCAACGTGTTCGCAAAGGCCGGGCCGTTCGAAACAACCGCATCGTCGGGCCTGGGCAAGGTCAGCCACATAAACCTGTTTGGCCAGCACGCCGAGATAGCCACGCTCGCATCCTACTCGATTCTTGAGACAATGGCCATACAGGCCGACTCGGACAGGCCCACAATCATCGCCTTTGCGCAGGATGCGACCGAGATACCCGTGCCGGTGATGGCAAAGCTGCAGGAAGCCTGCGCGAACGGCTCGCACCTGGTGCTTTCGGCCCAGCACGAAAGCGACCTTTTGGGGCTCTCGGCCACGCTGAGGATTGAGATTGTGGGAGACGACGCCATAATCTCCGAGGAAGGGGAAAAGCAGCGCCGCATAAGGCTGCGGCCAGCGTACTCGCTTGACAGCGAGCTTGCGTAAAAAAAAAACGGATTGTAAATTTAGCCTTTGCGCTTGTCGAATTCCTCAGCTATGAGCTTGCGCGCCTGCTTGAGGGTGACAAAGTCAAGGGGATTGATTGTGTCAAGGGTGTAGTGCAGCTCGGAGACCTCGGACTTTGTCGCGGCCTGCTCGCGCAGCTCCGCCACCTGCTTCTTGAGGGCATCCACCTCTGCGGCAAGGCCTGCGCTTGACTCGCCTTGTGCGGGTGCCGGGCTTGCCGCAAGCGGCGCGGGGCCTGAAGACTCGAGCTTGTGGAGCTTGTCGTTGTGAACCACTATGGTCCTGCCTATGATGTCCTCGTTCTTCTCAATCATCCGGATTTTCTGCGCAATCAGGCTGATTTTGGAGTCGAGCATCTGGATCTCCGCCTTCATGTCGTCGTACTTTTTCTGCGGGTTCGGAGAGTCTGCCATGAAATTCACCCAAAGGGCTAACTATGGAACTATCACCCAACCGCGCCATAAAAACATTCGGATGGCTGGAAACGGCCAAACCATTTGCGCACATTAAAAAGCCCAAAGATTTTGAAAGACTAAGATTACGGCCCGCAAGGTTTTGCGGCGCCTTTTACGGGTAGATGGTGGTATAGATGAAGAAGAAAGCATTCCCGCTGAGAACAGCGCTTACCGCTGCTGCGGTGATTGCAGTCATGTTCCTGGTAGCGCTTGCCGCGCTGCCTCAGGGCACGCAGGAAAAGGCATCCATTGACGTGAAGTGGAACAGCCTTGCGGATGCGCAGAAGGCGCCGGACTCGGATTCGGCCAAGGCAGTCGAGATAACGGTGTACCAGGCCCAGCAATCAGGCTACAGCCCTGCGTACTGGAACAACGGCTACAGGCAGATGACACAGGCGCTCAGCTACACTCCGTCCGACGGCATCGCGCTTGTCAAGGAGACTCGCAACGTCAACATCCCTTCGGGAATAGCGAGCCTCGCCATAAAGGGCACTTCGGCCTACATTGACCCGACCAGCGTGCACCTTACCGACCTTTCCGGCAAGTCGCTCTCGATAATTGAGCAGAACTACGACTACGACCTGGTGGACGGCTACAAGCTCCTCCAAAAATACATAGACAAGACGGTCACGGTCAAGAACGGAAACGACACCACTACTGGAATCCTTTTGTCCTCCAGCGGCCCGGTCATAAAGACCGCAAGCGGAGTGACCGTGCTTTCAGGCTACGACAAGATTGACTTCCCGTCGCTTCCCGAAGGCCTCATCACCACGCCCACTATAAACTGGCTTTTGGACTCGCAGTCTGCGGGCAGCCGCGACGTCGAGGTGAGCTACCTTACAAGCGGGCTGAACTGGAACGCCAACTATGTTGCCATTGACAACGCCGACGACACCAGAATATCCTTGCAGGGATGGGTGTCGCTGCGCAACGACGCGGGAACCACGTTCAAGGACGCATTGCTCAAGCTGGTTGCAGGCGATGTTAACATCGTCACCACCCCGACCGCGTACCCGACTTACGAGGCGATGGACTCCTACGCAGGAAGCGCAAAGCGCGTGTCGGTGACCGAGCAGTCGTTCTTCGAGTACCACCTCTACACGCTTGAGAGGCCGACCACGATTGCGTCGGGCCAGGGCAAGCAGGGGGAGATGACAAGCGC
>Ga0310040_1002948_pt1 | contig 10155 bp, 11 predicted proteins | sample EPASupsiteHSE623_FD_200237 | JGI IMG/M metagenome (GOLD analysis project Ga0310040, IMG submission 200237) | Bioremediated contaminated groundwater from EPA Superfund site, New Mexico - Sample HSE6-23 (v2) (version 2) | ecosystem: Environmental > Aquatic > Deep subsurface > Groundwater >... | reverse complement strand
CTGAAGAGGCGCGTGCGGAAGCTACCATCCTCATCTCCGTGCAGGAGAACATCCTGTCACCCCGTTTCGGCGGCCCCATTATTGGCGGTATCCACGACCACGTCTCGGGTATCTTCATGCTCACGCATGATATGCGCTGGTTCACCAAGGAAGAAGCCCTCTATCTCCTCCGGTATTCCCGTATTGAACGCATGCCGGCACCGGGCAAAGTAGAGGATGGGGTAGAATACTGGAGCAACAAACAGGTATTCTCCACGATTCTTCCCGACAGCCTCAACATGGTCTTCCAGGCAAGTTCCTGCCAGAACTGCGATACCTGTAAAAAGGAACTCTGCGAACGGGATGCGTATGTCAGGATCTTTGACGGCATCCTTGAATCAGGCACGATCGACAAGAAGGCAGTCGGCGCATTCGATGGTCAGATCGTCAACCGTATTATCCGCCAGCAGGGTATGAGCCGGGCAACCGACTTCATCGATGACATGACCAAGCTCTCGATCCGTTCGATTATGTTCGATGGCTTCTCGTTCGGTATCGATGACGAAGACCTGTCCAAGACCGAGTACGGCCAGATCGATGAGATTCTTAAGAATGCAGCGCTCGATGTTGACCGTCGTATCAAGATCTACGAAGACGGGCAACTCGAACCCATGCCCGGGCGTACTGTCGAAGAGACGCTTGAGATGCAGATCATGCAGGTGCTCGGAAAAGCCCGTGACCTGACCGGTCAGATTGCAGGCCAGCACCTTGGTCTCGGTAACAGTGCAGTGCTGATGGCCGTATCCGGTGCCCGTGGTTCAATGCTCAACCTGACCCAGATGGCCGGTTGTATCGGCCAGCAGTCCGTTCGTGGAGAACGTATCGTCCGTGGTTATGATGACCGGACGCTCCCTCACTTCAGGAAAGGCGAGCAGGGATCGGATGCACACGGTTTCATCCAGCACAGCTACAAGGGCGGATTAAACCCGACCGAGTTCTTCTTCCACGCAATCGGTGGCCGTGAAGGTCTCGTCGACACTGCAGTTCGTACGTCCCAGAGCGGGTATCTCCAGCGCAGGTTAATCAATGCGCTCCAGGACCTCAAGGTGGCGTATGACGGCACGGTCAGGACAACTGGCGGCAGGATCATCCAGTTCGAGTACGGTGAAGATGGTACCGACCCGACCAAGAGCGCCTTTGGCGACCCGGTCGATGTCAAGGGTATCGTTGAGAGTATCTTAAAGGAGGAAGTCTGATGGTGCTCGCAGATAAGTACGATAAAAAAATTGAGGCCGCAAACCTCCCGGTCAAGACCAAAGACCAGCTCCGCAAGTTCCTTGCAGAAAAAGAGATCACCGATACCCAGTTCAAGCAGATCATTGAACGGGTCATCAAGGAGTACCTCTCGACAAGGATCGAGCCCTGCGAAGCAGTCGGTGTGATTGCCGCCCAGTCCATTGGTGAGCCCGGTACCCAGATGACGATGCGTACCTTCCACTATGCGGGTGTCGCTGAAATCAACGTTACCTTAGGTCTCCCGCGTCTTATCGAGATTATGGATGCGAGAAAAGAGCCCAGCACGCCCACCATGACGGTATATCTCGAAGAGGATTACCGCAATGACCGTGACCGGGCCCGTGAAGTCAGCTGGCAGATCGAAGCTGCACCCCTCCATGAGTTCGGGGACATCACTACGGACATGGAGAACATGCACGTGGTAGTGCACCTGAACACCAAGGTCTGTGAAAAGCGTAAGATCTCGCCCGATGAGATCATGGAAGTCGGGCCCAAGAAGATCCGTGACCGCCGGCACTACCGGGATTTCGAGCACGAGATCGATGAAGACAAGGCCATGATCATCTTCTCCCCCAAAGACAAGGAGAGCTACCAGAATCTCTTCCAGCTCGCAGAACACGTCAGGAATGTGATTGTGCAGGGCATTGACGATATCCTTCGGGTCGTCGTCAGGAAGGAGGGCGGGGAGTATATACTTTATACTGAAGGGTCCAACCTTAAAGACGTATTTGATGTGGCTGGTGTGGACACTACCCGTACCCGTACCAATAACATCAGTGAATGCGCAAACGTGCTCGGCATCGAGGCAGCCCGGGAAGCAGTCATCCATGAAGCGGTATCCACGCTCAATGAGCAGGGTATCTTAGTGGATGTCCGCCATCTCATGATTGTTGCGGACATGATGTGCATGGAAGGCGAAGTCAAGCAGATCGGCCGTCACGGTATTGCTGGCGAGAAAGAGAGCGTTCTTTCCCGTGCAGCATTCGAAGTGACGGTCAACCACCTGCTGGATGCGGCCGTTGCAAATGAAGTAGATGAACTGAGCGGCGTTACCGAAAATGTCATTGTCGGTCAGCCGATCCAGCTCGGAACCGGCGATGTAAAACTCATCGCAGTCAGACAACACGACAATTAATATTTAAAAACACGAGGAATTGTACATGGATTTTAATGCTTCACTCAGAAGAGCCATCAAGACCGGCAATGTAATTCTTGGCCAGAACAACACCGAAAAATGCGTTAAAGAAGGCAAAGCCCAGATGATTGTTATTGCAGGCAACTGCCCGGCCGATTTCAAGTCTAAGATTACCGCTACCGAGAACCTCTTCATCCACACCTTTGAAGGTTCGAGCGTTGCGCTTGGAAAAGCCTGCGGAAAGCCGTTCATGGTCAGCACGCTTGCGATCGTCAGCCCTGGCGAATCAGATATCCTGTCCCTGAAGAGGGCATGATATGGTCGAAGTCAAACTTACTGAAGACTGTATGCGTCTGATCTCTCAGTTCGAGAGTCTGACCGGCGCGGGAAGCCGCGACTGTGTGATGGATGAGCGTAATGCCCGCCTCATCTTTGTCATCAACCCCGGTGATATGGGGCTTGCGATCGGCAAGAAGGGAGCCTCGATCAAGAAGGCTTCCGAAGTTATGGGCAAGAAGATCGAAGTTGTCGAGTACAGTGCCAATGTCGAGCAGTTCATTAAGAACTGTTTCCTGCCCGCACAGGTCACCTCCCTGATATTTGAGGGAGAACCCGGCGAGCAGACGGTTGAGGTCGAAGTCAGGGACGAAGACCGGGGCATTGCTATCGGCAAGGACGGCAAGAACATCTTCAAGGCAAAGAAGCTCGCCCAGCGCCAGCACGATATCACTGACGTGCAGATCCTCCAGAAAGAGATGGGCGATCAGCCGGCAGACGAACAGTCACATCTGTAATTTTTCTTTTTTTTATTTGCGTTTAAAAAAGTCGTTTTAGGAAGATGCCATTTCCTGCTTATTTCTTTTGATTATTCCCTGAAGTAATTCTTTACCCTCGGGTTTAGGGATTGTCCGACCCATCTTTTTTGCGGTTTCCAGCCAGAGATCAATCGCAATTTTTAGTTCGTGCAAGGCTGTCTCCTCAGTGTCCCCATACGCCGAGCATCCGGGTAATTCCGGCACGAGACCGATAAATCCTTCATCCTCATCGCTGTAAAAGATCTCCATTGTGTATTTATGCATCGTCATGCTCCTCAAATAAGGAATATTTCTCAATTACTCTACACAATTGTTTAACCGGATAAGGTTTTGCCTTGCCGTTGCTATCCTGAAAGTTCAGCATCTCTGCAATACCTTCCCTGACATAGATCCTGTGACTCCCTTTTCCTCCACGACACACAAATCCGAATTTTTCTGCGGCATGGCATAATCCCTCAAACCGTACATTTTTCGGATTGTTAACCAGATGATCGTACAGGGATCGTTTTTTCATTGATATTACTGTGCGATATCAATAATCATTAATTCATCAGGTTTATTTGTTTGATGATGGAAAGAAAAACGGGCTTGGAGGGATTTGAACCCCCGACATCCGGGTTAGAAGCCCGGCGCTATGTCCAAGCTAAGCCACAAGCCCTCTTGGTGCCTGTTAACTTCGTTCTACAGGATAATTAATCTGATTCATGCGGGCACTGATTCGCATGGCTGGTCGGTCGTATTTGATCAACAAAGTGATTTAATAAAATTTATCAAATGTTGAGACGAAATTATTTTCATTCGTTTTCACGAAAGGAATGTCTGATATGAAAAAAATCTCTTTCTTGGGGTGTTTTGTGCTCCTTCTCGCTGTGGTGTTTCTGGTCGCCCCGGTGGCAGCGGACACAATTGCGGCGAACTCGGCAATTAGTCAATCGGCCACAGTGGGCACAGCAGTAACCGCACGGCCAAGTGTCATTGTGACGGATGGTAGTACACCCTTGAGTGGGATCAGTGTCACTTTTGTTGTAGAGTCAGGAAGTGGTTCTGTAACGGGTGGGACAGTAACAACGGGTTCAGATGGTATAGCTACAGTTGGCAGCTGGACCCTTGGAACAACCGCCGGAACTAACACACTAACTGTAACAAATATTTCGCTGACGGGGTCTCCGGTTACTTTTACCGCAACCGGTACTGCGGTAGCAATCTCCGCTCCTACCCTCACGGGGATCACTCCTTCCAATGGTTACAACACTGACCTCGTGAGTATTACTAATCTAGCAGGTTCTGGCTTTACAGGAACCCCTACGGTCGTCCTGATGAAATCAGGATCAACGAATATTACCGCCACAAGTGTTTCTGTCGTATCTGCCTCACAGATTACCTGTTCTTTCGATATTGCTGGAAAATCTGCAGGGTACTGGAATGTCGTTATTACCAATCCAGATGGGCAGTCAGCCACGCTTACGAATGGTTTTGAGATCAAAAATCCCAGTGCAACAGTAACCCTCTCATCCATCACACCGAATAGCGGTGTTGTTAATAATACTGTTACTATCACCGATCTTTCGGGTAGCGGTTTTCTAAATACTGCAACGATTCGCCTTAAACGAGACAATTACAATGATATTCTTGGAACTGCTGTCACTATTGTGTCTTCAACTAAAATTACCGGGACGTTCGATCTTAATAACAGGGCTACGGGTACCTATGCAGTGTGCGTATTGAATGATGGAGTTACTCCCACTTGCGGTCCTGCATTTTACATAAATTCCGCTGCAGCGGTAAACGGCACCATATACGTAAAATCCTCCCCCACCAGTTCAAAGGTATTCCTGAGTTCTAACTATCAGGGATACACCCCCCTGACACTCGACAACATCACCCCGGGTACCTACACCGTCCTCGTCCAGAGGGCCGGCTACAACAGTTATTCAGAGAGCGTGAAAGTGACCGCCGGGAACACTTCCTATGTAACCGCATCACTCGTTCTCGCTCCGGAGGAGACTACCGTCACGACAACCGTTCCCACAACAACTGTGACGACGGTGAAGACCACCGCCAAGTCCACGGCAAAAGTCCCCACCCCGTGGCCGAGCGCCACGCCGACACCCGCATCCCCTGTCAGTGTCCTTGCGATTCTTGGCGCAGTTGGTGTTGGGTATGTCGTACTCAGGAAACTCTGATCAATCCTTTTTAAGCAATAAAAAAACTTTTTTTTATCCCGCATGATAGCAGGCTGACTTGAGCACTTCCACTTCTGTCGGTGACATGACCCCTTCATGGAATACTTCCTTTATGACCGATGAGGCACAGAATTTCACCTGCACGCGGGCAGACATGCGTTCCCGCTCCTCGTAATACATGCCGTGATTGAACTCAACGATCCGCTTCATCGAAATCGCAGTCGAAAGCACGTACACGCAGATCCCCGCATCGCCGGGGCCCAGGTCTGCGAGATCGATCGAGGTCATGAACATATGAGTCTCCGGACCCGGTTCTACCGTCGCTATGGTCGCGATATTATGGGCGCTCTGCAGCTCGATCGTACGGGGCCTCCCTCCTTTGAGATCCCGGATAACTTCCGGTGAGATTCCGGTTAACGCAGCACATCGCATTCCATTCACCCGTACATGATGAGATCTTTTTTCGGCGACTGTTCAGCGGACTGCTGCACTTCATCAGAGATCTTCTGCATGCTCTGCTCGATCTCCACAGCCTGGTCGATAAGCGGCTGCATATCAAGGCTGAGATTGTACATCTTGTTGAGCACCTCAATGGCCGCCGCCGCTGCCCGTGGATCAGGGGCGTTCACGGTCTCTCCCAAAAGACCGTACCCCGGAATGCCCCGGGCTTTGCATTCTGTCAGGAGACTGGATGCTACGCCCGATATGCTCCCGATAGGCAGTAACAGGGTATGTTCCTCGATCCGCTTGAGCGCGTCCTGCGTAGTGGCAACCCCAAAGACCCGTTTCTCCGGTTCGTTTGTAATGATACCTGCGATCGTGAGAACCTCTTTTGGGTTGTACTGTTCGAGCCATTCGACAATGTCGCGGGAGGTCTCGTAACAGATCATGGGATGGATGGGGATATCGGCAACTATCGCTGCGATATCGTTTTTCAGGTAGATCCGGACCGGGTCATTGATCACGCCCTTGTTCATCATCGCAAGCGGGGGGAAATATTTCGAAGTCATGGTCCCGATCTGCTCAAACTCCAGCTGATCGACCATGTACTGCAAAGCAATGGTCCCTACAAGCCCGCTCCCCGGAAAGCCGATCAGTACCGAAGCACCGTTCAGGGGAAGCGGTTTTGAGATGACATTGATATCTTTTTTCGGGATCATTTCAATCAGGTCATTACGAATAGTATCGAGACGTGAAACGATCTCAATCTGAGACTCGGGGGCGTTTTTCGTCATTAGATTAACATATACGCACTACCTAAAAAATAGTATGCAGGAGTATCCCATCAAACGCGGGCTGACAAAAGATCTTGAGACCCGGATCGTTGCTGAACTTAAGACCTGTTTCGGTGTAGAACCGGAAAAAACTGCCAAGGCATACCGGATAAAATTCGGTGCGCTCAAGCGACTCGATGTAACCGCAGGTGCCGGGGGAAAATCGGTGATCATCGATACAGAATCGGACGTGAGCGTAACTGACGAGATCATTCTCGATACCAACAAGCGCTTCCGAAAATATCTCGATGCAATCACCGGGTTCTCCACCAAGGAACGGGTAAAACGGGCAAAGGGTCCGGCAGAGTAATAACCATCTCTCATAACCCGTGATGCGTGCGGCAGGGTAGACATAATACACCCTGTTTTTCTGTAATGTGCGATGCGATCACGATCTCTCTCTCCGCGAAGTACTGTGGTACTTGCGGCTTCTTCTTTTAAAAAAATCAGTGTTTTCTCCCCCGGTATAGCAGTGACAGCCCGGCACCGGCAGCCAGAAGTGCCGTCAACGGATCGAGGGGTGATCGGGGAGTTGTTGTTACCGGTGCGGGAGTGTTCGGGTTTGTCATAACGGGTGTTCCGGTTTCAGGCAAGGATGTCTGCTGGGGTGCCGGGGTACCCGTATACCGGGGCGAAGAGGTGGGAATCAAGGTAACCAGTTCGATGTTCTCCGGTTCTGAGAGCGTGTACCCGTTGAGTGCATACTGATCGGCAACCACGATGCGCCTCCCGTCAGGGCTCACCGCGAGCGAACGGGACTGAATGATGGTATCCATCTTCTTTTTTGCCAGGAGTCTTCCCCCGTGATCCAGCACGTACAGGTTCTGGTCGATACCTGCTGCTGCAATCACATTGGCATCCTGTGAGACTGCCACGGAATTCGCCCATTGTCCTGTAGGATACGTCCAGTGGACCTTTCCGTACCGGTCCATTGCCTGGACGGTGCTGTCCTGGCTGCCGATGACTATGGCGGAACAGTCATAGGAACAGGCGATACCGGTGATCGCTCCCGTGGTGACATCGTTCATCCAGTTGAGCTTGCCGGTATTCGTGTGCGAAGAAACCCGTGTTCCGCCGGCAGTGATGATTGTGGAGCCATCGTAAGAGAAGATAATGTCGGTATCAATACTGCCGTTTTTAGTATCAGACCAGACGGGATCCAGGGCCGGTGTCATGAACTGCAGGCCGGTTTCCGTTGTGGCGACAACGAGTGTTCCTTTCGGTGAGATGGCAAGTTGTTTTACAAGCGAAGTCACGTTCCGTGCATAAAACTCGCCGTTCTTTGTCCACGAATTGATGTTTCCGTAATCGTCGGCAGAAGTGACAAGCGCACCGTCCGGGGAGATTGCCAGCGCCCGCACCGGGCCTCCCATAGAACGGGACCATATCTCCGTCCCGTTTTTATCGAGCATCACGAGTCCGGTTCCCTGACCGTAGACAATAAAGTTGCCATCCGTACTCATCGTTGCAAGACTTCCCATGCGCCCGCTCCAGTGCTGCTTTCCGTCCCAGCTCCGGATATATATCTGGTTGCCACCGGCAAAGACAGTTGAACCGTCTGAAGAGAAGATCAGTCCCGAAAATGGCGCCCCTTCAAAAGGATAACGCTCTTTCCAGTCGGTACCGATACTGGCGGCAGTGGCCGTGTTTGCCAAACAGAAGATGAGGATTACTCCAGTAGCAAGAACAAAACGCATTCCCGGTGACATGAGGTTTCCTGCTGAGAGATGATCGGTTTGAGATTATCTGGTTTGTGGATGAAAAGGGTTACCGGGATATCCGGTATTATTCATTAACAATCGCCGGTTTGAACAGGAACGGGAGTGCTGTCGCCACTTAATGAGATACGCCTTGTCCGGTATCAGCGATATGCACCTGCACCCAGGATTCGTGTTATTATCCACGTCATCTCATCCATTGCTATCCGGATACAAGAACTCCCCATCGGGGCTTTTTTCCCGGTAACTCCGCACGATAACCGTGATCCGTTTTCCGGATTATATTAACCAGCAGGATATAACCAAAATATAACACCGCGTCTCCATCTCACTCCCATCATAAAGCATGATGGAAGTTTTGCGATGAAGAACCTGTTTTTGATCATCAGTATTATAGCCGTGGCAGCACTGCTGCCCGCCGCAGTATCTGCCGATGGCAACATCTCGGTGAGTTCATCCCCGGTTGGGGCAGAGATCTATCTCAACGGTGTATCAACCGGCCTGTATACCCCGGCGACAGTTGAGAGCGTGCCGGCCGGGACCAACACGATAACCCTGGAACTGTTCGGGTATGCATCATCAGTCTGGTCAACGACGATCGTTATGGATAACGAAACCACTACCCTTTCTGCCGGGACACTCACCCCCCTCACCAGCAGCGTCGCTTTTGAATCCGACCCGGAAGGGGCCCAGGTGTACCTGGATAATGTGTATATCGGGTATACCCCCATAAGCGGGTATTCAGTAAGTTACGGGACCCGGACCGTCCTGATGCAGCTCGCCGGGTATGCGGACCAGACCCAGGATATCGTCGTGGACAGCAGTTCGCAGACCGTTACTTCAACCTTCACGGCCCTCAACGGGAGTCTCTATTTCACCACCTCCCCCTCCTATTCAAGCATCTATCTTGACTCTGAATATGTCGGAACCACGCCCCTGACCGTTTCCGATCTCACGCCCGGAACGTACAGCGTCCTGTTTTACAGGTCAGGGTACACCAACTGGACCGATTCCGTTACGGTGACGGCTGGGACGGAGCAGGATGTGTATGCCGCTCTCGAAGCGATTGCTACTACCACAACTACCGAAGTGACAACTGCAACAACTACTACCTCTCCTACCGCTGCCCCGCTGGCGGCAGCGATAACAACAACGGCAACGACCCGGGTCAAAACAACTGCAACCGTTCCTACGCCGTGGCCGACTACCACGACGCAGGAGTCCCCGGTTGACCCTGCACTGATCCTGGGGGGAGTCGGGTTGGGGCTCGTCGTAATCAAAAAACGCTGAAGGTTTTCCATTGATTTTCCGTGTGCTACCCGGAGTGATATTATGAAGATTTGAGGATTTCAACTGCAAAAAGGTTCAGTTACGAAAAGTTTGGTCATCAGTACTGTCATGCCCATTTTTATGATCAATGAGATGCAGGATCTGACCGGTAATAGTATCCGGGAAAAAAGAAAAAAATTATTCAATAATAATCGCCGGCTTGAATGGCAGTGCCGTTGCTGCCTTCAGGTGCACACCGTCTTCGGCATCGGTGATATGGACCGGCACGCCGAACTCGTGTTCGAGGAAGGCCTGCGCTGATTCAAACACGTCCCGTTCATTGATCGGGTCCTGTGCCAGCGGCGCAACAACCTGCGGGGGCAGGCGGTGGATGAGCGTGGTGCACTGCCGGGCTGCATCGGTGGCATCCTTGCCCCGCTTCTTCATCGAATCATCCTTCATGATCTCCTTGATCACGGTGGTGCG
>Ga0310040_1002936_pt1 | contig 10190 bp, 11 predicted proteins | sample EPASupsiteHSE623_FD_200237 | JGI IMG/M metagenome (GOLD analysis project Ga0310040, IMG submission 200237) | Bioremediated contaminated groundwater from EPA Superfund site, New Mexico - Sample HSE6-23 (v2) (version 2) | ecosystem: Environmental > Aquatic > Deep subsurface > Groundwater >... | reverse complement strand
GGCGTGATTCTTGGCTACCGCGCATTCATAGACTACTCCAAAATCGGCTTTTCCTACTACAAAATACTCTTCTCGCTGCACAACGTCAATGCAGAGGACCTTGAACGCCTAGAGCAGGTCGTGACGGTGATTCCGAACACGGTGTACATAGACAAAACAATCGGCGGGGCTGACTTTGAGGCGGAGTTCCAGTGCAAAGGAAGCGGCGAGATGCGCGCGATAGTGGACGCCATCCGCAGGGAAGTGCCCAGCCTCATCCGCAACGTCGAGACGCTTGAGTACTATCACGAGGCGAAGATCTGCTACCTGCCTCCGCTTGAGTCGGGCGTGATCAAGAAGAAAAAATGAGAATAAAAAAGACTAGAAGAATTGGAACAGGAAGAAGAAAATAAAAAGAGAATCGCAAAAGAAAAAAATTAGAAAAGAAAAAAGAAAGAACTGACCGAAGCGGCCTTACGCTATCGGCAAGTCGAACGTGTACTGCACCTTCTGGAACTTTCCGCGCAGGGCAAGCACTTCGTCCTTGCAGTTCTTGTCCTCGATGAGCGCCTTGCGGAAAAGCACCGCAAGCTCGTCGAAGTCTCCTTCCTTCATTCCCCAGCGAGTCATTTCCTGCACGCCTATGCGCACTCCGCTCGGGTTTGCCACCTTGCTCCCAGCGTCGAACGGAAGCAGGTTGAAGTTGAGGATGATGTTGCTTTCCTCAAGCTTGTTTGCAGCCTGCTTTCCTCCGCCCTGCGGGGTCATGTCCACCATGACCTGGTGCGACTGGGTGTAGCCGAACTGCTCGGCCTGCACTGCAAAGCCTTCCTTTGCAAGGGCAGCTGCGAACGACTTGGCGTTCTTGGTGACCTGCGTTGCGTACGCCTCGCCGAATTCAAGCATTTCCGCAAACGCGATTGCAAGTGCCGGGAAGCGGTGCAGGTGGTAATTGGAGAGCACTCCGGGGAACACGTAGGGCCTGTAGCGCTTCCACTGGTCCTCTTCCATGTTCGCAAGCATTAATCCTCCCTGCGGGCCGAAGAAAGTCTTGTGGGTTGACGAGACCATTATGTCCGCACCCTCGGCAAGAGGCTGCTGGAACTTCTTTCCTGCAACCAGGCCAAGCACGTGCGCGGCATCGTAGGCCACGGTTGCGCCCTGGTCCTTGATTACTGGCGCAAGCTCTTTTACCGGCTGTGGGAAGAGGAACATCGAGCACCCAAAGATTGCCAGTGAAAAGCGGTTGCGGAGGTCCTTGCCGGTCTTCTCAATAGTCTTCTTTGCTGCATCTACGTCAATGTGGTAGCCGTCCTCGGTAGTCGGGAACGAGACCTGGTTGCATCCTGAAAGCCCGACTGCACCCATCTTGTTGTGCGAGATGTGGCCGCCGCCTGACGCGGAGTTGGACATCACCGTGCTTGTGGGCTGGGTGAACATGCGCACCATCGCCATGTTGGCAACTGTTGCCGAGACGGTCTGGCAGTTCGCCAGCTTTGCGTTGAAGAGCTTCTTTGCAAGGTCGTTGCAAATCGGCTCGATTTCGTCAACGTACTTCACGCCGTTGTAGAAGCGCTTCCCCGGCTCGCCTTCCGCGTAGCGGTGGGAGAAATCGGACTGGTACACCGCGTCCACAAGGGGCGAGGTGACGTTTTCGGAGGCGATGAGGTTTATGCACTCCTTCTTTCGCCACTGGTTCTGGTTGCGCACGATCTTTTGGACCTGACCGACGACATCCTGGTTACTTCCCATTCCAACCTACCCCCTAAACTGCGATGAAAACTAGATTTGCAAACTAATACTTGCCCTGCACATTTTTATTTTGTAGCTGGCACAAACAATCCGCTAATCAAAGGGCAAAATCAACGGAAGGTTTATACACAATGGAAGGGCAAACAGGGCAGGAAAAACCGAAGGAAACAGTTGCGGCTACACAAACTACAGCTGCTGCACCTGCCGCCACACAAACCACAGTTGTGCCTGCGCAACCACCCGAGACTGCAAAGCCTGCAGGAAAGCCCCGCATAACCTACGACGATTTCGCAAAGCTTGACCTGCGCGTTGCAAAGATACTTGACGCAGTGCCGGTGGAAGGCTCGGACAAGCTCCTCAAGCTCAAGATTCGCGTCGGAACCGAGGAACGCCAGCTTGTTGCAGGCATCGCCCAGCACTACGCGCCGGACAAAATCCTTGGCAAGAAAATCATAATCATTGCAAACCTGGAGCCGCGAAAGATTCGCGGAGTCGAATCAAACGGCATGCTCCTGGCAGCTGCAAAGGAAGATGACGGCAAGCTTGTCGGGCTGTGCCTCGCAACCGTTGACGATGCCGAGTTCCCTGACGGCTCGGCACTCTCCTGAGCAGATTCCGATTCACCGGAAATCCGGTCCGAACTTGCTTTTTTAGGCTAATTTTCTGGCACTATTGTGGAAAGCCAGCTTGTAATCGGAATCGACGACCGCGAGCTTAGAAGCGCCACCGCAAGGCGGCTTTACGAGCTTGGCTGTAGGTTCGATTCCCAGCGCCTTGCTGTGGGCGACTACGTGGTCAGCACACGCTGCTGCATCGAGCGCAAGAACGACTCCGACTTTGAGCAGAGCATTATGGACGGCAGGCTGTTTGCGCAAGCGTCGGAACTGTGTTCGTCATACAATGCGCCGGTAGTGGGGATTGTCGGAAGCAACTTCTGCCGGCTTGACAGGAAGGCAATCCGGGGCGCGCAATGCAGCCTTGCAGTTGACTTCCGGATTCCGGTGTTCTTTTTCCTTTCCGAAGAGGATTTCGCAGAATTCGTCTTTTCCCTTGCTTTCCGCGAGCAGGCAACCGGCAACGGCCCGCCGAGGATGCAGACGGCAAAAAAGGAAATCCCCCTTGCGGACTTGCAGCAGCTAGCTGTAGAATCCCTGCCGACAATTGGCCCGGTGCACGCAAAGGCCCTTCTTTCAAGGCTCGGCTCAGTTGCGAAAGTCTACAACGCACCTGTTGAGGAACTCGTACAGGTAGAGGGAATCGGAAAGGTGCGCGCTGAAAGGATGAGGAAAGTAATCGACGCGGCGTACGCGGACTTTGAAGGAAAAGAAATCAGGGAAAAAGCAAAGACGGCCGTAACAATGGCCTTCGCTTCAACTAACCTGAAAAACCCTGGCGTCGCCGGAGTCGAATAGCAAGTCCAGCTTCGACGCGTTGCCGGGAGAGAGGAACGACTGTGCGAAAGCGTTGTCTTCCCCTCCAAAAACGCTCTGGGTCTTGTTGTCCAATAGGATGTAGCCCGCGCCGTATTTTTTCGCAATCGCATCAACGTCCTCGCCGCGGTTTGACAGGAACAAAGTCTGTACGTCGGAAACCTTCTCGTCAAGCCTTGGCTCGAACTCGAAATAGCCGTCCACTACTACCTGCTTTTTGGATATTTCAGCAAGAGGGTGGCCTCGGTCCCAGAGGGCAAGCACCGGAGCCTGCGGGAGGCCGGACAAATAATTGAACGCCGCAACCTGCTCACTGGAATACTGGCCGGACTGCACGTTGAGCGCACTGAACACCGAACAGAGGACTGCGATGCCGCACACCACCCACACCCAGGGCGCGAACCGCTCGGTCTGCGTTTGCGCTTCGGAAAGCCCGAACGCGGCAAGCACAGCAAGGGGCGTTGCCGCATAGACCATGTTGCGGCTTGCAAAAAACACGAATGCAAAGGATGCCACGGATGCGGCGACAAGCCAGTGCGCCCTTGGAAGCCCCGGCTTGGGGATGCCGAACGCCTTGAGTGCGGCTATCGCGCAGAGGATTAGCACCGGCCCGGTAAGCTGGAGCGCACCAACAGCCTCAAGCGGCTGCATCTCCGAGGAAGTCCGGAAGGTGTGCGCGGCGCCCAGGTCCGAAAGCGGGAGGCGAAGGTAGTAGGTTGCAGCTGCGAAAGCGGCGAGGGCGAAAACAACGGCCAGCAAAAGGCCTTTCGAATGCACAAAGGCAGAGATGTTTGGAAGAACGCCCTGCTTCGGCATCCGGCGCAACTGCAAAAATACCGGCTCGGACTTGCAGAAGAACGCGGAGAGAAAATCAACAAGAACCGAAAGCGCAAGAAGCGCGCCTACGACCAGCAGCGAATAGGGATGCAAGAGGGCAAGGAACGCGCCAAGAACCGCGATGCCCAACAAGTTTTTTTGGAACATGAAGAGGAACGCAAGGGCAACCGCGGCAGGTGCGAAGGCATCGGGACGGGCGAACATCCCCTGACGCATGAAAAAAATCGGGAGCACTGCCGCGCACAGGGCGGAAAACGCCGCTGCGTCCTGCGGAAGTCCGCAGTGCTTGAGCGCGGCACTTGCAAGGCAATAAACCGCAAGCACGCCAAGCAGGGAAAAAAGAATCGAAACAAATGCATAGGACCATAATGCCGGAATGCCGAGCAGGACTGCAAGCGCACCGCCAATCAAATGGAAGAGCGGGTAGTAAGTGTACTCGCGCCCGAGGTTGGAAAGCTCGTCAAAAGTGCGGACTTGCCCTTCCTGCGCGACGTATTCCATCTGCCGCAAGTGGTAGTAGTGGTCGGGGTCGGAAAATGAGGAAAGAAAAGCAGGGTAAACCCGGACGGAAACTGCGGCAAGCAAGAGTAGCAAAAGCACGGCAACGGGCAGCTGGGCTTTCTTTGCGTTCATCTTGCAGCCTCGATTGCCATCTTTTCCATCGAAAGGCCACAGAGCGGGTACGCCTTGAGGGACTCCTTGGAAAGGCCGTAGAAGGACGAGAGGAACTTGTTGTCGCAGTCCTTGCAGGATACCTCCCCGGTAATGCCAAGCGCCTTCTTCAGCCCTGCGGGGAAGGCCTTGGTGGACGCTATGACAACCGGCTCGCCTTGAGCGGGCGCAGTTGCCTTGAGAGCGGACTGCACATTCGATTCGCAGGCAAGCCTGCAGAGCCACTCAAGCTCCACGGTGCGGGCCTTGTTTGTGCCAATCTGGAAGGATTTTAAACTTAAGAATAGGGAATAATAGAGTAGCTTACTACAGCCAAAGCCACGCCGCACGACAACGGCCAGACCGCCCGGACAGCTTTTCCTTATGCATTCCAAGGCAGACTGGACGTTTTGAACCGGCTTGGCGGAATAGACGTAAATCATGAAACGATTGGCAACGTAGGGCAATATATTTTCATTGAAAGCCCGGCGGCCTCATGGCTGCGCGGCTGAAATTTTGCATTCCTGGAGGGAAAAATCACAATGGTACAATATCACGCAAAGAGGCTCTCAAAGACCACCGGCTCGGGCGGAAAGCTCAAGACAAGCGCAGACAAGAAGCGCGCCCACATCGGCGGTTTCTTCGCACGCACCAAGGTGGTCCGCCCCGACGACATAAAGCCCGGCCAGGACCCCAAAGAGGTGCGCAAGACCTTCCGCTCAAAGGGAGGCAAGAAGAAGCTCTCGCTTGACGTCGCGCTCTTTGCAAACGTGACTGGATTGGACGGCAAGACCAAGAAGATGCGCATCCTCAACGTAGTCGAGAACAAAGCAGACAGGATGTACTCGCGCGAGAACGTCATTACCAAAGGTTCGGTAATCCAGGTCGATGGCGGCAAGGCCAAAGTCACAAGCAGGCCCGGCCAGAACGGCATCGCGAACGCAGTAATGCTCAAGCAATAGGTTCGTTCTTTCCCAACTTGTGCCGATTTCTTTTTCCGGCACGCAACTGGTTTTTCCCCCTTTTATAGCCGAAAAGAATATATGCTAGATTAGGAATAGGTTTATATACGTTTAACTTCCGGAAGCGAATTTTAGGTATCCCAACGGATTTTTGAAGCCGCAGGCACCTAGCGCTCTCCTTCAATCCCAGGCGAACAATATGGCGTACCTTGTTGTGAGAAAATGCGACGACGGAACGATTGTCCTGCGGCCGGACTCCAAGACGCCGGTGCAGAAGGGCACTCCCCTGCACTTTGGCGCCGAGAAAGTCGGCGCTGTGCTTGAGACAATCGGAAGGGTGAAAGACCCGCTGGTTGTCGCGCAGGTTGCAAGGAAGTTTGCAGACGAGAAGGAATTCCAATAGGGACAAAGGCAGAAGTCATGTTTTTTGAAAAAAGGTGAATGGAAAAATGATTTACAGCAAGTGCACTGAATGTGGAAGCTCGAATTTGAAGCGCGACTCCGACCGCGGAGAAATCGTGTGCCAGAACTGCGGCCTGGTCATCGAGGAGAACCTGGTGCAGGAAGGCCCAGAGTGGCGCGCCTTCGACGCCGAGCAGCGCGCAAGCAGGGCAAGGACCGGCGCACCCCTCAAGTACATGTCACCCAACAAGGGGCTTGTCACTGAGATTGACCAGTACAACCGCGACGTTCGTGGTGGAAAGATTGCACCAAGCCAGCAGGCACAGCTTTACAGGATGCGCAAGTGGCACAAGCGCGCAAGCATCTCAAACTCCGTTGAGAGGAACCTTGCGATTGCACTTACCGAGCTCAACCGCGTCGCATCGCACCTCGGGCTTTCCGAGAGCATCCGCGAGGCAGCTGCACTGCTTTACCGCAAGTGCGTCGAACGCGGCCTTATCCGCGGACGCCAAATCGAGAGCGTCGTCTCTGCAGTGATTTATGCCATTTGCAGGCAGTTCGGGATTCCCCGCACCCTTGACGAGATTGCGGCTGTTGCCGAGATTCCAAAGAAGGAAATCGGACGCACCTACCGCCTCATCACCCAGGAGCTTGAGCTTAAGGTGCCGCTTACGAACCCGCGCTTCTACATAACGCGCTTCGTCACGGCACTGCGCCTTTCGGGCCAGACCCAGGAGAAGTCAGTTGAGCTTCTGGACCAGGCAATCGAGAAGGGCCTCATCTCCGGACGCGGCCCGATGGGCGTTGCAGCTGCTGCGGTTTACATCGCAAGCGTGCTGACTGGAGAGCGCAGGACGCAGAAGGAAGTGGCTGACGTTGCCGGAGTGACCGAGGTCACAATCCGCAACCGCTACCGCGAGCTGAAGAAAGCACTCGGGCTGAAGGTCAGCATCTGATTTTGAAGGCCAACCGGCCCTTTCCTCTTTTTTCATTTTACTTTTTTACAATTCCCAGCCGCGGCACCGCCCGTCAAAATGGTATTATACCCGAAAGCACTACGTTTGTCAAGGTAAATTCATCGCAATCGAACTGGTGATTTGTTTTGGCAAAAGCAAGAAAATCTGCAAGAAAGCGCGTGACAAGGCGCACAGTAAAGAAGGCTGCACCGAAGGCTTCGGCAAAGTCGGCTCCAGGAATGTTTTCGGGGCTTGAATTCAAGGCAGTCTTTGACCTGTGGAAGACCGCGCTGACCAACCCGCAGAAGGCAGTCTCAAGCCAGGTGGGAAAGGCAGGCTATGCAAAGGGTATCCTGATGCTCTGCCTTGCAGGCGCGCTTTACGCAGTAATTTCGGCAATACTCACGATGAACTTCTTCGTGCTCGCACTCGGGCCGGCGATGTTTGCAGTCATGCTGCCAATTGCAGTGCTTTTCGGCGCTGCCGTGGTGTTTGCGTTCGCAAAGATTCTCGGAGGAAAGGGCGGATTGCGCGAGCAGTTCTACGTGAGCGCGGTGCTCCTCTCGCCAATAATTTTGCTTGCGGCGTGCGCAAAAGTGCTGCTCATCGTACCCATAATCGGGTTCCTGCTCAAGGCAGCAGCGCTGTTTGTGCTTGAAGTGTACGCACTCTACCAGGTTACCCTCGCGCTGCGCTCGATACACGACTTCAGCATGATAAGGGCAATCCTTGCGTGGCTGCTGCCGCTTTTGGTTGTGACAATAGTAGTCATAATCTTTGCGCTGATTGTCGTTGCCGCAATCCTTGCGCTGGTTCCCGCGGCAGTGCTTGTCGGGCTCCTTGCGTAGGCTCCCGGCAAATTCTTTTTCTTCTTTTTATTTTTCTTACCCGCTTGCAACTTTCAACAATTCGCTAGCAGGCGCGTCGGTCTTTAACCCTGTTGGAGCAAAGTGCGTGCGCACCACCTTGAAACCCTTGGCGCGAAGAAGCTCCATGATTACTTCGGTCTTTTTTCCTATGGGCTTGCGGTGCGCGCTGCACAGCTCGGGCAGGCCGATGTAGCCAGGGGAGAAATCGTTTTCCTCCAAAAGAAGCTTGATGAATTCCGAGTGCGACTCGTTTGCGTATTTGGATTTCTGGCTGATTTCAAGCATCCGCGCAAGTGTTTCGCTGTCGCCAAGCTTGCCAAGCCACAGCGGGCCGCATACCTCAAGCTTTCCGCCGCACTGCTTGCAGGCTTTGGCATTCGAGTGGAAGGAAAAGCAAGTCCTGCAGAAGCCGAGGGTCCCGACCTGCGCGTACGCAAGGTCAGCTGCCTTGGCTGAAGAAGTGAGCGTGCCGATTGTCTTGATGTGGTGGCCTGAATAGAAGCTTACGAGGGGAGTGAAGGCGTTTGCGTGGATTGCCGCTGTTCGCACCACACGGCCAACCATTATCCGCAAGGCAGTCTCGTGGCAATAATAGTTGTGGGACGGGATTGAATCGTACTCGCGCATGCACGGCTTTGGCCGCGCACCGCACAGGTTTGCCATGTCAGTTGCTGTTACTGAGAGGACCGCGTTCTTTGCGCAGGCGCGCACAGCCGAGTCGAGGAAGTTTGTGGGAGTTCCGAACGGGTCAAGCTCGACAATGTCGTAGTCGTGGCTTGTCGCGGCCTCCACGTGGAAGTCCTTGGTTGAGAATGACGCTCCCTTGAGCTTGTTGAGCGCCGCATTCTTCTTTGCATAGGCAATCGCAAGCTCGTTGGCGTCGTTGAAGGTGACGCGGGATTTTCCGACCTCAAGGTAGTAGCGCACCCCCCGCGAGCCGGTTGAACACAGGCCGTCCAGGATTTTCGGATTCTTTGGAAGCTTGGGCTTGAGCGCCTGAAGGGCGAGGCTGGAGAGCGTGCGCGAGAACTCCATGACCGGGTTGAAGAACACCATGCAGTGGTGCGGGTCGGTATAGCAGTCTGCCGGCACGTAAAGCTGGGCCGCCTGCTCGCGCACCTTTATAGCGTTTAACTTAGCTATCTTCATACTAGACTAATGCCGCCCCAAGCATATAATTCCCCCGCTAATCTTTGCAAAAACTGATGCGAAAATGGACCTTCTTTTTGACGACGAGTGCATGCGCTCGCTGGTTCCGCAACTTGATTCGTGCGCAAGCGCAATCAAGTCCTGGCTTGACGAAAAGCGCGTGGTTTGCGTGCGCTACAACGACGACTGCGACGGGGTCACTTCGGGAATGCAGGTTTACGTTTCTGCGAAAGCGTATGCGGATGAAAAGCTCTTGCCGAAGGAAAACGTAACTGGCTTCCAGGTGCCTTCCGCAGTTTATGGAAAGCGCGACTCCTTTGACGACGTTATGCGGGCGCGCGATGCAGGAAAGGAACTTGCGGTTGTGATTACTGACTTGGGAGCGAACGCCGAAAGCGTGGAAGGCCTCAAGGCACTCAAGGACTCAGGCGCGAAGGTGTGCATAATCGACCACCACCCGCCGAATCCGGACGCGCTCGCACTGTGCGACGCATTCGTGACCTCGCACACTTTTGACAATTCCGGAGCGCACACTGCCGGCTTGGTTGCATACGAAGTTGCAAGGAGAATCTTTGCCGATGCCGCGAACAAGGAGTGGGTGAACTGGTCGCTGCAATCCGACAAGAGCACGCTTGCAAGCGGCGACTACCCGCAGGCGAAAGCCCTTGACTACCTCGCGCACTTCTCCGAGCCTGCTGTTGCAATCGAAGATTATTATGATAAGGTCACGGACGAGCATATGCTCAAGCTCGCAACGGACCTTGCAGTCAAGGGCGAGGAAAAGGCCTTGAAAATCATGAAGGACCACGCCACCACGCGCAAGGTCGGAGAGGCTGCGCTCTTGATTGTCGCGGACATGGCCAAGGCAACTTCCAAGACGTCCTACCCGCCCAAGGGCAGGGCGCTGAACTTGGTGCAGGACTACTATTGCGCGAAGTACCCGGACAAGGCCATCGTGTCTATCGGCTATTCAGATGACTCCATCAGCATCCGCGCCAACTCCAAGGCCCGCGAAGCGGGATTCGACTCCAACCCCATAATCAACACGCTCAAGAGCGAGCTTCCGCACGCAATCCGGAGCGGCGGAGGGCACTCTGCTGCTGCGAATGTGCGCGTTGAGATTGAGTTCGGAGAAAGCGTGCGCTTGCGGATGGAAGAGCTAATCGCTCAATCGCTTGAGAAAAAATAACGAGTTATAGCAGG
>Ga0310040_1002935_pt1 | contig 10191 bp, 15 predicted proteins | sample EPASupsiteHSE623_FD_200237 | JGI IMG/M metagenome (GOLD analysis project Ga0310040, IMG submission 200237) | Bioremediated contaminated groundwater from EPA Superfund site, New Mexico - Sample HSE6-23 (v2) (version 2) | ecosystem: Environmental > Aquatic > Deep subsurface > Groundwater >... | reverse complement strand
TGAGCGCCTGCTGCAGTTTGTTCTGCACCTGCTGTAGGGGGGTGTAAGGTTTGAGCACCAGTAAACAGGAGGTTTATGGTTCAAATAGTTTTAAAAAAGTTTGAAAAGGTTTGGAATAGTGGGCTATTGCGGGGAGGTGGTTCGGTAAAAAGAAGAGAAAGGGAGGTTTGGAACCAAAATAGAGAATTGGGAAAAATTTAACGCGAGGTTTGGAACCGTTGTGCAAATGAACGCGAGGTTTGGAACCGTTTCACATTTAATGGCCCAGGATTTTTGCTCCTGAATTGGGCCATTCTTTTCTGTTTATCGGCTGAAGCTTCAGCCAGCTCTCCAGCGCCCTGATTCGTGGCGCGCCGTTCCTGATGTATTTATAGAGTGCGCTTATTTTTGGGCCGCACCGTCCTGAGACCCAAGACTGTAGTACCCTTTTGCTGTGAGCTCCATGGCCGCAACGGCAAGGGATTGGAGCAATTGAGGCACATCCGATGGGATGATCATCACCTCGCCTTCCAGGTCCCTGATGCGCTCGCGGTGCTTGATTGCAATGTAACATCCGGTTGGGTCGTCGGTACCCTCGTGGAGAAGGAGATCGAGGTGCTCGGTGGCCTTTATTCGCTTGGTAATGACGTCCATGCTCTCACCGTTTAGTTTTAGGGTTGATTAAGAATGTTAGATTCAAGGGTGAAGCGAAGGGTGAAGGAAGGCTCACCCCGTTTTTAAACGCAAACACCTCTGTTTTTCCGTGCTTTGCTAAGGTTAAGGCTCCCCTGAGAAAATCAACTCAAGGGTGAAACGATTTTTAGAAGAAATATCCCACATTGTGGCACGTCGCACGATACTACAAAGTGGTACATGAAAAGAACATGGATCACGCGGCCCTCTTGCCGGAGGATCGTCCCTCTAGGCGGGCTTTTTCACGCGCCTCCTCTTGCCGTTTCATATCGAGGACGTAGCTCTTCATCTCGGCCAGGTCGGCCTCCAGCTCTTGCAATCGCTTTTCCATTCCCCTGGCGATAATTTTATTATCCACAGCATCGGCAAATGCCATCAAGTTGGCATTGATTGCACGGATATAGACAGGATCAGCAGCCGAGTAGATTTTAGTCAGAAGGCCCATACCCTCAACCATGGCCAACGAATCAAAAGAGACGGATTCCGCTTCGATTATTTTTGAATGTCGAAAAGTGGCAGTTGTTTCATTTTTTGAAATTGCAGATTGAGGAATATCTGCCCGCTCTTTTTTTCCCTCTCCTGTTAGAAACCATTCAGGCGATATATCTGGAAAAAGCTCCAGTATATGACACAGATCCTTTTGATCTGGCGTTTGTTCTCCCCTCTCCCACCTGCTCACGGTATTAGTGTGAACACTGAGCTTTTCAGCAAAAACTTTCTGAGTGAGGTCTCCCCTCACCTCTTTCACGCGGTCACTGAAGCTCATTTTTAACTGTTTTGGATTATAAAAATAAACACTTTACGGTTTAAAATGGATTGACACACCATTTCGGGTGAGTTAAGTATACGGTCATAGGCAAGACCGATTGTCCATAATCTACCCGAGGGTGGATGAATGTTCAATGTCCGGGAAGAAAAAAGAATAGACGGTGGAGGTGGGGTATGGCGGACGGTGAAAGAGAAGCAATCGATATATTGAAAAACCTGAGTACGGAAGGGTTGAGAGTTATTGCCAGTAAGTATGGGATAAAGCCGGGAACGCTGCATTATTTTCCCCTGGGCCATGAGAGCGGCCTAGGAGGGCACAATATTTACTTCCCACTAGAGCTTGACGTTGGAAGGATAATTTCAAGATCGGATAAAATTGTGACCGGAGAGCCGGTGCAAAAGGTCATGTGCGTTATCGATCTCGATGCTGATGACGATTTGCAGACTGACGCTATTGAGGTTTACGGGCTGAGCAAGGACCACGGGTGGTTATTGATAATGAAGATCGAGGCTGATTTACACAGCTTCGATCCTCAATCAAAGTTTTATCACAGGGTGTTCAAGGTTGTTCGAAGTGGACAGCGCTCCCATGTAAAGTTTACACCAACGGAAACCCCTGAAGCATGAACGTTTCTGACGCCGCAATCATCCCATCCGGTACACATGGTGATGTTGTCAATGGTGTAGCTGGTCGTTTGTGGAGTCAGCGATCTGCCTTGACGCTCGGTGACAGTTGTCAGAGTGGTCGTAATAGTGATGGTTTCTTGTCTGCCGGTCTTCGGGCAATCATAGAGGCGGTTTTTTGATGAGGGTTTGTTTTGTTTCAAGTTTTTCTCCTTGTGTGAAATGGTTGGTTGTTCGTGGTGGTTCAGCGGTCAGAGTAGCACAGGGAGATTTTTTTACAACGGGTTGTTTTTATGAGTGAAGAACGAATTGCCGACATGGTGTGGCGGTGGGAAAATGCCGCCACACAGGGCAAGAAACCACTGAGAATTGAACTGTATCGGGCTGAGCAGTGGCGAACCAACTGGAGCCCGTACCGGAAGACGATGCATCCTCATCCACCACTGCGCGACCGTTCATACTGGCAGCAGTATTACCGGTTGCGTGTTGATGGCAAATGGCACGGAGAAAGTAAATTCAAATACACCTTTTACACACTGGAGCAGGCCGCGAGACTGGCGGATTTTCTCCATAGACAGCGAAGCTGATGGTCACTCAACTGGGCCTGTTCAACACCGCGCCGACGCTGAACGTGCTGCGGGATCTGAAGGTGGCGATGGCCCTGGCGGCCAAAACCAGCGGCCTGAGCCGGGATGAGCTGTGCGATCGCATCAACCAGCTGGCTGACCGGTACGGGGTGCGGCTGGTGAAGGGGACCGGGCAGAACCTGACCCTGGACACGCTGGAAAAGTGGCTCAACCCGGAGGACAAGGAACGGGTGATCCCGGTCAAGGCCCTCTCCGTGTTCTGCGCCGCCACCGGGAGCATCGAGCCGATCCAGGTGATGGTGGCGCCGCTGGGCTGGCGGGTGATCAACGATCGGCAAGCCAAACTGCTCGAACTGGCGGAACTTGACCAGGACGTTAAAAAGAAAAAGGCCAGAATGAGAAAGATAGAGGCTGAGATATGAAGCGAAATGTGACGGAGTTGAAGGTGTGGATGCTGCGCAACGGCTTGCGGGAGCGCGATATTGTCCGCGAGACCGGCGAAGAGCAGACCTATGTGAACAAGACCCTGATGGGCAAGAAGCATAACCGGAGAGTGCTGCAATATCTCCTTAACAAGGGGTGCCCGGCCAAACACCTGGCACTGCCAAAAGACATGACGGAGACCCAACCATGACGAGAGAAGAATTTGTGAAACAGGCATTGGCTCACCAGTCCGAAATAATGCGAGGACAGGCAGAGAAATTCAAACAAGAGCTGATCGAAAAAACGACCACAAAGGAAGATGACGATGCATCCCTTATCCCTTAACCCGCCGGAACCGCTGTCGCAGCGTGAAGAGAAACTGCTCGCCGAACTGGAGGGCGTGATTGAAACCAACATGAGAGGTTTCGTGCTGGTGGGGATGGCGCTGGCGCAGATCCGGGACCAGCGGCTGTACCGGATCCACTACCCGACCTTTGAGGAATATATTCTGCGGGTATGGGATATGGGAAGGCCACGGGCTTATCAATTAATTGAAGCATCTGAGGTGCATGGAAATCTGAAGGGCTTCATCGAGACGGCCGCGGAAGACAACTGTTCGCAAGTTAGCCTGCCCGAAAATGTCCACCATGGTAGACAAACCATCGACAATCTCCTCCCTAAAAATGAGCGGCAAGCCCGCCCACTGACACTTTTTCCCCCGGAAGAGCAGCAAGAAATATGGCTTAGTGTCCTGGACGAGGCGAGCAATCGCGGCTGTCAAATCACGGCCAACTTCATTATTCAGGTGATCCTGGAACGGCAGCGCAAAACGATCGAGCGGAAGGTCAAGGAGCACAAAGAGCGCACGGAAAAGGCGATCGACCTGCCGCCAATGGTGAAGCAAAGCTACCAGATGCTGCTGCAGGTGGTGCATGACCAGAATTCGACGGACTGGAAACAGGTTGGCCGGCAGACGATGGTGTCGCTGCTGGAAGATTTACTGGCGGATCTGAAGCAGTAACGGGCGAGCAGGGGGAGAGGGAACGTGCACAGAACAGTCACCGCAAAGGACATCGCCGAGGCCACCGGCCTGAGTAAACGCGCCGTGCAATTGAACCTGGACACGCTGGGCACCTTGTTCGTCTGGCGCAAGGGTGCCACGGGCAAGGAAAAGCGCTACCCGATCACCCTGCTGCCGGAGGAATACCGGGTAGCAATCATGGCGCGGAAGGCGGCACCGGAGGGCGAGCAGCCGGACGGCGTGGCCGAACGGATCGGCGCGGCGGCGGCCCAGGAGATCCTGACAATGCGGGCCGAGGAGCGGGAGCGGGAGCGGATCGCCAAGGAGCAAGGGCTGGAGGAGTTCGAGCGACTGCCGGAACAGCGGCGGAACGAAGCTCAGGCCCGGCTGGCCTTGCTGGAGCTGTGCGACGGTTTCGTGCGGGCGGCGGGATATGAGATCCCGGCCCATAGCCAGCGCAGCAAGAAGGCGGATCGCGCCTTTGTGGAGGCCTACAACGAGGGGCGGATCAAGATTTCCGAGGAGATCTTGGCGGTGATCGGGGCGAAGACGAGCTATTCCACCCTGCGGCGGATCGCCGAGAGTTATCAGCAGTACGGACTGCCCGGGCTGGCGCTGGGCTATCACAACCCCAGGCGCGGCCGGACGACATTGTCCGAGGAGCAACAAGAATTGGTGCTGAGCACGATGTGCCTGAACCCGAGCACCAGTTCGATCAACATCCACAAGATACTGCAGGGCCGGTTCGGCCGCCAGGTGCCGTCACCCACGGTGATCAGCCGATTTCGGAGCAACTGGACCAGTGAGAACGCGGAGCTGTGGCTGTTTTATCGCAATCCTGATGAATGGAAGAACAAGTGCATGCTCGCCTTCGGCTCGGCCAGCGAACAGGTGACGCGGCTGAACCAGCTGTGGGAGGCCGACTCGACGCCAGCCGACCTGATGCTGGTCGACGGCCGCCATTCGATCATCGGGATGGTCGACGTCTTTTCCCGCCGGTTGCGGTACTTCGTGTCGAAGACGTCGAAGGCGGTGTCGGTGGTTGCCTTGCTACGGCACTGCATCATCGACTGGGGGGTACCGGAAGTGCTGAAGATCGACAACGGCAAGGATTACCGCTCGGCGCATGTGACCAGGGTGCTGGACAGCCTGGAGATTGAGCGCCAGTACTGCACCCCGTTCCAGGGGCAGGAAAAACCGCATATTGAGCGCAGTTTTCGCACCTTCCTCCATGGTTTGGTGGAGCTGATGCCCTCCTACATCGGCCATAACGTGACGGAGCGCAAGGCGATCGAGGCCCGGCGCAGCTTTGCCGACCGGGTGATGGATAAGGGCAGCGATCCGGTGGAGGTCAACCTGACGGCGGAGCAGCTGCAGAAGTTCTGCAACGACTGGACCGAGGTTGTGTACCAGCATGATCCGCACCGGGGTCTCAACGGTCAAAAGCCGATCGACATGGTGCGCAACTGGCAACTGCCGATCCGGCGCATTCACGACATGCGCGCCCTGGATATGCTGCTGATGCCCGCGCCCGCGGACGGCGGCCGGCGGAAGATCGAAAAGAACGGCATCCGCGTGGACAATCGCTTTTATCAAGCCAAGGAGTTTGCCGGCAACCTGGGAAAAGATGCTTTTGTGCTGCTGGACCCGGTGGATATGGGCACGGCGTTCATCTATCTGTACGGCGAGCGCGGCGAACGCATGTTTTTGTGCGTGGCGATCGACCCGAAATGGCACGGCATCGACCGAGGCAAGTTCTCAACCTCATCACGGAACCATCAGACGCGGATCATGAAGGAAGGGGCCAAGACGCTCAAAGAGATGAGCAAGAAGGAAGGCCAGCGGGAAGCCTATGCGGATTATGTCAATTTCCGCAAAAGCGAAGTGGCCAACCTGATCGAGTTTCCTGTTCGGAGCGAAGAGCATAGCACGCCGATGCTGGCCGAGGCGGCCAAGGCGGTGGCGGCGATCGATGTGTCCGATGCCCAGCAAAAGGAAATGAGCCAGAACCTCCATGAGAGGCAGGTGCTTCGTGAAATCGAAATTCTCATGTCCGAGCCTGCGCCGGTCCCGGTGAAAGAGCAAAAAGTGGTCAACCTGATAACCTGTAAAACCGACCGGTACTTGGATATTAGAACCAATATCCGCCTGGAAAAACGCAAACTGACCCAGTGGGAATATGATTTCCTGACCGACTTTTATACCAAAGAATCCTCGGGAAAATCATTTTTACTGCTGGAAGGCGACATGCGGGAAAAGATCGGATTGGCGAAGGTTGAGCAGTCCGAAGGATAAAAAAAGGAAGCCCGGAGCTGTTGGTGCAGCGCCGGGCCAAAGGAATGAATCAAGGACGGAGGTAAAGTAACCAATGATTGACACTTTTGCAACCACGCAAAACGTGCGCCGGTTCATGGCCGGGATGGAGGTGCTGCGGCGTCCGGTCAAGGGCCGGATCGGCATCATGCTCGCTTACGGCCCCTACGGCACCGGCAAGACGGAGATCGGCGGCTGGTACTACACCAACCATGCCGTGCCCTATATACGCGCCACGGACGGCGGCACCCGCCGCGAGCTGCTGGCCAACATCGTTTCGGCCCTGGAAGAGGCCCCGAAGGACCGGGCGGCCGACATCTTTGAGCAGCTGCTGAACATCCTGGATGAACAGTCGTCGCCGATCATCATTGATGAGACCGACTATCTGGTGGACAGCGGCATTATCGAGACGGTGCGGGACATCAGCGACATGACCAACGCGCCGATCATCCTCATGGGGATGGACGGCATCGAGCGGAAGCTGAAACAGTACCCGCACCTGTGCGACCGGATCACGGTGACGGTTAAATTCGAGCTGTTTGACCAACGAGAGATTGCCAACTATGCGGAGCAGGTGTGCGAAGTGGCGCTGACCGAATCAGCGATCGCCTTCATTCATCTGCACGGCAAAGGGCGGCTACGGATGACGACGACCTGGCTGGAACGGGCGGAGCGGATCGCCAGCCACAACCGGCTGGAAACGGTGGAGGCGGCGCACCTGGACGCGTACCTGAAGAAGGAACAGCGGCGATGACGGTGATGGACCCGGTTGTCTTCTTTTTGCTGACCTGCGATAAGTCGACGGTCACCCTGACCCAGGTGGTTGAAGGGACGGGGCTGGAACGGAAGCCGGTTTTACGAGTGCTGGATAAGCTGGCCGGGGAAGGATTTCTGATTGAGACTGTTGATAAGAAAGAGGCCAAGGGCTTTGCCGAGCCGGGACCGGCACGGCAGAATCCGACCTGGAAGATCGTCCGGGAACTGACGGAGCGTCCGGCCAAGCGCCCGGGCAGAAATACCGGCCGGGATAAGATATGGCGGGCAATCAGGCAGCTTAAACGCGGCTTCACCCGCTCCGACCTGGTGCGGCTGTCCGGATCGGCCCGGGCCAGCGTCGAGGAATACACCAAACTGCTGGAGCGCGATGGCCATCTCAAGGTAGTGGGCAAGACCGGACGGCAGCTGCGCTACAACATGGCCTCGGAATCATTGAAGCGGCCGATAGTCAGTGAAAAAACGGCGAAAATCAACGGTGGAGGGGACATGTTTGCTCAAGGATGGCTGGAAATTTTACGGCAGCGGGCCGATGTGGTCGGCATGGCGGAAGTGGCCCGGGAAATGGGCGTGTCGAGTGCGACGATCAGCCTGCTGCTGTCGGGGAAGTACCCGGCGAATACAGAAAATATGGAACGGCGGGTGATGAAGATGTACGGCGCCAACGGCAAAGTGGTGTGCCCGGTGCTGGGAGAGATCGCGCCGGCCAAGTGCGCTGAGCTGTGGAACCGAGCGCGGAAGCTGGGCGTTAAAGGCGGCAACCCGCGCGTGATCAAGCAGCATAAGGCCTGCTTGAACTGCGATTTACGGAAGGGTTAAAGCGGGATTAAAAAATTTAACGAGGAGAAGGTGATGTGGAGAAATATCTGGATCCCGAACTGGCTGTATCGTTGGTTGCACGTTTGGGCGTTTATTGTCGGCGTGTGGGGGATGTGGTTGAGCGGATTCGGCGTCGGCATGTTGCTGGTGTCGATGCTCACCGCCATCTACGGCGCCTGGATCATGGCAGTGCGGATCAGCTGGGAATGGGGTGGGGTGTGAAAGAAGAAAAAAAAGCCGGGGAATGCGCGAACATTCCCCGGCTAGGACAACAGAGCAAGCAGTCAATCAGGCTCCATGGCCAGGATACACCCTGGGACGGCGGGCCGCAACAGCAACACAAGGAGCAGGAGATGGAAACACACGAGGTACTGCACATGCAGGCACAACTGGAAGATATTCGGCGCCAGGTCAACAAACTGACCGCGGTGCAATGGCTCCCGGGCGAGGAAAAGCGGATCCAGGAGAGCCTGGCCAAGATATGGGACACGGCCACGGCCCTGCAGCAGCGGACGGCCCAGCCGGAGCTGATGGTCGGTTATCGCGCCGACGCTTTGGCCCAGATCGGCCGGGTGTTTGAGCTGACACTTGAATTCGGCACGCCCTCCGACCAACAGATGATGGTGATCGGCTATGCCTGTGATCTGGCGCAAGAGAAAATCAAGCTTTATCAGCACATGGCCAATCAAGCAGCGCAGTTGAGCGTGCTGACCGGCAGGGCCAATGATCGTTCATCCGTACAGACCGAGGAGGCTGCATAATGGAAGGGTACAAGGAAAACGCGGTCGGCCACATGGTGCCGATCGAGCAGATTGAGGAAGTGGACCTGCTGCGCGATGAATTCGTGCTCCGGGCCGTGCAGGCGGCCAAGGGTGTGGCCGCCGATCTGGCGATTTTTAAGCAAAAACTGACCGGCGACATGGACGCATTTCTTGATCTGAGCAGCGAGAAGTACGGGGTCAAGTTGGGCGGCCAGAAGGGCAACATCACGCTCAACAGCTTTGACGGCAAGTACCGGATCACCCGGGAGATCGCCGAGCGAATCGAGTTCGATGAGCGGCTGCAGGCGGCCAAAGTGCTGGTGGATGAGTGCTTGCGGGAGTGGACCAAGTATTCGGCCAGCGAGGTGCGCACCCTGATTGAGGACGCCTTTCAGGTGGACAAGAAGGGCAAGATCAACACCAAGCGGATCCTTGGTCTGCGCAAGCTGAAGATCGACCATTCCACCTGGAAGCAGGCAATGGAGGCGATCGGCGACGCGGTGACCATTACCGGATCGTGCGTTTACCATCGGTTTTACGAGCGCGGCGAGGACGGCAAGTATCAGCAGATCAACCTTGATTTCTCGGGGGTGTGAGGATGGGGACGCTGGAGGATTTGAAACGGTCCATCGACCAGCTGCGGGCGCGGTTCTCGACGCATGAGACTACCGACCGACCGGTACCAGCAGGACGGGTGTATGAGATTCCGCCCGGGTTGTTGGATCGCTTTTTCGATTTGTACGACCGGATGCTCCTGGATGAGCTTGAAGGCCGGGGAACGGCGGGCAATCACCGTTTATGGCGGTTGCCCGCCGACCGTTGCCCGGAGCTGAGCCAGGGGAAATGGCGGATATCGGTCCACAACTGGACCAGCGCCAAAGTGGTGGAGGTGTTGCCGTGAGATCCTCTAACAACAACAGGAAGTGCGGAGGATGGGCTGTTGATGGCATCGAATACCAAAGTTTACGGGCGGCATCCGCGGCGATTGGCCTGCCCGAGGCGACGATCAGGAGCAGATGCAAACAAATTGGTCGCCGCCGGGTGAGTTCTGCCGAACTCGATCAGTACGGGAGGAACTCCGGAAACGCCGAGTGGCGGGCGCTGAGCATGACCGGAAACACTGGATCGGGTCGAAAAACGGAAACCTGTTCGCGAGGGGAGCAGCTATGACGGTTGAGGGGCGTCGCCTCTGCGCCGATTGCGGCCGCGGGATCCGGCCCGATTACTGGCAGCCGCCGGAATCGAGCGTGTGCCCGGCGTGTGAGGACAGGATTCGGGAGCGGGATGTGGCTTGGCCGGGTCCGAAGGAATAGAGGAACGATAAGCGAAATCCCAGCCGGTGGCGGGTCTGCATGGGGCGGATCCGTCGCGTTGACAGCACCGGCAGGGATCGATCAGGCGTGGCGGCCCGGGCCTGATGAGCAGCCAC
>Ga0310040_1002934_pt1 | contig 10192 bp, 9 predicted proteins | sample EPASupsiteHSE623_FD_200237 | JGI IMG/M metagenome (GOLD analysis project Ga0310040, IMG submission 200237) | Bioremediated contaminated groundwater from EPA Superfund site, New Mexico - Sample HSE6-23 (v2) (version 2) | ecosystem: Environmental > Aquatic > Deep subsurface > Groundwater >... | reverse complement strand
GCAGTTGTTGTGGACTCTGATAAATTGCACCCATTTGGAATGGTCACCAACGTATCAACAGCAGATTTTCCTCTATAATTTACATATGAATCCGCAACAGATACGGAACAAGCAACATTGTAATGAAATAAGTTGCATAGTAAATATGAAACTAATTTTGATCGACTTCCAACAATATCAGTATTGTGAATAGTACGTATGAAAACCTTCGGTTGCACCTTTGCAAAAATCCTACTGAAGCTCGCAGCAACCTCTGAACTGTACAGATGACAGTGAACTACATCCGGTTGCCATTCGGAAAAGAGTCTGGCAATCCTGCAAACATTATTAATAGATGACGGTTTCCTGGGTTCCAAGCCAAGGACTTCTACCCCTTCAGCGGTGAGACGTTCTTTGAGCAGTTCGCCGCGAATCCCACGCAAGCCAGCCAACAAAAAAAGCTTCACCTCACCACCTCGCTTTGTCAGCTCAATAGATAGGTCGCTTACTAGCCCTTCAGCCCCTCCAACCCCAATTGTTGCTATCATTTCAAGAATCTTCATGAAATGTCCTTTTCTATATTCGATTCATCAACATTTTACATTTTATCAGTCAATGCGAGATTAATAAATTTATCTGTTTTTAATTTTTGCTTATTATAAACTTTTTTTAAAATAAATAGCTCCAAAATCATCTTGCAAAAAAAGCCAATTATTAAACAAATTACAGCTCCTAAAAGTCCAAAAGAAGAAATTGTAAAAAACGCGACTAACAAAATTATAATTGTTGTCACTGGCGCAATAACGGCTTGTATCATAAAACACCTTGCAGCTGTAATTCCTCGGCCTAGCATGCTGGAGCAGTACAAAATTATTGCTAGAACCATTGTCAGCACTAAAACATCCGAATAAGATGCATAAGCTGGCGTATAAAGTAGCGTCAATATAAATTCCCCAAACAAACAAGCAATAATGACCCCAATAATGCCGACCATACCTGCCATGGCAGTTATTTTAATCATCAGTTTTTGATAGGCATCCAGGTTATCATTGAAGTATCTAGCCAGCCTAGGAGTTGCGGACTGACCCACTGCACCTACGACCGTATTCCCGGCAACAACGAGATACATAATTGCCGAGTAATAACCTAGCGCCTCAACACCCATCTGGTTTTCAATCAAATAACGTGGAATATTCAGATTCAAGCTGCCGAGCATGATAACCAAACCCATTGGCCATGAAAGCTTAAATATCTTAATAATGGTTATTTTGTTGATAAAAGGTAGCAACGACTCGCACAGTTTCTTTTTATGAATGAGCTGTCGCACATTCCGCATATCGATAAAGACTAAAAGAAATGCCCAAGCTACAGCCATCGCAACAACGGCAAGAACAATAGATTTGGTAAAATATGCAACCACAGCAAAAGAAAAAAAAGTAAAAACCCCCTTGCAGATCAGAGATACTGCAATATCCTTCATGTGTTCGTGTTTTTGCAGCATGCCATACATAACATCACTAAATGATTCAAAAAATTTTGCTAAGCCAACCATTACGATGACAAACATTGTCTCAGGCTTATCACCATAGCACATTGACAGAATCACTATTATGATCATAGCAAATATTGAAGACACGCCCCTAAACCCCACATACTCTCTCAATTGATGGGTGTTCTTAATGTCAGTTGCTTGAATTTCACGGAGCTGTAGGTTTGCGAATGCGAATATCGGAGCAGTTACCGAAAGTCCAAGTGCGAACTTTCCGACGATTTCTGCATTGCTAAACTTCGCGAGAACCATCAACATTGCCCACTGGCTAACCGCATAGGTGACGTTACCCCAAAATGTCCATGAAATATTACGGCGAAAGGTCATGGTCTCTTTTCCGATAAAATACCATAAAAATTCCTCTGGCCAATCTCCATGCAAAAAGAATCAAAGTGATAAATACGAGCGGCTTGACAAAATTAACAAAATCATTTCTGACGGTTTGCACAAATGGCCAATATAAAGCCCCTGCAAAAATTAATGCATTGGCACTGTTATTCATATTTGTACTGTCAAATTTACCGAGTAACATTCCCAAAATTAAGAAATACAAAAAAACTCCAAAAATACCGAAATTTAAATAAGGTTCACCAATTGCAGAAAAACCAAGGCCTTCGCCTCGAAGATATTTATCTCGTGCAAGACGATAAGTTATCCAGTCGGATGGAATAGTTTTCTCTATGGAATTTGGATCGATGTGTAAGTTTTTAATAGCCTCGATTCGTTGCGATTTGCTCGGCGTGAAACCAATATTTGGTATCGAATTGCGGAGAGCAAGAAAATATGAATGTCCATATTGGTACGAATCGTACTCTGGCACCAAGCGAAAAACTTGGGCAAGTACGCCAGCCGTTTGCCCCATAGTGCCAAAGCTTTGCATTAACGAAGTTCCTTTAGATGATTCCTCAATTAATTTTTTATCAATTGAAGCATAATTACCAGCACTTCGCAAATTACCTATTATTGGTATTGCAACAAGAACAAATAATATAGCCGCAATTGCTATAATATTTGGAATCTTCCTTCCCGTCTTTACCCAAAGTACCGCAGCCACCATCATGGGAAAAAAAACGAAAGTTCTATATCCAGAAATAATTAAAATTATGACACCAAAAAAAACTAAGGGATAGGCTATAATTTTTTCTATTGTTTTTCTCGCTCCAATAAACAAAAGAATAATAGCAGAAGGAAATACCATGAGAAAAACTCCCAAACCTCTTGTGTCAGTTTTTCCTCGGAAGAAATCAACACGTGAATATTCAAGAAGGTTACCGTATGAAAAAATAGCAAAACCAAAAAAAATAAATGCAGCAGTTAGTAGTCCTACACCATAAATAAAAGCAACTGATAAATATTTATCATTTTTTTCTATACTGAAAGGACCAGATGGTATTTTTTTCCTCTTCATGAATAAAGAATAACCTGTCCCCATCAACCCCAAAGATAGTGTTGTATACCATCCTGCTCGCTCCAGCCAAGGTGCAAGTTGCCCTGTAGACCACGATACATTAGGCAATGTCCCAAAAGCATCAGGAATTGTAATCCCAAGATGGAAAAATACCAATGTAATTATATATATACTTGCAAATTGATAAATAGAGCCATAGAAAAAATAAGTAATAATAAAATAAAAAAACAGCCAAGAAACACTCACTAATGCCACTTGGACAGCCCATCCTTCATGGTATTCTACTGGAGCAAGTATATTTATAAGCGATATAACAACAATAATAAGGCTCCAAAACAATAAAAATATTTTTAATAATATATGAATTTCTAGAGTTCTATTTTTATTATTGTTTGTATTGGAAATATTCAGTTTCAAGTGTATGCTCGCCATTATTGAAATAATTCACTATTTATTTAAATGACTGCATTATTTCATCAAAGGCTTCTGGCCAAATAACATGTTGGTGGTCGTAGCAAGCTCCATATAGTCCACCAAGCGAATGAACGTATTCCATTTCATCTTTTATGGATTTGAAGTCTGATTTTTGATATAGATATCGAAGATATAGTTCAAGTCTTGGTGAAACATGACCTGCAAATGATTGCATTTCTATCGCTAAATCCTTTATCCGTCCTTCATTCATTTCTCCATTCAGATCACGCCAACTTTCCCGAGAATTGCCAATCAAGTAAGCAGTTGGGAATTCACTTCTTAATTCAAGTAAAGTATTCTGAAGAGCAACAATCATTTCTGCTCGCACTTGTGGGTCAGGATGTGCACGATCAAAAACAGTACACTGGTCAAGGAACAATCCTGAATACGGATATGCCTTCAATGTTGCTCTGCAAGCAGCCATGAAACCAGAGCGCCATTCACTATATCGGGGGTCGTAAATTCTTCTCAGTTTATTGATTGGCCCAACTGTTGGAACCACACCTGTTGGGTAAGTTGACCAAGAATTATTAATCTGTCTCAAACAATCATGCCCAGGTCCTGGCACTGTCGTTTCTTCGATCACCATCTGATATGCGAGCAGTATGATGTTTGGGTTTAAATGGCGAACGAGGTCACGCCATTTTTTGAATTGTATTCTTTCATCCTGCGCCACAAGTGCTATAGGGTACCGAGCCACAATTGCTTCTTGCCCCCCTTGTCCTGGAGCGTCAGGAGTAATAAACGCTGCACAAAATAGAGGTGGAATAGATTTTGTAATAGTTAAATCTTGGGGCGGTGATATAATTGTATTATTTATAGATTGTGGAACTGAAACCACTGGAAAGGTCAGACCAACCATGGCTTGCGCTGAAGTTATAATAAAAGAACGTCTTGTAAGGTTATATAGGCAATATTTATTTGATATCAATCCCTGTGCCTCCATAGTCAGTGAACACCGGCAAATCCGGTGGCTTGAAAGTTTATGAACCGCTCAAAGCAGTAAATTCAACAGATTTTCTGGCCACCATTCGGTGGTCGACTATCTGGATAGTTGCAGTTGCTCGACACGATGGTCTTTTTGTTTTTGCTCGCGGATGTAAACCCGCACAGCCTCTTCATTGGCACCGACAGTAGAAACAAATAAAAATAGCCTCATGCCCAATAACTCATGCCGCTACAGTTCTTTCGCTGGCCAAGGTACGTTCGAGCTAGATGAATCGCGCTTTTTCCTTTCATATAGCCAACCACTTGCGATACCGCATATTTCGGTGGTATCGAAATCAGCATTTGCACATGATCGGGTTGTAAATTCCCTTCCAGCACCCAACTCTCCTTCTGCCAGGCAAGGTTGTGGAACACATCTCCGAGATTCTTGCGGAGTTGTCCGTAAAGTGTTTTTCGTCGGCATTTCGGTATCCATACTACATGTTACTTGCGACCCCATTTCGTGTGGCTTAAACATTGTACGTTGTTCATGAAGCCTCCTTTCTCGTGACTTTGAGCGGTCCACGTGAGAGGAGGCTTCATTATATTCTGGAACCGTCAAACTTTTGTTGCCCCCGGCAAAGCCGGGGTTTTACCCAAGGGAAATTAATTCTATTTCATTTTATTCCCAAAGTGTCGTCAGCACTCTGGCCAAAAGGCCTTGGGTCAAGTTGCAAGTTACCCCGAAATCAACCCTGCTCTTCATGAGGTTGGCTCTCTGTTTAACACTTCCATGATCAACCCCGCCGCCTGCCCGTCACCATATGGGTTATGAGCCGTCGCCATTGCCCGGTAGGCGACATCATCATTAAACAACCGCGAAGCCTCTGTAACTATAGCTCCACGATCAGTCCCAACCAATTTCACGGTCCCGGAATCGATGGCTTCCGGTCGCTCGGTGGTCTCGCGCATCACCAGAACCGGCTTGCCAAGTGACGGTGCTTCTTCCTGAACGCCACCGGAGTCGGTGATAATCAGGTAAGAGCGGTTCATCAGATGAACAAAAGGAAGGTAATCCACGGGCTCGATCAAGTGGATGTTATGCCGTCTGACTCTGCCGAGAAGGCGGTGGACCGGCTCCTGAACATTGGGGTTGAGATGCACGGGGTAAACAATCTCAACATCGTCGTACTTGTCAGCGAGTTCGGCCAGGGCGTGGCAGATGTTCTCGAACCCTTCGCCGAAGTTCTCACGGCGGTGACCGGTGACGAGGATAAGACGGGGCCTTGATATGTGAGGTTCGGGGATTGCAAAAAGACATTTCAGCGAAGGGTTGCGGGCAACAAGGTCACACTCGATCTGTTTGCCCAGCCCTTCCCGCTCCATCTTCTCCCGCACCATAAAGAGGGCATCGATAACGGTGTTGCCGGTGACAAAGATAGTTTCGGCATTCACCCCTTCGCGGAGCAAGTTTTGCCTTGCCGCTTCGGTGGGTGCAAAATGGAGGTCGGCGAGGGCACCGGCAACCTTACGATTGATCTCTTCGGGGAAAGGGGCGAATTTGTTATGGGTCCGAAGACCGGCTTCCACATGACCCACTAGAATTCGGCAATAATAGGCGGCTAACGCAGCTGCCATGGTGGTGGTTGTATCGCCGTGGACGAGGACGATATCGGGCTGTTCCTTTTGGAGCACGGGCCGTAGCCCCTGCAATACGTTACAGGTCACTTCGAACAAATCCTGCCCCGGCTTCATGATGTCGAGGTCATAATCGGGCCGAATTTCAAACAGGTTGAGCACCTGGTCGAGCATCTGCCGGTGCTGGGCAGTCACACAGACCAGCGACTGAAACCGCTCGGGTTGGCTTTCCAGTATTTTAACCACTGGCGCCATTTTGATGGCTTCGGGGCGAGTTCCGAAAACAGAAAGGATTTTTTTCATTTCACCTTGCTTAAGCTTACAGCAGCATTGAACTATAGTGTTTTAAGATAGCTAGTTTTCTTTTCAAAACGAACCGCAGAGAAGAGCCGAAAGCCTACTGTTGCTCTCTCACATTTCAAATAGTTTCTTAGTTCTAGGCAAGATTGTCCAGTAATTTTCCTCCTGCGAACTATGAAATATGCCGCAAGAAGGCATTAAGGACGTGTAATGATAGATGTGCCGGTGCAAAGATGGGAGAGAGAGATGGCTGCCTCAGCAGGAGCCTTTGGGATCGATGAAATCTTCGTGTAGCATTGTCTTAGCTGTACACACGATGTCCAAACAAAAAAAAGATTGAGAAACCTTGCTAATTAAGCTTCTCAATCTTTTTCCCTTTTTATAGCGTAAATCTGAATGAAATCAGTCTGTCATGCAGCTACCGGCATTATGTTCTTTTTCTTGCGGCTACCGAGACCAACCAACCCTAACAGACTGGAACCGAGAAGAACGGCGGCTCCAGGGATGGGTACGGCGGAGGGTTGTGCTGATGTTTTTAGCAAAATTTCCATTGAACCATTCAAACCAGTTAACACATACTGGTTCGCTCTGTCCAAATATGAACTCAAGGTGTAAATTGATGAATATCCATTCTCCCCGGAAAAGGTAAAACCAAACTTATCATCATTGCCTAAGAGAACTCGATCATTCGCAGATGCAAATTGAGCATAATAAGAACCATCACTCTGAATAATAGTAAATTTTGCAGCATATGTGTCTGAATCTATCAATTCTCTCAGCGCGGTTCCCGAAGAATTGGTTAGCCAAAATGAATTCGATGCTATTGTCTCTATCGAGACATCATAAGCGATATCATTTCCTAAGCCTTCCCATAGCCAAGTACCTGTACCTATTTCTGCAGCTATCGATGAATTAGCCGCGGCCATTCCGTAAAATAATAAACCCATTAACAGCATTACAACACTTTTACACCTCATCACAACCTCCTAACAAGTTAATGAATAGTTGACGTTCGTCGTTCTGGCGAACGCCTTGAATGTTTTGCAGCCTCGCGGTCTCATAATGAGGTCCATGGCTTTCCACCTTTGCTTCGCAACAGGTTTGGCGACTTAAAAAAGCGGGATGACCTGTTACTCCAAAACCTTTTGCAGAAAAGAACTTTGCTCTTTAATAACTTTTTTGCACGGCTTTAACTTCTCGCATCATGATCAGGTCATGGTCCTGGTTAACGAACTAAGAAATCGAAGAGGCTGTTATTGCCCTTGTTACGCAGGGGGACGAGGATTCTTGTGTGAAGCAGCAAAAGCTTTCTCCCGGTGGTAGAATTGCCACGGCTCGTACGAGATTCCATCGCTGAGGCTCTTTCTCTTAAAACAAATCGTTTCATTTTTCTTTTCGGCGAGTTCCAACCCCAATCAAACCCAACAGGCCTGATCCCAAGAGTAAAGCCGCACCCGGAATCGGTACGGGCGCAGGAGCCGTATTGTAGGTTCCACTTATGACACACTTATCCAGCCAAAGAAGGTCCATCCATTGGGTCGTTTCGCTCAATTTCAAGGTAAGCGTGATGGATTCACCGGAGAATGATTCCAGCAAGCCAAAAATGTCGAAAGTATCCGTTTTCCATTTGTTATTGGAACTGCTTAATTCGCCAATCAGACCGCTTCCTTTTGCGGATAACACCCAAATTTCACCTTTCAAACTCCATTGGTTGTTTATATCTGCATTCAATTTGTGGGTCAGTGTTAAGGTTGCAGAAGTGATCTCCGCCGCAGCGGGATCGAACTCGATAGTTTGATTCCAGGAGAATGTGCCAAGATTAAAAACATCAACAATCGGTATGTAGCCGGTACCCCCGTCCTTGAGTACATTCCAATCTTTGATACTTTCAAATTTGATATCTTCATAAGATTCCGTGGCAGAAGCTTGTTTAGAGTCATTCATGAGAGCAAGCGCCGCTACCACCAAAACAATCGTCCAAAACTTCTGCTTCACGTGTTCTCCCCTTAACGAAAAAGTGGATTGGGTATATTCACACAACTCTTTCGGCTATCCCAAAGTACAAAGGCTGTTTTTCGTCAACAGGCCCTTTGCCTCTAACTGGATTTTCGCCATCCTGGATCATTACCTACCAGCACTCACTCTATTTCCGCAAAAGCCTTCTCACTGAATGAATATTCATGATCAAACTCTCATTTTATTGCAAAAAACTCTCCCTTATAGTTTTTGCGGTGCAAATTAACCTGGAGAGCTTGTCAATGCAGGAAAATTGTTTTTCAGAAGTGCAACAATGTGGGGGTGGCGCTGGCACCGCCAAGTACATGTTTCGTTTTACTGGAAAAAGTTCTTCTTTTTTCCTATATGAACAAAATACACCTTGTTAGAAGATTAACCAGATAGAAACACATTGCTTTTTCTCCTTCTAACAAGGGATCGATCTAAGAACATTCAATCATCCATTAAGCCGAGTTCCGTATTTTCGGAAAAAATTCATGTGTTGCAAACGTATTCAACAACGCTATCAATTAAACGAAATATTTGTTTATATTAGAGAATATAAGAATATCTTTGCCACTTTTCAGAAAGCCGAGCCCTTATTTCCGGATTTCTGGATAATTTTCATACGTTGAGCCACAGGCGAATAAGCAGCACCACCGAAGGGCAGGATGTGATGGGGGCGACAGTAGGCCCATTTCACCTATCCTGCCTTTCACTCCAAATACAAAAATGAACCAACAAAAGACAGCGTTGTCTTATAATTGACAAAATCGTCTCAAGACGCTTGAATACGTTATAATTTGTTTTATAGCGTATTATAAATGTATTATAATGTATTAAATTGTCTCGAAATTGGACTACGATTCAAAAAAAAGGGGATACATGACTCGATTGAAGCGATTCGCCGGACGTGTACAATTCACGGCAGTTAAGGAGGAAGTCCAAGGGTTAATCCAGTTGGGTTACGGATACAAAATGATCCACGAAAAATTAGTTGCCGATGGTAAAATCACCATGTCATACGACACGTTTTACAATTATCTGAGGCGCAAGAAACAGACTCAACCTACGAAAGAAGAAGACCAGAAAATTCATCCATCGATGCAAAAAAGACGATTGGGAGTCAGTAACTCCGAATCAATACTCAAGCACGATAAGAATCCAGACAGGAATGATGTGATTTAACAGCCCGTTGAAAAAAAGCATGATTCTGTCAGCCGTCATCTCGGTACGGCACGCCAAACCGAACAATCCAAACCGGCAGCGGTCAAGACTATGTACAGGAGGAACCTAATCCATAATAAAAGGACATCTGACTAGCCTGAAGCCTATTCGCCCTGAGAACAAGCCAGATAAGTGGGTGTTCGGTTATTTTGATTCAAGTTGCTATGTTTAGTAGCTTATCGCCGCCGATAAGCGGAATAATGCGGTAAAGCACATCATTCATAACTTGAGATTCAGCCGTTGTTATCTTCTTCGCTGCTCGATCCCGCCAGGACAAAGTTTGAATGAGGCTGGCTGCAACAACTGAAGGCTTATCGAGGTTATTGATTGGCACTTCAGTTATTCCACCTCTAATACTGGTGCTTATAGGGCAGCAGATCAGTAAACCAGTTTGCTGGTTATAGGCTTTGCTTGATAAAACAAGGGCGGTCCGATATTTACCAATCTCACGGTCTTTTGTTGGTTCAAAATCTAGCCAAATTATGTCGTTCCGTTCTGGAATGTACCGAGCCACTATTCACCCCATTCTTTAGGTGATATGCTAGCCAGTTCATCAGCATGAGCAGTCTGAGCAGTCAGCCCTTTAAGCAAATCCTTTTCTGAATACGGAAAGCGCTTTTTCCCTGTGATTGGCTCAATAATGATATTGCCGTCCTTAATCGAGATGTTGATTTCACTTCCTTCCTCAATACCTA
>Ga0310040_1002926_pt1 | contig 10223 bp, 13 predicted proteins | sample EPASupsiteHSE623_FD_200237 | JGI IMG/M metagenome (GOLD analysis project Ga0310040, IMG submission 200237) | Bioremediated contaminated groundwater from EPA Superfund site, New Mexico - Sample HSE6-23 (v2) (version 2) | ecosystem: Environmental > Aquatic > Deep subsurface > Groundwater >... | reverse complement strand
ATCCCGTCATATTCAATACGTTCTGCACAGTCTCGCAGAGCGATCGCAATGTCGAGATCGCTCTTCATGGCATCATTACCCAGCTCAATTTCAAGGATGAATTTTGGCATGATTAGATCATCCTCTTACGTTGTGACCAAAGGTAATCGACAAGCTCAACAGTCTTTGAATCGAAAAATTTACCCACAAGGGAATACCCTCTTTTAATTCCCATTATGCGCCACTCCTTATCTGATCCATAATGTCGGAGATACAGAGCGTTGCCGAATTTAGATCGTGGGTCGTCAACACGTTCGCGCCTTCTGAATATCGTGCTGCAAGCCCGCAAAGCCCATTTCGCATCTCTGGGGGGATTCTCATGATTACTATGTAGAGTTTCCCCGATTTGTTCTCTCGGTAGACCTGTTGATAGTTTTCATTGTCGGCAAGATTGACCGCATATTTCAGGGTGTCTAAGCATGCCGCCGTTGATGAGTCTTTACACTCTACAATCATATCCGAGAGAGATTGGGCGAGCCAACTTGATTCCGTTAGTTTTTGTGTTGTCATCATCATCACCTGGAAAAACCTTCTCTGATCGTGACTTCGTACACAACACCCGAGACAATCGCGGTGAATCCCTGCTCATCATTCTCTCCGGTCTCTGCAATTGCCTCTTTCAGGAGGTCATCAACCGGGAAGTCGTTGATCGCTTCGTTGATGATTTCGTTGACGAATTCTGCATTCCGTTCTGTGTTGGGGATTTGTACTCCGTCTACAAGATTCCTGTATGTTCTCATCTCTCTCATCTCCGTTTTCTGTGCACCCTTGCACAATTACCTATGAGCGATTAAAGGATAATAAACCTTTGCATTACGGCGTTAAATTATTGAGCACTATATAAAGAGCAACACGGCAAAACCATCAACCCACCAGTTAATAATCAATTTTTGTGCGGCATGCCAACAGGACACCCGCGGGGGGATCGGCGCATCGATAAGGGGGGATTACCCCCCTTTAGGGGATGATCATAGAGCTCCACAGCATCAGCATACCCGCATAGCAAGAAGGGCCAATAGAGAGTGCATAGAAGGAGCCATGGAGCAATGCACGAAGGCTATCAATAGTAGCATAGAGAGTAGAGATAGGCAATACGCCCGCGGTCCTGAAGCGTATCTATTATATCAGCCATGCTCGGACAACGCGCTAATCGCGCCTCTTTGCATGGGTTTTTGTTGGCTGGAGGCCAGATCTCCCCTATACGTGCCGCAATTCGTTAATTGACCGAGAGATATTGCCCGGATTGGCTGGCCGGGTACGAGTGGTGCAAACTTCGCAAAAGGGGTATTCTGCGAACTCCTTCAATACGTGCCCCATTAGGCATTCGCTCCATAGTATGAGCGTATATACCTGTCCATGCGTGCACTATGCCCGGTCCTGGATGCATGCACATACGTAGCACTATGTAATAGAGCGCAATACATCGTGCGTTAGCCTATAGCTGCATAGTATGAGCGTATTCTCGACTCACAACCGGAATTTAAGACGAGATATAAGCCTAGCCTCGTCTATAAAAATCCGGGAAAATGAGAATTGGGGTGTTTATAATATAATATGGCCTTTGCATTATATCAGGTGAGAAGCGGAAGTTATAATAAGTTCTAATATTATAAGAAAAAGGCATGGAAGAACCACTAGAAGAGGAGCAAAAGGGGGAAGCAGTGCCGTTCGTGTCCCTGAAGGCCAGGGCCTATCATATCAATCAGGCAGCGATTGATGTCTGCAACTGGCTGGAACTTGCCCCGGCAGAAGCGATACTGGAACTTGATGTCCGTGTAACTGAAGCGAACCGGTTACTCCAGGAGCGGGACAAGATGATAGCTAGCCTGAAGAGTATCGTGCCAACGGACGGGAGGCCGGTCTATACGCTGCAGGAGTTTGGCGATATTATGCGGAAAGTGTGCCAGACTGAAGGTGTGATGCTGCATGAGAAGCAGAAAGGCTTCTTCCGGGAGATCTTTGCAAGTTTCATGAAATGTGTGAGTGACGCGGGGTTGACACGGAAATGAAAATTAGATGTCCGGTATGTGGCGGGAGTGGGGGTGTTGAACCCAGTTTTGGCACCGGTGCGGTATATGGACAGGCATTCGGAGGGGCTTCAACAGTCTCGTCAAAACCATGTCCTGCGTGTGGAGGGAGCGGAATACAAGAAACTGGTGAGAAACATGACCCTTTTTGAAATGGCGGGAGCATTGGTATCCTGTTTCATTGCATTTGTCCCTGGCCTGCTGATTGGCATTTCCTGTTTTGGTGGTGATATGTGATGGAAAAACGGCCATCGAATAAGAAACTGGGGGCGGCAGCAGTATTGGACTCGCAGGCCATACTGGTAGTCCGTGCAATGAAGAAATGCAGCCGGCAGTGTCCCGCGTTCATCCTCTGCCCCTTGATGCCGCTCGCGATCCAGCCGAAGAAGGATACTGAACGGATCTGTCTGGTGAATTGCGGGGATGACCGGCTGAAAGTCGCATATTACAAAATGTTTGTTGGCGGGCAGGATGGCGTGGTCCAGATGTTGCAGACATCGATTCTGGAATACGGCGAGCTGCTGAAGAAGGCGGGCAACCTGTCAACCAAAGACCGGCTGCGGAGCATGGAGAAGTTCAATTCTATGCTCGGGCAACTGCATAAAATGATGGGGCAAAGTAAGTCCATGGGTGGAAAGGGGAAATCCATGGATGATGATGAAATGGATGAGGTTATCCTGATCGCTAGCCAGAATGACCCGAAGCCGGACCCGGAATCGCTGGAGCATTCGCCATTACTGGAGCAATTGATGACAGCACCAGACAAGAAACCGCAGGAAGTTGATTTAGGGAAAGAGATCCTGGATAAGTTCTTTCCACTGGAGGAATCATGACAGCAAGACGATTTATTGTATCTCGAAGCAATGGAAAACGTGTAGTTGACACGAACACGCAGGAAGATGAAGGAATATCATTAGATATCAATGGAGAACGTATCTCTCTTGAAAATTTCTTGAACCGATGGGAAAAAACCACAAAAGACCCCTGTAAAACCTGTGTGTTTCACAAATCAGACAGATTGGTGCAGAGATGTTTTGCTTGTTTTAATTATGCTCTCTGGACCCCCAGATCAGAACCATCAGACCCAAAGCATGACAGCGTATATCAGCGATTGGAGGCACTGGAAAAGAAACATGCAAATTCAGATCAGATGATTGATAAACGGCTCACAAAACTTGAAGATCAGATTTTACGTTTGAACAACGTTATTGGATATGTTCCCGAACTTGTTGAGAAAGTCAAGGAACTCGAGCTGCACAATGGCCTATTAACCGATCCCAAGATTGAAAGGTTGGAACGGGCCCGGGATCTCCTTGTTGGCCGGGTCAAGGAGCTTGAAGATCAGCAAAAAGTCACCTGTATTGATCTGGGTCCAATCTACGGGAAAATATACATTCCGAAGCTGGGGAGCGAATGAAAGCCGAACCACAAATATCGGGATGTAAGCAGTGCGGGAAATGTTGTCGTTTCTCATGGTGATTCTGCCTTGTCAAGAACGGAGATTTCGATCACGAATTCAGACCATTTTTCCAGTTTTATTATTTTGTCCCGGAAGCCCATAGGATAACGCGCCCGGAACTGGTAGAACTGACACCATACCATTATGAAGCTTAACTGCTGGCATATTATCATAAGGAGTACCGGAATGTCATTATAGGAAATACGCATATGGGATTTCCTTCTGGGACTTGAGGAATAAAATAAATAATATTACAGCATATTATAAAATATGACAAAACGATGTAAGTACCTGAAATCAGGCATGACGCAAAAAGGAGATTCAGAAGTTCATTGCACAGGAGAAATGGATCAGTGCCCCAAAAACCGTATTAAATGCGTTGTGGGGCAGTCCTGCTGGCAAAGACCAAAAGAGGAGTTCACATTACCATGACAAAGGAGATTCTATTATCTCAAGAAAAAGTAGCGTTGGTTGATGATGACGACTATCAGAGACTAATCAAAATAAATTGGTACGCGCACAAACAACGCAAAATACATTATGCATTATGTCACAAAACCAATGAGGACGGTTCGCGGGGAACCGAATATATGCATCGCATAATAATGAAATGCCCAACAAACAAAGTAATTGATCATATTAATGGAGATGGACTTGACAATCGCAAAGAGAATTTAAGGATTGTAAGTAGTAGAGAGAATTGTTTAAATAATGTCCATAAGGAAAAATCAAGCCGTTATTCCGGGGTGGCATGGCATAAAAGCAGTAAAGGGTGGCAATCAAGTATAAGGTATAATGGTAAATTCTGTTATTTGGGAGTTTTTAAAAATGAATTTGATGCTGCAATTGCATATCGAGTCGCATATCAAGTTCTTATAGGAGATATACCAGATGACATTATCCTATCTTGAATGGCTGGAAACAATTTTAAAGGATTGCCCTCGGGCACTTGATATACGCGGCGGCTCGTTTTGTAAATTCCCGGATGGGAAGCGCGGGTATTGCACGTTCCGGTACTGCCCGAGAAGAGAGGATCTGGTGAAAAATGGCGTTTGAGTTCAATCTTGGCCTGCATCCTACGCAACTTGAAGTCTATAATGATAAGCACAAGCACAAAGTCGTAGCGGCAGGGAAGGGGTGGGGCAAAACCAACATGGTTACAAAGTCCGGTGCCGGGCTTGCCATGACGCAGGAAGGAACGATGGGAGCTGTGATCGCTCCGTTCGCAAAGCAGGCGAATTATGATTACAGCCTCATAAAGAAACTCATCCCGACCAACCGGGTTGAGAAATCAAGTGAACGGTGGATGGAACTGACATTAAAGAACGGGTCCACCATCGGCATGTTCTCCGCAGAGAATCCGGAAGCCGCCCGTGGGTATGCCTGGGACTGGGTAATTGTGGATGAAGCCGCATTCTGTGATCCAGAGATCTTCCATATCATTGACTCCCAGATAGGTAAGCGGGGGGGTGTAGAATGGCTGATCTCCACTCCAAACGGGAAAGGTATGTTCTATGACCTGTATAATAGGCAGGATACGGACCCGAAAAACTACAAGAGCTTCCATTATACAACATACGACAATCCGTTTTACCCGGTTGAGGAAATTGAGCGAATGCGGCTGAATATGCCTGAAGCTGTGTTCCGGCAGGAAATCATGGCCGAGTTCATTGATGGCGGCTTGGTATTCCCGCACCTGAACGAGATCATGACAGCAGGCCCGCGCGAGCCGATACCCGGCCATTCCTACGTTTCCGGGATAGACATCGCAAAAGTCAATGATTTCACCGTGATCAAGATCGCCGATTCTGAGGATAATTATGAAGTCTATCACATGCGGCTGCCGCATAGCGATTGGTCAGTGATCAAGTCAACCATCTATACTACCCTTAAACGGTACAACAATGCCACAGGAATTATCGACCAGACCGGTGTTGGCGGGGCAGTTGTTGAAGATCTCCAGAAGATGACCCGGGCATTTGAAGGCGCGCCGGAACAGGGACATCTCATACTGGTGCCGGTAGCATTCACCCAGAAGTCAAAACCGGAATTATTGCGGAATTACATAATGGCGCAGGGCAACTATACCATCCATCTCATCAAAGACCCAGTGACCAAGAAAGAGCATGAGGATATGCTGGCAATCAAATCAGAAACCTTGCAGGGATATGTCAAATATCAGGCTCCCAAAGGAAGGAACGATGATACCGTGATGGCTGCCGCACTCATGAGCTGGGGGCTTGACCATTATACCGCAAACCAGTTGGCCGGCCCGTTCACGGATGCCGAACTCAATCCGCTTACCAAGAAAAAGATCGATCCATCATGCCAACTGGATATTGAGGAAATCCTGCGTAAGAGCGAGTCAAAACAGATCTCCGGATTATTCTCTGAAGAGGACCAGAATATTTGCTCTAATTACGACTGACGAACTACTAATTTGACACAATTTAGTAATTATTAGTAATTCAACATGGGATTGAATTAAACAATTTTTCCTGTTTTAATTCAAGTAAACTTTATTAACTCATAGCAGGATTCCTACAATAAGGAGTCCTCCCAATGCAAACCATTCCAAAAAAAAGAATCCCATTTTCTGTTGACGATTTAGAAACTCTCGACGAGCAAATCTGTTTACGCTCTAAACAGTCTAATCAGCCTAATCAGTTGGGAACCGTGAAAAAAGCCGCGTTCCCGGTACGGCAACAAACCGCCCGGCAACTGGTAGAGAGTGGCATGAATCTACTCGAACTCCCGGCGGGATTGGTAAATTCTACCGTCGAAGATGCACAGTTCTTGTACTCTACCCAGATGTTCAATGACGTATTCATGAAATCCCTATCAACAACACAAGTCCCGGATGCTTACGATAATCTCAATGCACAGCTCCGGGAAGATGATAAGCAAGCGATTGTCAAGGATGAAGAGTTCCGCAGAGCCATCAATTCCATCAGTACCGCATGGAATTCTCTGGGTGTTTACCGGTCAGACTTCAATAAAACTGATAACGACAAGATGGCCCGGAATGCGTATATCGCAATGGTTGAGAAAGCGTTTCTGGATTATATCGGCTCGGTGAATTGGGATGTCACTGACCGGGGCGATGGGGATAGGGTAGACTCTGCGTATGATTTCATGTGCGAACCGAATCCGCAGGGATCATTCCGGGACGTGTTCGTGCCATGTATCCGGGATATGTTCCGGTATGATGCCGGGGCAATCGTCAAGACATTCAACCGCAGGAAGGAACTCATTGAACTGAAATCATATCTCGGAACGGAATTCTGGATTGAAATGGACAGAGTACCGCAGATCATCAGCGTCCCGGCAAATGACAATGCAATGGGGATTCGGGCAACCGATTATGCCAGAGGGAAAGGTAGCGGTGTCGGCAATGAAGTCATCATGCAAGGCTGGTGGAGCAGAGGTTTCACATGGCGATACTGGCAGCGTTCGCAGACCGGTGTCTATATTCCCTACACGCCATCCGAAGTCTGTTACCTGTCACTCTACAAACGGTCAGATGATATTTACGGGACGGACTATATCAAGTTCCTGAAATACTGGATTCAGTACCTGATTGACAGCACAGTAGCAGCCGGTAAGACCTTCCAGAACGGTATGATCCCGTCCCTGATCCTGAACCATCCGAATATTTATGATATCAACCGGATTCAGCAGCGATTAACGCAATTGAGATTCGAGAACCAGGGACCAACCCGCACCGGCACAGTCATGCATCTTGTCAATGGCGAGTCCGCCCAGACACTCGCGCAAAAATTGCATGATATGGAATGGGTGGAAGGTCAGAAGTTCGTTGCACAGCTCGTATGGGGATACTTCGGATTCCCGAGCGATGAGTTCATTGGCGGGGATTCCAACCGGGCCGTGGCATACGTCCACCGGAACGTCACCAAGAGCCGGCTCCTAAAACCCATGATGAAGTATCTGGAGGACAAGATCAACCGCGAGATCCTGCCATTCCTGAAAGGATACAAGAAATCATGGGAGTTCCGATTCATTCAGGAAATGGAACTGGACGACAAACAGAAAGTCGCCCAGACAGGTGCTATCCGGATGGGGTCAATCACTGCCGGACTTGGAGCCGGAATACCCGCGAGACTGGCATACAAGATAGCGAATGACGAATCCTTATCAAAAGCCGATTTAGAGGAACTGGATCAAGCAAAACAGGATATGATGATGCAGGAAATGGGCGGCATGGGTGGTGATGAAGGCAATAATGACATTCTGGGCGATCAGGAACAGGGCCGGTACGGACAAGGCTCGGAAATGTATCAGCCGGTGAATATCTCGGATTACGGGCAGGGTGGAGAGAATACTGAACAGCGCATGGGGAATAAAGAAGAGGTTGAGTACCGGAAAGCCCGGTTTGAGGCAGGAGATGAGTTCTACAAAAGTGGATTAAAATACGAGATCATATCCGCAAATGAGAATTTCGCTAAAGCGCGTGTGTACCTGAAACCCGGGCAGGCAGCACCGGAAGGCAGAACCGTTCGACAGGGAACACGCGGCAGGAGCTACTACCTCACCACCCTGAAGCAGCAGGCAGTCCACCATAAAAAGAAGAAAACCGGTGGTGGCGGTGGTGGCGGGGAAGAAGAGGAACAGGAACATTCCGCACCAGACCAGCCGGAGATTGAAGGCGCAGAGAAGATGGTTCGCGTGACTGGTGATGGTGTCGGAATCGTCGCGGGGCTTGTCAATGGGAAACTCGTAGCGAAATCCATTAAGAACAAAGAGACTTCCGACTTCATCCGGAAAGTGGTTGCATGTGCCGGTTCTGACAATCCCGGGAAGTTCCTTACCTGCATGAAAGAGATTGCAAATAAATTTGATCTCGATGTGGAATAGGAAACTCTAATATCCATTAAACACTCTTCTTTTATTATCCTCTCAATGCAAGAGGATAGGATTTGATCAAATCTATGGAGTTTAACATTCAGACAATGATTATCGGACTTCTTGGTGGCGCAGTCATAGCAGCTACCGGATATCTGAAATCAGGAGAGACTTTTGTACCACTCAAAATGGTACAGACTACCATTCTTGGAGGAATTGCCGGAGCAGTCATCGGATTTACCGGAGTCCAGGTAACTGATGCAAATCTGGCAGTCCAGATCGCCGCGCTCGGTGGAATGTCTGGTGGTATTGCTATCGGTATTGAGAACTTACTGAAATGGCTCAAACTTTCACCAGCCACAAATGTAATTGCGACAGCAGCAACGGTTTCAGATTCAAGTATTTACAATCCAGCGCAGCACAACAACCAGCCGGTATGGTCAGTACCATGGGATACCATGAAACAGTGGGTGCAGTTCCGTACCAGTGATGTAACGAAAGCCAACATGCTTGCAGGTGTTGTTTCAGCCACAGATCGGGCAACGATTCTCGATCAGATCTCAAAAGCAGAAGCTACCAACGAGTATCTGTACACCATAACGTTCTCAAAAGGCTTCTTTGAAATGAAAGCGGTTGCCGATCCGGTTGGAACAAACGAGTACAAATATCAAGTAATCGTTTCAAGTTCCGGCATGGACAAACAGTAATCTTTCCCTTTTTTTCAGCACAAAATATATCATCATCGCTCTTGTAATTGCTAAACAACAAAACTTGTGTAATATCAAGTGGAGTTGATTTAGAAAATGTTGCAACCATTTCTAAACGGAACAAAATCCGGAACTACAACTTCGGCATACGTCGAAGCATTAAGAATCGACCTTCACGGGTGCGGTGGACAGGGAAAGTTCATTGCATTCCTGAAGAACCTGCATGGCACGAATACCATGTATTACAAGGTGGATCTCTATCTTGCGAACGGGGAATCCGCACTGACAAAAGCCGGGAAGGCTGAAACCTCAATTTCCGGTAATACGCAGATTGAGATCACGACTACGGAAGTCCCGTATAATGTGATCGCGGTCATATCGGTCAAGCAGAACAGCGGTGCCGGGACATACCAGCTTGACTATTCAACGTACTAAATCGGGGGTGCATATGAAAGACCCAATGACTGCCGAAATCGACAAGAAACACGCCGAGATTGAGATCAAAAAGACCTGGATGCACGAGCTTCACGGGATAATGAATTCTCCCCGGGTAGCCGAAATGACGTTCCATGTCCCGAAAGTCGATAAGGATATGGAGTTCATCACGCCCGGAGCTATGGCCGGCGCTCTGGCAGATTACATGAAGTTCCCGATCATCAGCGAGTTTCATAAGGAACGACCTATCGGGATTGCAGAGAAAGTCTGGCAGACCAAAGACGATGAGTTCAAAGCCACGATCCGGATACGGGATGATCCCAGTACTGATGATGTATGGGAAAAAATGAATCTCCCGGAAGGCACGCCCGGCAGGTATGATCAGGTCTCCATTGCCGGGAAACGGATCGTGTACTCGCAGGAATGCAATGTGCCTCTGGGTATGCGGAAAGCGTCCAATCCCTGCCGGACAGAGAAGTTGAGACTTGACAGTGTATCGGTCTGTGATGACCGCGCCCGGAATGACGGCACAGAACTTAACGTCGTAAAGGCGCAGTCGGATGACCTTGAAACGTTCGTGTACACAACTAAAGTTTCGTTAACACAAGTTGAGGATACCTTAATTAAGGCAGAAACCACAGAATCTCAACTAATCCATCCGGTAACGGATGGTGCGAATCAACCGGATTTAAA
>Ga0310040_1002919_pt1 | contig 10248 bp, 21 predicted proteins | sample EPASupsiteHSE623_FD_200237 | JGI IMG/M metagenome (GOLD analysis project Ga0310040, IMG submission 200237) | Bioremediated contaminated groundwater from EPA Superfund site, New Mexico - Sample HSE6-23 (v2) (version 2) | ecosystem: Environmental > Aquatic > Deep subsurface > Groundwater >... | reverse complement strand
CCGCGTAGCACTCCCTGAATAAATTGTCCTGCGCTCATATTTCTCCCCCATAAGACACGCCTTCAGTAGATACTTCAGCATCTACATAGAGATCAGCGATATCCACAAAGAACCAGTCGAACCAGCCGCCCGGGGGTAAGATTATTCCCGTGATGCTGCTGACATCGTCAGCACCGTCATTGCCAACATACACATCTCCTGTATTATCGGCATTGGCAACCACTGTAACCCGCTTGAATACTTGGGTCGTTCCCAGGGCTTCCGCAGTACCTGCTGATGCCACTGCTTTCTGTCCACTCTTCGGGGTATTGCTCCCATCCAGGCACACGTACGGCGATCCGGGATCTCCCTCCGTTTGCGCCCCCTTCACCTTCTGCCATTTCGGATCTTCATCCGCATTCAGAATCTTCAAATTGCTATCTGCCATTCAAATCACCCGATACATTGAGTTATATTTATCCGAGAAATCCATCTTCCTGTTCACGTTATTGGGCGCGAAATTTGCATTCAATGCAGTCTTCGCGCATATCGGGCAGTCGAATGTGGTGCTAGTACCATCCATGTGGAAGGTTTCAACTTGGCAGCAGTTCTTGCAGGTGTAAGTGTAATCTCGCCCGTCTACTGACGCATTGTTATATTTTAGGCCACATTTTGAGCAGTGATGCTGGCCGAACATCAAATCTCACCAAACCAGGAGACACCTTCGCCGGAGACCGCAACATCTACAAATATCTTAGAGATATCTACATTGTGGAAAGTGGCAAATCCGCCCGCTGGAAGCTTGCCGCCCGTGGTACTTGATACATGATCAGTCCCGTCGTTACCAATATAGATGTTTCCGGTGTTGTCGCTGTTGGCAATCACTGTAACTTCCCTATAGACTTGGGATGCACCTAGAGCGACTTCTGTTCCCGCTGCGGCTACCGTTTGCTGACCCGAGCGGGGAGTTCTGCTGAGAGCACCGAGCTTCCCGTTCATCGCCGCCAAAGTCGATTCCGTAGCCGCGCCTGTGGGCAAAGGTAGGGTGGCTGGCGCTGCTGTGGACACCACATCCACCTGCCCATGACCGTCATCGTCCATGAGCCATTCTTTTACGACTCCGAGGACGGTCTTTCCTTTCAATAAACCAAAATAAGTCATATTAAATCACCTAAACAATAAACCAATTAATTCCGTTACTGGAAAGAGTCACAGAGTCGTACTGGTGAGTCAGAATAAGATCGGTAGCGCTGTCCTCAATGTTTTCTCCGTCGTAGGCTTCAATGTTAACAGCATGAGACGTACTATCTAGCTTTTTGATAATCACCGTCTTCTTGAGGGTCGGGTTTGGAAGAGTGACATCAATATCTGTTCCAACACAAGTAACCGCGATAATATAATCTCCCGCAGTTATTTGATAATTTGTTCCTCTTCCTAAATACGGCGTCTCTTCTTTTGCAAGGAGATCTGACAGGTCTGAACCATCGACCTGATCAGAATTTAAATTGGTAACTTTTGTGGTAGAGGTAACGGTGAGAGGCGCGGTTCCGATTGGAACATCTGAAGTAAAAGTTTCTGCCTGGATATCTATAGATCCAGCGTCCCAATCTGCGGTTAATCCAATTGTTCCGTCTTTAAGGAGAACGTCAGATTTTCCTATTTTATTCCAAGCAGACGAAGTATAGTAGTACCATTCATTATTCGTAGTATCGTGAAAATATGTCTCTTCCTTGGCAGTAGTAGGACGAGACGCCAAAGGTCCGTGAAGCGTGTACCTCGGACCTTGAAACGGAGCATTATATAATTTAGCCATACAAACAATTCTCCTTGTAAAGAGTATAGTTTAGAAGTTGTCTATATTAACAAAGTAATTTAAAAAAATTAATTAGATAAAATTAACTTCTTTTGCTTTCTCACACCTCTCCCCACAAGAAAACCTGCAAAAACATTTTCTACAAACCAACGGCTCTTCGTCAGAATTCAAACCACAATCAACTCCGTAGTGTTATTTCTTGGTGTGAAATTCAAGGTATTATCTAACAAAAAGACTCTATTCTTTTCCTGAATTTGAAGTTCCTGAGATAAACCGTCTGGGATGATTTCTGGAAGTTTAATTACAGATTCTACCGCGTTATTAATTGCTTCTGCGGATTTTGTTAAAATATCGGGATTGAGGATGAGAGGTTTGTCGTCTTCTGTGACTTCTATTCCCGTAAGATCGTCTACAAAAAGCCCTTCTTCGATCTCATCTTGAGCTATTGCAAAACCGAGAATAAAAGGAGTGATGAGGAGGAATTTTAGAATTACAGACAATCTCTTATATGAAGCCAGATACCAAGCAACCAGAGCGGAAGCCAGTAAGAACAGTATAACAGCAGCTAAAAATGAAATATCCATCTCAATCCCTCACGAAAATAATTTAGAAATATCAATATATTTAGAAACGAGAACTAAAACAGCAACAAGAACATTCACGGATATAACGACTCCTGTTCCTGTTTTATACCATCCCATTAGGAATTTAACCTCTTTACAAACTTGTTCAAACACCTTGGACTCATTAATACAATTTGTTTGGCAAACCGTAACTTTCTCCTTCAGATCAGAAATTTGTTTCGGAAGATCTTTTCTAGTTTCTTTATAATCTATAAATGATTGTTGGGTCCGTTGTAGTTCGTCCTTGAACGTTTTTAGTTCGTCCAAATCATCCTTTATATTCTGAATATCAGTCTTCAACTCGCCAATAGCGGTCAAAATCCGAGCCTCTGAGTCTTGCATAGGAAAACCTCAAAAAATTATGAGAAATAAGGCTCTAATTTTTCACTATCGATACACTCTAACATAGGTATTTGTGACAACCCTAGTGCAGCAAGGTTTGCTCGAACATTACTTATTACTCCAGATCGGCTCATAGTTGGAGAAAGTCTGAGTCTTCTTGTAAGCAGGTATGTAAAAATTCCGCGATATTGACCGTTTACCCGAACCTCGCTTGAAGTCTGAGTTTCACCACAGGCGCTTGATAAGATGTGGTTCATGGTAATATTACTGACTTTATGTCCTATCCTTCCAATTTTCACAACTTTCTTTTTAGGTCTAGAAAGCTGGATAGGAATATATTTTGAAGCAGAAGATTTTAAATCTATAGAATTAGTATCGATATCTACAAAACGGGTATTTGAATTTAGATCATTAAATAGTTTTGTGGAATCTCCTGAAAAGCAGGAGTCATGGATACACTCAACTAAAACTCCTTCTGGAATTCTTGTAAATATTTCAGCTAAATCATCATCACGAATGAAATTTCCGTTTGTGAAGTAGTCATAAGAAATCAAGCACTCATCATATTGATCGTCTGTTTCATCTCCATTATTATCTAAAATGTAAGATCCGTGGCCGCTAAAATACCACACCAATACATCTCCTGCGTGGCTTCCGTTTATAAGTGTGTTAAGTCCATTTAGAATATTGGGTTTGGTGGCGGAAGAGTCGAGAAGTTTGGTACACTGGAAATTCTTTCCTAGTAAATAGTTCTCTACATCAAGTACATCGTTGATGCAACCTCTAAGCGGAGATTGCATATAGGCATTGATTCCCGCAAGTAAAGCTTTATTTGTCATGGTGAGACCTCACAGATATTATAGTTGGAACGTTGCCTCACCAAGGCGCGGATAGCAAGCCTTAAATGGGATGCCGATCATATGCGCATGGCGAGGGAATTAGCGCGGTTGGATCGCGTTATGAACCTCGCTTTTAAATTCTGATTTAACTGTCTAAAGGCAAATTTAAGTTTGTTTTTAAAAAAATTAATTGAATAAAATTAAATTCAACCGAAAGATTTAAATATTAATAATTATTATATTATAACTACAAATTTTATATATGGTGTTTAATATGAAACAACTTGACAAAGAAACAGCTACTTTTATTTTCAAACTCTCTAAACATTTAAAAGATGAGTTAGAAAACATGGCTGACGACGATGAGACTTCCGCTTCCGCTCTTCTAAGGGGATTAATCAAGGAAGATATTAAGAGGAGGTCAAAAAGTGAGTGAAGAAAAACCTATTTATCAAAATAAAGAATGGTTGGATCTCCAAATTAATGTTTTTGGGAAAAGTCAGGGAGAAATAGCTAAGGAATGTGGAGTGTGTCAACAAACGATATCTAATTGGGATAATCCAAACTACAAAGAACACAAAAAAGAATACGATATAAAATATCGTGAAGAAAATAAAGAGCACAGGAAAGAATGTGGAAAAAAGTATTATAAGGAAAATAAAGAACATAATAAAGAATACGGGAAAAGGTATTATAATGAAAATAAAGATAAAATAAAAGAACACCATAAAAAATATCGCGAAGAAAATAAAATTCAAGTACTTGAAATCTTGGGTGGCTGTAAATGTTCTCTTTGTAATGTGACTAATCCCGATTATTTAACCGTAGACCATATCGATGAGACAGGATATATCGACAAGAAGAAGGGATATAGTGGACATTCCTTACGTCTAGCCGTTACTAATGATACTTATCCGAAAGATAAATTATCTAATCTGAGAGTTTTATGTTGGAATCATAATTTGGCGAGAAGAAGGGAATATTTGGATTTACCTTGGGAATTGCAAACTAAAAATCAAAGATACTCAGCTAAACTCTGGAAAGAAGCTTTTGAATTCTTTGGTGGTTGTCCATGTGGAATAACGGAATTAAAATTTTTAACTATCTCTCACATACATAACGATGGCGCGGAGCGGAGAAGAAATGGAGAGCGCAATAGTACGGCATTGCTCTCCAATTTTCGTCAACAAGGCTGGCCCGAATCTTTAAAAGAGGATTATAGACTTGAATGTGCAAACTGTAATTGTAGTAGAAAGGGAGAAGCTATAAGAAAAAGTCACAAACTTAGAAAGGCTTAAATACTTTCCCATATAATACTAAATTATGTCACACGAATTGAATATGGAACAAGTAAGAGACGAATTCCTGCAAAACCTGAGAAATCTATGTGAATTCTGGTCCGATCAAGTCCATGACAGAACTGAGAAAGAGAAACTATATGGACTGGCTCACTCAATCTTAGTTATGATAGACGGAAATTCGCTATGCTCGCCTCCTTTCATCCTAGCTCCAGACTATTCTGAAGAGGACAAGAAATTTTGTATTGAAGAAGGTTACGACTATTATTCCGTAAACAGAGATTCCAACGTAAAATGTAACATCGCGGGCGAACTTCATTACATGTTGTTCGAAACAGAAAACGAGGAGGCAACAAAAGAATGACTTTCCAACAATTTCTTGACATGATGCAGACTTTTATATCGCTTGGAATCATATATCTACTCATGGATACAAGAATTAGACTTCGGAAATTAGAAAAGCGATAGTCTATTTTTATCTTTTGTAATTTATTTCTAAGTCGCCTTAACAGTAAATATAAATACTATACCAAGTAATAAGTATTTAATGACACCTGAGCAGTTTGTTGATATGATTCAGAGTATAGCCATATTAGGAATCGGATATGTAATTTTTAAACTAAATAGAAGATTAGACGAATTAGAAGACGATGATCCTGAATAAATATCTATTTTGTTCTAAAAGGTCTTAGTTGATTAAAATGGTAACACCAATTATAGATATCGCTTACAGAAGATAAGGAGTATTTTAGCGTCCTAGCGTTAACTATAAATACGATGTCGGATAAGGAGATATTATGCCCATAACCATAAAAGCAAAACTAGAAGCCGCTGCCAAAGAAGGCGATTGGGGCGCAATTGAAAATTTGATCGATACTGGAATTCGCCACAAAGAAGCCAAACCTGAAGATTATCTTCGACATTGGTTAGAGATTGGAAGATGTTTTGGATATGCCACTAAAGATGGATCATGGGGCGAATTTGAGAAAGAATTTACAATTATCGTAACAAGGATGTTAAAAGCAGAAAAGAAGTTGGAAAAGGAATCTTCATGAAACAAAATTACATCGCTCTCGCGGCACTAATGATTCTGTTTCTCTGGATAGGATTCTTATCTTGGCAAATCCAAGGAGAAATTACACAAGAAACCAACACTCTAACTATCTATCACTACGAAAATGGAAGTCCGACAGTCGTATATGACTCCAGACTAGGGTACAGATTTATTTCTGAAGATATCAATAACGATTCACAAACCGCTCCTATCCTCCGCGCGATTAGTTCAGATACACTTGCTGGAAAGGATAGTGGGGTTTTGAAGGTGGAGGAGAAATAGAAATGAAACAACAAATAACAATTACAACCACCAAGGACATAGAAATCTGTGATTTCTGCAAGGAAAAAGAAGTAGAACATTGGGGAAACAGATACTGTGCTATCTGCGGGAAGTTTGCTTGTCATTCCTGTAGAGAGGAAATAATTGGGTTTAATGATGAAAGCGAGTATATTACATACGACGATGGGGGTCGGGAACCTCTAACAAGTCATCACACTCAATTCTGTAAATCTTGCGCAGAAAAGAATCCAGATTTAATAAGATTACACAAGAGGTTGGCAGCGAAAATAAAAGCTATTGACAAATTGATAAATGATGCAGAGGAATTAGGTGGAGAGTGCGACCGAGAATTTAGGATGGCGAAGAAAGGAGATTAACATGAACTTCGACTCCACAATTCCTATAATTAATATTCTCCAGTCTCTTGAGAATATCAATTCTTTATCAAAAAGGAAAGTTAAATCTGAAGAATATACTCCTTGGTGGTGGAAAGAGTGAACTTCGACCAATTAAAAGAATGGAATAGAAAACTAACATCTATGTTAGAAGAACCCGAAGATCAACGCGAGTTGGGATGGCAAATGATGGCTGGAGAACATCTTGAGGATTTTGTGAAAGATTGGTGCGGCGGCAAACCAGTTATTCTATTTGATGGAGATAGAGAAGTTCTTAGATACGTAATTGAAACTTTTAAGAATAATCCATTTAAAGGAAACTCTGAAAATAGGGCTATTATAACATTAAGTAGGATTTTGGAGGATACAAAATGAATTCTGAAGACATTAAAAACATAGAAGACCACGTTACCCAAATTAAGCACACAAAATCTTCTGATATAAAGATGTTAGATATTTGGGCTTTGACAAATTACACAGAACATTTGTTGATGGAATATAAGGAGATGGAAGAAGAAATCGAATCTTGGAAATCTGGATGGGAACAAGACTATAGAAATCAAGACACCGAAACGTTATTGCAGGTTAAAGATAACGCCATAGAACTACTTAAACAAGACTTAGAATCCGCGCGGCAGGAGAAGGAGGGCTTAACTAAAGCTCTAGCCAAAGCTCTTAGAAATCAAGTTACGCTTGTGAAACTTATTTTAACTACGCCGAATTTGGATAACAACTTTAGAAAAGAACTGGAAGAACATGTAGCTATGACAGAGATGTTACTTGAGGGATATGAATGATCTTTCGTATTTCAGTTTCTGATTGGGAATCATATAGTCCTAAAGACTATCTGCATCCCACCAAAACCAAAGAAGAGTTTGAGGCAGATGTAAGTTTAATTTTAGAAAAATATCAAATTAATCCTGAAGAACTCACATTCGAGTACGATTCTCCATCGCGAGGCCACATTATAGGGCATGAACTCGTAGATGGTTATAAACTCCAGAACTTCTTGGACGAAGGTTTAAAAGAGATTGGATACATGGAGGACGAAATATCTGAAGTTTGTTTACGTGGAGGATGTAGTTATTTATGGAAGAAAGATTTTCCTGAAGGACTGATGAGTTGGAGTTTAATGAAGAAGATTTTGAAGTGGAATTTAAAGGCTTGGAAGGAGAGATGGTGATGAAACTCAAATGTAAAATTTGTGGATGGGAGCAAGAAGTCACTGAAGAGAAATGGGATATAACTCAAAATGGATTCCCATCTGGACTCCCTGTACCTTTGGATAGATTACCTGTGCATCCGTATACGTGTTGTGGACAGGAAATGGTGAGAGTGTGATTCAACTTCACCCTAATCATTGGACCCAAGAAGACTTTAAACAGAGAATGACATCTAAGGAGTGGGGAGAATTGCTTCTTCGCGGGCAAGATTCTATTATTTTTAAAGGAAATCTGGTTAATTTGAAAGTTAAGAATCTGGGGTATGGGATAGTAGAGGTTGGGAAGGAATCAGAATGTTAGGATATTTATTCGCATTAGCCGTATCTTACGTCATAGCTGATGGCATTTGTAGAATCAAAAATCATGTAGCAGACGAGCCAAAATCGCCATTTAGACATGGGACATCTGGTCTGCGGCCAATTGAAAGACCAGATCCTATGGAAGGAACTTGGTTGAGAAGGAGATGAAAAAGAAATGACAAAAATCTGCATTCACTGCAAAAATCATGGGTATTGGATGTCTTACAACCATTACTGTGGAAAACAGAATCTGGTCCCGATCCGATAGATGGGTCTTTTACACGACAATTTTGTAAATCAGCAAGAGAGGTTGGAGGCATCTGCGGACCAGACGGAAAATTGTTTGAAAAAGAGGAGCATCCTTGGTGTGATAAATTATGTTCGATTATCTCACAGATCAGGAAGAAGGTTATAACTGGTTAGAATTATCCAGACCAGAGGAGTTTTGGAGTACTGCTGGAAAGTTATCTCAGGAAGAAGTAATGGATAGGTTTCAAGAGATACCAGAGTATTATAAACCATTGGCTCTTACCATTATTCAAATAATCCATGAAATGCCCGAACTTTCCTGTAGAGAATTTAGACATGTTCTTTATGCAACATATAAAGACCTATTAGAGAACAAAGGTCAAACAACCTTGGATAGGAAGGTTAAAGATTCCATTGATCTCCATCTCCCATATTATTGGTATGGAGATGGTGTTATGATTCCGCCTGAGTATATTGTGAAAATTACTAATGGGATTGTGGGATTTGTTTGCGACGGGTCGAGGAAAGAGTGTTTGATGACGAAAGAGGAGTGTAGGTTTAGGGATTAGTATGCGCGAAGAAGTAATCATCCCTTTTCTTGAAGACGATATGGAAAATATTTTGGTGAGGTATCGAGAGGATAGAAACACCAGATCTCCTTTTGCGTACCTGATAATTCATACCAGGATATCAAGTTTGTTTAACTTCAATACAGAATCAGTTTTGGACATCGTGGATTCAGTTGGGCTAACTTTACTTTCTGGTTGCGACACTAGGGTTGAATTTAGGACGGATGTGTGGGTTTAATTTTTTTATTGGTGGGATTTGTAATGATTAATGGTGTGAGATTTGCGGCGAATTATAATTCAATATCAGTAGGCCATTATTACGATTTTTAAAAATCGTAACACAATGCCCGCAGAAAGGGGAGATCATTTTACTCCCCCTGCCGCCTGCTATCGAAGGGGGAGTTGGGGATATCTAGAAGGTATTAATTTTATTTTTTAAAAAAACTATATAGGAAAATACTGAAAATTACCTCCCCAACTCCCCCTTTCACAATTTTCAATATGCGCGGGGCGCTTAAAAAAGGGGAGTTGAAGGGGGAGTTGGAAGAAATCTTTATTGTTATTATTAATCAGTACAAATATATCGAAAAAAAAAGAAATTAAGGATTTCTAATTTCAATTGTGTTTCTCTCCATGTCATCTTTCAGGTGAATCCCCAACCATCCGGTTTGTTTATGTACAGTAATTCGGGAAACCTTTCCTTCTTCTTCGAGCTTAGTCATCTGTTTTATAAAAGATTTTAATGAATCTTTGCTAACAATTCCGAGGTCTTCACAGTATGACTTATAGTTCTCGTAAAGTTCAGAATTTAATATTGCAATTGATTTAGCGTCTTTTGTAACGCAGCAGTCTCTTATAAAGTTCTCAAATGAGTTCATATCTTCCTTATATTCTTTAATTGATGCTAATACCTCTGAAGGAGAATTTAATCCGATTTTATAATATTCTCTAAGTCCCTCTAGCATCCAATTAAAAATTCCCGAAGCTTCGGCTTGTAGACATATATCTATGTTTTTATCTCTCATTTCTTCTGGAATTGTTTTATTAAAAGGAATGCTCTGAACCCTTCTCCAAGCCGCATCGCTCTTTTCAGAAATGGTTGGTCTGTTGTTTGCAGAAATAAAAAGACTGAATTGAGGCAAATATTCAAAATATTCTTGGTGAAGAAAACGGCAAGTAATAGGCTCGCTTCCTGTGATTTGTTTTAAAATTTCCATAGAATATTTCTTTCCTTCATCTGGTTCTGATGCCCAAACAAATCTCTTTCCTGCCATTCTAGCTAA
>Ga0310040_1002918_pt1 | contig 10251 bp, 10 predicted proteins | sample EPASupsiteHSE623_FD_200237 | JGI IMG/M metagenome (GOLD analysis project Ga0310040, IMG submission 200237) | Bioremediated contaminated groundwater from EPA Superfund site, New Mexico - Sample HSE6-23 (v2) (version 2) | ecosystem: Environmental > Aquatic > Deep subsurface > Groundwater >... | reverse complement strand
CGGGCCGATGATGCCCGCCATGGTGCCGGCGCCGAGAGAGCCGAAGGGCGCCACCCCGATGAAGGCCATGGTGAAAAAGCTCATGACCCTCCCGCGTTTGTCTTCGTCCAGAATGGTTTGCAGCACCGTGTTGCAGGAGGCGACGATGGTCATGCCCCCGAACCCCGCCAGGGCCAGAGCGGCCAGCGAAAGGAGGAAGTCGCGGGACAGGGCAAAGATGGCAATTCCCACCGCGAACAGGAGCGTCGCCCGGACAATTACCAGGCCGAGGCCGCGGACGCTCCTGCGGGAGGCGAGATACAGGGTGCCGGCCAGGGCGCCGCTGCCCGCGCCGGTCATCAAAAAGCCGAAGGTATGCGCGCCGCCGTGCAGGATTTCCTTGGCAAAAACCGGCGCCAGCACGGAATAGGGCATCCCCATGAGACTGACCAGGGCGAGGAGGAGCAGGATGCTGCGGATCGGGCCAAAGCGGTAGGCGTAGAGGAACCCCTCCCGGAGGTCATGCAGGATCGGGCGTCTGGCCTGGCCGGTTTTGGTTGCGGGCGGGATCCGCATGGCCGCGAGGGCCAGGATGACCGCCAGGTAGCTGAGGGCGTTGAGGACAAAACAGATCCCTTCTCCCACCGAGGCCACGAGCAGACCGGCGATGGCCGGGCCGACAAGGCGGGCGCCGTTGACCATGGAGGAGTTGAGGGCAATGGCGTTGCCCAGGTCCTCCCGCTGGTCGACCATCTCGACGACAAAGGATTGGCGGATCGGGATGTCGCAGGCGTTGACGATACCCAGGATCAGGCTCAGCACAATGATCTGCCAGACCTGTACGATCCCGGTGAGCACGACAAGGGCAAGAAAGAGTGCCTGCAGCAAGGCCAGGGACTGGGTGACAAGCAGAAGCCGCCGCCGATCCCAGCGGTCGGCGAGCACCCCGGCCACCGGGGAGATGAAGATGGTCGGGATCTGGCTGGTGAAACCGACCACACCCAGCAGCATGGCGGAGCCGGTCAGGCGGTAGACAAGCCAGCTCATGGCAACATGCTGCATCCAGGTGCCCACCAGGGAAACGCCTTGCCCGGCGACGAAAAGGCGGTAGTTCCTGGAGCGGAGGGCACGGACAAGATGGCGGAGCGTGCTTCCCTGCTTGGCCTTTTCTTCAACCTCGGCCATGGAAATACTCCTTTGTGTTCTGGATCATGGGGAAAAGGGGGGCATGCCCGCGTTTTCAGCCCTTGGCGGGCATGCTCTGGATATCGTTGCCCGGCACAAAAAAACGCGTCTTGCAGACCAGGCCGGTGGCGCGGCAGACATGGTCGGCATACCCCGCTCCTGCCTCGGAAAAGATGTTGTAGGCTGCCGTGGCGCCGGCTTCTTCCAGCTCCAGGCGCTGGTCCTCGAAACGGGCCGTGGCGGTCACCGGTCCCTGGAATCCGGCGGAGTGGATTTCCCGCAGGGCCAGCAGGTTTGCCTGGTGGTTGCTCATGGTGAGCAGGATGATCTTCAGCCTGGAAAGATCGATCTTGCGCCAGAAATCATAATCCGTGGCATCGCCCCAGATCACCCTGCGGCCTGCCGCAAGGTGCTGCCGGACCGTTTCCCGGTTGTAATCCACGGCCAGCACCCCTTCTCCCATCCGCTCCTGGATAGTGTCGTAGGCCATGGCCCCGAAGGGCCCCATGCCGAAGATGAGGGTGTCGGCCTGACCCAGGTTGATCCGGATGTCTCCGGGGTGCCGGGTGTTGGTTTCAAACCGCTGGAAATGCACGGCAAAACGGTCATAAAGGCGGTTGGCCTTGCTGTTGAGTGGGGCGGCCAGCAAAAAGGAAAAGGTGAGCGCCAGGGCAACGATGATCAGCCAGTCCGGATCGAGCCAGCCTTGCTTCATGGCGATGGCCGTGACGAGCAGGCCGAACTCGGAATAATTGGCCAGGTTCAAGCTGGCCAGCAGGCTGGTTCTGGCGCGGAGCCGAAAGCGGGTCAGGACCAGGAAATAGAGGAAGGTTTTTGCCGGAAGCAGGGCGGCAAGCCCGAGGGCGACAAGGACATGCCCGAAATGGGGGATGGCGGTGAGCCCGATCTGGAAAAAAAAGCCGACCAGAAAGATATCCTTGAAGCTGTAAAGCGAACGGGAAAGCTCATGGGCCCTGGCATGGGAGCCGATCAGCATGCCGATGACCAGCGCGCCGAGGTCCGGTTTCAAGCCCACCAGGGAGAAACTGGTGGCGCCCACGGCCAGGGCGATGAAGAGCCCGCTCAGGGGCAGGAGCTCGCCATGGCCGAGATGATCGATGATGTGCATGAGCAGCGGCCGGAGGGAGAGGAGCAACAGCGGCAGGCCAAAAGCCCAGGGCGAGGGGAACTCGCCTTTGGAGACGGTGAGGAAAAACACGGCCATCAGATCCTGCATGATGAGGATGCCGATGGCGGCATGGCCGTGCAGGGCATTCATCTCGCCCTTTTCTTCGAGAACCTTCACCGCAAAGACCGTGCTGGAAAAGCTCAAGGCGAAACCGATCAGGGCTGCCTGCTCCAGGCTGAGTCCGGCAAGGTGTGCAATTCCGAGGGTGGAGGCCGCCAGAATCACCGCTGTCAGCAGGAAAATGGTGAGCAGGGCATGTACCGTGGCGCCGCCCCAGATCTCCGGCTTGCTCAGCCCCTTGAGGTCAAGCTTGAGGCCGATGGTGAAGAGCAGGACCATGATGCCCATATCCGCGATCCTGTCCAGGGCCAGGGAACCCCCGGTCAGGCCGAGGAAGTTCATGGCAAAGCCTGCCAGGAGAAAGCCCAGCATGGGCGGGAGATTGAGCCGTTTGCAGCCGAAACCGAAGAGAAAGGCGCTGCCCACCCAGGCGCTGTTGATGCAGGTCGCGGTTTGAAGAAATTCCATATCGGCACATTCCCGGAGAGATTTTTAGCGGAGTTTCGTTCACTCTACTCCAAGTGGCGCTGGAAAATCGAGCCTGATTTCTTCCCTGATTCCGAAGGGGCTTATGGGGACAACGGGCCCCGCGCGCCCACCTGTGAAGACCCAGGGCAGGGGTAAAGAATTTCTCCATGGAAGGCACTGGGCAAAGTGTGATAAATTGGTCAGGAAGCAGGTGGTCATCCGCGGCATCCCCGGTGGAAGGGGGCCTGCGGTAAAGATGCATGACGGCAGAGGCGATGGCCGGAAAGGGGGGGCGAGATGCGGATACGCGAAAGCAGGCAGCCAGCGCGGGAGAAAATTTCTCGGAATATCCGCGGGTCCTCCCCTGGAGCGCTCGATTTTCTGTGGCTGGAGATTACGGCGCAATGCAACCTCTCCTGCATCCACTGCTATGCCGACGCCAGCCCGGCCAGAAGGCTTCATGGAAACCTCGGGTTTGCGGATTGGCGGGATGCCCTGCGGCAAGCCGCGGAGTTAGGGTGTCGAAGGGTGCAATTCATAGGGGGGGAGCCCACCCTGCACCCGAGTCTGGCGAAGCTCATCGAATGTGCCCGTGCGGATGGATTCACGACGGTTGAGGTGTTCACCAACGGAACCGTTTTTACCGAGACCTTGAAGGAGAGTTTCCTGCGCCATCGGACGCGCTTGGCTTTTTCCGTCTATTCCGCCCGGGCGGAGATCCACGATGCCGTCACCCAGGAAAAGGGCAGTTTCTCCAGAACCATGACTTCTATCCAGTGGGCAGTACGGTCCGGCCTTCCTGTCCGCGTTGCGGCAGTTCAGATGAAGGCCAATGCCGGCGACTTGGGGCAGACCAGAAACATGCTGGAGGGAATGGGTGTCTCCTCGATCAGTTCCGGGCCGGTGCGTGAGGTCGGCCGCGGTTTGCGAAGGAAAAAAGTTGGGTCGCGCTTTGATGCGTTGTGCGGGAGGTGCTGGCAAAAAAAGTTGTGCCTCACCCCGAGCGGGGAGATATTCCCCTGTGTTTTCTCTCGATTCTATCCGGTTGGCACTCTTGCCCAAGGGTTGGAGAAGGTGCTGAATAGCCCCACGCTGAGCGCCTTCCGCGAGAAACTCCTCTCCGGGCGGGTGCAGCAGCCTGACAATGCGCAAACCAAGGGGTGTGTGTGCGAGCCGGACCTGGAGCCGGTGCCCTGCGATCCAGACCTGGAGCCGCTGCCCTGCGATCCGGACCTGGAACCGGTGCCCTGCGATCCGGATTTGTAGGAGGCTCCATGGTCAAGGCCTTTCCCCGCTGGGCCGGGCGCCAACGGGAAGAACCCCGCCGCCCCGGAAACATGCGGGAAGTTATGGCGGCCCCGGTGAATTTTTTCAGACAAGGAGCGGCTGAAGCATGAATCGTCCCAAGCAGGCAGTCGTGGTCATCCATGGCATCGGCGAGCAGCGGCCCATGGAAACACTCCGGAGTTTCGTGGATGCTGTTCTTCCGGACACCTCGAAAAGCGCGCAGAAAAAATACCGCAGCAAGCCGGACCGGATGAGCGAGTCTTTTGAGCTCAGGTGTCTCCAGGCCCCAAAAGATTGGGAAGCGCATCGGCCCATTACCGAGTTCTACGAGTATTATTGGTCGCATCACCTGTGCGATTCCAAATACAGTTCGGTGCTGTCCTGGCTGGTTGGACTGCTGGCGCGGCGTCCCCGGAATATCCCCCGGAAACTGCGTCCGGTTTACTTCGTGACGTACAGCGGACTGTTGCTGGCCGGGGTGCTGGTGCTCTGGGGGCTGTTCGACCAAACGAGTCAATCGCTGGCGGTGCGGTTCGCGGCGCTGCATGAGAAGCAGCAGTTGTACTTCGCCGTGGCTGTTCTTGGTCTGCAGGCCGTCGGCAGCCGGTTCATTCTCGGCTACGTGGCTGACGCCGCCCGGTATCTGACGCCTTCCCCCGGCAACATCGACAAGCGGAACAAGATCCGGGCGGAAGGGATCAAGCTCCTCCGCGCGTTACACGAATCCAGGAAATACTTTCGGATTGTCGTGGTCGGGCATAGCCTGGGTTCGGTTATCGGCTACGACATGATCCGGCACCTCTGGGTGGAATTACGGGAATCCCATGATCTCTCCCCGCAAAAACAGCCGAAAGCCGCGGAATTTGATGCCGTGGCCGCAGCGTTGCAATGCGATCCGGCAACGACCGGCGCAGTGGAGGAGTTTCAGCACAAGCAGCACGAACTCTGGCGGGAGCATCGTGCCGCCGGCATCCCTTGGCTTGTCACCGATTTCATCACGCTGGGTTCCCCCTTGACCCACGCCACCCTGCTCATGGAGGAAGACCCGTGGAGTTTCGAGCAGCGCAAGGTCGAGTTTGAATTTCCCTGCTGTCCGCCGGCGCCGGCACAGGAGACGCATTACCAGAAAAACTATGAGTCGCCTGTGCACTCGCACCCAATAAGTGTGCGCATCCCGCATCATGGGGCGCCCTTTGCCTCCACTCGCTGGACCAATCTTTTCTTTCCCCACCGGAAAGGCGTCCTCGGGGATATGATCGGCGGGCCGCTCGCCGGAAGCTTTGGGAACGGTATCCTGGATATTCCCGTCCGGCCGGGCCATGGAGGTTTTCTGGGAAAAACCCTCTATTCCCATGTCTGTTACTGGAAGACGCCCAGGGAAGAGGCGGCACAAGGGGGAAAGGACGACCCCGGGGCATGCAGTCTCAAGACCCTTCGGTCTGTCCTGCGGTTGGAGAGCTTGCGCGCCAAGGAACCATGGCCGCCGCCCACGCAACTCCGGCCCCGGGCGAGATGAGCAGCTTGTTCGCGTGCCGCCTGCGACATTTTGCCTTACCAATAAGTGCCATTTCCCATGGCGAATCCCCCCCCGAAAAAATGGTCATCACGTCTGACATATCAGGAGATTCCTGATATGTCAGGCAACCGGCTTCCTGCAAAGTATTCATCTCCTCTCGCATTATTCACTTAATTTCCCATTATTCCAGCATGGTGGGACCTTCTGTCCTGGCAACAACATTCCTGGCACACATTCTGCTATTCAAGAGTAGGAGCAAACACCAGGGCATGTTTCCTTGCGATGCGATTGGTGCGTCAAAGATGCGGCACATAGTGTGGCCGATCGGTGTTATCCCTATAATTTTATTCGAAATCTTAAAGGAGGAAGACCATGAAATCCGGCACGAAGGACCAGGCGGAAGGCACGTTTCATCAACTGAAGGGGAAGGTCAAGGAGATCGCCGGGAAACTCAGCGATAATCCAAAGTTGGCAGATGAAGGCACCGGTGAAAAGATAGCCGGCAAGGTGCAGGAAAAAGTCGGTCAGATCAAGAAGGTTTTCGAGAAATAGTGAGCGCGGCGTACCACGCACCGGCGAGTCCTTGGGCCTCCGGTAGCGGGCGCACATAATACCCCGCAACAACAAGAAAAGGAGAACGTGTCATGAAATCATTATTGAAACTGGCGGCAGCCGTTCTGTTGGCGCTGAGCGTGCCGATGCCCGCATTTTCCCAGATGATGGATATGCCCATGCGGCAGCAGGGGGGAGGACCTGGGCCGATGATGATGGGAATGGGCAATATGGACATGATGGGCGAGATGATGGGGATGTGCCTCATCCAGGCAGAGAAAATGGGGCTCACCGATGAGCAGATCATGAAAATGAAGCCCGGGCACAGCGAAATGCAAAAAAAGCAGGCTCGATTCAAAGCTGACCTGAAGATCGCGGAGATCGAGCTGCGGGATATCATGGAAGTGAAAGATTTTGACCTCGAAAAGGCCAGCGCTGCCGTGAGAAAAATTGGCGAGATACAAGCAGTCCATCATTTGGAAATGTTACAAGCCATGAAAGAGATGCGGGCTATCATTACGGACGAACAGTTTAAGAAAATGAAAAAGATGATGCCCATGGCGACGGGGGCGAAGAAACCGGCAAAAATGATAAAGAAGAAATAATAATCAAGACAAGAAGGAGATTCCATGAAAGCAATACATTCTATAGCTCTGCTGGCGGCAGCGGTGGCCTTGCTGTTGCTCAACACGCCTGTGCAGGCTGAAAATATGGACAGCCGCATCGAATCATCCGCCAGGCAGTCGTATGTGTTCAAAACCTACCTTCAGAACGATGATATCACAATCGAGTCCAAGAATGGCGCCGTCACCTTGACCGGGATGGTCGCTGAAAACTTCCACAAATCATTGGCCCAGGAGACCGTCGCAGGCCTCCCCGGGGTCAAGAGCGTGGACAACAGGCTGGAAGTTAAAGGCGCCTTCCCCACCGCAAATTCCGATGCGTGGCTCCGGGAGAAAGTGAGAGTCACGCTCCTGTTTCATCGCAGCGTGAGCGCCGCCACAACCGAGGTGGATGTCAGAGACGGCATCGTGACCCTGCGCGGCGAGGCCGGCAGTCAGGCGCAAAAGGAATTGACGACGGAATACGCCAAGGATGTGGAAGGGGTTAAAGAAGTACATAATGAGATGAGTGTGGCAAAGACTCCGAGGAAGGAGCGAACCGTGGGCGAAAAGATTGATGACGCTTCCATCACCGCCCAGGTCAAGATGACTTTGTTGTCCCACCACTCGACCAGTGCCATTAACACCAAGGTCGAAACGAAGCGCGGCAAGGTCACCTTGTATGGCAAGGCCCGCAACGCAGCGGAAATGAACCTGGCCACCAAACTCGCCAGCGATGTCAATGGGGTGACTGCGGTAAAGAACCGGATGGTCATCGAGTAGTCCGAACCTAAGGCTTAAACAATGTGTGTGGGCGGGGTAGTCCTGGTTGCCCCGCCTTGCCGCCTGCGACATTTTGCCTTACCGATAAGTGCCATTTCCCATGGCGAATTTTCCCGTGCTTTTGTATTCTGCAAGCAGGCGCGGAAACTCTTCCCCAACAATACCAGCAACATTCATGAGGAGGGCGTTTATGGCAGGACAAATGGAAAAGGGACAATGGAACCCCTATGTGGCCGGGGCCTTGAGCGGGCTGGTGATCGTCGGCTCGGTCTGGCTCACCGGCAAATATGCCGGGGCCTCCACCACCTTCGTGCGGGGCGCCGGGATGATCGAGCAGCTCTTCAGCCCGGAACGGGTCAGTCAGATGGAGTATTTCTTGAAAGAGAAGCCCATTATTGATTGGCAGTGGATGTTCCTGATCGGCATCCTGATCGGTTCATTCCTCGCGGCGCTGAGTTCCGGCAGCTTCAAACTCCAGGGAGTGCCCGACATGTGGCGGGCCAGGTTCGGCCCCTCGGCCAGCAAGCGGGGGCTGGCCGCCTTTGCCGGCGGGACGATCGCCATGTACGGCGCCCGCCTGGCCGACGGCTGACCCAGCGGTCACGGGCTGAGCGGTTCGCTCCAGCTAGCAGTAAGCGGCTATATTGCACTGGTCTGTTTCTTTGCCGGCGGCATCATCATGGCGCGCCTTGTGTACGGCAAGGGAGGGCAATCATGAATCAACTTCTGGCAGGTCTTATTACCGGCGTGCTCTTCGGATTTTTACTGCAGAAAGGGAGGGTGCTGCGCTACGACAAGCAACTGGCAGCCCTGCGTCTTCAGGACATGACCATCATCAAGTTCATGCTTTCCAGCGTGCTGGTGGGGATGGTCGGGGTCTACCTGCTCCATGATCTGGGGCTTGCCAAGCTTTCCGTCAAGGCAACGATCCTTGGCGGCACCATCCTCGGCGGCTTGACCTTCGGGTTGGGCTGGGGGCTGATCGGCTATTGCCCGGGCACCTCGGTGGGAGCTTTGGGCGAAGGCCGTTGGGATGCGGTGTGGGGTATTGCCGGGATGGTGGTTGGGGCGGCGCTCTATGCCGAGTCTTTCCCGGTCATCAAGGAAACGGTGCTCACCTGGGGGGATTTGGGCAAGATCACCATCCCCCAACTTCTTGGCGTCAACCATTGGCCGGTGATCGGTGTTTTTGTCGCGGGAGGGGTCCTGATTTTGCGCTGGTTCGAAAAGAAGGGGCTGTAAGCCGTGCGGCGCAGGCAAGCGGCCACACCTCGCAAACAGCTCCTCTCTCCTCAATCCGTCTGGGTCCAGGGGACACCTGCCTAATTATCCATTAAGCAGGGTGTCCCCCGGATCCCTTGTCGAAACAAGCAATTATCCGAAGCGATGCGTTATTTTTTGGCCATCGGGGGCGTGGGCACGTTGTTGCCATGGCATTCCATGCAGTTGAACTGCCCGGTGATGCCAAAGTCCTTGACCGGAGCATGGGTGCTCTTGGCCGCATACTTGCCGTCCTTCCAGTCGTTCAGCATCGTCACCAAATGGAAGGCGGTGCTGGCCGCCACCCGTGCGCAGCGATCCTTGCGCTCAGGGCTGCCGATCGGCTTGCCTGCCGCTTTCATCCACTTGCCCACCGAAACATGACAGAGGGGAGATTCGCTGGTGGTCTTGACGATCTCGCCGGTCTGCCTGGGTTTTTGGGGGACGTAAACCGGCAAGGCGGTGTCAGAATACCACTGCATGATGTCCTCGCTTATCAGGTGCCCCTCCGTGGCCCCGGCAACCCGGGGGCCGACGATGAGATTGGCCACCATATTGGCGCCTGCGTTCGAGCCGCAGATGGTGCCCCACCCCACTTGCCCACCCTCAAGAAAGACAAAGGCATCTACCGGGAACGAGTTGTACGGCTCGCCGACCTTTTCGCGCAACTGACTGAAGACGCTGCTGACCACAGCCGCACCGCAGAAAACCCGATACCACTCCTCGTAGGCGAGGTCGGCGGTTTTTGCCGGATCGAGTTTAACGTAGGGCCACGGCCACTGTGTCGCGGCCGCCTTGGCCTTGGCCAGCTTGGGCAGGGTGAAGCTCCCCGCCGAAACAAGCGCGGCGCCGGCGGCGATCTTGCCGGCTCCGATCAAAAGCGAACGGCGTTCCTGGTTGCATTGGCTTGTGTTCCTCTCTGTCATTTTTGCCTCCCATGGCGATTTCATTCACCGTGCACGGGCCATGCCCGCTCGTGCACGCGTTGTGCGGGCGCAGTTTACCTGTGCCCGCCGACAACCACAATGTGACATGTTACATTGTGGTACCACCAAGGAAGCGGTTTGGGAATGTGACAAAAAGTCGCAGGGGAAAACACGGCAGGGCCGGAGTTTTAGAGAGAATGCGGGATGGAGAGCAGCGTCTTCAGGTGTGCATACAGCGACAGGGCCAGCAGCCGGAGGCGCGTCAGGATACTGGCGATGGTGTGGCCGGTTTCCGCCGGGGCGGACGGTCCTTTTTCCAGCCGGTCGGCCCGAACGCCCGGGGCAGGATGGCTGGCGAGAAAGGAGTGGTTGTTGCCCAGGGTGGCCAGTTTCCGCAGAGCCGAGATCGCGGGTTTCCGGTCGTATCCCTGGCGCTCCAGGAAG
>Ga0310040_1002916_pt1 | contig 10256 bp, 7 predicted proteins | sample EPASupsiteHSE623_FD_200237 | JGI IMG/M metagenome (GOLD analysis project Ga0310040, IMG submission 200237) | Bioremediated contaminated groundwater from EPA Superfund site, New Mexico - Sample HSE6-23 (v2) (version 2) | ecosystem: Environmental > Aquatic > Deep subsurface > Groundwater >... | reverse complement strand
GCTGTGTAATTTTGCCATTTTTCAATCCTCATTAAATTTCATAAGGGCGAAGGTATAAACCTCATTCCGGCGTGGGATAAAAAACTTGCGCCGCCGATCGCACCTGACAGGTATATAAGCCGGAGGTGCAAAAGTCTGGGCCATGCTCCCGGAGTACCTGGATAGTCTGTTTTATCTGGTGGGCGAGGCGGTGGTCTTGCTGGCCGTCGGCACTCTAGTGCTTTCGATTATGATAGCCCTGCTCATCCTCTACTCCTTTCGAACCGGCAACTTCTTCGCAGCGCGAATCATACTTCTCGGCACCACCTTCCTGGAGAGCGTCATAAGGCCATTGTTCTGGATCGCCGGAGCGGATGATTCCATAGTGGACGACGTGGGCGTGCGACTGCGCAACTACATCAACCGCAAGGAGTTCTTGAAGACGCCCAAAAACCAGCGGTTTATCTTCATGCCGCAGTGCGTTCGCAGCACCGAGTGCCCTGCCAAGCTCACTCCGGAAGGGATAAAATGCAAAGATTGCGGGCAGTGCAATGTCGGTGAGGCCAAGAGAGTGGCGGAAGGCCTGGGCTACAGATTCTTCATCGTGCCGGGCTCAAGCTTCATCAAGAGGATCATCAAGAAGTATAAGCCGCGGGCAATCGTGGGAGTGGGCTGCCAGATGGAGATCAAAGAAGGGCTCGACCTTTGCCACAGCCATGCCATACCCGCCAAGGGTGTTCCGCTCACAAAAGCCGGATGTGTAGCCACCACTCTCGATTGGGAGCAGTTCTATGAAGCGATAAACGACAAAGAATAATTACTAAAAAATCTTTAAAAAAGTGTGCTATTCAGGGTGCAATTACTCCATGCTGATGGCTTCAGATGGACAGGCCTCAACACAGGTCTTGCACTCAGTGCACTTCTCTTTGTTCACGACTGCGATTTCCGAGTCATCCAGAGTAATGGCTTCCTCGGGGCACTCCTCGACGCAAGTTCCACAGCTTACGCATTCATCTCTGTTAACGACTGCAGGCATTTGTAGACTCCTCCAATTTGCCTCACTGGCAATTCTCCACATTGGTATATCCGATATATACTTTTCGTCAGCCTATGCCAGTTCATCGTATCTCTTGCGATCCTTTAGCTCCTGCCTCTTGGCACTGTTCCAGCCGCTGACGGCCTGCAGATAGCCGGTTATTCGGCTGATGTGATCTACCTCATCCGATCCGCAGCTCGGGCAGTTATCCTTCAGGCCACCCGAGACCTGGGAGCAGCCCAGGCACACCGTCATGTCCTTGGTGAAGGTGAAGTAGCCGATCTGGGTTTCCCTGGCCAGGCGCAGCCCGAAGTCCATCAGGCCCCGGGGATCGGGGGTTGCCTCGCCCATGAAGATGTGGAAGATGTTGCCGCCATCGACGATGGGGAAGAACACATGCTCGAGCCTGGCCCTCTCGAAGATGGAGACGTCCGCACCTGGTGGCAGGTGCGTGCCGTTGGTGTAGTAGACGGGCAGATCGCGCGTCCTTTGCACATTCTTCTTCACGGCATCCAGGTCTCCTTTTACGACGCCTTCCGCATACTCCCGGAACTCCTCGTGAATCAGGTCGGAGACCGCGAAGCGCTGAGCAGTGGTCTCCGCAGGCGTCCGCGCCAGAGCGATGGTCATGTTGTGCAGGGCGGAGAGCTTCTTGGAGTAGATCTCCATCTCCGTCATGGCGCGCACGGCGAGCTTCCAGGCATCTTTGGACTCGTGCATCTGCTTTCCTGTATGGAACTGCACCATCTCGTTCACGCCCACCACGCCGATGGTGTAAACCAGCCCCTCCAGGCCGACGGCGACGGAGCCCTTCTCGCCCGTGACGGGATCGCGCGGCTGCTGCGTGGCAAAGGGCATGCGGTGGTTCTTGATGATCTGGTTCATCCATTCGCGCTTGACCTTGAAGATCTCGACCGATGTGTCCATCAGCTCTCTCAGATACTCAAAGAGAAGCTCGTCGTCCCCTCGAGCCAGGTAGGCGGCGCGGGGGCAGTTGAGGGAGACGACCTGCCAGGAGCCCATGGAGAAGTGCATGCCGTCTTTGAAGTACAGCTTTTCATCGAACTGGCTGTCGCTGTCGGCGGTGGCGGCAAACTGGTAGGCACAACAATTTCCGGTTACAACACCTAGCGCATTGCTGAAGTTGTGCGTATTCGATACTTCTACCAGGTCGTAGACATATCCATCGTAGTTTTCCTCAACAATCTCTCTAACTTTCAAGAAGTGAATGTCACCGAAAGGCTTTCTCTCGATGATACTTGTGTTATCAGGGACCAAACATAAACTGAGGCCACCACAATTGATTGGTCCATCCTGGTAGCCAACACATGGCTCATCCATTAACACGACGAATGGAACGCCGAGATCGGCCCGGTTAAGCACGGGCATTAAATCTCCTTTTCTTAACTGTCCTGCCGCCTTCTTTCTTAATTCGCCTGTATATTTGTCGAGAGCAAAGACAGGATGATCGGGAGTAACTCTTATTCGCCTACCAGTAGCCAATGTGATATTGAGAAGCTTGCCTTTGTAGCTCTGGCGCATCACGCCCTTGAACGCCTCCAATGAGGCTTTGAATGTATCAAAGTTGACGCTTGGGGTACTGGCATTCAGCCTAGCGAACTCAACGCCGTTTGGATCCGTGTCCAGGCCATTCTTCGCGGCGCTCTCGAATAGCTCCTCGATCTGTTTCACTCGAATCGTTTCGTCGTCCGCAACAAAGGGAATCAATTCGTCCCCTGCCAGACACTGATAGCAGGAGATGCCTTCGCCCGCTCCGCGGTAGGCTGGGAGCTGGTTGTCGAAGTAGGGCGTGCCATACTCGGCAGCCAGCTTGAACGTCAGCAGATAAAGATCCTGATAGGTGGGCAGATCGGGATGGGCCGCATTGAAGTCCAGATCCTCCTTCATGAAGTCCGGCTCGATGCTGATCTCGGGCTTGGGGAAGTTGAAGGGCTTGCCCCAGTAGTCGCCGGCGAGCATGACCTCCATGAGGGCCTTAAACGACAGTCGCACCTCGCGCTCGAACTGGCCGTAGGTCTTCAGGGGCGCATCGGGCCGCGAGCCGTTCCAGACCCTTCCCGCGTACACGGCAGGCTTATCGCGCCAGAGCTTGGGCACCCCGGGTGTGAGCTGCACCGATGAGAAGACCAGCTGTCCGCCGCGCGCGACCATCATCTGCGTCATCTCATAGACGAACATCTGCATGAGTTGCTTGATCTCATCGTAAGACCGGCCCTCGAAGTAGGGCGCAATGAAGGTGAGGAAGTTGTAGAACCCCTGGCCACCGGCGAAGTTGGTCTGGGCGCTGCCCAGGGCTTTGACGGCGTGCAGGATGGCCACCTCCGACTTCTTGGCCGGGCCTGCGACGCTGGCCTTCGTGCCTAAACCATCCGGCATCAGGCCGTAGTAGAAGAAGTAGCGAAGATCCCAATCCTGGCAGTTGTGTATCAGCAAACCGTCTGAAGTGAAGAATGTGTGGCCTTCATTAGTGCCATCACCTTCAATGAACAGGTCATAAACATATCGTCCAGTAGGTGTAATTGGCTCTTTACGGCAGATAGTCTCATCTCCCGCAGAGAAATCCAGATCATTGAGATCGGTATGGCTGAAATCAGCTGCGCTATAGAGTTTATCTCCCACAGAGAGTTCTCCTGCTAATCTGATTACCATACCCGTTGCGGTTTTGACAGGGATGCGGTGCTCTTTAGTTGCCAGAATGCATTTACCGCTTTCAGTCTGTATACGAAGCATTTCTCCTGGACTCGCAACTCTGCGCGTTGCCTTCAGAATCCGGCGATAGCCGTTTGGAGTAAGCACCAATAAGTTATCCGGTGCTAATACAACATCCTGTTCTCCGAATTGGATTGCATCAAGGCGAATGCTGATGCCCTTCTCCTTAACTTTAGTCTCAAAGATAAGGTTGGGTTGATGTATTATAGCCTTGATATCACCATGAACAGTAATCTCTGTGCTTCCATCCAGGCAAAACGGCCTGGTCCCGAAATACTCCAGGTCGTGAATGTGCAGATCGCCCGCCAGGTGGCGGTCGGCGAGGTAAGGCGGCAGCAGCAGCAAGTACTGCTCCTTGCTGATCTTGTCCGCCTTCTTCTTGTGGCTGGTCTCGGCATTCTCCTGCAGGTTGGCATTCTCCTTGGCCTCGAAGCCCGTGCCGATGTCGATGAGGTGGGCGTCAAAGACGGGAGTGCCCACCCTCGTGCAGATGTTCCTCCACTCGGTGTGATGACGCTCCAGGAGGATGACGTTCATGATCTCCCGGACCAGCGGACCGCTGAGGTAGCGAACGTTCATCCATCTAACCCGGCGCTCTACCTCCTTGGCGATATCCTTGGCCTCTTCCTCGGTGATGCCCGGCTCTTTATAAAATTGTTCAGATAGCTTTGTCTCTTTCAAGAGCTGCTTGGCTATGGCCTCTCTATCCCAGTCCAGCAGATGGCCGTCCGTGGTTCTGACTCTGGGCATGGCAGAAACGGCTAACCCTTCTAGGGTCTGCTGCACGATTCTGCTGCTCAACGCCCATCCCCTCTACGATAAAGCAACATGACGCATCCTCTCGATAATCAACTTATCAGTGCAGTATTTCATCCTTTGTTTATTGGCTTTGCGCTCCGAACTTTCTCAAAATCTTAAAGAAAGTATGTTTCCATTGGTAATAAAGTAAACGCCTGTCTCGAAGGGTATTAAATCATGACCATGCGGGCCGAAAGTAATCGCATCCGCCTCAGCTCTGCGTCTTTTCGGCATCTCTCGACTGCCAGGTGCTGCTCTTGCGAACGAGGGATGCCCATAAAATAGAGACGAATGCATCGGATCTTTTCATCATTCAGATGATTATGATAATTATATTTAGATAGTGTGTTCTCATCTCAGCCGCAGATCTGGCGAGAGTTTGCGCGATCCTCGGCAGCATCGCCAGAGAAACGATGCAATCAAGCTCCTAAGTAGTGGCGGAGGTAGACCATCAGGCTGCTCAGCATCATGACCAGGGCTACTGCCGCCAGCGCGAGCGACCAGGCTTGAAGATCGTCCGCCTTCAATGCGGCGCGTGCTTCTTCAAATCTCAGAAGGAAGTGCAAAATTATCGAGAGCAGCACGAACAGGGCCAGGGCGATCAGGCTCACGGACAGCCAGTGGTGGCCGGTCAGGCTCACCAGCGATTGCCTCAGCTCTCCAGAGAACTCATGAGCGATTATGATGCAGCCCATCGTGAATACCGAAATCGTTGCCGCCGCAACATAGGTTGCAGATCCACCCCTCACATCGGGCCCCCCAGACCACTCTTTCCGGCATTGGACACTATTGCACCCATGAAGAACATCAACAGAACTATGAAAAGCGCCAGTGATGCTGTCACGACCACAGCACGCCTGGCCCCCGGATTTTTCGCGAGAGATTCTTCATTTATGGTGGCCAGGGTCAGGGATAGCGCCAGCACGATGGCAGGCAGAAATATGAATATATGCTCTTTTGTCTCCATAACCACCTGATGAGCCCAGGGCTCGCTGCCGACCAGGATTATCGGCTTCACCCTGGAACCATAGGAGGTAAGATAATTATAGCCGCCTACGCTCCAGCATCCTGCGAGAACGAAGAAGGCGGCCAGGTAGCTCGCGATCCTGCCCCTGGCGACTCCTCCGGCGGTCGGATACAGCATCTCGACCAGGATCCAGGTCAGGGCAAGGGCAGCCAGGCCTCCGGATAGTGAATGCACGAGGACCAGGCTCTTTGAACCTTCCACCACACCCGTGTACAGACCCCAGCAGACATCGATGACGATCAGGAGAACCAGGGCGTATCCCAGGACCTTATGAGGCCCTCTCAGCCTCGATCTATCTCTTATGTACAGGCTGGGTATGATCTGCTGGGCCACCAGAAGAAGGATTATCAATCCAATCCACCCGTGCACGGATCGCAGTACAGGTTCGTTGTGCGCAAGTTTAATCCACAGACCGTAAAAGAAAGTGCCGAGAAGGATGGAGCCTAGAAGCATCCCCCTCTTTTTGTGAAGCCTGAAGATATCGCCCTCACCTCTTTCGATCCTTCCCGTGAGCATTGCGCCCATTACGACGGCAGAGATCAGAAGCAAAATACCGGCCAGGCCTACGAGAGCATGGCCTATCCATCTGCCATAGACGAGGGCGGTGCCGAGGATGAGCAGTAGCAAAGCCAACGCAATGTAAGTATCAGTCCCCGGCCTCCTCTCCGAACCATCCGGAATTTGAGAACCCCCTTTGATGCAAGTATGCCATTCTCTCAAATGTTCCGTGAACATCAGTTTCCAACTTTGCATTTTGTCTTTCAATGATGCTCCGGTCGCGATCCCAAGGTGCACAGCCCTGCTGAAACTGCCGGCGTCTCAATAATGATGTCATCCTCTTTGGCGTATAATTGCGCCATGATCATCAGAGCAGTCAGAGGCATTCGCATTTTTGAACGTTATCAAAAATTGCGGAGGCTGGCGTTCTTACTTTAATGCAGCCAGTATCGTTTCGAGCCTCTTGTTGACCTCATCCCAGTTCACTATGTTCCAGAAGGCCTCCACGAACTTGGGACGCTCATTCTTATAGTCCAGATAGTAGGCGTGCTCCCAGACATCCAGGACCATGAGGATTCTCTCGTTGGGGGCCACATTCACGTTGTGCTTCTCGATCTGCATCAGCACCGGCCTGTGGGTCTTGCCGCAAAGAGCGAGCACACCCCATCCCGAGCCCTCAGCGCTGCCGGCTGCAGCCGTGAACTCCTTCTTGAACCTCTCGAAGCTGCCAAACTCGTCCTTCAGCGCAGAGCCCAAAAGTCCTCCCGGCTCCTTGGTGGTCTTGGCTGCAGGAGCCAGGTTCGCCCAGAAGAGGCTGTGCAGAGTATGGCCGCCTACATTGAAAGAAAGCTCCTTCAAAGTCGCTTTCATATCCACATCCGTCCCTGCCTGGCGAGCCTTGTCCAGGCGCTCCAGAAGGGCATTGGCGCCATTTACATAAGCTGCATGATGCTTATCATGGTGCAGACGCAGCTGAGCCTCGGAGATGTAAGGCTCCAGAGCGTTGTAGGCATAGGGCAGTTCGGGCAGGGAGTAAAATTTCTTATCAGCCAAAATTCATCACCTCTGAAATAATTGATATAACTTTGGCTCCCGATCTATTTATCTTTTCGCGCGAGGCATTGCATAGATCCGGGCAGAAAGTCCTTAACTGTAGCGGACGGCATTGCCGCATCCATTTTGGGAGGAGAAAATTTTGAATTTATGAATCGGTTTCAATTTTTGATAAGCCTCCGGATCCGGATCGCGGGTTATTAACCGTTATTTGCCCGAGGAGGGAGACAGTTTGAATCCTGCTCCAGATATTTCTGCCGGTTCGAATGTTCAGGATCTTACTGTGAAGGCGGCAGAAAAACTTGACTTATAAAAGATTTTAAATTCTGCAAAAGCACATATGTCCTGCATGGATGCTCCCGCGACCAGATGTACCCTTGGAATCGGCTTGATGATTTTTCTATTCATGGCCATGCCGGCCCTGGCCGAGCATGAAAGCAGGCCGGTGCAGGTTCTCATCCTCGCGTCCTACAATCCGGGAATGGTGTGGGAGGATAGCATCATATCAGAGATCAGTCTTCGTTTTGCCATGCACATGCCCTCTGCGGGCATCACAACCGAATACATGGATACAAAGCGGATAGCTGCCGATGATAACCGTCTGGCAGATCTGAAGGAGACATACAGCCAGAAGTACAAGGGCCGGCACATCAACCTCATCATAGCTTCGGACACCGATGCTTTCAACTTCCTGCTCAAGTACAGGGACCAGCTATTTCCGGGAACGCCCGTGGTCTTCTGCGGCGTGGTGTACTTCAGCGACGAGATGCTGGCGGGGAAGGCCGGCTTTACGGGAGTGGTGGAGGCCTACGATGTCCTGGACACTCTCTCTTTGATGCTGCACATCCATCCCGGGACGAAGCACATAGCCATCGTAAACGATTTGACCGCCACCGGCCTGGCGGCCCGAAAGGTCGTGGACGGGGTGATCCCCAGCTTCGCTGATAACGTCTCCTTCGAGTACCTCGATAACTTCTCCACAGCCGAGCTTCGAGAGCGGCTCGCAGCCCTGCCCGAGGATAGCCTTGTCCTGCTCATGACCTTCAACCGGGACAGGACGGGAACGTTCCTGACCTATGAGGATGTGGCACAGCTCATCCTGGAATCGAGCCCGGTTCCTTTCTACAGCGTGTATGATTTCTACCTGGGGCATGGAGTGGTGGGCGGAAAGATGATCAGTGGCAAATCCCAGGGGGGTGCGGCAGCGGATCTGGCCCTGCGCGTTCTCTCCGGCGAGCCGGCAGACAGCATCCCCGTGGTCAAGAAGAGCCTTAACCGCTACATGTTCGATTACTTTGAGCTGAATCACTTCCAGATCCCTTCCCGCATCCTTCCACCAGAAAGCGAGATCATCAACCAGCCCTACCATGATCGCAGCAGCATGGTGGGTTTAAATCTGAGCGGCCTGAATCTGACCGGGGCTCACCTCAATCAGTCTGAGCTGCAGGATTCCGATCTGCGCGGGACGAACCTGAGCCGATCCTTTTTGTCGCAGTCCAACATCTTCGATGCCAAGCTCGCCGGAGCCAACCTCAGCCACGCGTTTCTGCCATTGGTCGATGCCCACGGCTCTGATTTCTCTCATGCCGATCTCAGGAGCGTCTTCTTGCCGACCTCGAATCTGCTGGGCGCAAATCTGAGCGGAGCGGACCTCTCGGGTGCCTTTGTGCCGGCCTGGTATGCACTGGGCTCGAACCTGGCCGGAGCCGATCTGTCCCATGCCCTGATGGATCAAGGATTTTTTGACGGTTCATCCCTGGTCGGAGCCAGGATGGATGGAGCCAGCCTCTGGGCCATAAAGATGAGCGGATGCAATCTGAGCGGGGCAAGCCTCTCCGGAGCATTCCTGGACCGTGCCACCTTCCAGGAATCCCGGATGAACGGGGCCAATCTGAGCGGAGCCAGCCTCATCGGATCGAACCTCATCGGTGCCAACGTCTCCCACGCAGACCTGACGGAAGCTGATATCTCCGAGGCGCGCATGGCGGGAGCGAATTTCCAGGGCTCCAGGCTGGTCCACTGCCGGCTGGTCTTCACCAACCTCACCGACGCCGACCTCAGCCGGGCCAACCTCTCCCGCTCGAACCTCATGGCCTCGGAGCTCATCCGGTCGAACATCTCCCTGGCGAATCTCTCCGGTGCAAACCTTGAGGACGTCTGGGCATACCGGTCAAATCTGACGGGGTCCAATCTGATGAACACGAGTCTCAGAGGTGCACATTTAAACGGTTCGGACCTCTCGAATTCCAACCTGAGCGACGCGGATCTCACCGAGGCCAACCTCGAAAGTGCGAACCTCACCGAAGCCGATCTGAACGGAGCAAGATTTGTGGGTGCGGATCTGACCCTTGCCAACATGAGAGGTGCCTCCTTGATCCAAACTAACCTGCTCGGATCCAAACTCAACTGGGTGGACCTGGCCAAAAGCAGACTCTGGAGATGCCAGTTGGCCAGGGCGGAGCTGTTCGGGGCCGATTTGAGCAACTGCGACCTGACCGGGTCCGACTTCACCAGGGCTTATCTGCCCAGAGCCAATCTATCAGGCGCTGAAATGAAGGACGCCGTGCTGGACTATGCGGACTTCACCAATGCCAATCTTTCGAGAGCCGACCTCAGCAGTGTCAAGCTGCTGGGGAACTACATGGATGGTGCAGACCTCACGGACTCAAATCTGGGCGGGGCCGTTCTGCGATCCTTGACCCTGAACGGAACGATCTTCCGCAAGGCATTCCTGAGATCGGCCAGCCTGGAAAAGCTGACCTTCGAAGGAGTGGACCTGAGCGGCTCGGATCTGAGGGATGCGAAGTTCCACCTGATCTCCCTGGAAAACGTGAACCTTTCCGGCTCCGACCTGCGCAGGGCAAATCTGAGTATGGTAGCTCTGATAGGGGTCGATTTGAGGGGTGCCGATCTGGAAGGGATCAAATATGATGAAATAACGCTCTACTTCCTCGCCAACTCGATGCTGGAAGGAGCGCGAATGAGCGAAGATCTGCGAAATGATATCACGCAGATGCGCTCCGCAAAGAGCCTCTGACCATTTCCGAGAATGAAAAGGACAAGGTAACATCATGGAGATACCGGCAAGGCGAAGCGCAATCTTCCTGACGGCGGCCCTGATCTACGCCGTAGTCA
>Ga0310040_1002906_pt1 | contig 10278 bp, 9 predicted proteins | sample EPASupsiteHSE623_FD_200237 | JGI IMG/M metagenome (GOLD analysis project Ga0310040, IMG submission 200237) | Bioremediated contaminated groundwater from EPA Superfund site, New Mexico - Sample HSE6-23 (v2) (version 2) | ecosystem: Environmental > Aquatic > Deep subsurface > Groundwater >... | reverse complement strand
TAGTAAAATGTCTAATTGCATTAGCCAGAAGAGTTGGTTCAATTGAGTGATATCAAATCATTACTGGAAAAGTTGAGCAATGCTCACGGCATATCCGGCTGGGAAGGTTCCGTCCAGCAAATAGTGAAAGATGAGATAGCACCTTACGTGGATGAGATCCGAGTGGATGCACTGGGCAATCTCATCGCTACCAAGAGGGGCGAGAAGCCCTCCGTCATGATCGAGGCTCATGCCGATGAGATCGGACTCATGGTAAAGCAGGTCGACGAGAAGGGATTCATCAGGTTCATCCGCATCGGCGGTTGGTTCGACCAGACCCTGCTAAACCAGAGAGTCATCGTTCACACCAGGTCCGGCCCCGTGGTCGGCGTGATCGGCTCCAAGCCGCCCCATGTCATGCGAGAGGAGGACCGCAAGAAGGTGGTCGAGGCCAGGGACATGTTCATCGACATCGGCTGCGCCAGCCAAAAGGAGGTCGAGAGCCTGGGAATCCTGCCCGGCACGCCTATTTCCATCGACCGCACCTTCGCCAATTTGCAGGGCGACAGAGTCACCGGCAAGGCCTTCGACAACCGCGCCGGCCTGATAGTGATGATCGAGGCGCTCAAGAGGGCAAAGACCAAATCCACAGTTTACGCTGTGGCCACCGTGCAAGAGGAGGTCGGCCTGAAGGGTGCGAAAGTGACGGCCTTCGACCTGAATCCGGATCTGGCCATCGCTGCCGATGTGACCATACCCGGTGACCATCCCGGCATCGAGATGAAGGATGCACCCATCGAGATGGGCAAGGGGCCCGTGGTGGTTTTGGCCGACGGCTCAGGCAGGGGCCTGATCGCCACGCCCCAGGTCATCGAGTGGTTGGTGGGCACGGCCAGAGAATTCGAGATTCCGGTGCAGCTCGAGGCATCCGACGGCGGGACTACTGATGCCACTTCCATCTATCTCACCCGGGCCGGAATTCCCACGGGCGTCATAAGCGTGGCCACCCGTTACATCCACTCGCCGGTGGAGGTGCTGTGCATCAGCGACATCGACAAAGCCGCCGATCTGATGGCAAGGAGCCTGGAGACAGCATCGAGATATTTCAAAGGATGAGTTGACCTGATCCAATAAAACAGGTCATTCATTTTTTAATTCATTTTAGCCGAGTTTAGTCTATGCTCATGATTCAGATCTGAAATTTTGTGGATACTGGCCATTGGTTTCAAATATGGCATGCACTTAGCCTATACCGCCGGCATTCATAGGAGATAAATGGATCTCACCTTCTTGCTCAGAGGACTGGTTATCGGTTTCTCAATTGCTGCGCCTGTTGGCCCAATAGGTGTGTTATGCATCAGGCAAACATTAGCTAGAGGCCGTCTGGCGGGCCTCGTCTCCGGCCTGGGGGCAGCGACCGCCGATGCGATCTATGGATGTGTTGCGGGACTTGGTTTAACCTTTATATCAAACATCTTGATCAACCGGCAATTATGGCTTCACCTCGCAGGGGGCCTATTTCTTTGCTATTTGGGAATCAAAATTTTTTTGGAAAAACCCTCGAATAGAGCGGCTTTGGCCAGTGGAGACAGCATTGTTCGCATTTACGCCTCGACGTTTTTCCTAACACTCACAAATCCTATGACTATCCTTTCATTTGTGGCAATATTTGCCGGCTTGGGCCTGGCAAGCACAGCAGGAAACATAATGTCTGCGGGAGCTTTAATTTTGGGTGTTTTCGCAGGCTCAGCCCTGTGGTGGCTCATCTTGAGTTGCGGAGTTGACATGCTTCGGGATAAATTTGATCTGCGGGGATTACAGTGGGTAAACAGAATTTCCGGCTCAATCATTACAGGCTTTGGTCTTTTCGCTTTGTTGAGTGCGGCATAGCGATGGCTTTTCAGGCCGTGATGCAGGAAAATAGGCTCCGCCTGGTCTCTCCTCGGATGTAGTATTTTTCGCAGCCTCTCTGCAACAACTCTTGGAACTACTTAAGAATTTTGATAATTTATTTCTCATTTATTATTTGAGAATTGGAAGAAGGTCATGGATATTGATTTATATCCTGCATAGAAAAAGAAATTAATAGTTTCAAATATAAATAAGAAGCCCTTCCGGAAATCTCCGGTAGGTCTCCTCGGTTGAATTTAGCTTGAGCCGATCAGGCTGATCACGACGAACCCCAGAACTACGCCTACAACAAATACAATTGCGAAAGAGGCATAGACCAACGATTCGGCTAATACAAATGCTTCCATCTAAATCATCTCACTACAAGGACTGGAATTGGGGACCAATAGAGTACTTTCTGCACAACGCTTCCGATGAGCAGTTTGGATGCTCCGGACTCGCCGTGGCTGCCCATGACGATCAGATCCGCTTTCTCGGCCCCGGCTGTATCTATCACCGCATTTGCGGGAGCACCGATGCGCACAATTGTGTCTACGGTAACGCCCACCTTCGCACCCATGGCCTTGATGCCGTCAACAGCCTTTCCACCGGCGGTCTTGAGCTTGTCCTCGACTTCCTTTCTGTCGGATCCAAGCTGCCTGACGGCGCTGGCGATGACAACCTCATTGATCACATTAAGTGCAATAACCTGTGCGCCGAGGCCCTTGGCAAGCTCAATGCCCTCCTCAGCGGCTTTCATGGACTTATCTGAGCCATCTGTAGCAATCAAAATGCGCTTGTACATCCTATCCCACCTTTGGATAGCTTATCTCGCGGACATTGTATAAAAAGCTATCTTCCGATTTCCAGGATTCTCAAGGCCAACAGCGCCGCATTATCCCCATTATCGATGCCGACGCAGGCCACAGGAACGCCGGGGGGCATCTGAACTATTGACAAGAGTGCATCGAGGCCGCCCAGCTTTGCGCTAACGGGAACGCCGATAACCGGCCTTGCCGTCTTGGAGGCTATAACGCCGGGCAATGCAGCGGAAAGGCCGGCGATGGCTATGAATACGCGAGCATCCGTTTCGGAGATGTACTTCTCCAGCTCAGACGGATTCCTGTGAGCAGAGAGAATTTTGTACTCATAGCTTGCTCCCTTCTCCTCCAGCCTGCGCAGGACTTTGTCTGCAATCGCTTGGTCTGATTTGGACCCGGAGATCACTGCAATATCCACCATTTAAGAATCCCTCAAAATGCATTAAAAAATTTAGAATTATTGATCAGAATATCATTGGTCCTCTAATTTTATCCTTGATTTCGTCCGTGCATATCATGCTGCTTTTGCACGCTCATGCGAATCAAAATCTCAAAAATATCCCGGACGGCTCCGGCATCCAGGTTCAGCTCCGTAGCCAGGTCGGTAGCCTTTCCCAGGACCTGCTTTTCCCGCTCCGGATCGCTTATCGGCCTGTTTTCAGCCCTCTTGGCCTCGAAGATTTTTTTGGATACTTCAATGCGCTGATCGATGAGCTTTATGATCTTCTCATCGATCTCCTCGATCTCTTTGCGGTGTTCAGCCAGAACCATTTTTACTGCCTTCTTCCCTTGGATGCGCCCTTATTGTTCGCTTTAGTTCTTATGATTCTTCCGCCCAGGATTTTCCAGGCATCCTCCAGATCATCTGCGCTCGCCCTGCCCAGGAGCGCCGCATAAGCAGGCCCTGTGCCGGACAGGCTCACGCCCTGCACGCCCGCCTGCAAGGCCAGGAGCAGCGGCTCCGCCGGAAGGCCGAGCGCCCCGCAGTAGGCAAAGCCGTTCAATGTCATGGCCCGGCCCCAGTCGCCGCGCATGGCCAATTCGAAAACGACATCGGCCAGAGGCGCAATCAGCCTGGATCGCTCGACGTTCGTGTCGCGGGAGAACAGCTTTTTGTCCGGCACAAGGAGCATTACGTCTCCGCATAGCTCCTCATGCTTCAGGAGCGCCATCTCGCGGTTGTCCGTGACCACAGCGCCGCCGAGCATGGAGGCCAGGGCGTCATCCAGCGCGCCGGTGATGGTCACGCCCGCCTCGCGAGCCGCCTGCACGCCGATCTTCGCCGCCTCGATCCTGTCCAGATCCTCATCAAGGGCGTCCAGAGTTGCCAAAACGACGGCGTTGGCCGCAGTGCTGCTGCTCTTCAGGCCGCCGGCCACGGGAATCTCGCTTTGGGTTCTCACCGTCGCGCCGTATTTGCAGCCAAACCTCTCCAGCACCAACTGCGCGCAGCGCTCGATGAGCCGGGTGTCCATGCCCGGAACATCGCCCTTGATGCACCCCGATCTGTTCAGCTCCACCTCGGCGGTGGTCTTCAGCTCAATGCCGAAGGCCGAGCCCTTCCAATTGGCCACGGCGTTGAGGATGGTGGCAGCCCCGTTTGCCCATGCATATCCTTTCACAGGTATTCTCCCGAATCTCGCCTTTCTATTGTCTCGCCGTTCTCATGCCTCACAGCTTTCGCGTCTCATCAAATTCATGTCTCGCCTTGATCTTTAGCCGATCTCCATCTCAAAGATCTTCTTGAGCTTGCATAGCTCCGCCACCACATCTTCCTTGCCCTCGCGAGTGTACTTGGCCATCAATTTGTTGAGATACTCCATCTCGGTGAGGGTGGAGACGAAGATGGGCTGGAAGTTTCCCAGCTCAAAAAGCGGCAAAACCTGCACTCCGCCCTTGTTTGTTCCTTCCTCCAGCCCTTTTACGACGACGATGAATGTGAAGTTCTTGTAGCCCAGGCCCCGCGCAATGTTCTTGGCAAAGCTGTTCATCTGCTGCACCCGGCGTGAGGAGAGGTCTTTGTAGGCCGCCACGGAATCTTTGTACTCCACGAACATAACGGAGTCGTCGGACCAGAGCAGAGCATCATACTCCACCACGGCGATGGAGTTCTTCTGGGCAACCACGTTGAAGAGGACGCCGCGACACCAGTTTATGTTGAGATGCAGCCTGAAATCCGCCTCCGTCAAGGGCGTATTCCTGGGCTTCAGAACATATGGATCGCTGGACAGTTCGATCATATGCCGCTCTTCTAGGCTCCTCTCCTCTAAAAGGATTTTTCCAAAGCAGCAAATATAATAAGCACAGGAAGAATTAGAATAATAAACATATAAATAATATTTGTGATATAGTATTAATAATCAAAATATTATATTCAAAGTAATATATTTATCTGGCCAAAGCATTTGGTCATTTGGTTTTAGCCTTTTGCCAGGTTCATAACCAGGTCGAATATGGTGGAGGGCCTCGCCAGCGCGACCTTCGCTCCCGAATAGGCTGCTTTCTTCAGAAGAGATCCGTCAGAGATAAGGTTTTTTCCGGACAGGCTCCGGCAGAGGCGGTCGACCTCATCATCCTTCAAGCCCTGCAATGTTTCCAGGGCTGCTCTTCCCATGCGGTACTCCCAGAAGAACTCCGAGTTCCACTGCCGCTCGTAGTCGGAGAGCGAACGGCAGGACACATCGCCTTCCGCCGTCGCTTCCGCCGCTACTGTGCCGCAGATGGTGCCCGCCCTCATGCCGTAGGCGAGGCCGCTCTGGCCCGCCGCCCCGCCTGTTACCATAAATGAATCGGCAACGATTTCGCCCGGCAGAACGCAGATGGGATCGCCTCCGCGCTTGACGGACAGGATTTTCATATCCTCGATGTCCCTGTACTCCCCGGCCTTGTATGCCTTGAATTTCTGCAGGAAGGAGCGGAAGAACGACTGCACATTCTGTCCGTGGCCGCGCACAAAGACGCCGAGCGTCGCACGCTCGCCGCCCGCGGGCGAGAATGTGGCCTTCCAGCCGGGAGCCATGCTGCCGATCCAGTACTGGAAGAACATTTCATCCCCGAGGCCGGGATGCTCGACCTCGGCCTCCATAGCCCAGGCGATGTCCTCAGGATGGCGCACAGGCTGCAAGCCGGCCCGGCGGGCAGGAACTGCTTTGATGCCGGAAGCGTCGACGACAACCCTGGCATCGATCTCCTCCGCGCCGGAGCCGGTCGTTACCGTCCTTCGGCTGCCGTCCAGCCTGGCGCTCTGTGCCTCGCCGGAGAGAAGCATAACCCCGGCCTTCTCGGCTAAGCCGCAGTAGTGCCGGTCAAACTTCTGCCGGTCGATGAAGTATCCGCTCGCCGGGACGGTAACGCCGTGCCCTGCCGGGCTGATGATGCGCATCCCTTCCAATTCCTTTTGTACGTAGCAGTCATCGATCTGCACCCCTGCGCGTGCAGCCATGCCTTCGAAAAGGGTGTTTGCGGTATGCGTTGGTTGATCCAGGTCCCTATCCATCAAGATCACGCCGGCACCTCCCTTCGCTGCCGCAGTAGCGGCGCACAGTCCCGCGGCGGAAGCTCCTATCACCAGCACATCGCACTTCATGGACGCAAGAGAAGTAAGCCGGATGAGATGAACCTTTCCGGCAGGCAAACGTCCTTTTAACGTCCTTTGGCCGCCGGGTCCCGAGAGGTGCATTGCCGGAACTAAATTGGCAAATCACTGATGCATGGGTGCATGTTATAAACAATTCATAAAAATAGCTGCATCCATAAATGGATCGGTTCGTCGAAAGCCCCGTTTGTGATCAAATTTATAAACACAAAGTACATCCAACCAGGTCAAGACAGCGCGTAAGGCCGCCAGCGAAAAGCAAATGAAAGTAGAGAACTTAGAAAACAAAATATAAATATAACGCTATGTCTTACTAAACTGTATCGGTCAGGATTGGAGGAGATCTATGGATTACGTCAGGGTGGGTGGAGTCTGTCTGCTTCTCATGGTTTTAGCTGCGGCTCTGCCAATGGAGGTATTGGCTCAAACCCCGGATGCTGCGGATAGTTCCGGCACCGGGGCAAACGCTAATTCTGCAGGAGGAGCGTCATCAGTTATCAGTCAAAGCTTGCTCTCCGGGAGCAGTGCTCAAGGAGAGACGATCTCAGCGGAAAAGCTGGCAAAACGCAGCAGCGGGCTGAAGCCCCTGGCATCGTCGAAGAGCACCGCTGCAAGCAGCAGCACTCCGGCAAATACACAAAGCGAAACCGCTTCCGTGCCGGAGAATACGGCTAAATCAACCGCAAGCGAGACAACCGCCGCTGCCGATGCGACCAGCACGACAACAACCGAGACTGCCGCGGCTTCCGAGGCGGAAACAAGCGACAAGAGCGCATCGGCTGAGAGCCAAACTGCAAGCCAGACTGCAACCGAGACTGCAAGCCAGACAACGGAAGAGAGCGCCCGGACGGAAACCTCAACCGAAACGGCCACGGAGAGCACAGCCATAGCTTCGGAGAGCAAAGCCGAGTCTTCTGCAGCCACTGCAGATAGCGCTGCCGAAGCCGTCACGTCTTCGGAAAATCTGACCGCAACATCGTCAGAGAGCAATGCAACTGCAGAGTCTGTATCCCAAAATGAATCCGAGAGCACATCGGAATCCAAATCGTCCGAGTCCGAGTCTTCAGTAGATGCTGAAAATAATACCGACAGAATCTGGCGCGAGGGCATAAGCCCGTCGACATACACCTGGACGCCGCAGAGCTTTTCCGGATTTTTCTATGATATGAAGAACGACGTAGGAACTGAGAGGCTTACCATTAAACTGCAGGGCGACAGCAGATCTATCGAATCCGGGGATCTTATCTACAGCACAAGTGCTCAGGATACGGAATTCGAATTCGATGACTGGGGAAATTACCAGGTTATGGGCTTCATGGCTGACAAGTATTTTGCCGGCTACAGGATAAATGATCTTTTCAGTGAGGATCGAAGCCTGATAAACGACAACCAGTTGAGAAAAGTGCTGATAGATAGCGACGAAGAGAGCACCATCACCACCGGCTCGGTTCTGCCCTTGGAAGAAGGCTACGAATTGCTCATCAAGCAAATCGATATCGATGGGAATAAGGTCTATTTGGCTCTGGCCAAAGACGGCGAAGAAGTCGACAGCAAAGTGGTTTCTCCTGATAACCTGAAAAGCGCTACCTACAAGTACGAGGTAGAGATCAGCGGAGAAGACACGCCGATAGTCATGGCCCATATCTCCAATGTCTTTGCCAGCACCGAGTCCGCCCTTGTGACCGTGGACGGCCTATTCCAGATTTCCGATGAATACGTCTCCGTCGAGGACGGCGATGATTACGATAAAATGAAGGTGTCGTCTGTCTCCGACCAAGGCGTAGAAATGGAAAACGATGATTCCTTAACGCTGCGCAAGGGAAGCACGGCAAAGATCTTCGGCAATGTCGGATTCGAGGTTGCCGATGCAGACGAGGTTCGTTTTGCTCCGGTAGTGCAAAGGACAGGAACCTATGACGTAAGAGGATCGGTGATCAACCCCTCCAAGACCAGCGATTTTACCTGGACGCCCTACAACTTCGAGGGATTTTACTATGACATCGATGATGATGTGGGAACGGAGTCTCTGCAGGCAAAGATCAGCGGCGGAACGAAGATCGAAGAGAAGGATTTGATCTACGAGACCAGTCCCCAATCGGTCAAGTTTGAGTTCAGTGATTGGGGCAGGTACGATGTCATCGGTTTCATGGCTGACAAGTACTTTGCCGGTTACAACAACGAGACCAAATTCACCGACGAGGCCAGCTCCATCAATGAAGGTGAGTTGAGAAAAGTCTTGATCGATAACGATGATAGCCAAACCATCGCCAGCGGATCGGCTCTCTCTTTGGAGGAGGGCTATGAACTGCGCATCAAGCAGGTTGATCTCAATGGAAATAAGGTCTATTTCGCCCTGGCCAAAGACGGTGAAGAGGTCGACAGCAAGGTCGTAACACCATCCTCCGATCCGGGAGACAAAGCATCCAACTACATGTATAAGGTGGATATCGGCTCCGAGAAAGATGTTCCTATCATCACCGCTCACGTGGAGAGCGTCTTCCGCAGCACTGAGTCGGATCTGGCCACGGTGGACGGAATATTCCAGATTTCCGACAGCGCTGAGTCTGTGGAAGAAGGAGAGGTCCACGGCAAGATGAAGGTCGAGTCGCTGGGCGATAGCGGCATAACCATGCGCAACGACGGGACCATAAGCCTCAGTCGGGACAGGACCATCGAGATAATGGAGAATCTAAAGATACAGGTTGCCGACAACGCAGATAGATTGATGGCACCGATTGCCACCAGGACGGGAGAAGGCAAGGAACTGACGATCAGCGTTCCCGCAGGCGTCATCAACAAGGCGGTCTCGATGAGCACCAAGTCAGGAACCGAGACCTTGAGCGGCGTGCAGATCTCAGTCGATGGCAACAGCATTGGAACTACCGACATCACTGGGTCCATCAGCTACACCCCCAAGAGCACCGGCACCTTTGATGTCGTTGCCAAGAGGAGCGGCTACGACGATGCCAAGGGCAGCCTGGTAGTCAGAACCGCGTCCGAGGCGGCGACCTATGCCGCGGTCGAGTCGGCCAACGAAACCCTGGCAAACCAGTTGACTCTCAACGCTCCATCGGAAGTTGCCAAAGGAGAGAATTTCCTGATAACCGTCGTGGAAGGCATAAACCAGACGCCCGTGGAAGGCGCTGACATATTCTTCAATGACGAGAGCATCGGAAACACCAGCGACCAGGGAATGCTCACCTATTCCGCCAATGCCACAGGCGAGTACAATCTGTTGGCCCAAAAAGATGGATACAAGGATGCTACCAGAAAGATCCTTGTGACCTCGTCTCTGAAGGTCTTGAGCCTGAATGTTCCGGAAAAGGCGAGCGCAGGCCAGGATCTGAAGATAGCGGCGACCATCAAGAACACCGGAAAGGAAGATGATTCCCGCAAGTTTGAACTGAAGGTGAACGACAGCGTGGTAGACAGCAAGAACCTGACCGTCAAGTCGGGCGAAAATGCCACGGCGAGCTTCAGCTACAAGCCCAAGGACCCGGGACTCTACAGGTTCAGCCTGGATGACCAGACCAAGACGGTGAATGTCGAGAAGGCTCAGAACAGCAACTGGCTGATTGCCTTGCTCATCATACTGCTCATCGCCTGTGGTGCCGGGTTCTACCTGTATCGCACGGGCGAGCTGGACAAGCTCAAGAAGCAACTGCAAGGGCGCATGTGAGCCCTTGTCTTTCTTTTTTAATTTTTATTATTTCACAAAATTGGAAATGTCTTTATCCGAAAATTTTGAGTTTAGAAAAATTGAGTTAAAAAATAAGTTTAAAAAATAAGTTTAAAAAATAAGTTTAAAAAATAAGTTTAAAAAATAAGTTTAAAAAATAAGTTTAAAAAAATGAGTTAGTTTAAATGGCAATGGGCCGGTTTACAATTATGACCCGCGTTGTGACCACTCCCGCCCCCTAAAGGGAGGGGTCTTCTGCCTGCTTTTCTATAACTTGCGACCTGGAATTCATTTTTTTGATAATGTATTTATTT
>Ga0310040_1002895_pt1 | contig 10316 bp, 9 predicted proteins | sample EPASupsiteHSE623_FD_200237 | JGI IMG/M metagenome (GOLD analysis project Ga0310040, IMG submission 200237) | Bioremediated contaminated groundwater from EPA Superfund site, New Mexico - Sample HSE6-23 (v2) (version 2) | ecosystem: Environmental > Aquatic > Deep subsurface > Groundwater >... | reverse complement strand
TATCCGGGCTTATGCTCAGGATTTGGGCCTTGCCGGTCAGGACATCCTTCAAGATGACGTTCTTGAGGGACTCCATGCCTGCATTGATAACGCGGATGGTATAGGTGATATTCTCGCCGCGATGGGCGAAGGAATAAATACTGTAAGTGCGTAAGGATAACTTATGCCACCTGCAGGTTATGAGGGCCGAGCCCTAATGATCTATTTTAGCTCCAAGAAAGAATTGAACGACCTCATAGATGCTGCTAGCAAAGCCAGAGTCTCATCTTCCTTGTTCGCCCAGGAAATGATCCGCCTAGGCATGGCCCAACCCAAATCCCCCCGGGGGGATCCGGAAGGATCTGCCCAGGCACGGGAGGAGATATCCCGGCTCCGGAGGGAGTTGAAGGAGAAGAATGCCCTCATGGAGAAAATGGAATCAGAAATCTTCGCCCTTCGACATCAGGGATTTGCCACTGATAGATTGGTTGGGCAGCTGGATCTGTCCAACGATCTCATCGAGTTCCTGCAGACTGGCAAGACCTACCGGTCGAATGAGATCATGAAGGCTCTTGGAATAGACGCCAAGAACATTGACGCGATAAAGGCTCTGGCTGGCCAGCTCCACGCCCTCGAGGACCTCAAGCTCCTCGAGGAGAGCCAAAGAGGCTGGAAGTGGGTTGGATGAATGATCTCAAGGCTGCATACCTGGCCGACCTGCATCTGCGCAAGATGTCCCCCAGCACCATCCAAGCATGTGGATATAGGATCGATGCTTATCTCAGGTGGTGCGATGAGAGGGCCCTGGATCCCTACCGGGCCGGGAGAGAGGATCTCCTAGCCTATCTAGAGCATCGTGGTGAGCAGAAATCGGCTTCGCTAAAAAAGGACTTTTCCGCCCTGGCCACCTTCTATGAGCTTCTGGAAGAGCAGGGAAAGAGCAGCTCCGCTGGCCAGGTAAGGAGCATTCAAAAAAAGTACCTTCGCGGCCACAGGTCCGATGCCGAGCAGAGGCAGATCATCAGCATCCGGCAGATGGCCGAGATGGTAGCCAACACCGTAAAGACCAGGGACCGGGCGATCCTGTTAGTTCTAGCGAAGACAGGGATCAGGCGAGGCGAACTATTAAGCCTAGACGTTTCGGACGTGGATCTGCAGGGCATGAGCATGCGACTCAAGCCCACGGCCAAAAGGAGCAACCGCACGGTATTCTTAGACCACGAAACCCATGAGGCCCTGCGAAGGTGGCTGAAGATCCGGGAAGGTATGGAAAGCAGCGAGAAGGCGCTATTCCTGTCTTCAAATGGTGATAGGCTCTCAAAGCGCAGTATGCAGGCCTTGATGGTGGGGGCCGCCAAGCGTGTAGGCCTGCATACCCCTGGAGCTCCGCTTGAGCAACGATTTGGAGCGCACTGTTGCAGGCACTGGTTTACGACTCACCTTCTCCGCGCCGGCATGAGGCGAGAGTACGTGCAATGGCTCAGGGGTGATGCGATCAAGGAGGCTGTCGATATCTATTACCACATTGATCCCGAAGATGTGCGCAAGAGCTACCTGGCATATATCCCGCAGCTCGGAGTTTGAGCAGATTCAGGGGCGGCAGGCTCGCGCCTGCGGGAGTGGCTCTGGTCGCCCTGGGAGTGTATCCCATATCCCGCAGGTCCGCTTCCAAAAAAATTCAACTATTTTTCCAGATATCGATTCTTGAAATTGAAATTTGAAATATTAATGATATCTAGAATTTAAATAGATGAAAATTTTCATTTACGTGATTTGCATAAGATTCAATGAATACCTTTGGAGGGGGGTAAGGGATTGACGGCGAATAATTTACTCAATAATTCGTGAAATACATCGGTTTATACGCGGTTCAATCGAATAATTCCATTTTGGATATAATTTATGCAAATTAATTTTTAGTCGTGCCATATCTTGATCCAAAATCTTCTTCCCGGTTTCATAGTCATTTTCATCTAATCGAGCCTCTACTCGAAGTCCTTTCTTTGTCTTGGTTGAACCGATTAGCTTGATAATAATCTCATAGCTGGCCAACGGTTTTCCTCGCCAATTCATGCTTATGAATGAGAACATGCAATGCTCAATCTTATTCCATTTGCTTGTGCCCGGCGGAAAATGACAGACTGTTATTGCTATTCCAATTTCGTCCGCCAAATCCTGCAAGAAGTATTTCCAGCTTCTGTTTCGGCTTCCATTGCTTCCCCCACCATCAGCACAGATGAGCAAATTCTTGCATTTCGCATAATGATATTTTCCAATTAAATTCCACCATTGCCGAATGCTTTCAACGGCAAATTCTGCCGTGTTATGGCTCTTGCCCACATTAACTAATCCATCATTTCTTTTAGGGTCGTAAATTCCATAAGGAATCGCGGCACCGATTGCTAATGATGGGAAATCATATACATTTACCATTTCTGGATTGCCTTTTTGTCTCCAAGTCCTTCCCGAGTTCTTAAAATTACCAATATTCTCTTTCTTCTTTGCGTCTACTGAAATTACCGGATCGCCCTCTTCTATGAATTTGGCTGCTTGCATATTAATATAATGAAACTGACTATCTCTCTCAGGAACTGATTTACCCTCTACTGTTTTTTTATTGGCTTGAAGTGAATAGCCATCTTCTTTCAAGAGGCGTCTCACTGTATCGTGGCTCACATCATGCCCTTTTAATTGTAGCTCCTCGGCTATGGCATAGGTTGATTTATACGTCCATTTTAGAAGACTCATTGGATCGCCTGCCGTGCTTTCCTTCATGATATCCTCAAGGTGGTTTATCAGAGTTGGGTCCTTGTTTTCGGCCTTCTTCCGCCCACCACCTGGCTTACGGAGTCTCTCTGGCTGCTCCAATTCACTTTCATTCTCAAGCTCTCGAATGCCCTTATCAATGGTCTTTCGGGAAAAACCTGTTATAGCAGAGACTTTTGAGATACCACCCCAACCGATCTCAAGAGCTTTAGCTGCGGCAAATCGCCTTGCTTGAATGGGGTCTGCACCAGAGAGCGCTTTTAAAAATGGTTTGTAATTTGCGTTGTCTTTCATAATTATATATACAACGTTCTACAATATAAAACTTGTGTATTTTATTTTACGTCAACGACTAAGCACGGGTTTCGGGGTGCGAAAAGGCGAAGAAAAGGCCTGTGTGAGAAAATCATAATATCCGCAGACTTTATGTAAATTACTAGTAAGCTTTGAATATACCTATCTTAAAGCAAAAATTTATTAGGTCGAGATGCAGCCTTAATTTAAGAATTAAAAAAATTGATGGAAGAATTGTGTGATCATTCCATCGAGAGAAGGAAGGAATATGAGAAAAAGTCATAAAGTTCTGCTGGGATATGTGTTAGCTCTTGCACTTATTTATTCTTTGAGCATCACTGCCATATCGCAGTCTCAGACCACGAATGCAGATCTGGTATTGCTCAATGGGACTGTTTATACAGTGAATAAGATGGTCGATTGGGATAAGCAGCCACAACAAGCCATAGCCATCGCTGGAAAAAATATCATCTATGTAGGCAACAACTCAGGCGCTCAGGGCTTCATAGATCCAAAGACCCGCATAGTAGACCTTGAAGGCAAGATGGTCTTGCCGGGATTCATCGAGGCCCACTTCCATCCGAGCGGTGCAGCCCTTATGTTGTCCGGAGTGAGCCTTTTCAAAGCCACGACCCGCGATGGATATCTAAAGCTGGTAAAGGATTATTCATTGAGTAATCCAAATGCTACAATCATCCGCGGCTTTGGATGGAACTATCCTGCATTTGGTCCCAAGGGGCCTACTAAAGAACTTCTTGATTCCGTTGTACCCGACAAGCCTGTGATTCTCTTCGCATTGGATGGCCATTCCGCCTGGGTTAATTCCAAGGCCCTGGAGAAGGCCAACGTCACCAATAAGACACCAGATCCAGCGGGCGGCGTTATCGAGCGCGGCTCTAATGGAAACCCCTCTGGAACCTTGAGAGAATTATCTGCAGAGTTCCTGGTCATATCCAAGCTTCCATCCTGGACTAAAGAAGAGCTTATGCAAGGCATGATGAGACTATTGGATGCATCCAAAGGATTCGGGATCACCACCGCCCATGATTCAGGTGTCTTTAATGAAAATGTGATGGAGGCGTATTCCTATCTGGATAAAGAAGGGAAGCTGGATGTGAGAATCAGGGGAGAGCAAGTCCTCGATCCTAACCTGGGCGTGAAGCAGATCCCAGCTCTGGTTGAGGAGAGAGACAACTATTCTTCAGGCCTGGTGCAGATGAAAACTGCTAAGCTGTTCATAGACGGGGTCGTCGAAGGACACACCGCCCTGCTTCTGGAGCCTTATATAGATAAGCCTGGATTCAAGTCGGCTCCTATCTGGAAGCCTGAGGCCTTCAATGACACCATTGTCGCTTTAGATAAAGCTGGATTCCAGATTGAAGTACATGCCATCGGAGATGGCGCAGTTCGCATGGCACTGGATGCATACCAGAGGGCCCAAGAAATGAATGGTAAGAGGGACTCCAGGCATAAGATAGCTCACGTTGTCCTGGTATCGGCTCAGGACATGCCGCGCTTTAAATCACTGGGCGTCATTCCAGTGCCTTCGCCCAACTGGTTCTACTATGAAGCGACCTTTGAGAAAAATAATCTCGCTTACCTTGGGCCTGAGAGGGCTGAGCACATGATGCCCATGAAAAGTTTCATTGATAACGGAGTCATGGTTGCAATTGGAACCGATTTTCCTGCATGTGGGGACTATCCAACCATGAATCCACTGGATGAGATCAAGACCGGAATGACCAGGCTTCCTCTTCCACCAGACAGCAACATCACCAAGGTGTACTGGCCTGAGGAGATGGTCGATCTCAAGACCATGATAGAATGCGCCACAATAAACGGGGCCTATGCAGGCTTCATGGAGAACGAGACAGGGTCTTTGGAGGTCGGCAAGCTGGCCAATCTGATAGTGCTCAATAAAGACCTCTTCAAGATGCCGCCTGAGGAGATCAACAAAGCTGAGGTGTTGACAACTATACTGGAGGGGCGAGAGGTCTTCGGGGCCTTCAAGGATAATAAGACAATATCTTTGGATGCTGACGAGCTGACGGCCTTGTCCAAGCTCTATGATGATCTATTCAAGGATGCGGCTCCGGAGGATGTCGAGCAAGCCGATGGATTGTTAGCTGTATTGGATGGCGGAGGATCAATTTATAAAAATAACACCCTTAAACGATTATCATAAACTCTTAATGTACGGGGGAGCTGAACTCTCACGTACCTCTTTTTGCATCAAATAGCTGTCTACCGGCCTAGCTATCTGCACTATTGCATTAGGGGTTGGTGTTAATAGAAAATCGCGATCAATGAACCAAAATCTTTGCTGCAATAACCCTTCATGAAACAGTACCACATCAGGATCGACCCAATTGAACATTTTGCAGTCTTGATACAAGTGAACCATTACGGCCTTCATCCTTCTTGCACTCTGCCACCGTGTTGTGCGCGAGGGGCCCTTTGATTCCCAAGGACATTCGCGTTTCTCGCCTTGCCAGGCAACTATCCAGATAAGCAAAGTCTGATTCCCTTCATCTGATATTAGCTTAATCCATTTGCCAACTGCACAGGTCATCCTGCCGGGGCTGATCGTTCAAGCTGCAGCTTCAGCCAGAATTCTCTCTGCCCTTCTATGAAGATCTCGCAGGCTCTGATAGAGGTCATGGGTGGAAGCTTGTCGCTTCATTCGTTACTCTAAAGAAGCATTACAACTATTACGCAATAATTATAAGAGATCTGACACTAGAAAGAGTCGGAGGCAATGAGGCAAAACCCATGAAGAACGCAAAAATGATCTCATCACAACAATTTTTACCGACAATGACCAAAGATTATAGTCGGATTTCTGATACGGCCCGTGCCGTGAATGCAGAGTTGATGCCCAGGATGGCGTCTTACATTCGACGTATATCACCGCAGATCGCCGCCATGAACGATGATGAGGCGTTTGTGATCGCTGATTACGGCGCTGCAGACGGCGTGAATTCGAGCAAGTTATTTGAAGCAATTATCCGCCAGATTCACGAGGTGAATCCAACGCTGACCATCAAATTAGTCTATATTGATCTTGCGGATCCAGCAAATTTCGAGACATTCTGGGCAACCTCGATATTGGCAAAATTAAAGCACGTAGAGACCCAATACATTCAACGGTCTTTCTACGAACCATTCCCGGAGATAGCAGGCAAACTCCGGATCGGTTTCTCCTCCACTGTGCTGCACTGGCTGAATACAAAAACGGTTGGGCCTGATTTTTTTCAGCATCCTCTCTGCATACAGCCCAACCAGTTGTCTGATCCGGAACGCAGAAAATTTGCGGAAAAATGGAAAGAGGACTTGTGTTCGTTTATGCAAGAATGCTCGGTGTCGCTGGTCGAGGGCGGAGCATTGTTTTTTGCCAACCTCACTGATCTGGGGGGCGACCGGTGGCCAGCGTCTGCGGGTTATGACAACCTCAGAGACATTTGCAGAGAATTATACGAGGAGAAAAAGCTTTCAGAAGCAGAGCTAAACGCTATTTTCATACCGGATTACTTTGCCACACCTAATGAAATGTCACGTTTACTTGATGAAGACGATCTTGGGTGTTTTGCCGTCAATGCCTGTGACCCCCTGACTGTCCCGTGCGCCTATTTCACCAAAGCACATGACAGGCTGGACGATCCATTGGAGCGGTCCAAGCTTGCCGCTACTCTGGCCCATGTGGTCAGGGCCTGGAGCGAATCGTCGATGCGTATCGGACTTTGCGCGGACAATAAAGATCTGATCGAAGACATTTATCGACGGCTGCACGATAAGTTCTGCGAAAAGCCCGAGGGCTTGCCTTATCAATATTGCCTGCTCGAACTGGAAAGGAGACATGAGGAGAAAATGCTAAAATCTGACTGACCTTTCCTCATTTCATCCCAGGTCCCTCAGCCTTCATCCTCCCGGCTCGCAGCAGGGCATCCTCGCGAGATAATTTCTCGCAGCTCCCAAGATGGACATTTCGCACTTTTCCACCCTCACGCCAGGAGAACATCCTGTCGACATACTCTCCAGGCACATTTTTTCGTGCCCGCTTCAATACACACAAATGATGATTCGCCATTCTGGCCACGCAAGAGCGGCACAATGGCCTTCTATTTAGAAGCACTTGTTTTTCAAGACATTTCGCCTGCAAGGAAATTCAATAAACTTGACCGTATATATGCCTCTCGCCTATGGTTCGGGCTGGCTTTGAGGTATATGCCTGTGGTTGCAAGAGACGAATGCCCGAGCTGGTCTTGAAGATCACCCACCGGCACGCCGCTGTCAAGACTCCAGACTGCAAAGCTGTGCCTTAGCAAGTGAGGATGCACACGGTGTCGGCTCTTGCCCGCTTTGTCCAGGCGCTTGACTTCCTGCAGGCCAGCTCGAGTGGCAATGCCATCGAGAATATTTTGGACCTGTCGCGAGGTTATATGACCATTCAGACGGCTTGGGAACAACCAACCCTTAGTGCGCCCAGCGAGCTGCTTGGTGACGGCATCTAATACTTGTGGCAACAAGACTACGGTGCGAGGTTTTTTGAACTTGGCATTCGAGGCCTGGACATGCAGGTATCCTTTGAGAAAATCGATGTCCTCTGCAATGATTTGAGTCATCTCACCCACACGCAGGCCTGCTCCGGCCAATAGAAGCAACATGCACCGCTCCCTATTATTTCTCGCAGCCTTCAGCAGAGTATTAAACTCTGCCGGGTTGAGAAATTTCTCAGGCTCCATGTCTGCCATAATGGGGCTCTTTCTATTTCAGATTTCTGATTTGGAGAGAACTCAGAAATCACTGCTTCTGCAATGGCTGCACGCAGCTTATTATGTTTTTCAAGCTTGTCTAGTGCAAAATTTTTGGTAATCAAAGTTAATATATTATCTGGGTTTAGTGCCAAAGACTTATCACAGCATCGTATCGCCATTTTATACATCCCCATGGCGCATAATACGTCCGCTTTCGCTGCCCAAGCTTCCCAATCATTATGATTCTTTTCTAATTCCGTTTCTATAGCAACTAACTTATTATCTGCCTCTGCGAGATCTGACATAGACTTAGTGGCATATCCTGTGTTTATATATATGTTTTTGGACTTCCATTTAAAATGTCCTCATAATTTTGAGTTTCATCCAAACCATCAAGATATTTGTTTTATATTCGAATAGAGGCATGAAAAGCGAAGACTGCCCAATATATTCGGGATATGTTAGACTATTTAATCAGATTTAGTAATAGAATATCTTTGCGAAGGATAAGGGCCTCCGTTCCGGAATGGGATCAACTCTCACGCACCCAAAAACGGCCTTTTAATCTCAAAAGTTTTTACTCCTGTTAGATGCTGAGGTAAACTGATTTTGATTTGATTATTAGTTAAAATGAATTGAAAGAATTAAAATTCTAATTTGTGATATATGTGGATTATTTTGCATGCTAATGTCAGATCATCAAGGGTTATGATGAACTGCTGGCGACTGATACTGATTATAATTTCTGAGTTCTCTCCAAGTCAGAAGGATGTACATTTGCCAGCGTCTTGGCTTGATTAGAAAAAAAGGGGCCAACGGAACTGATGGACAGAAAGATATGGGCCGAGAGTGAAGTCGACAAGAGCATCGCATTTCATTTCGCACTTCGGGCTGAATAGACCTCAAGGACCCGAATGATACTTTTTTGCCTTTTCTCGCTCAGAAGATATTCAAAAGACTCTGACCAAGATTTGTGCATGCCTCCAGCTGGAAGTAACACAATTGGGCAAAATGTATTCAAACGTGCCTTGTTCCCTTTCATGATGCACTCATCAGCCATCTACAGGAGTCAAATCAAATGAAAATCTATTTTTAGACGCCGATCTTCGTATTCCAAGTATAAGTCTCTGAATCATGGGTATTTGCCAAGAAACGGCCAAGTCAAATTCCGGTTATCAATCTAATCTCATTTCCATTTCTCGCAAATATCTATAAATATTTTGCAGCAATTCCTTGCAGAAAAAGAAAATAGTATTATATTTGAGTAATCGACTATTGATTAAGAATGATGTAGCAGGAGAATATGCAACATGAGACTGCCGGTTGAGAATGAGTCAGAAATGGAAGAATCTAAGGAGGATGGCAGCAAGAGATTTATTGATAAGGTCGTTAAGGCTAATCGGGGATTATTTATATTGTCATCTCTCATGGATGCGAAAATGTGCGGTTATGACATCATCCGAGCGATCTTCCTGAAATATGATGTCTTTCTAAATCAAGGAAGCGTGTATCCAATTTTGTATACCCTAGAAGAAGAAGGCATCCTCCAGGCAGAATATAGCGAGGAAGATATGAGGACCAAGAAATATGGCTTCACTCCTATGGGCAAAGAGATTGGCCAAAAAGAGACAGAAGCATTCATCAAAGCAGTGGATCGTATAAATGTGCTTATTCGGAGAGAAGAAAATGCAGATGGATGCCAATTGCAGCCTGGCGGGAAATCCTGATGCTGAGGTCCCAGCAGTTCGTTAGCACTGAAGGGACCCATCCACAACAGTTCATCTAAGACAGGAGCCAGTATCGAACTGATAACGATCTTTGGCATATCCGACTGGGAACTGGAGGCCGTTTGCATCGCGCGTCCATGAGCGGTATCTCTCTATTCAGGTCGCCTGGATGGCGTCGGGCTGGAGTAATTCCGTGTGCCGGACCGGATCAATGAGGCAGAAGGTTCACCATTTTATTGCCGATTGCAGGGCACTCCCGGCCATGCTATCCGGAATAGTAGCCTACACTAGTGGTCGGGCTTTGTCGAGCCTTGTTTGCAGGTGCCTTTGCCTCCCGAGAAGCTGGTTGCAGGAAGAGGGATCAGCTCAATACGGACCTGAGTAGACGCCCATATCTGGAACGTCTTTGTAGAGATCAATGGAGTCATCACTATCATACTCCGGCGGCACCTGGAACTGCCACTCGCCTATGATCAGTGGGATGCAGATGGCGCAGATGAGATCATAATGGGCCCCGGCCTCCGCATCAAAGCCGATATGGCCCGAGGGCGTCAGGTGGTACTCCGCGATTCCTATATCTCATCAAAAGACTGATTCCTTATGAGGTCTATTGCCTTCTTGCCCAGCTCATAGGATTGCCTGAGAGAAGCAATTCGCTCCAGCATATATTTTGCCTCATCACTGCCTGCCAATATTTCCGATTCGGTTCTGTTCAGAGCCTCGCAAAAGAACTGCATTTCTTTGGCAATGGCGTCCAGCATATTTGTCCTAATGATTTCGGGATCATTAATCGCGG
>Ga0310040_1002894_pt1 | contig 10319 bp, 8 predicted proteins | sample EPASupsiteHSE623_FD_200237 | JGI IMG/M metagenome (GOLD analysis project Ga0310040, IMG submission 200237) | Bioremediated contaminated groundwater from EPA Superfund site, New Mexico - Sample HSE6-23 (v2) (version 2) | ecosystem: Environmental > Aquatic > Deep subsurface > Groundwater >... | reverse complement strand
ATGTGGTGACGAGAACCCGTTCATTTTTTTCGATGCGTTTCGCAATTTCACCATATAAATCATCGATCTGGCCTTTAATGGGCCTTACATCGATTTCCGGATCCAGAAGCCCTGTAGGTCTAATAATTTGCTCGGCAGCCTTTTGGCAGTTTTCATACTCGTAAGGTCCTGGTGTTGCACTGACATATAAAGCGGTTGGAATCAGCGATTCAAACTCTTCAAAATTCAGTGGACGGTTATCCATGGCGGATGGGAGTCTAAAGCCATAATCAACTAAGGACTGCTTACGCGTCTTATCCCCACCATACATGGCACGAATCTGAGGAATACTAACATGTGATTCATCGATTACCAATAAAAAATCGTCCGGGAAATAATCGATAAGCGTATAAGGCCGGCTACCTCTCGACCTACCTGACAACGCCCCAGAGTAGTTTTCAATGCCTTGGCAAAACCCCACCTCACGAAGCATTTCGATGTCATATCGCGTGCGTTGTTCGATGCGCTGTGCTTCAATCAGCTTGTTATGGTCCTTAAAAACCTTGATTTGATCTTCCAGTTCTGCCTCAATCCGTTCAATGGCCAACTCAAGCTTGTCTTTAGGCGTAACGTAGTGAGAGGCAGGATAAATGGTCAAATGCGTTCGATAACCCAGTATTTCACCAGTGAGCGCATTAACTTCTGCGATTCGTTCGATCTCATCGCCAAAGAGTTCGATACGATAAGCGCGTTCAAACTCATATGCCGGCATGACTTCGATAATGTCCCCCCTTACCCTGAAAGTATTTCGGGTGAAGTTAAGGTCATTTCGCATGTATTGGATATCGATGAGTCGCCTTAAAATCTCATCCCTGGATTTGATGATGCCAGGTCTGATAGAGAGTGTCATGGAGGCATAATCAATCGGGTCACCCAAACCGTATATACAGGAAACGGAAGCAACGATGATGACATCTTTACGCTCAAATAACGCCGATGTCGCACTGTGTCTTAGTTTGTCGATTTCTTCGTTGATGGAGGCATCTTTCTCGATATACGTATCGGAGTGGGCCACATAAGCTTCCGGTTGATAATAGTCATAATAGGATACGAAAAACTCCACAGCGTTATCAGGAAAAAATTCTTTGAACTCCGATGCCAGCTGCGCTGCTAACGTTTTATTATGGGCGATGATTAACGTCGGCTTTTGAAGCCGCTCGATGATATTGGCCACTGTAAATGTTTTACCTGAACCTGTAACGCCTAACAGAATATTATGCTTCTCACCATGTTGTATACGATTAACGATTTCATTTATGGCAGCCGGTTGATCACCAGTCGGTTTAAAATCCGATTTTATCACGAATCGATCCATAGTCACCTCCAAACACTTGTTCGCTTTTATTATATTATTTTTGCCACCACACGTCAAATGATAGTTAAAAATAAAGAGACAGACTCATAGAGTCTGCCTATTAGGTTTCATTTGATAAGCCATGTGGTGAGTACCCCCACTACGATGAGTATAAGCCCCAGAATCGATGCTAGAACGGCCAACGCGTCTTGATTGTTGCTTTTAGATTGCATTTGAGGTGGGTTTTGCGTTTCGGATTTCTTAAAGGTCAATTGGTCCGTCAACTTTTTAAGCGCCGTCGATTCCTCGACATATCGTTTCTTATTCATCGCATGCCTCCTTATTGGAGTTTGGTTTTCATGATTTCTAATGCCTTTTGGAGCTGATTATCATCAGCATCTGTAGGCGACTCAAGTTCGTAATACGCCTCGTCCATCTCTATCACCACATTTGGCTCAATTCCAATTCCATGGATGTTCATGCCATCGGGTGTGAAATATTGTGAGGTCGTCAATTTGAATCCAGTGTTTTCATTATAGGGTTTAACGATTTGAACCACGCCTTTTCCAAAAGTGGTTGTGCCGACGATCGTAGCGGCTTCGTGGTCCTTAAGTGCGCCAGTGAGAATTTCGGAAGCGCTGGCTGAGCCACCGTCCACGAGAATGACCAACTGGGTATCGTATTTTTCAGGATCAGAGAAATATTCTTCATCATCGCCATTTCTGCTTTCAGTATAGACGATCAACGCATCGCCCAGTAGCATATCTGCGATTTCAACACACTGGCTTAAATAGCCACCCGGATTCTGTCTCAGATCGACGATAACGCCTTTCGCACCCTCTGCGATAAGTGCTTTTAACCCTTTTTCAAACTCTGCTGCCGATGATTCGTCAAACATGGTCAATCTCAAATAGCCAATCTGATCTTCTAGCATTCTCGTTTTGACGACTTTGATATCGATCCATTCGCGAACGATTTCCACATCGAATTTCTCTTTTTTAGATGGGCGATAAATGGTGAGGGTCACTGGCGTCCCCGGTTCACCTTTGATGGTGGCGATGGCTTCATCCATCACATCCGCATTGACGGTATCGCCATTGACGCCGATGATTAAATCCTTAGCAAGCAAACCTGCACGGTCAGCAGGTGTATCTTCGATAGGAGACACAATTTCAATTTCATTATCCTCGTTCGGCGCTAAGTAAATGCCGATTCCAGGATACTCACCTGAAGATGACTCCATATAATCTTGGAATTCTTCCTCATTCATAAAGACTGAATAAGGGTCTTCCAATACATCGAATATCCCCTTTTTCATCCCTTCAATTAGCTGTTCATCGCTAACTTCTAAATAATAGTTGGTTTTAATATAATTTTTCAGCTCTTCTATTTCGCGGTATTGATCCATCGTCGTTTGATAATCATCTATGGTCGTCTGACTGACGACGACTTTGTCACCTGTTTCCACTTGAAAGATCGTGGTGACGAAGAAGGTCGTCATGGCAGTAATGATCACTAAAAAAACGCATAATAATAGGACGTGTAATTTTTTCACTCAGCACCTCATTTTCCTTTGACATAAGTTAATGGATCCACATAATCGCCGTTCATCCTCACTTCAAAGTGAAGATGCGGTCCGGTGGAATATCCCGTATTTCCTGATAAGGCTATCGTTTCGCCCTTTTTATAGACCTTGCCAACTTCGACGTCGATGACATCCAGATGGGCATAAAGTGTGGTATATCCACCACCATGGTCCATGATGATCGCTTTACCATACCCAGCAAACCAGTTGGCAAAGACTACCGTTCCCGTCTGAGCGGCGACGATAGGGGTTTTTCTAGGTGCTTCAACATCTATCCCCGTATGCATTTTATATTCCTTTGAGATCGGATGAAGCCGATTTCCGAATAGGGAGCTAATGGAGTAATGTCCTGGAACAGGCCACATCATCTCGCCACCGACATAGGTAGCTGCCAGTTCAAGGTTGCGAATATACTCTGTGAGTTGATCCGCTTGTTCCAATAACTCGTCTTCCATTTCGTTCATGGCGGCCTCGTCATTACGCAAGTCCGTTTTATAGGAAATGAGGTTGTTCAGTGCAACACTAAGCTCATCCTGTTTGGAGAGTTTCGAATCCATAAGTATGGATAGCTCGACGCGAATGGCTTCAAGCTCCAGCTTCTTTGCTTCGATCAAATCCCTTTGTTCTTTTAAAAACTGAATCAAATTTTGGTCGTGAACGACGATCATTTGAATCATATCAATCCGAGAAAGTAAATCGGTGAAATCCTCAGCGCCGAAAAGCACTTCTAAGTATCCGATGGAACCTGTCTTGTACATGACGCGGAGGCGATCATTCAACAAATCGTTTTTTTCGGCTATTTTAAGTTCAGCCTGTTTCAGCTCTTCCGTCTTCTCCACGATGGCTTGTTCCGTATCCGCAATCTCTCCCGTCAATCGATCCACTTCCGCTTCAAGTGCGCGAATACTCGTTTGGACATTCTTGATTTTTACGTTTGTGGTGGACTGAAGGTTTTTATTTTGCTCGATGGAAGCATCTAATGCTTTTATTTTTTCGTTAAGTTCATTTAACTCGCGTTCTTTTTTCTTCAGTTCGTCATTCGCAAACGATAAACCTGTTACAACCAGTGTAAAAATCAGGAATACGGCAGTTAGCCTCTTTAAGTTCTTCAACATAACGGCCTCCTATACATTCAGGTATTTGCGCATCGACCAAATACTACCAAGTGCCCCTATACCCGCACCGATTACCACGAATAGGAAAATGACATCCTTCATCAGTGTCTCAGGTGGCACCACATAAGCGGATACCAGCACATAGAAATCAGAATGCATCAGATTAAAGACATAATCATAGGCGAACTTCATAAATGCTGTTGAAATACCAGCACCGATCAATCCTAGAAGCGTCCCCTCCGTTAAGAATGGCCACCGGATAAACCAGTTGGTAGCGCCCACATACTTCATGATGTTGATTTCTCTATATCTCGAGTTTACGGTGAGCTTGATCGTATTATGAATGATAAAGGTCGAAATCGCGATTAAAACGAAGATGACGACGATGCCCGTCTTACGAATGGCTTCAGTGATGGACAGCAATTGTTCGACGATATCTTGGTAGGATTTGACTTCCTCAATACCGGAAAGCGCTTCGATTTGCTCCAGCACCGAACCGCTGTAGTAAATATCCTCCAGGTAAATGATTAAAGAGCTCGGAAGTGGATTGGCCTCAAGTCCCTCTAATAAATACGCGTTATCCTTCCAGGATTCCTTCATTCGTTCAAGCGCATCATTTTTGCTCTCATAGGTGACCGATTGCACGCCATCAATCGCCTCTACAGATTCAAGCAAGGCGCTGATTTCCTCAGCAGTAAGTGTATCCAACAGATACGCCTGAATCGAATCAAATTGATCCTTTGCAGACTGTGCCATGGCATTGATGTTGATGATCAAAGCGAAAATGATACCTAAAATCATCAAAGTCGCTGCCACTGAGGAAATGGAAGCGACGCTCATGAGGCGATTACGCCACAGATTTTTCATGGATTCCTTAAAAATAAAAATTGGTTTAATCGTCATAGCCGTACACCCCTATTTTGTCATCACGCGCAATTTGACCGTTTTCAAGTGCAATAACGCGCTTCTTCATGATGTCGACGATTTCTCTGTCGTGAGTGGCCATGAGAATCGTAGTGCCACGTCGATTAATGGTTCGTAGGACCTTCATAATTTCCCATGAAGTGTCTGGATCGAGGTTACCTGTCGGTTCGTCCGCGATGAGAATCGGTGGGTTGTTGATCATGGAGCGGGCTATGGAAACCCTTTGCTGCTCGCCACCCGATAGCTGGTTGGGGTAGAAATTCCCCTTACCCGTCAAGCCGACCAACGCCAGAATCATGGGCACTTGCTTTCTAATGTTTCTGTGCGGTGTCCCTAGGATTTCCATGGCAAACGCGATGTTTTCATACACCGTTTTGTTAGGTAATAGTCTGAAATCCTGAAAGACAACGCCTACCTTTCTTCTCAAGTAAGGTACGCGTCTCCTGTGTAGCTTAGTGATTTCAAGCTCGTCCACATAAACGTGACCCGACGTGATATCCACTTCTTTTAGCAATGCTTTGATAAATGTCGATTTTCCAGCACCGCTGGGGCCGACGATGAATACAAACTCGCCTTTTTCTATTTTAACGCTGACATTATTCAATGCCGTTACGCCATTATCATATTTTTTACTCACATTATGAAACTCGATCATATAGGTTCTCCCAACACATTTGGCGTCTATGGATTAGTCTTGTTAACGTTTACAGTATGCGCTCGCCTCTTATCATTATAAACTTTTGAAGCCATGCCGTAAACCCTATATCCATTATACCTGTACACTGCCACTAAATTAATAGTATAATTGATTATAATTATTAAATAAATATTACGCAGAGGTGAATGATGATTGACAAAAAGTCTTTAAGAAAGCAAATCATATCCCTTAGAAGTGAAATGGATTCCACTATCCGAAAGCAAGCAGAGAAAGCCATTTATCAAAGGCTATTCGCTTCTGAGCATTTCCAGAACGCACAAACCATCTGTTCCTTCGTTAGTTTTAGGGATGAAATAGAAATGCAACCGATCAATCAAGACATCCTCGATCAAGGAAAAACCTTACTATTACCTTATATCACACCCGAAAAGACCATGGTTTTTCATCTCGTTAAGGATTTAAGTGCCCTTAAAAGAAACCACTATGGCATCCTTGAGCCTGACCCGCTCATCCATCCTTTGTTTGATATACATGCGGTTGATCTCGTTTTGACACCTGGCGTCGCTTTTGATGAGTCTGGCTATCGCGTCGGTTATGGCGCGGGCTTCTATGATCGATTCTTCTCAAAACTAAATAAAGCGATTCCCAGAATAGGAATCGCTTATGAATTACAAGTGGTCACTAACGTGCCCAAGGATGACTACGACCAACCGTTAACGCATTTGATGACGGAGTTTAAAACCAGAACGTTTTAATAATTAGAGTACGCCTTTTCATTTAACGTCATCCGATCCTTTACTCGTCTTTTTAGAAGCTGGTTTAACCGGCTTCTCTTCATTTTTTGAAGCACGCGGTTCACGCGCTAAATGCTGTAACCTTTGATCCACGAGTGCGTAAATCGTCCCCTTTTCAAACGAGCCATCTTTGGTCCTTTTACCTGTTTTACGACCAGTGAGGATCTCTAAGCCTTCATCCACGTGGCTAATCGCCCAGATATGAAACTGATTTTCTCTAACCGCATCGATGATTTCTTGATCAAGCATCAGATTTTTCACATTTTGATGTGGAATTATGACGCCTTGCTCACCATTGAATCCTTTGATTTTACAAACCTTAAAGTAGCCTTCGATTTTCTCGTTTACGCCACCGATGGGTTGAATCGCACCTCTTTGGTTCACAGAGCCCGTAACGGCTATCGACTGATTAATGGGGACCCCCGATAAGTCGCTGATCAAGGCGTACAGCTCAGTGCTCGATGCACTGTCACCGTCAACACCTGAGTACAGCTGTTCAAACACGATACTCGCCGTCAGTGCCAATGGCTTGTCTTGTGCAAACATTCTCCCCAAAAATCCTGTAAGAATCATCACACCTTTATCGTGAATTTTCCCACTGGTTCGCGCTTCTCGCTCGATATTGATAATGCCTTGACGGCCTTGATACGTCGACACGGTGATTTTAGATGGTTTACCAAACGTGTGTAGACCCGTGCCGATAACGGCGAGGCCATTGATTTCACCAACCTTGAATCCAGAACAGTCGATGAGGTAGACACCTTCCCTAAAAAGATCCATGGTGTTTTCTTCATACTTGTTTGCCCGATTTCGTCGCTCATCCAACGCGCGTTTCACATGCTCGCTGGTAACCAGATTTTCTTTATAATAGCTGGCCCAAGCGTCTGCTTCGATAATGACATCGCCTAGTGTTTTCAGATGGGCGGTAAGCTTCGACTGGTCATCTGCCAGTCTGGTTGCATACTCCACTAAAGCGGCGACGGCATCAGGCGTGAAATGGCTTAAGCCTTCCATTTGACATTTGGTGGACACGAACCTGGCGAACTTGTCGATGTTCTCTTTTGAACGCTCCATATCCTCATCAAAATCCGCCATGACCTTAAAGAGCTTCTGGAATTCTTCATCGTAAGCGCTTAGGATCGCATAGGTGTAATAGTCACCGATGATGATGACCTTTACATCGATGGGAATCGGCTCTGGTTTGATGGTTTGAGATACAAGCGCACCAGCAGAGGCTGCTCGACTATCGATGGTCACCGCTTCGTCAAGCAGGCTACGTTTTAAACTTCTCCACGAGTATGGATTACTGAGGATATCTTTTGCTAGAAGGATGAGGTATCCTCCATTTGCACGGTGAAGCGCGCCTGGCTTGATCATGGTAAAGTCGGTCTTCATGACGCCCATCTCATTTTGGTACTCGATGCTTCCTGCTAAATTATAGTAGGTTGGATTTGATTCAAAAACCACTGGGGCACTTTTCATCTCACCATTATCCACAAACAGGTTGATTCGATATCTTTCAAAGAACGCTTCAGGGTTTTTTTGAGCACCTACCAGCATCGCCAGTGGATTCGCTTCCTCATCGTCCTCTTCTTCTTCTTTAAAATACTCTAGATTTTCGACGATATCGTCTTCGAGCAAATCGATGTAGCGCTTGATCTCCTCATTGTCTTTATTCTTTTCCTTTATGCTTTCGAGATGGAACTTCACGAGGTGACGTCCCATCTGTTCGTCTAAACTCTTTAGGCGGTTACGGAGACTCTCTTCCTCCATCCGTAATTTGTTAAACAAATCGATGGTCTCTAAGCTGAGCTTTTGTGAATTTCCCATCAGGGTTTCATAATCCTTTTGGGAAATATTATGATACGATTCCTCGCTCATGGGCTTGCCATCCTTTAATGGGATGCTAACGATGCCCTTTTCCGTCAACGAAAAGAGAAAACCATATTTTTTTCCCAGCTCATTCAGCTTATCCACGATATTGTTTGATTGAAGGTTGTATTCCTCAATCAATTTTTGTTTAGCATTCTCATAATCACGGCTGGAAAAGATTTCGATAATGCCGCGTCTTAAAAAACGGATGGCGCGGTCCACTTGCTTGATGATGTTTTTTCCTTGACCATTGTTCACCTTGATGGCGATGGGATGGTAAGGGTCTTTAAAATTGTTGACATAGAGCCAATCGTTTGGTGCAGGGCGCTTAATCGCCTGCTCTTCTGCAAGCATGTTTACGAAGCTATTTCGACCTGTTCCCCACTGACCCGAAACGTAGATGTTATAACCTTTTTTCGTGACACCTAAACCAAAGGACAACGCTTTTTTAGCGCGCTCTTGACCGATAATGCCCCTTATGGGAACGAGCTCATCAGTGGTCTTAAACTCAAACTGGCTGGCATCACAGCGATTCGTCAATTGCTCTGCGGTAAGTTTCAAATGATCCATGGGAACCTCCAGAAAACTATCTATTTCATCATAATAGTTCTATATGGTACTTTTTTACCCAATTATGCCAAAGTCAAACGATGGATTTTTCTATGTTTTAGAATTTTAAATTTTTAAGTTTATCCCCAAACAGATCAGATAAAGTGGTGTTCTGGACTGGCGCTTCTTCCTCGAAATCATAGACGGCAGAATCTTCCACCTCTTTCGCTGCTTTTAAGCTAAGTGAAAGGCGATTTGCCGCTGAATCGATGTCTAGAATCATAACATTGACTTCATCGCCGATGGAAACGGCGTCAGAAGGCTTGTTGATATGTCCCTCAGACAGTTCAGAAATATGGATGAGGCCTTCAACGCCCTCTTCGATCTCCACAAATGCACCAAAATTCATAAGCCTGGTCACGCGTCCTGTGACGATATCATCGACTGCATAGCGGTCGGTAATGGTATCCCATGGATTTTCTTTTACTTCGGCCAGCTTAAGGGAAATTTTTTCTTTATCGCGATCGACTGAAAGCACCACTACTTTTACCACATCGCCTTCCTTAAGGACCTCTGATGGATGTTTTACGCGTTTCCATGACATTTGCGAAACGTGAATCAAACCATCAATTCCGCCCAAATCCACGAATGCGCCGTAGTCAGCTAGACGCACCACGGTTCCAGTGAATTCGTCGCCTGCACCTATACGCGATAATTGATCCGCTTTTTTTACGGCAAGCTGATCTTTTAATATCGTTTTATGTGACGCTACGACTTTCTTTTTAGCCGCATCGTATTCAGTAATCATCACTGGCAGCGTCATGCCCACAAACGGCCCCAGGTCTTCTACATATCCCATCGACAGCTGTGATGCGGGAATAAACACCGATGCGCCTTGATAGACACCGACAACTCCCCCTTTGACCGCTTCCTTAATTTTCACATTAAATGATTGATGCTTATCAAATAATGTTTGGAACTCGTCCCAAATAATGATTTCATAGGCTTTCTTAAGCGATAGAAGAACATTGCCTTCACCGTCATCACTCTTTAACACGTAGACCTTGATGGCTTGTCCGGGAGAAAAATCCAGCGGGTTACCGTCAGGTAATTCTGTTTTAGGCAAAATACCATCTGCCATATAATTGATATTCACCATAACCTCATCTGCATTAGATGAGATGACGATCCCTTCAATCACATCACCTGTGTATAGTTTTTCGGTAGTGCCATATTGATCGAGCAAATCACCCATACTCATTTTTTCCATAATATGCCTCCTAATCGTTATTCTTCGATATGCTTCGTTAAAATGACCTTGATCATGAATTTTGGAAGGGACATCATGCGACCTATTCTAGAAGGCTGCTTCAACAATCGATAAAACCATTCCAATCCTAGTTTCTGATAGATGACTGGCGCGCGTTTAACGGTACCTGACCACACGTCCAATGCACCACCGACGCCCATGGCCACCTTTGCATTTAAG